>FWWM01015406.1_pt1 | contig 10520 bp, 8 predicted proteins | sample 2228351 | NCBI WGS metagenome assembly FWWM01 (sample SAMEA103939774, study PRJEB20133) | metagenome
CTGGAGGACGACGGCGGAGCAGGTTTGCGCGCCTTCGTCGCTGCGCGCTATGCGGCTGCCGGCCGTGAAGCGCCGATTCAGATCCAGCGCGCTGCGGAGTTCCAAGTAAACGGTCGCGACGCACTCAAGCTGGAGCGCGACGAGGTGATCGGCAGCCTGGACAAGTACGCCGTGCTCATCGCCGGCGATGGCGTGGTCTATCGCATCAACCTGTTCGGCGGAGGGGTGGGTGGACCGATCGAGCCACCGCCGTCTGTCGAGGCGATGTTCGATCGGCTGGTGCAGTCCTTTCGTGTGCTGGATGTGCCGCTCAGGCCACGCGCCACGAGGACGGCCGAATCAATGGCTCCTTCTGCCGAGCCGTCCATCGCGACTGTGTTCACCTATCCGATGCGCTCCGGCGCTGGCGTGAACTACGGCGTGCCGGCCGGCATCGTGATCGGCGGCACGCGTATGGAATGGCTGGACTACGCCATCCGCAACCTGGACCAATGGCGAATCAAGTGCTACGGCGTGGACTGGTCGCGCATGCTGCACACCGGCGAGGACTGGTATCGCGAGGATTACCTGGTAGCCAACACCGCCGGCGCGCCGGTGTATGCCGTGGCCGACGGCGTGGTCGAGCGTCATGACCCGGGCATCAGCTATCCGGGCAATGTGGTGCTCATCCGGCATCGCCTGCCCGATGGCCGCGACATCTACTCCGTGTACGGTCACGTGACGAACGTGCGTGTGACACAAGGGCAGCTCGTGTCGCGCGGGCAACAGATCGCGACCGTGTTCAATCAGGGCTATGTCGGTCGCACGCCGAACCGTCACCCTGGATGGGATTCGCACCTGCACTTTGAAATGCGCTGGATTCGCGACGCCGGCAACATCTATGTGCCCGGCACGAATGCCTACAACTACAACTATCCGTCCTGCACATACCTCTACCCCGGTCGCGGTTACACCTACATCGTCCATCCCGACGACTACCCTTATCCCGGCGCCGGCTATGTAGATGCCAGCGACTTCATCGCCACGCGCCTGGAGGCGCCGCCCCCCGGTTGCATGCCGGCCGCCCTGGTCGTCAATGGTGGCTTCGAGAGCGGGCCACCTGGCTTGCCCTGGACGGCGAGCAATTCTCAGAACAAAGTGGACCCGCTCATCTATCGCGCGCGCCCACGCACCGGCCGGTGGGGGGCCTGGCTGGGCAATATCCTCAACTATCGCGACGTGCTCGCCCAGCAGATAAACCTGCCGGCGGATTCAGTGACGGTGACGCTCACCTTCTGGCGCTATGTGCAGAGCGCCGAGCCGTCCGGCAACGGCGACGACCGCATGATCGTGTCGCTGGCCGGGCCGGACGGCAGCACGATCGGCGCACCCTACGTCGTCACCAGCGCTGCTCAGCGGAATGTCTGGGTCAGAGAGCGCGTCATCTTCGACCTGGCCGGCTATGCGCATCCTACGGCTACGCTGAGCTTCATCGGTGAGAACGATGGCAAGAACAGGAGCAGCTTCTTCGTGGACGACGTCTCGCTCATGAATGCATGTCCGGCGGCCACGAGCGAGCCGCTGGAAGCCCGCGACGGCGGTTCGGAAGCCGATGTCGTCTCCCGGCCATCCGACGCGCCGCCGAGCTACGCCATCTACATGCCGGCCGTCGTCTACGAACCGGAGCCGCTGGAGAAAGACCTGGCTCTCCAGGCGACGTGCTCGAACCGGTTGGCGAATGGTAGCTTCGAGGAAGTGCCCAATCAAGCCTGGACCGGCGTGGCCAACACCGCGGCGACCATCTACAACGTCATCCCCGACGGCGCAAATAGCGGCGCGGCCGATCCGCTGATCTACACGACGCGCCCGCGCACCGGCACGCGCAGCGGGCGCATTGGTTCGCCCAACATCAACGGCTACTGGAACGAGCTGCTGCAAACCGTTCAACTGCCACCCAATGTCATGAGCGTGACGTTGACCTTCTGGCGCTACCTGGACACACAAGAGACGAGCACCACGACGGCCTACGACATCTTCCAGGTCGCGCTAGAGACGGAGCGCGGCGTGCAGATCGTTCCGCCGCTGCGAATAGACAACCGCAGCACCGGCCGGGGCGTATGGGTGCAGGAGATGCTCGACTTGCCGAACCCCAATCGCTACTCCGGTCAGAGGATCTGGGTGTCGTTCAAGGCGCAGCTGGACGGCAACCAGCCTTCGGCGTTGTACATAGACGACGCTGAGTTGATCGTGTGTGCTGCGCGGTAAACGCCGGCTCGCTCCGATGGACGAAGACGTGATCCACCTCACCTTTACGACGTGCCAGGCGGCCATCGCCGAGCCGATGTGCGCCGACGTGGTTCGCTATCTCGCCGACCGGCTGAGCATCGAGATTGATTTCGTCGCCGACGTCGCGTGGGAAGTGCGCGAACGCTTGCTCGACGAGGGGAAGATCGCCATTGGCTGGATCTGTGGCGCGCCCTACGTGCGCAAGGTGGACGAATGCCGCGCTGCGTTCGAGTTGCTCGCCGCGCCGGTCTATGCCGCGCCGCGCTACCAGAACCGCCCCATCTACTTCTCCGACGTCATCGTGCGACGCGAGGACGCCTACCGGACTTTTGCCGATTTGCGGGGCGCGCGCTGGGCCTACAACACTTACGGCTCGCACTCCGGCTACTATGCCGTGTGCTATCACCTGGCCCGGCTCGGCCTGGACGGCGCCTTCTTTGGCCAGGTGATCGAGAGCGGCGCGCATCAGTGCTCGGTGGAGATGGTGCTGGATGGTCGGGTTGACGCCTCGGCGATTGATAGCACGGTGTTGGAGCTGATGGTCGAGCAGAGGCCGGGGCTGGCCGAGCGGCTGCGCGTGATCGAGGCGATCGGGCCAAGTAGTCAACCACCCTGGGTGATCGGCCGGCACGTGCCCGCAGCAGTGCGGCGTGCTTTGCACGACGCGCTGACGCGCATGCACGAGGACGTTGGCGGTCGGTCCGTCCTGGCGCGGCATCGTTTGGCACGGTTCGCACCGGTGCACGATTCGGACTACGACGACGTGCGCCAAATATTGCGCCTGGGGGCCGCCTGTGACCTGCGCTATCGGCAATCGCCCGGCTCGGCCAATACATAGCCGCCGCGCACCGTCGCACCGATCACCAACGCCGCGCTCACCAGCACGATGTTCTTGATGATGTACTGGCCCTCCAGGGTCGGCGCGATCGGAAAGACTGTCCACGTCTCGGCAGGAAACAAGACCAGCGGCGTGAGCGTGCCCAGCATCTGCGCCAGCAACAGGAAGATGGTGACGCGCATGAACTTGCCAGTGATCAACCCTAGGCCGATCAGGCACTCCCAGATCGCCAGCGTCGGCACGCTGACCGCCGGCGGCACCCACCCGAATGTGAGCATGCTGATGGTGCGCGCAGCCAGGTCTTGTGCCGGGCTGAGGCCGGGCACCAGTTTGATCACACCGAACCAGAAGAACACCACCCCCAGGCCAATTCGCAGCAGGGTGATGCCGTGTCGCGCCATCCAGCGCGTGATGCGCTGATCAATTTGGTCGAAATTCCGTTGCAGCAGTTCCGTCCGTTCGTCCGTTGTCATAGTTGCATCCTTGAACGTCGGCTCGCATCGTCTCACATTTGCCCCTACACGTCACGGTCGTTCCGCGCCAGCGGGACCTGACTTTCCTCACGGTGATGCGAGCCCGGTGGCGCGCTGCTGAAATTCTGTATAATCCCCGCCACAAACAAATACGCGAATGGGGAGTCCGCGGACGCGGGCTGAGAGGGTGCCCAATCCGGCACCGACCCTTGAACCTGATCTGGGTCATGCCAGCGGAGGGAAGCGCGGAACCGTCATGTCGTCCACATCCCCACTGGCCTCCCCAGTGGGGATGTGTTTTTTGGCTATGCGGATCGTGATCATCGCCAACGGCGATCCTCCCACGCAGGACGAAGTGGCTCGCTGGCTGGAAGGCGGCGCGATGCTGATTTGCGCAGACGGTGGCGCGCGCACCGCATTGGCGCTGGGGCTTGCGCCGGCTCACGTCATCGGCGACTTCGACTCGCTGGACGAAGACGACCTGCGCGAGCTGGAAAGGCGCGGCGCGCAGTTACATCGCTACCCGGCGCGCAAGGACGAGACCGATCTGGAGCTGGCCTTGCTGTTTGCGGCGCAGCCTGCGCACACCGGCCCTTCTGGCGAAGGCATCGAGATCGTCGTGCTTGGCGCGCGCGGCGGGCGCCTCGACCACGAGCTGGCCAACATGCTGTTGCTGGCCATGCCCGCGCTGCGATGCGTTGATGTGTCGTTTGCCCAGGGACGAGAACGCGTGTTCCTGATGGATGCGCGCGACCGGCCGGCGCAGTTGACCTTGCGCGGCAGCGCCGGCGACATCGTCTCCTTGTTGCCCTTCGGCGGTGACGCGCACGGCATTCGCACTGCTGGACTGGAATACCCGCTGCATGACGAATCGTTGTTCGTCGGCCCGGCACGCGGGGTGAGCAACGTCATGCTCGGCCCCGAAGCCAGCGTGTCCCTGCGCCAGGGGATGTTGCTTTGCGTGATGACGCATCACTCCGACGCATGACCCGCTCATCCATTCTCACGAGGTGAATGACCATGAAGCGACTGATTCTCTACCTGACGACGGCGACGCTGCTGGCGGCTTGTGCCGTCCAAGCGCCGCCCCCCCGGGCTGCGGAACAGCCCCAGCCTGCTGCGCAACGCACGTTGACGATCATGACCCACGATAGCTTTGGTGCAAGCGAAGAGGTCATCGCCGAGTTCGAACGAACGACCGGTGCAAAAGTCGTCATCCTCAAATCCGGCGACGCCGGCTCGACGTTGAACAAAGCCATCCTGAGCAAGAACGCGCCGCTGGCCGACGTGCTCTATGGCGTGGACAACACCTTCCTCGGCCGTGCGCTCGCCGCTGACATCCTCGACCCCTACGAATCGCCGGCGCTGGCCGACATCCCCGATCGCTTCAAGCTCGACCCGAACAACAGGATGTTGCCGGTGGATTACGGTCACGTCATCATCAACTATGACAAAGCCTTCCTCGAGGAGAAAGGCCTGGATCCGCCGAAGTCGCTGCGCGAGCTGACCGATCTGAGGTGGAGGGGCATGCTGGTCGTGCAGAATCCCGCGACGTCGTCGCCCGGCCTGGCCTTCCTGCTCGCGACGATCGCCGCGTTTCCCGAAGGCAGCGGCTACGATTGGCGACAGTTCTGGCGGGATCTGCGCGCCAATGACGTGTATGTCAGCCCGGACTGGAGCGATGCCTACTACGCGCAGTTCAGCGGCAGCAGCGGCAAAGGACCGCGACCGCTGGTCGTGTCCTATGCCACCAGCCCGGCCGCCGAGGTGTTCTTCAGCGAGGGCAAGTTCGAAGCGCCGCCCACGGGCAACCTGGAGGGCACCGCTTTCGAGCAGATCGAGTTCGTCGGTATCCTGAAAGGCACGAAGAATCGCGACCTGGCCGAGCAGTGGGTGGATTTCATGCTGAGTAAGCGCTTCCAGGAAGACATCCCGCTGCAGATGTTCGTGTATCCTGTCGCGAAGTCGGCGGCGTGGCCCGACGTGTTCGTGAAGTTCGGTCAACCGCCGGCCCAGGCGTTCTCGCTCACGCCCGAACAGATCGATGAGGGCCGGGAGCGTTGGATCGAGGAGTGGACCAGGCTCGTCCTGAAATGAAGCTCCTGCGAGGATCGAGAATCGAGCCCACTCCCTTTCGTGGTTCCCGATTCTCGATCCTCGATCTGGCGCTGGCTGCGCCGGCGCTGGGCTTCCTCGCGCTCTTCTTCGCCTGGCCGCTGATCGAGATCGCGCGCGTCTCGTTCACGCCCAGCGAAATCAGCCGGGGCGCAACGCCGCTGTCGGTGTTGCGCGACCCGGCGCACTTGAGCGTGCTGTGGTTCAGCCTGTGGCAGGCGGCGCTGTCCACTGCGCTCACGCTGGTCGCGGGTGTGCCGATTGCCTTCGTCTTCGCCCGCTACCGTTTCGCCGGCCAGCGTGTGTGGCGTGCACTGGCAGTGGTGCCGTTCGTCATGCCGACTGTGGTGGTCGCCGCCGCGTTCGGCGCGCTGCTCGGGCCGCGCGGTGTGCTGAACGCGGTGTTGCAGAGCCTGTTCGGGCTCGAACAGCCGCCGATCCAGTTGTTGGGCACATTGCCCATGATCCTGCTCGCACACGTCTTCTACAACGTCGCGGTGGTGATCCGACTGGTCGGCGGATTCCTGTCGGCGTTCGACCCCGGCGTCGAAGAGGCGGCTGCGGGGTTGGGCGCAAATCGTTGGCAGGTCTTTCGTCACATTTCGTTGCCCATGGCGCTGCCGTCGGTCGGCGCGGCGGCTGCGCTGACCTTTCTGTTCACTTTCACCAGCTTTGGTGTGGTGTTGATCCTGGGCAGCGCGCGTTTCGCCACGCTCGAGGTGGAGATCTACCGGCAGACGTCGCAACTGCTGCGCCTGGACATAGCCACGTCGCTGGCCATCGTCCAGATGGCCGTCACGTTGCTGGTGAGCTGGGCTTCGGCGCGGTTGGAGGCGAGGGCCAGCGTGCCGATGGAGGTGCGGTCGGCGCGCGACATTCGCCGGCCACCGGTCGGCCCGGCAGCGCGCACGCTCGTTGCCGGGAGCCTGGCTTTCATCGCCGTCGTCCTGGTCTTGCCTCTGATGACGCTGGTCTGGCGCTCGTTGGATCTGGAAGGTGGCATCCCCTTCCGCTACTACGCGGCGCTGAGCGAGAACGTGCGCGGCTCGCTGTTCTTCGTCCCCCCGCAGACGGCTATTCGCAACTCACTCATCTTTGCCTCGATTACCGCTGTCCTGGCGATGTTGCTCGGGCTCCCTCTAGGCTATGCGATTGCGCGTGGAAGCCGGCCGCAGGGCGACGAATCGCGACTGGCGCGGCTGCTCGATGCGATGTTGCTGCTGCCGCTCGGCACCAGCGCTGTGACGTTGGGCCTGGGCTTCCTGGTGACGTTCGATCGGCCGCCGCTCGATTTGCGCACATCGGTCGTGCTGCTGCCGGTCGCGCACACGCTGATTGCGCTACCCTTCGTCGTGCGCGCCGTCCTGCCGGCCATCCGGTCGTTCGACCCGCGACTGCGCGAGGCCGCGCGTGGGTTGGGAGCCGGCCCCTTGCAGGCGCTGCGCTACGTGGATCTGCCGTTGCTGGCTCCGCCCTTCATTGCGGCGATGATCTTCGCGTTCACCGTCTCGCTCGGCGAATTCGGCGCATCGCTGCTGATCGCCCGGCCCGAATATCCCACCATGCCGGTGGTGATCTACCGCTTCCTGGGGCAACCCGGCGCGCTGAACTATGGCCAGGCGTTGGCGATGAGCGCGCTGCTGATGGCGGTGACGGTGATCAGCGTGCTGCTAATCGAACGGGTGAACGAGCGGGTGGCGGCGTTGCGGTAGTGCCCGCCGGGTGGACTATCGCCGATCGAACCCCAACCCGTGCGCGATCGAGGCGAAGCGCGAGCTGACGTTGACCATGAGCGAGCTGTAGTTGGGGAGCAGCTCGGCGTCGCGCAAAGCCTCGACGAAGTCCTGTGGCGTGGTGTATTCGCGGATGCGCATGCGGCTGATGCCCACCTCTTGCAGCGTGTGGGCGTCGCTGGCGCATACGCGCGGGAGGTCCAATCGCTGCGCCATGTAGTCCGCCTCATCGTTCTTGCTGCTGTCGCGCGTCCGGGCGTTGAACGTCTCGATGAAGTCGAACTTGGGGGCATATTCCAGCAGGTTCTCCATGCCGATGCCGAATCGGCGTGGATCGAGCGGATGCGACGGGCCGCAGATGCCGCCTTGCGCATGCACCTGGTCAATGGCCTGCTCCAGAGTCAACCCGTCGGGGATCAGCTCAGTGATGAAGAGACACAGCAGCTCGCCCTGCGTCGTCATCGCTTCTTCGCCCACGATGATGAGATCGGGCGCCATCTGCTTGGCCAGCAGCGCGCCTTCGATCTCGCTGTGGTCGGTGATGGCGAGGCGATGGATGCCGACCTTGCGGGCGTGTTCGATCAGGTCGGGTAGCTTGACCAGGCTATCCGGCGAATAGCGCGTATGACAATGCAGTTCGATATCGAGCATGGGCGCAATTGTATTCGGGAAGATTAGCCGGAGTTTATCCGGCAAACCCACAGTGCCTGCCTGTGCATCTCGATTCTGGAACCTGTCCGAACCCCAACTGGGTAAGGCGAAGGCATTGCCCCGCCTACCCCTGGAGTTGGGGCATCGTCAAATGCGGGCCTGCAGCATACGGATGGTGTGATGTAGCGGCTTCAACGCGCCGTAGAGATGCTGATAAACCTCTCGATACAGGCGGTCATACACAGTCATCTCGTCGGGATCGGGAGCAATGAGGACCGATGCCAAGCGCACTGATTGCACTGCGTCTTCTATGCTGGCGTAAAGACCGCAGGCAAGCCCACCCAGCAACGCTGCACCCAGCGCTGTCGCTTCCTCGATGCCGCGCACGAGCATTGGCATCTCGAAAACATCGGCCTTGATGCGCATCAACAAGGAATTGCGCGCACCTCCGCCGGCGGCGATGATGGCGCCGCTCGGCGCAATGCCGGTTGCTTGCAGCAATGGCTCTAGCGCGCTGCGCATTTCAAAGGCGATGCCCTCCAGCAGCGCACGAAACAGTACGCCGCGATGTGCATCGGTGGTCAGGCCGACGAATGCGCCCATTGCCCGTGCGTCGTTGTGCGGTGTGTTCGCCGTGCGCAGGTGAGGCAGAAATGTTACGCCTAGGCTGCCGGCAGGCACTGATCGTGCCTCGTCGAGCAGGTGGTCATAGGTTGCATGTTCGGCCAGAGCATGGCGGAACCATTCGATGGCTGCACCGGAGCTGAACTGCCCACCCATCACGTAGTAGCCGCCGGCCACGTGGGCGCCTTGCGCGTAGCCCCAGCGCGCGAGGGATGGATCCGCAATCACGTGCCGGATCGGCAGGAAGATCGCCTCTGCCGACCCCATCGAGTCGAGCACCATGCCAGGTGTGATCACGCCGAGCGCCAGTGCGGCGCACACGTGGTCGTGCCCGCCGGTTGCGACGATGGCGTGGCTGGGCAGTCCGGTCATCGCTGCTGCGTTTGGTAGAACCGTGCTCAGGTTAGTGCCACTGGTGGCGAGGTCAGCAAACAAGGACGGCTCGATCCCAGCGTCACGGATGAGGTCCACATCCCAGCGCAGCCGGCGCAGGTCGAATGCCAGCGTGCGCGATGCGAGTGAATGGTCTGTGGCTGCCACCCCACACAGGCGATAGGCGATGTAGTCGGCGATGTTTAGCCACCTGGCTGTTCGCGCATAGGCCTCCGGTTCGTGATCGCGCAGCCACATCAGTTTGCATAGGCCAAACATCGGATGAATGTCCAGGCCCGTTGTGCGGATCATCCGGTCAGGGCCGAGGTGCGCGACCAGATCTTGGGCTTGCCGTGTGGCGCGTTGATCGAACCAGGCGATCGCATCGTGGGTGGGGCGACCGGTACCGTCAACCGGAACGGCAGCTTCACCCATGCTGGCGCAGGCAACACTCGCGATCCGCTCGGGGTCATTTACTTGTGCGACGGCTGTTCGCAGAACTTCGACGACGTGCTGCCATAGTTCGTCTGGTTCGTAGTAGGCCCATCCGGGCCGTGGGTAGTGCGTTGGTGTATTGGTGCTGGCGTGAGCGACGGCCTCTCCCGTCATGTCGAAGATGACGGCTTTGATGTTGGTCGTGCCGACATCTATGCCGGCGAGTAGTGGAGATGAACCCGGCACAACGATAGGCGAGGTGGGCCGGCGCTGTCTATCCCTTCACAGCCCCGAGTGTCAACCCACGCACGATGTAGCGCTGCGCCAGCAAGGCGAGAATCGTGGGCGGCAGGAGCGTCAGGATCGTGCGCACGCCGACGTACCAGAACTGCACACCGCGCGTGTGTTCAGCGCCGGCAATGATGACCGGCATGGGAATGGCTGATTTGGTCGTCAACGCCAGCGCGAACAGGAATTCGTTCCAACTGAAGGCCATGCAGATGATCCATGCTGCGACCAGGCCGGGCAGCACGAGCGGCAGCACAACCCGAAAGAACGCCTGAGAGACACTTGCTCCATCTACGTAGGCAGCCTCTTCCATCTCGCGCGGCAGTTCGCGAAACATCTGGCTGAGGATGATGACGGGGAAGGGCAAAGTGAAGGTCGCGTTCAACAGCACCAGCGCGAGAACGCTGTCGAGCAGTCTCAGCTCGCGCATGATCAGGAAGAACGGGATAACGAACAGCACAGGCGGCAGGATGCGTTGTGAAAGGAACCAGGTAGTCAACGTACTGTTGCGCGGGTGGAAGAAGCGAAAACGTGCCAGAGCGTAGGCCGCCGGCGTGCCGATCAGGATGGCCAGCGTTGCTGCACCGACTGCAATCGCGGTGCTGTTGAGCAACGCCTGGCGCGTCTCCGGGATGGCCACTTCGGCAAGCCAGTGCTCGAGCGTCGGTTGAAACTGAAGAAATGGGATCAGGGAGTTCGCAAATGTGTCAGCAGGTTTCTTGATCG
>FWWM01017291.1_pt1 | contig 10520 bp, 5 predicted proteins | sample 2228351 | NCBI WGS metagenome assembly FWWM01 (sample SAMEA103939774, study PRJEB20133) | metagenome
GCGGCGCTAAACTATGCCTGGCTGCTGATGCTTCTGCCACAGGGCGTCTTTGCCCAGGCGGTGGCCACGGCGGCCTTTCCCACCTTTTCGGCCCAGGCGGCCAGGGGGGAGCGTGCCGCAATGCGCAGCACCCTATCGGCCACGCTGCGGGCGGTGCTCTACCTGGCCGTACCGGCTGCTGCGGGCCTGATCGTGCTGCGCTTGCCGTTGGTGCAGCTTCTCTTCCAGCGAGGAGCCTTTACCGACGCCTCAACCCAGATGGTGGCCTGGGCCCTCACCCTCTATGCCCTGGGGCTGCCGGCCCACTCTGCCGTCGAGATCACCGTCCGCGCCTTTTACGCCCAGCACGACACCCGGACGCCGGTGGCCATCGGCGTGGCAGCGATGGGGCTGAACATCGTCCTCAGCCTGACCTTCCTCGCAGCGTTCAGGGCGCTGGGCTGGCCGCCCCACGGTGGCCTGGCCCTGAGCAACTCACTGGCGACGACAGCCGAGATGGCCGCGCTGCTTTTTATAATCCGCAAACGGCTGGGTGGCCTGGAGGGTCGGCGGCTGACAGGGTCGCTGCTGCGCATCGGGCCGGCAGCAGCAGCAATGAGCGCGGTTGCCTGGGCGGTGGCGACGCTCCTGGCCAAGGAGAGCGCCTTCCTGGTCGGCGGGCTGTCTGTGGCTGCCGGGGTGGCCGTCTATGGCGGCGCGTCGCTGGCCCTGGGTTCGCCGGAGCCGCGGGCGGTGTGGGGAATGGTGCGCCTGGGCTGGCGGGCGTTTCGCCGGGTGGCGCATTCGCCCAAGTTGTGACAAGTTCCCGACTCTGTTGAGGAGGTCGCCTTACTGAGCACTATGACGGATAACCGGCTGGTGTTTCGCACCTTCATGCGGGCGTTCGTGAGAAATCCGCCGTTCCGCCTGGGGAGATATCCGTTGCCCAGTCGCTCTAGCCTGGGCTTTCGGGCTGTGCTTGAGCAAGATGGTAAGCCCGATCGGCCAGTTGTATCGGCAATTCTGGCGCAACTGACCGGTTATGCCACCGTTCTGGCTCAACCCAGCCCCAGACCCGGAGCCAGCTATGGCTTTCCGTCGCCAAGCCACCACGCCGGCCCAATCCTGATTGTCGTGTTATTCAAATGCTAAATTTGTCAGCCGACCAGATTGGAGGGTCCAGGTCCTGTGCAATCTTTGCCTTCCATCACTGAACTGACCACCGAACTCAGCCAGGCCTTTCGACGCTATCACAGCCTGCTGGATTTGTCGCGCTCGCCACTGGCGCACTCGGCGCTGGTCGAGCCGGCCCTGGTGCGCACACCTGCGCCGACTGCCGATGAGCGGGGGCGCGCCCTGCGCGTCGTGCTGCGTTGGGCCGTCAATCGGCTTGCGCCCGCCCTCCCCCCACCCGATCCCCCCGACTTTGCCGATCCCTTTTGGCGCGATCCCCACTGGCGCAATTACATCATCCTGCGCTATCGCTACATTCAGCCATTATCGGCCGACGATATCGAAGATTTGGGTTGCGCCACACTGAACCAGGCCTTACTCAATTTGACAGGGCTGATCAGCGAACGCAATCTGTTTGACGAACGCAATCGCGCCATCAGCCAGGCAGCGGAGCTGCTGCGCGAGCAGCTCATCCACCACGCCAGCGACGACGAACTGCGCCGTATGGCGGTTGAAGAAATCTGCCAGTCCTTGCAAGCCTCGCCGCAGACTTTTGCGCTGCTCGAGCTGGCCGCCACGTTTCGCGGTGCCTTCCCGCATGAGTGGCTGCTGCAACTGGCAAAACATGAGCATCTGCCCCGGCCCACCGCTGCCATAGACCGGCTTGTGCGAGAACGTCTGCTGGCAGAAGGCGATGCCGGCGCCAGTCTGCTCATGCCACCCGCGTTGCAAAAGTACCTCCACGCCCGTCAGACAGCCGGCGACTTGCTGCGCCGTCACCGCCTGGCAGCCGAGTTCTATGTGGCCGGGCACGACCCCCTGGAACTCGCCTGGCATTTGCACCAAAGCGGGCAGTATGCCCAGGCAGCTCAGGTCCTGCTACAAGCCGCCGATGAGCTGATCAGCGAGCTACAACTGACAGAGTTGCGCGACGCGCTGCTCCAGTTCAGCCAAAACCAGCTTCCGCCCCAACTTTGGTGCGAGACGCAAACGTTGCTTGCAGATTTGCTATGGAAGACCGGCGACCGCGAAGGGGCGCTCGCCGCGTGCCGCCGCGCCCTCCAAGTCACCGCCGAACCGACCCGCCAGGCGCATCTCTATCGCGTCCTGGGCAAACTGCACGAAGACCACAATCCGCTCATCGCCCTGGGGCATTACACCAAGGCCGACCGGCTTTTTGCGCCCGATGACGCCGAACGGCCCACCCTGCTCAAAGACCGTGCCTGGCTGCACATTCACCGTGGCGAATGGGCTAAAGCGCAAGCTGACCTCGACCTGGCGCTGAGACTGGCGGAAGCCTTGCCCGATTCGCCTCAGAGCCGGCGGCAACGTGCCGATATTCACAACGCCTTTTCGGGGTTGTATCGGCGACAAGAGCGTTACGATCTGGCCATTGCCCACATGCAAGAAGCGCTGGCGCTGCGCGAGACATTGGGTGACGCTGCACTCATCGCCGATTCGCACAACAGCTTGGGCCTGATTTATGCCGAAATGAGCGAGCCGGAAAACGCCCTGCGCGCTTATAGCGAAGCAATGAGGATCTACCAAAAGATGGGTTACCAGGAAAGGATTGCCTCTACCAACCTGAATCTGGGCGGGGCACATTATTACGCCGGGCGCTATGACCAGGCCATTGGGCTGTACCATGCGGGTTTGGAGCTTTTCACACAGCTCAACCTGCCACGCGGCCAGGCTGAGGCGCACTATAACCTGGCGGAAGCGCACTTGGCGCAAGGGGAAATTGAGCTGGCTCGTTACTACTGGCAGGCGGGGATCGAGATCAACCGACGCGAAGGGTTGAACCTGCAAGAGCAGTTTGATGAGCTGGGCAAAAAATTGGACCAGGCTGCCTCTGCGGCCAGCATGGCCGTGTCTGACCTGCTCTTGCCCAAAGAGCAACAAACGCTAGACATTGCCCGCCGTGAGGGCCACGTAACCACCGCCAGGCTCGTGGCACAAGGCTTTAGCCGTGCCGACGCCAAGCGCATTTTGAAACGCCTGACCGACCGGGGCCTGCTGGTCAAAGTAGGCAAGGGCCGTCCGATTTACATTTCGTGCCGCCGACCATAGGCACATTTGCCAGGCTGTCCTACGGCCTATAGAACCCCCCCAGGCTGAGAGCCTGGGGGGTGCTTGTTGCCAGCAGCTTTAGCGCAACACCAAGGACAAGTTGGCTTCTTGCAAATTATGGTCAATCATCGGCTCGGAGAAGTAGCGGAACATAGAGCGTAAAGATGCCCACATCAACGGATGCTTCATTTGAACGCGCCACCACCTGCGCCTGGGCATTGCGGGCAATGACAAAGTATAGATGCACACCCGAAGGCAAGTTGCTGGGCGTGAACGTCGTTTGTGTGAGCGGTACAACGGCAGCCAGCTCCCATGTCCCACCGCCAGGCCACAGGGTGTAAACGGCGTAATCCACTGCCGCGCTCGTGACCACCGGTGTCCAACTCAGTCGCGTGCTATCCAATGCGCCTTGCACCGTGAGCGTGAGCGACTCAGTACCGGTGATGACCAGGGCTGGCGGCAGTATGTTGCACCACCCCCTTACCGTCGGCGTTATGGGCCCGTACCAATCCGAAAGGAAGGCGGCCCATCCGCTACCGAACGTAGAGGCCCACGGCTTGGTGATAACGACCGTCTGCGTCGGCAGCCAGACCAGGGTTGCCGTTAGCGGTGCAGTGGGGGTATACAGGCTGGCTCGCCAAACCACATCCGGTGTGAGCGCGAGCGTTGGCGTCAGCGGTGCGATAATTGTCGGACCGACGTCACTGAGGTCCCAATGCACCTCTGGCTTGAACCAGGGATTGCCTGCTGTATTGGTCGTGTTGGAATGAATGCCATTCAGCGCGGTCAGCACGTTGCCCGCCTCCGTGTGAACATCCGAGCCGGGCGCAAAGTACGCCTGGAGCTGCACCGCGAACGAGCGCAAGCCTACCTGCTCATCCGGCGGGCACAATTGCCAGTCGTCCGCGCACAACGTGGTGTCGGCAAACTGGGCAGCAAGGGCAGCCGCAAGAATGTCGTTGACTGCTGATGGTTGACCGCTGAGAGCTGACTGCAAGGCTTCACCCAACCCGTTGAGAGCATCGGCAATCGCCGCAACGTCGCCCGCGCGCACCCAAAAGATAGCGTTGGGATGCGTCTCGTCGAGCGCGGCTTCATACTCGTCAACGATGGCTTGTGCAATCTCTTCCGGCGCAGCGGTGGGCGTGAAATGCGGCAGGTAGCGGTCGTAGGCAAACGCGGCCCAGGCATAGTTGGGCGAAGCGACAATGACGTTTGACGTTTGATGAATTTCGTACAGAATATCCAGGCTGCCGTAAAAGCAGCCGTCGAGGAAAAGCACGTCAAAGGGATTGGTGCCATCATTCGTAGCGGCCAGCAACGCGCGGCCCAGTTCCGGCGTGCTCAGATAGGTACCACTGTGCCCATCCATTGGCGTGGGGTCGCGCCCGATGGGCAGGGGCAATTGGGAAAATATCCCCATCATTTCTAGCGGGCGGACGCTGTGTATTTCGGGCATAAGACCCGCGCCGTGGCCGAGCAAGGCGACAACGGCGCGGTCGGTAGGGCGCTGCGCCCGCGCCCAGGTGAGAAAGCCGCCGAGAACTTTTGGGTCGGCGGTATCCAGCTCGCCCGTAAAGGCAGGAACATCGTTTTGCGTTACAACGCCATTGGCCACTTCCAGCACACGCGTATCGCTAAACTGGTTGCAATCCACCAGCAGTGTGGCGTGGACGGTTGAATTGGAGAGCGTGCCGAGGCGCATCCTTTCAAGTACATCGGACAGGTGAGGGCAGAGGTTGTTGTCGAAAGCAACCACAGCCATCAAGTGAACGGCAGCAGACCACTCATACGCCCCCATATCCACTGCATTGCCAATTATACGTGAGTTGCCGTCTAGATCGGTAGGGACGGCGACGGCGCTGTTGTCGCCAGCGTCAATGGCAGGCGAGCCTGCTTGCAAATGCAGGTCGCCGTTAATGGCATCTACAAAGAGCGGGTCATTATTGATGTTGCCGGTGCCAGGATACACACCATTGGGCAATTCCACGTCGCTATAGGCGACAATGGCGGTGGTGGAAGGGTGATTATAAATCTGCGGATCGGTCAAAGCTAGGTTGCCCCATACAATGGTATTCGTCATAGTGAAGGTACTGGTGTAAATGTTATAGAGCCCACCCCCCGAGTTAGCCTCATTGTAGCTCAGGGTGACATTGGTTAAAGCAATGTTGCCACCCTCATTGTATATCCCACCGCCGCCGCTAGCCTCATTGCGGTTAAAGACAACATTAGTCAACAGAAAATCACCACCCTCGTTGTACAGCCCCCCACCTTGGGGGCTGTAATTACCGCTGAAGAACACATTGACCAGCGTCAGATTGCTATAATAGTTGGCTATACCGCCGCCGTGCAAGCTGCTCCAGTTGCCGATAAAGGCCACATTGCTCAGGGTGATATTGTCGCTGCCCAGGCTGAACATGCCTCCCCCAACATTATTCGGGCTGTCTCCGTGCGCCTGACCGGCGGTGACGATAAACCCATCCAGGATGGTCGCGCTCTGGCGAATATTGCTAATGACGTGATAGGCATTGCTACCCACGATATCGTTCCAGGTCTCGGCGATAAAATTTCCATCGGTGTTTATATCATTTTGATCAATATCGCCGCTGAGGATGGTGGGATGTACCCTCCAATTGCGCTGGTCGCGCGCCGTCTCAGAGCCGGCAAAGCCGCCGTAAATCGCTATGGTGGATGTAAGTTCAAAGGTGTCGCTGATAGTTGTGCCGGGATAGTACACGCCTTCCGCTACCCAGATTTCATCACCGGCTTGCGCTATGGCCAGCGCCTCTTGCAAAGTAAGGAACGCCTCGGCCCAAGAGGAGCCGTTGTGCATCGGGCCGGGCGCGTCGTGGTCCACATAAATCGGCGTCGCTTGTAGTGCAGGCAGGGTGTGGGTGATCTCTATTTCTGAAACAGCAGTGGATTTGGACACATTGACAGCATGTTTCCACCCGGCAATCTCTGCGTTATTAAGCCTTTTCGGTGATGCCGGCTCCACCCACATCGCTTCGACCCGCGGCATCACCCCAAAGACAATTATGGAGATGATAATCCAATTGAGCATAGCTTGCCTTTTCATCTGCAGCTCCTCCAAAAGCGCGCTTTAACCGCTTTTCACAACCAGCGGCAGATAGATGCGATAGCCGCTGACAAACTCATCCGCGCCCAAATCCGGCGCCAGGTCACTCCAACGCGGCTCGCCGTCAATGTCGGTGGTTATGTCTGTGGGCACGCCGCGATTGAGCGCCGCCGAGTCGGCCGTGAGGTGGTAGCCATCGGCGGCAAAGGCCGGGTCGCCATAGTATTGATTGTAGACAGTGCTCGTGGCCGACGATGAAACAGCAATGGTAACAGGGGTATTGTGCCATAATATGCCGGTCGTCGTGACCCTGGAGGTGCCGGCTATCTGCACTCCGATAGCCTGGTCAGATATAATGGTATTGGTCAGCCAAACTTGGGCGCTAAGCCAAACCTGTGGGGCGCCAACCGACAAGCCTATTCCTTGCTCCCCTCTGTTATCAGCCAGCGTGTTATGCAAAAAGTAAAGGGATCTCCCGGCACCAATACATGCTCCACTCAATCCATAATTGCCACGAATTACATTATTGCTTAGTATGCATCCATTCGCTGTTACTGTCAGCCCTCCACATCCTTCCAAAGCCCGATTATTCAAGAACAAATTGTTGGCAATTGACCCGCAGGTGGATTGAAACGAATCCACTATCAACCCTCCGTTCCTGAGCGCTATATTACCCGAGACAACATTCCCGCTAAAATTGACAGAACCCCTCACAACGCCTCCGCCGCCGCTGCCGCCGCTCCAATTGTTGACAAACGCGCTCTTCCGAATATTGCCCAGCCCACCATCCACATATATCCCCCCACCATCGCCAAAGGCGCGGTTGCCGCTTACGACGCTGTTGCACAGGCTAAAGGCCGCTACGTGTCTTAACCAGATTCCACCGCCATCACACGATTCGTTGTTCAAGACCTGCGTTGCGCTGAGAACAAGCACATTACCATAAGCACAAATCCCTCCGCCCCAATAGGCGCGATTGTTCGCAATGATACTATTGGTCACAGTTAACACGCCACCGCCATCCAGGTCTATTCCACCACCCTCAAATGTACCAAAGTCGGTAGCAGCCCCCCCCACAATGTGGAAACCATCAAGGGTGGGGCCAATGGCTCCCCTGACAGTAAACACACGCCCAAGCCCCAACGCGTCCAGCACGGTGGGGTTGGCTTGCGGGTCAGGGTTATCCCAGTTGGTCGGTGTATAACCACCCTGCAAGGCCAGCGTCTTGGTCAGGTACACATGTTGCCTACTGCTGCCATAATTGTTGATGCCCGCGCAAACCCCGGCGACTTTGACAATGTCGTGGGGCGAGGAGCTGGCGTCTACGGCTGCCTGAACACTCGGATACTCCACAGGACTGGAGTTGAGCCGCACGTGACAGTTCTGCAACACAGTCTCGGCGTCAGCTGTGATCCTGGCTCCGGTTGTGGTGGCCGTGACCACATTGTGCATAGACAGAGGCAGGTTGGTCGGCAAGACGGTAGTAACCTGTGCGGTCATCGTCAGGCGCGCGCTATCTCCTGCATCCATTACTCCCAGGTCGCAATGGATGATTCTTCCCTCGCCTGTACAAGTTCCCCGATTCGACGCCAGGCTTTGCAGTCGCTGCCAGGCAGGCAAGGTATCGGTGAGCAGCACAGGCGCAGCGAGGGAGACGCCGGCCCGTGTGATGTTCAGGTGATAGGTGATCACCTGTCCAGGATTTACCACAAACTGGCTTGCGTCCTTCTGCACCTGAAGGCTGACGCCGGGCCGCTCGTACGCCCCAAGGTCAAAGCCCCCTCCTGCGGGCCGTGGGACGCCATCCCGATCCACCCAGATGCGCCTATCCCTGGCCCGGTCCAACGCTGCCGAGCCTGGTCCCAGATGATAATCTCCACTCAAAGGGGCGATAAAGCCGGGATCGCCATAGAACATGGTGCCGGTGATAAGCATCGCGTCGCCGACATAATCTTGCCCATTCGCCCACTCGCCTGTCCCCCACAATACCCTATCTATATCTATTATACCCTTTTGACCGCCCCCGCTGGAAGCTTGTATCCCGATGGTATGGCCGACTATAATGGAATCATACATCTGCAATTTGCTGATACGGTCGGGCTGAAGATAGATACCCGTTCCGTTCCGGGCAATTGTGTTGTAAACAACTATCATGTGGGCAACAGACAAATACACGCCAGTGCCACGATTGTCTGCAATAAGATTGTTAACCAGATAAAACGTCCCTCCTAAGACGCTATAAATTCCATCTTGGTTACGGACGATAGTATTACGTGTTATGCTTGTTACATCCATGACACTTTCCAGATAGATAGCACTCCCCAGGAAACCAGAAGTATTGTCCGTAAAAAGGTTGCCCTCTATCAGAATTGGCTTCTCGGTATTTACCACACACAGTCCACCGCCGCCACCGCCGAACCCTGCAGCGTTAGCCGTGATGATATTGTCAACAGCTGCAATCTGGCTATATTGAGCGCCAATGCCGCCGCCAAAGCCGAATTGGGTGATGTGGTTATCAGTAATCGTATTGTGCAAAATGTAACCATAACTGTCTTGAAAAAACATGCCGGCGCCTGCAGCTATAAGGCCAGATGAGCGATTCCCGTGGATCCGGCTATCGCTCACCGTCGCTGTCGCACTACCCACATAAATGCCAGCGCCCGAATCCCACCAAAAGCTGCCACATTGACCTTTGGCATCCCCGCGAGTGATCTCTAGCCCGCTCAAGGTAACCGTGACATTTCCGCCAACAAAGATTCCTCGCCCTTGATATTGAGCGTCAATGACAGTTGGCTGAGTAAGGGGATGCGGCACATTCCAGTCAGATGTGCTGTATCCTCCCTGGAGAACCAGGCTCCTGGTAATAAAAACCACCTGCGTCAGGGGCACACCCTCGCCCATATGGGGGCAGTCAGAATACCCGCTAAAAAAGTAAGTGCTTGGGGCAGGGCGAACGTGGATATCGGTGTACAACCCCTGCGCCACCTTGACCGTCTCGCCGTCGGCATCCACCGCGTCCACGGCGGCCTGCACGCTGCTAAAGCACGGCGTCATCCCCCCGCAGTTGCCGCCAGGGGCGACGTAATAGACGCTGTAACTATCCGTGGCAGATGGAGGGGGAGCGGCCAGCGCAGACCAGCCTTGCATCCAGACTACCACGAGCACCAGCAACCCCAAAGCCAGGGCCAGGCTGAGAAACAATTTTCGATGTTGCGCGTTCATCTTGACCTCCTGAACAACAACTTGCTACCGCAAAACCAGCGGCAGATAGATGCGATAGCCGCCAGTGGTGACCGTCCACCTCTCGCTCCATGCCGAATGTCCCGCCGCATTGAACGCCCGCACCCGCCAGGCGTGCGCGCCAGCGTTCAGGCTGGCGGCATAGCTGGTCGCCGTGGTCGTGATGACCGCACCGTCCAGCTCAAGGTTATAGCCCTCCGGCGCGCCGCCCACGCTTGCCTGCCAGCGGAAAGAGATGTTCGTTGTCGTGGTCACTGTCGAGGCCATATGCAGCCAACAGCAAATTTGAGCAGGTAGCCTGCGCGCCCTGCAGAGCGCAAAGCAACCTCCATCGCAAAATGGAGATTGCTTTGCTGCCTTGCTTTACACGCTTTTTCGCAACGGCAATTCAGTTGCAAGCCTGTCACCGAACTATAATCGGTATATAATAGACTTCATAGTCGTTTGAGTTGGCGAGATCCTGTTGATGTGTACACTTGAGCACTGCATACTGTCGATAGTCGCCAGAGACCAAGCAAGATGCTCAGTTACAACGAATTGTGCAAGGACCGAGTGTGTTCTCTTTCGCTACGCTCAGTCAGAGCGATCGCTTTCAGCGCCACTGGCCCAGCCTGTATGCCGCTGTGGAAGCGGGCATCCCTGCAGGCACGGTGACCGCTTCGACATCAAAGACCTGTCCACCTGGAGGCCACCGGATGAGGCTCTCGAGTTTGAAGACCAATACTATGGCGGGTACACCTGGAACGCTGGAATGGCTCGCACGACCGCGAGGCAGCCAACTCGGTCTATAACGTTGTGCACGCCAGCGTGCATCAAGAACGCCCGCAACCGACTGACTTTCCTGGCTGGTGCCGGTGGTCATCCCGCCTGGCATCGTTGTCACAGCACGCACCATCTGGAGTGCCTATGTGCAGCGTTGGCCGGTTGAGCCGGGCGTACGCCTCTGCAAAGAGAGCCTGGGTTAGAACCTGCCCTGTTT
>FWWM01017292.1_pt1 | contig 10520 bp, 6 predicted proteins | sample 2228351 | NCBI WGS metagenome assembly FWWM01 (sample SAMEA103939774, study PRJEB20133) | metagenome
GCTGGTGGTAAGCCTCTTGACGGAAGAGCTGGTCTCTCGAGGCCACGATGTCACGCTTTTCGCATCCGGGGATTCCAAAACGTCCGCTCGCCTGTCATACGAGTTCGAAAAGGCCAGAACGGAGCAATTGGGATCTACGGCCATCGACGCCATACAAGTGTCCAGCGCCCTCAAAAGGGCGGAGGAATTTGACGTAATTCACGACCACAGCGGGTTTTTGGCGGTGGCCTTTGCCGGGTTCGTGAGAACGCCGATCCTCCATACCCTCCACGGCCCCTTTCAGGATGACACGAAGGATTTCTACGGCAGAGTGAAAAACAACTGCTACTTCAACGCCATTAGCGAATACCAGAGATCCTGCTTTCCGGTTCTAAACTACGTCAACACCGTGTACAACGCCGTGGATGTGGAAAACATGCCTTACAGGGACACAAAGGATGATTTCCTGTTGATGGTCAGTCGGGTCAGCGCCGTGAAGGGAACCCATCTGGCGATCGAAGTCGCAAAAAGGGTTGGGAAGAGAATCATAATCGCCGGCAAAGTCGATCCGGTCGACGTCGATTACTTCAAGAAGGAAGTGATGCCCAGAATCGACGGCGATAAGGTCGTCTTCGTCGGAGAAATATCTCAGCTGGAAAAGCGGCGCTTGATGGCGGCCGCCAGGTGTTTCGTCTTCCCGATCCAATGGCCCGAGCCCTTCGGTCTGGTTATGGCGGAAGCTATGGCCACCGGAACTCCGGTGGTGGCTATGAAGAATGGCTCTGTGCCGGAAGTGGTCAAAGATCGAGAAACCGGCTTCGTGGTCGAAACTCTGGACGAAATGGTGAAAGCCGTGGAATCAGTGGGAAGAATTAGACCAGAAGAGTGTCGTCGATACGTGGAGGAGAAGTTCAGCCCCAAGCGAATGGCGGATGGGTATGAGGAGAATTACGGAATCATTCTCGAAAGAGAGCGAAGCATTGCGGAAAGCCTCGAAGGTCCTTCAACCGCTTAAAGCCAGTCGATCGTCTTGCGGGGTTTTCACCGATATCGACGGCACGATCAGCCATATCACGGTCTCTCCGGACGAATCCAGCGTGTCGACGGAGGCAAAGGAAGCCCTCTGCAATCTCAAGGCGAGTTACAAATTGGTTTGCTTGGTGACCGGCCGGGATCTCGAAAGGGCCGCTGAGATGGCGGGCTTCCGGGGATTGGCGTATATAGGAAGTCACGGGTTGGAAATCTGCGTGGACGGAGAATTTGAGGAGTCTTCCGAGGCGAAGCGATATGCCGGGATAATGCCGGAGGTGGCGGCAGCGCTTTCGCGCCGACTGCCCTCGACGGGGATAGAAATCGAGGCCAAAAAGCTCGCGCTGGGCGTTCACTACAGGCGGGCCGAGGATCCGGAATGGGCTCGGCGGGCGATATTGGTGGCCGCAGAACCGCTTCTCAAAAAATACGGACTGAAGGGCGTGGATGCCAGGAAAGCGATCGAGCTCAGGCCGGATATTCCGGCGAACAAGGGGCGGGCCATATCCAAAGTGATCGATCGAAAGAAACTGACGTCGGCGGTTTACTTCGGAGACGATGCGACGGATATCTCGGCCTTCGAGGCGATGGAGAGGGTGCGCGAGAAAGGAGGCTACACCGTAAAAGTCGCGGTCGATTCTCCCGAAGCTCCCCCGGGGCTTTTGGAAAGGGCTGATCTGGTCCTGAAAGGCGTCGGCGAGGTAATAAGCGTTTTCACCTGGTTGGCAGCGTAGCCGCCAAATCGTCGTCCTCATTACCGATCCGGTATAAATCAGCGAGCTGATGACGGAGCCATTTTCTGGAATCGTTCCTGGCGACTATCTGTTTCAGCCATTCGGATCTCAAAACGCGTTCTTCATCGGGAAGGTTAAGCGCCCGGTATAGCGCTTCGGATGTTTCGCGGACGTCGAACGGGTTGATCGAAATGGCCGCAGCTCCCAGCTCGCGATGGGCGCCGGCCCTTTCGGAGAGCACGAGAACCCCGTTTTTCTCGTTTAAAACGGGCCCTTCCTTTGCGACCAAGTTCATCCCGTCGAAGATCGGGTTTACGAGGAGGACGTCGTAAAGCTTGAGCGCCGCTTGGGACTCGCGGTAGTTATCTTTGATCCTCAAGCGTATCGGACGCCAGCTGTCCGTTCCATGGCGATCGTTGATTTTATTGACGAGGGTTTCGATTCGCCTGCGGTAGTCGGCGTATTCGCAAAGCTTTTCTCGGGTCGGATAGAGAAAAGCCAAGAACGCGACCGCGCCTTTGAGCTCGGGATGTTCTGTGAGCATGGCGTCATAAGCTTCGAATCCCCGGAGGATGTTCTTAGAGGGATCGGCCCTATCGCAGCGAACGATGAGCTTCAGTCCCTCGTTTTTCTCCGATATGCGCTTGATGTGCTTTGAGACATCGGCGTCTTTTGCGGACTCGAGAAGCGCGACCGGGTCGATGGAGATGGGATAGGCCCGCGCGAGGACTTCGCGATTGCCAACCCGGATAACCGATCTTCGGAAGTCGATTTCGCAATCCGCGTCCAGTTCGCAGCAGTTGAGGAAGGCCGTGGCGTATTCCGGGGTCTGAAAGCCCAAAACGTCAGCCGCGAGAAGCCCTTCCAGAAGGCCGCTCCTGATCTCTTTCGGGAGCACATGGAACTGGCTTGGTTCAGGCCAAGGAATGTGGTTGAAGTGCAAGACTGGAACATCGGGGAGCGATTCCTTGACGAATCTGGCCGCGGCGAAAAGGTGGTAGTCTTGGAGCATGACGATGGGCGAATCGGTCAAAAGCGCCTCCTCTACGGCCGCCTCGGCCAAAAGTCGGTTCGCTTCGAGATATCCCCGCTCCCAGTCTTGGATCGCTGACCGGTCCAGTTTGGGAAATTCGACGAAATCCCACAAGTTGTAATACGCTTCATACGTCGCTTCGGGGATCTCAACGAGCCTGATTTCGAAAGACGGCCGACGAGGCGGATAGGGGATCGACGAGCTGCGCCTGGACAATTCCCTGTCGTCAGGGGTCAACGCCGCCGAAACCCATTTGGCCGCCGTTGCGAAGCACACGTTCGATATCGCGGAGATCAGACCGCCGCTGCCCCTTTTGCCGACGGCCTTTCCGTTCTTGATTTCGAACGTCACCGGGCCCCTATTTGACACTATGATCGGGGTCCGCCCTTCTAGGGCGGCATCGGTTTCTGAAGTGCGACTCAAAATTTCACCGCCCGAGTCAGGCCGCGAGTTCAAGGAAAAGCTCGAGGTAATCGACGAGCTGCCGAGGACTCAGAAAGTTCTTTCTCACGTGCTCTCGGCCTGCGATTCCCATCTCTTCTCTCTTTTTTCCATCGGCAAGCAGCTTTAAAATTCTATCGGCGCATTCCTCGACAGTTTCGATGAGATAACCATCGACGCCGTCGATTATTTGAATCGGTATCCCACCCGCCTTTCCGCCAACGACGGGTCTCGCTTTCCAAAGCGCCTCCGAAACCACCAGGCCAAAGCCCTCCCTGATCGATTTTTGAACGACAACATCCGCCGATCGCTGAAACGCGTTGACTTCCAGGTTTCCGACGCCTTCGAAGTTCGATAGCAGGTGGATATCCCTGTCGCCTGCGGCGTGGCGAGAGGTTTTTTCGTAGTAGTGCCAGCCCTCCGGGTCGTCCGTCGCCATGGAGGCTATCATGAGGAGTTGGACGTCGGGGACCGTTTCTTTGACGATCCTGTATGCGTCGATGACGCCGAGCGGGTCTTTCCAGGGGTCGAATCTCGATACCTGAACCAGTATGGGGCGCTCGGGATCGATGCCGTACCTCGAGAGCACATTCTCGATGTCTTTGTCTTCGATGTCCATGTTTTTAGGGCTGAGCGGATCGATCGTTGGCGCGACTATCTTCACTTTTTCGACCTTCAGGTCCTCTTTGACGTATTGTGGCATGGTGAAAACCGCGGCGTCGTAAGCATCGATGTAAGGTTTCAGGAATTCCCAAACGGCTCTGTTGGCTTCGGTTAGGTCTATGTGGCAGCGCCAGACCCACTTTCCGCGCCGCCGTCCCTTGTCTTCAAGCAATCGCAAGATCGCGGCGGGTTGGGGATCGTGCACCATTACGAAGTCGTATTCGTCCTGGAACATTTCCGCGTTGTAGTCGTTTTGGTGGACGTATATATCTACCATATCCTTCGTCATGATCAGGTCCATCCCCTGAAGAGCGTTGTGAAATAGTTTGGTGGTCGTGAAAAAATCGTCGCTTCCGTAGATTATCTTCCAGTCCACTTCCAGTCCGAGATCTCGCGAGAGGGGCACGAGGGTGTATAGCAGTTCGGCGACGCCGCCGCCGAACGCGGTAGAGCTGAGGTGGAGGATCTTCGCCCCTTTAAGCCGGTCCGCGAGCCGGCGAGCGCGCTCGATGAGCGCTTCGCCCACGATATCTTCGTAGTGCGAAATGGATTTCGTGCCTATCGGTACCGCTGTCAGCATTTGATCCTCCGGACGCGAATATTCCCGCGAAAATTAGTTAAGAAACCGTCAAGCGCAAAGCGGCCGGCTCGGTCGGTAGGTGGTCGCGCGGTTGTTGGGCGCGAATCTCGACGACGGCCGCGCTCGCCGGAACCGGCGCATTTCACGATTTTACGGGAGTTCACTTCGGTTTTAAAGGTCATTTTCTGAAGCCAACGAGCCCGAAGGATCGAAAAGCGTTAAATGCCGTTTCTCGAAAAGTGAGTACAAATGATTCAAGATAAAGAAGCTCGAGGTCGATAAAAGATATAGGGGCTATAGAAAAATGAGGAACCGAATCCTCCTGTCTCGCCAAGGGGGACCGTCGATAACGCATAGGGGATTGCGGTATGAAGATGGGCTTTTTTCGCAAGAGCGCAGACGAAAGAGGTTCGTTTTTTGCGGAAATGATCGTATCCTTAACGATCCTTCTGGTTTTCTTGGTGGGGCTCGTTCCGTTATTGGGCTATGCGGTTTCGACGAAAGCACAGAATTACCAGAAAGCCGTCGCTATGAACGTCATAAATGCCGAACTGGAACGGGCTCGCAGCATCCCGTACGACTCTTTGGGACTGCCCGGAGGGAATCCGGCTGGTACTTTGACTCCTGACAGAGATGAGGTCGTCGGTGGGTTATCGATACATATAAGAAATAGGGTTTGGTGGGCGCACAATGACACAGACACGTTAAATCCCGAAGCCGATCCAACGGCGTATAAAACGGTCTTCGTGTCCATATTCAGAAATAGCGATTGGAAGCTGCTGGCGAGCGCATCGACGTCCATAGCGAGGGAGGGCGAGAAGCCGGTTGGCTCCGGTGCGCACCTCAAGGTAATAGCGAAAAGGGCGAACGGCGTGCGACTCGAAAACGTCACCGTGAGCATCACGTCTGGGCCCAAACAAGATATTATCGAATATCCGATCTTGGGCTACACGAACGAGAACGGAGAAACCCTTTTTGCGGATCTAGAGCCGAGTCAGGTCGACGGAGATTATTCGGTTACGGCTGCCCTTGATGGCTTTGTGGTGAGGCCGGACCAAATAATACAGACGACGACCATGCATTACAATCAGATCAGAACCCTGGAATTCATTTTGGAACCTCCAGGTCGCCTATTCGTGAGGCTTCTCGATCCAAATGGATCCGTTATTGATAAGCCCTCCGAGATTACCTTGAACAACCCTCTAACCGGAGCAAAGGTTTACAATTCAAGAAACGGCGCTTTTACGGTGGCTGGCCTGTTCCCCGGGGATTATCAGGTGTCTGCCAAAGCGGCATCCTATGATCCAACATCTTCGCCGTATACCGCCATAATCAACGCATCGAGCGATACGTATCTCGATATAACTCTTCAACCGAAGGCTCACGGAAACCTGCATCTCGAGGTGTTCGACGCTTCGGATGGCTCGAGGATAGTCCCGGATGATGTGAAGATTACGAACAAAGCGGACGGTACCGTCCAACATTTCACAACCAATTCGAACGGAGTTTTGGAGGTGCAGCTCGAGGTCGGAACATATACGGTCGAAGTCTTCAAGAACGGTTATACCCCTTCCAGCGACGACGTAACGATCAGTCAGAGCGGCAACACTATGCTTGATGTGCGCTTGAGGAGGGTGCCTACCACGGGTTCTATAGCAGTTCGCGCTGAACAGAGGGATCGCACGCCTCGTAATGGGGTCTGGATACAAGTTACTGGACCGGGAGGCTATTCAAAGACGGCGTGGACCGGATATTCGACCGATCCCGAGACGGGCCTGACCGTTCCAGGAGAGGCCTTTTTCGGTGATCTTCAGCCGGGAACTTACATCGTCAAGAGGTACAGCCTCGGTTGGAGGTTTCCGCGATCGGTTAGAGTTGTAGCCGGTCAGCGGTCGAGAGTAGTTTACACGTACTGAATTATTAATAGGCGCTGGCTTTGAAACCTTAAAAGATCATGAAAACGGTTTCCGTAATTGGCGGACTTTGATGATCAAAACGCGAGGATCGAAAGGAGCCGTCCGGTTATCTCTCGATGGTTGACGAAGGCGGCCGATCGGAAATGAAGATTGGTATTTTGCCAAATGAAAGAGGGGTTTCCATTATTGAGCTTATATTCGCGGTGGCCATCGTAGCGACCGTCGTTACCGCGATATATCAGATGTTCTATTTTGCCGAGAGCAGCTGGGCCCAGGGCGAGATTGAGACTCAGCAGTCTCAAGCCGCGAGCGTCGCTATAACTTCGATGTCGCGAGCTCTCAGGGGCATAGTGGCACCGTCTCCATCTCTATCTCCTATAGAGGCGGCAAACGAAAACGAGATAGATTCAGACGAAAAACCCGAAAGGGTTCATTATTCAATACGTGGGGGCGATCTCATTTTGGGAGTTGTGGAGCCGAATTCTGGTCCCCCTTGGATGTATGGGGGCGACGAGAGCGCGATCGTAGTGGCGAGAAGCTTGGTAAACGATGCGCAGTACCCGTTGTTCCGCTACTACGACGAGAACGGAGCGGAGATCACCCCAATAAGCCAATTCGATAGGGATCGAATAAGGGTTATACGTATCGCTCCACGCGTTCTCATGAGCCGGAGCGCTAAGCCCACACAGCTTACGACCGATATTGCTCCCAGAAATATGAGATCGAGATGAATTTAGATGGTGATTTGCGATGAATGCGACGGCGATCCATCGAGTTTCAGAAGATCGCGGAATAACGTTGCCGCTGGTTGTTGGCATTATGGCTATTGCTGCGATTTTGGCGATCGGACTGTCAGTAACGATCGGTCAGCGCCAGAAAGCCGTTACCAGGGAACAAGCGGCAGTTAAAGCTCTACATGTTGCGGAAGCGGGCGCGAACGATTATCTATGGCATCTCAATCAAGACCAAGAATACTATCTAAAAAACGTGCACCCAGCTCAAGGAGCGGACAAATGGGTCAGCAAAAACGGGGGCAAGTACAACCTCGATGTTATTCCGCCCAGTGGAGACGAACCGGTTATCACCGTTAAAGCGACCGGCAGGTTTAAGAATTCGTTGGGCGATGAGGTGGAGAAAAAGATCATAGCAAGATATCGCAAGAAAAGCTTCGTAAACTATATTTACATGACCAACCACGAAAGAACGCCCAATAACCAAAGGATTTATTGGATAACCGGTGATGTCGTTAACGGTCCTCTGATGACCAACGAAGATCTGTTTGTAAATGGAAATCCCGTTTTCAACGACGCGGTTACGATCGGCGGGAGGCTAATCGTAGAGGCGGGAAATCCCGTTTTCAGAAAAGGCTATACGGAGAACTCGAAGACGCTGGACTTTCCCGCAACGAACGATAAGCTGAAGCTCGAGGCGCAGGCGAGGGGATACTATTATTACGGACAGACTACGATAACCCTAAGATCGGATGGGTATCTGCAGATCCAGAATTCCGATACATCTGGGCGCACTCGAGGGCCCGTAGGCATCGTGCCGCTTCCGCCAAACGGTGTGATCTACGTCGACGGTAACAGCTACAGGAAGTGGACGTCGTCCAACGGTGACGCCTTTGTATCGGGGACCCTCAAGGGCAAGCTTACGATAGGTAGTGCCGACATAATTTATATAACCGGCGATATACAGTACAGCAACGATGACGAAGACATGCTTGGTCTGGTCGCGAACGACAGCGTTCTGATTAACCACTACGATTCCTCGGGCAGGGATGTGGCGCCTTACAACATAACGATCAAAGGAGCCCTTTTTGCCCTTAACAATTCGTTCGGCTTCGAAAGATATGCCGAGGGTTCGCCCAAAGGAACGATAACCTTCAAAGGTTCCATTGTACAAAATTATCGCGGCCCGGTCGGAACGTTCAACGGAAGAACCGGAGAGAAGATATCCGGGTATTCGAAAAACTATTCCTACGATCAGCGAATGCTTTACAAGGCTCCACCGCATTTTATCGAGCCGCTCAATGCGGGGTTCGAGCTCGCTGGCTGGAGCGAGGTCAATTAGTTAAACACGAGGCCGTAGCTCAGGCGTTCTCAAGCGGCTGGGCTGCAGGCGTGGAAGCAAATGGTCGATAACAAGCGGTGTAGGTGAGGACTGTTGAGATAAGGATGCGGGGATGAAGAAACGTTTGAAAACCGATCGTCCGTCTGCGAAATCGTCCATTATGAGCGCAATATTTTTTTCTTTGATCTTGGCGGTCGTTGTCGGGTTAAGCGCTTTCGCGACCGGGTCTACGACCATCCAAGGCTACGTTTACGATGCAACCGGCGGATCGACGGCCGGCCTTAAAGTCAAGGCTTTGCCCGTTCTGTCGGATGGGACCGATGACCCGGATCCTTCGAGGAGCATCGTGGAAGATAGCGTCGGCTCAGATGGCTCTTATCGGCTGATCGGATTATTGCCAGCCTCCGATGGAACTGCCTATTTTAAGCTATTGGTTGAGGATCCAGCGACCGGGGTAGTATTGCTCTATTACGACAATAAACAGACGAAGCAGACAGCCGACCTCGTAGACGCCTCGATCGACCGAGCGGGAGTAAACTTCACGATAAACTCAGGTGGTTCGATCGACGGTTATGTTCAAGATACCGACACGGGTGCGAACATACAGGGAGTAAGGGTTCAAGTTATACCCCTTATCGGAGGAGTTCCTGATTATCAGAAAGCCGTATTATCCGACTATTCAGACGTAAACGGATATTACTCCATTACTAATCTTGCGCCAGGCGACTACAAACTGAGAACTGTCAACAATGAGGGTTACGCGGATCGTTTTTTCGACGGGAAGCCCTCCGAATCACTTTCGGATACCGTAACTGTAACGGCTGGAACCTTAACCCGGGTAAACTTTAGGCTTCCTAAGGGTGGAAGTATATCGGGCGCGGTATATGGGCGGGGAATCGGCTTGCCCGGGGTAACCGTGTCCGCGATACCGGTCGATGCGACAGGAGCCGTAGATCTATTCCGGCTTGGGAAAGATGCGGCGACCGACTTAACTGGCTTTTACGACGTCAATGGCCTTGAGCCTGGTCGCTACGCTCTCAAGGTCAGCGGCGCTAATTTATACGGATATATGGATGAGTACTACAACGCCAAATCGGACATCAATTCGGCCGACCTTGTTGTCTCCGATCTGAACGTTCCCGTGATCGCGGATTTCAATTTGGAGACGCCGACGATATCTGGGACGATTAAAGACGATTACGCGCAAACCCCGATCGAAGGGATAGTCATCAGGGCGGTCCAGGTAGATCCGCTTGGAAACGTTCTGGAAGGAGGGATGGATGAGACCACCGCAACCGATGGAAGCGGGTGGTACTCGATCTCCAACCTGGTTCCGGGCAGGTACAAACTGATGACACTGAGCGGCAAGTCGCTGGGATATAGAGACACCTGCTATAACGGTAAAGTCGATCTGGACAGCGCCGATGTGATCCAGATTGGAGGCGACAGGAAAACCGGCTTTTTTAGCGCCGATATGACGCTCACTTTACTCGGTTCCGTGTCGGGGGTGATTTTGGAAAATACGGGCACTCCGTCGGCGATCGCCGACGTGAGAGTCGTTATCGATCCGATAGACGAATATGGAAATCCAGACCCTAGTCGAACTGGCGCGACCGCTGTACCCGATAGCGGCGGTAGCTATCGCGCCATCTCTTTGGAACCGGGGGATTATCTCATAAGAACGCAATATACGCCAGGCGGCTATGGCCCCTATTTGATGAAGGCCGAGACCGCAACCGTTTCGATCAGAAATGAAACGACGGTTAATTTCTTTCTTGATAAAGGAGCGGTTGCAGAGGGCCAGGTCATCGACAAATATACGTCGACACCGATCTCGGGCCTTTCCGTGAGGTTTAGTCCGACCAATTTCGCGGGAGGCGAGGATTTATCGAGACCTGTCAGGGAAACTGCGACTGATGAAGCTGGCAGATTCTCGCTGATAGGTTTAGCTCCAGGATATTACAAAATTCAAACCATAGGCGGGGCCTCTATGGGATACTGGGACGAGTTTTACAGCGGGAAACCGGATTGGGGCTCTGCCGATAAAATCGAGATGGTCGCCTGGGGAAGTT
>FWWM01017293.1_pt1 | contig 10520 bp, 9 predicted proteins | sample 2228351 | NCBI WGS metagenome assembly FWWM01 (sample SAMEA103939774, study PRJEB20133) | metagenome
GCGGCGAGCTCTTCGGGGGGCTATTAGTTCAGCAGAGAGGTGTCTATCTTGCGCGCCGCTCGCTGCAGGATGGCCAAGGCCGGCATGTCCGGGTTCAGCTCGGCCATCTCCAGCGGCTCCCCCAGCAGCACGTAGATCATCTCCATGTTCTCGCCGTGGGGCTCCGGCCGGCCGTAGCGGAAGGCGTCCGCGTTCGCCTCCACCCACTCCCGCGGCACGTCCCGGAGATACTCTTCGTAGCCGAACCGCTTGAGATACACCGGGTTGACGAACTTGGCCATCCCGGCCTCCACCAGCGTCCGGGTGCGCAGACGTTCGGCCTCCTCCGAGCACTGGAACTTCACGAACTCCCAGGCGGCCCGGCGCACGCGCGGGTCCTTTATCTGCGAGTTGATGGCCCACATGCTGGCGTTTATCTCGTTGGCGTGACCGGCGGGACCGGCCGGCAGGATGCTTATCCCGATGAGGCTAGGGTTCTGGGTGGACATATTCATGCTGATGTCCGACTGGTAGGCGAACCACATGCCGATGCGCCCGCGCTCCACCATGATGGAGCGCTCGGTGGTGCGCGCGGCCACGCCCTTCACGATCTTCCCGTCGCGCTCCCAGGGGCCGATGCGCAGCTTGCCGTAGAACTCCAGGGCCTTGACGCCCTCCGGAGTCGCGAAGGCGGCGCGGTACCGGCCGTCCGGCCCTCTCTTCACCACCTCCGCCCCCGCCTGCCAGAGGAAGTTCACCCAGTGGAACGCGGCGCTGCCCGGGTCGCCCTCGAACACGAAGCCGTACTGCCCCCTGGCCGGGTTCGTGAGCCTGCGGGCGTATTCGTAGAACTCGTCCCAGTCCCGCGGGCCGCGCGAGGGGTCCAGTCCGGCCTCCTTGAACAGGTCCTTGCGGTAGTAGAGCGCCATCACGAACTGCTGGAACGGGATGGCGTAGATCTTTCCGTCCACCCGGATGACGTCCAGCACCTTGGGGTGCACGTCTCTGAGGACCTCCGGATCTTCTTTGACGAAGTCGTCCAGGGGAAGCATGAACCCCTGCCTCACGAAGCTCTCCAGTTTACGTAAGTTCACGTAGAAGACGTCCGGGGCGGTGCCTCCGGCCATGGACATCAGGAACCCGGCCTCCCAGGCGCGTCCCTGCAGCTGGATGCCGGACGCCGGCACTATCTCGATATCCGGATGCAGCTGGAGGAACCGTTCGAAGACGGCGCGCTTGGCGCGGCTGTGGGGGTCGGTGGAGTCCTTGCCGGGGATGGCTCCCCACCAGGAGCCGGAAGCCAGGCGCAGGGGTATCTTCCCGCCCTGCCGCGCCTCCCCGGCCGCCGGATGCGCGGCCAGCGCAAGGGCCGCGGTGAGCACGGCAAGCCGGATGTGCAGGGACGTCCCCGGGGAACGCCGTCGAGGAGAGGGTATCCGGACTGTCACGCCGGCCAGATGGTCATCTCAGTGGACTCCCCGGACCGCCATCGACCGGGTAGACTCAATGGTAGAATAACCGGACGTCTGTGTCAAGGGCGGGGCGATGCAGCTGACGAGCCGGAAGTGATTTCCAGAGTCCCATTTCCTGCCCCAAGGCTTTCCCACTCGATCGCTATCTCAGGATTGCCCTGAGGTAGAACGATGTCAACGAGTCGTCCAGCTGGCACAGGCCCATAAGGTAATAGGTCTCGAAAAGATTCAGCGGCCTCCACCCGACCCCCATCGGATATCCCCACTCGAGGGCCTTGGAATAATCCCGGAATCGGGGTGGCGCCTCCACGGCCTCGAAGTTGTCGAGGAGCATCAGGCTACGGACAGAGTCCTGTCTTTTCCAGAAATCGTCGAACTCCTCCGGGGAGGGTGCATCCTCCGTGCCTGAACGGTATCTTGCCCAGCAGTGTTGCCGGGCCTCCTGCTGTTCATCCTCCGCAACGGTCTTCTCATAGGAGGCCACGAACAGACTTTCCCGGAAACGCGCCACAAGACGTATGGACTGATCAGAGTGGATAAAGACCGGGGCGCCAAACGACAATGCAGGAGGGGAATCGAAAAGGAAGAACGCCTGGGGCGTTCGTCGCGTCTGCCAGTTCGTAAGGAAGTAGTCCGCAAAAGGCCTGTCGCACTTCGTCCACAATCCGGCCATTCCGGGCTGAGGCTGTTCGCCTGCAAGGACCCGCCAGAGGCAGTGATTGAGGATAGCGGAGTCGCTCCTGGAGAGAAAGCGAATGGTCTGTATCGCCTGGCCCAGGCTGGCTCCGTGTCTGATGGGCTTTCCAGTCTCATAGGTGAAGCAACGCAGGAGGCCTTCCCCCGGAAACCTCGTGCCGAGGTCGTGGCTTCCCTTCCGGTCTGCTACGATACCGAACTGGCCGTATTCCCGCCCCGGAGTACTTTCGGGGTCGTTGACCCGTTTTTCGCCCACTCTCAGCGCGGCCACAAAGTAATACTGGCGGTCCTCCGGGTAGCGGGACACCAGCCACAGGGTGTCTCCCGGCTGCAGGTTGTGTAGGCGCTCCTGTCTGCTGTTGAAAGAGAGGGGTTCCTGGGAAAAGAACCCGCGCCCGTCGAGACCCCGGACGTAGCTCTGCCAGTCAATGAAGCAGACGGCATCCGGCATTTCGCCCTCGCACCCCTCCGCCTAGCCGGCCACCAGCTTCCTGATCTCGTCCGGCTTCGGGACTCGTCCGGCCACCTTCACCTCCCCGTCGATCTCCACCGCCGGAGTGGTCAGGATGCCGGCCGACACCATCGCCTGGATGTCCTCCACCTTCTCCACGTCCGCCTCGACGCCGGTCTCCGCCAGCACATCGCGGACTATCCTCTCCGTCTCCCTGCACTTCATGCATCCGGGTCCGAATATGCGTATCTTCATCGCTCCTCCTCCGGGCCGCGACCGGCCGGTCCGGCCCCGTTCCCGCGCTCGCCGCGCCCACCAGGACGAACGCCAGCAGCGAGCCGGACGCGATGACGGATTCTATCCCGGCCAGCACGCCCGGTTTTTCATCAGGAACGGCCTCCTCCAGGAGCGGCCTGTCCGCTCACCCGTGTGAGACGGAAGCGTCTTCGTAATCCGTAAACCCTCAGGCCGGCGCGGCCTCACGCTCGCGTTGCGTCTGTCCTGCCATATCCAGCAGCAGTCCGAGGGCGGCGTCCAGCGCCTCGCTCGACACGCACCGGTAGAAGATCATCTGTCCTTCCCGGCGCTGCCGGACCAGGCCCGCGTGGCGCAGCGTGGCCAGATGATGCGACACTGTGGATTGCGGCAGGCCGAGTTCCGGCACGATCCTGCAGACGCACATCTCGCCCTCCCGCAAAAGCAGCTGCACGATGCGCAGGCGCGTGCCGTCGCCGAGCGCCCGGAACACCTCCGCCGCCTCACCCCGGTCTTCCATCGCTTTCCCCGTGTTTTTCCTCATCATACCGCGTCCTCTGCGGGCCGGGTGCCCGGCACGGCCCTTCGCTCTCAGCGCAGTAATCCGTAGATGAAACCCGACACCGTGGCCAGAACGATGACCAGCAGCACGAAAACCACCGTCTTCCGCGTCCCCAGCACCGAGCGGATGACCAGCATGTTCGGCAGCGACAGCGCGGGCCCGGCCAGCAGGATGGCGAGCGCCGGGCCCTTGCCCCTCCCGCTTCCGATGAGGCCCTGAAGGATGGGCACTTCGGTCAGCGTGGCGAAATACATGAAAGCGCCGAACACCGACGCCAGCAGATTGGCCCTCAGGCTGTTGCCGCCGACCGCCTGCGACTTCCACTCCGACGGGATGAGCCCCTCGTGTCCCGGCCTGCCCAGCAGCAGTCCTGCCGCCAGCACCCCGGCGAGCAGAAGGGGCAGGATCTGCTTCGCGAATCCCCACGACGACTCGAACCAGTCCCGTCCTTCGCCCCGGTCCGTCCCGGTCATCACCGACACTCCGATGACGCCGGCCGTGAAGGCGGCCAAAGGCTGGGCGGGGAACAGGACAGCAAGGGCGGCCACCGGCAGGGCCGCGGCGGCCACCGGCAGGGCCGCGGCGGCCACCTTCCAGGCCGCAATTCCCATCCACGCCGCGAGCGCCGCGCCCAGAGCCGCCGCGCTGACCGCCGTGATCACCCACTTCGCCGAGTAGATGGCCGCCCAGAGTCCTTCCGGCCGGGCGGGCCTGCCCCAGTTGGCGAACACCAGGATGGCCACGAGGATCGCGAAGAACACCGCGTTCTGCCAGAGCGGACGGACCGGCGCGTCGTCCGGCAGTTGCATGGCGGCTTCGGCACGATCCTCCTCCTCCCGGCGGAATATCAGATGCATCAGCAGGCCGATGACCACGCTGAAGCCCACCGCCCCGGCCGCCCGGGCCACCCCCAGCTCCAGACCCAGCACCCGCGCCGTCAGGATGATGGCCAGCACGTTGATGGCCGGCCCCGAATACAGGAAAGCCGTCGCTGGCCCCAGCCCTGCGCCCATCCGGTAGATGCCCGCGAACAGCGGCAGGACGGTGCAGGAGCAGACGGCGAGAAGCGTGCCGGACACCGACGCCACGCCGTAAGCCAGCAGGCGGGGAGCTTTCGGTCCCAGATAGCGGATGACGGAGGCCTGACTGACGAATACCGCGATGGCGCCCGCGATGAAGAACGCCGGAATGAGGCAAAGCAGCACATGCTCCCGGGCATACCATCGCGCCAGATGCAGCGCCTCCAGCACCGCCCCGTCGAAGCGGGCGGTCCCGACGGGCAGGAAGAACAGCGCGGCGAAGACGGCGGCGATGATGGCGAAGGGACGGTATTCGCGCTTCCAGCTCAAGGACGGAGTTCTCCCGTGAAGGGTCCGGAGGCCCATCGATTCATCCGGATATCCGGATGAATCGATTATATCTTCCCGCCCGCATCACCGCAAGGGAGATGCGACCGGCCCCCCGGGACCGGCGGGGCGGCGGCGGGGAGTGAGGATGGCGAGAGCCGGCGTCCCGGACCTCAGCGGGGACCTTCGCCGGCGGCGCGGCGCAGGCGGCGGGCCAGCATCCCGGCGAACACCGCGGCCTCCTCCACCTTCAGCAGACGGCAGCAGAGCAGGTAGGCCGCCGTCCCCGCGAGAAGGGCGGGCAGGAGTTCGGCGGCGGCTGCCGCCTTGACCCCCAGCGTCCCGTGCCCCGTCTCCAGCTGACGGGCCCAGGCCGACACGGCCCCCGCCGCGAGGGCGGCCCCGGCCGTCGCCCCCACGATGCGAAGCGTGGAGCCGAGGATGCGCCGGACGCCGATGCCGTTCACCCTCCGGGACAGCACTGCCGACAGCACGGCCAGGTGGACCGCCGCCATGATGGAGGTGGCCAGCGCCAGTCCCGCATGCCCCAGCGGCTGCATCAGCAGGTAGTTCAGCGGCACGAACAGCACGGTCATCGCCGTCCCGACGACCACCGGGGTCACCGTGTCCTGGAGCGCGTAGAACCCCCGCGCCACGATGGCCTGCCCGGCCCACGCGAAGACCCCGAGCGAGTAGTACACCAGAGCTATCGCGGCATAGCGGGTATCGTGCGCGGTGAAGGCGCCCGCCTGCAGGAACAGCTTCACCATCGGGACGGCCAGCACTATCATCAGAGCCGAGGAGGGGATGGTGGCGAAGAACACGCTGCGCAGTCCGAAGCTGAGCGTCTCCCGGTATTCGCTCCAGTCCCTGCGCGCCGCCAGCGCGGAGAGCGTCGGAAGAGCGGCGATGCCGGCCGCCTGTCCGAAGACCCCCAGCGGGACCTGCATCAGGCGGTTCGCGTAGTTCAGCGCGCTCATGGAGCCCTCTTCCAGGAAACGGGCGAACCACTTGTTCACCATCACGTCGATCTGCGGCAGCGACAGCCCCAGAAGCACCGGCAGCATCAGCAGGAACACGCGCCGCACCCCGGGATGCTTCAGGTCTATCTTCAGGCGGTACCCGATCCCCAGCCGCGCGCTGTACCACAGCTGCAGGGCGAAGTTCCCCAGGAAGGCTCCGGCAAGCGCTCCCCACGCCAGTCCGTGGATGCCCAGCTTCCCCGCCAGCCACACCGCCCCGCTGATGATTCCCAGATTGTAGATGATGGGTCCCAGAGCGGGCACCAGGAAGCGGTTGCGCGCATAAAGCGTCCCCATCGTCAGTCCGCCCATAAAGAAGAAGAACTGGGCGGGCAGGAGGATGCGCGTCAGCTGCGCCGTGGTGTCCAGCTGGGCGGGAGTGAAGCCGCGCGGGGCGAAGAAGGGCACGATGTGCGGGGCAAGGACGAACGCCAGCGCCACCAGCCCTCCCACCACGAGCGCCATGAGGTTGAGGACGGAGCTGTACACATCCCACGCGTCGTCCTCCCGGCTCGTGGCAAGGTATTCCGTGAAGACGGGGATGAACGCGCTGGAGAGCGCCCCACCGGCCACCATGAAATACAGCAGGTCCGGCAGGAGGAATGCCGCGTTGTAGGCGTCGGTCAGGGCTCCCTGCCCGAACCGGGCGGCGATGGCCGATTCCCTCACCAGCCCGAGGACGCGGCTGAGGAAGATCGCGACCACCATGACGCCGGCCGCCCTGGCGTAGGAACCCCTGCTCATACCGGAGACTATACGCGCGGGGCTCCCGCGGCGTCAAATACCGGCGGGCGGCGGCCTTTCAGGCGGCCAGGTCCCGCGTCTCCGGCTTTGTCTCCGCGGCGGGCAGCGTGAAGCCGAACACGGAGCCCTTCCCGAGAGCGCTCTCCACGAACACCTGTCCGCCGTGCAGGTCCACGATGCGCTTCACGATGGCCAGACCCAGACCCGTCCCGCCGGAGCGGCCTTCTCCCGGAGGCTCCACCTTGTAGAACTTCTCGAACAGATGCCCCTGCTTGTCCGGGGGGATGCCGGGTCCCTGGTCGCGCACCTCGATGACCACCCTGCCGTCCTCCCGGCGGCTCGCCAGCACCACCTTCCCTCCGGGAGGGCTGTAGCGGAGCGCGTTGGACAGCAGATGGCTGACGGCCTGCCGGATGCGGAGGGCGTCGCAGACGGTGTCGTCGTCCTCCGCTCGTTCCACCACGATGTCCACGTCCGGGCGCGCAGCGTGGTGGCCGTCCCGGATGTCGGACGCCACGTCCTCCAGGATGCTTCCGGCCGCGCAGGTCTCCTTCTTGAGCTGGAGCGTCTCGGAGTCCAGCTTGCCCATCTCGATGACGTCGTTGATGAGCTCCAGTAGCCGCTTCCCCTGGGTCTCGATGGTCTGCAGGCAGGAGGAGCGGTCCTCCTCATCCATCTCGTCGCCCGCGTCCAGCAGAAGGCTGGCGTATCCCAGGATGCTCGTGAGAGGGGTGCGCAGTTCGTGGGACACGGCGGCCAGAAGGTCGGCTTTCAGCCGGTCGTACATCCGCTTGCTGCGGGCGTCCTTCAGGACGGCCACTGCGCCGAGCGTCCTCCCGCTGTCGTCCACGATGGCCCGCATGCGGACCTCGCAGAACACTCCCGTGCGCGGGAACGCAAGGTCCGCCACCAGCAGACGGTCCGGGCTGGCCACAGCCTGCCTGTGGAGCTGTTCCAGCGCGGGCAGCCCGAAGTCGGAGAGATGACTGCAGCCGTTGCAGTCGGGGTCCAGACCGGCCATCTCGCAGGCGCGCCGGTCCGAGAAGGCGAGCCTGCCCTCCACGTCCGCGGCCAGCACGCCGTCGTCCACCGCATCCAGCGTGGCACGCAGAGTGGGACAGCGGACGGGAAGCTGATGCTTGCCGGACTTCAGAGGCTGGACGCAGAACGGGTTGACCTGCAGGAGGCCCGGCTCTATCTCGTCACGTCCTTCACCGGGTGACATTGTTCACTCTGTTACTCCCATACGTGCAGTATCGGGATTCAGAGACGTCTTCCCCAGAGCATCTGCGGGCGGCATTTTCCCGGGCCTCAGCCCGGCGCGGGTCAGATGCCGACCGCTGTGTATCTTCGAAGCCCGGCTCGCCACAGCGCCTGTCCGGCAAGCCAGACCACCACCGTCCACACCGCCTGGACCGCAAGCCCCCGCATCACGGCCTCCTCCGGGAGATTGCCCAGGAACACCTGCACCGGGAACCACAGCACATACGAGAACGGCATCACCTGCGCAGCCGAGCGCACCGCCTCCGGAAGCAGCTCCAGAGGCGCCATCTGTCCCGCCAGGAAGCCCCCGATCATGTACCAGAACTCGTACACGCCTCCCACCTCCACCAGATAGAACGCCGCCATCCCCAGCAGCCAGGCGATCTGAAAGCTCAGAAGATGCGCCAGCACCAGAGCCGCCCAGAACTCGGGTCCGGCCTGAAAGCCTCCCCAGCTCAGATAGTGCCGGAATATGGCCAGGATGACCAGGAAGAACGGGATGTACAGCATCGTGCGCACCAGCCGCCACGTCAGGTTGCTGGCGAAGATGAAGCCGCAATACGTGAACGGACGGGTCAGATAGATGGACAGCCGCCCGTCCTTGATGTCCCTCGCAATCTCCCACGGATGCGCGAAGACCAGGTTCGACACCACGCTGACCGCCAGGTAGTATGCCACCAGCCCTTCCTTCGAGAACCCCCTCAGGTGCGTCCGGTCGCCGTAGGCCGCCAGCCACATCAGCGGCAGCGTGATGGTGGGGATGATGTCGGTCAGGATCCATACCACCCCCTGGGCGCGGTAGGCCAGCGAGTCCTGGAAATGCAGCCCCAGGACCGCGCGCCACTTGCGGAGTGCCGGAGTCGCCCGGACGGCGCCCATCATGCCTCCGTCGCCACCGGGCCCGCCGAAGGCGCCGGCGGGCGGTGCTGGAAGATGTCCCGCACCACGTCCTCCACGTCCGGGTCCTTTATCTCGATGTCCACCACGGGAAGGCGGGCGAGCGCCGCCGCCGCCACCCGGGCCGCGCTCTCCCGCGGCGTCTCCAGCCCGGCGCTCATCCCGTCCCAGGAGCTGATGCGCCCGAGCCCTTCCAGGTCCTCTCTCGCGACCGGCTTGCTGAAGGTGAGCTTCAGGTGCTTGCTGTCCGTGTAGCGGCTTACCAGGCGCGCCAGCGAGTCGTCGTAGATGACGCGTCCGTGGTCCACGATGACCACCCGCTCGCACAGCGCCCGCACGTCGTCCATGTAGTGGCTGGTCAGCACGATGGTGCTTCCGTCCTCGCGGTTGGTCCGGCGGATGAACTCGCGGATGCGCTTCTGCGAGACCACGTCGAGCCCGATGGTGGGCTCGTCTAGGAACACCACCCGGGGGCGGTGAAGCAGCGCCGCCGCCAGCTCGCACTTCATCCGCTCTCCCAGCGAAAGCTTGCGCACCTGGGTGTTCATCAGGTGCGATATCTCCAGCATCTCCGTCAGCGTCTTCACGCGTCTGCGGTATTCCGCGGGGGGTATCTCGTAAAGCTCCCGGAACAGCAGGAAGCTCTCCTCGGGCGGCAGGTCCCACCAGAGCTGGTTCTTCTGGCCCATCACCAGCGAGAACTGCTTCTGGAACTCCGGACGCCGCTCCCACGGGACGTATCCCAGCACCTCTGCGCGCCCGGAGGTGGGGTAGAGGATGCCGGAGAGCATCTTGAGCGTGGTGGTCTTGCCGGCTCCGTTCGGGCCGAGGAACCCCACCAGTTCGCCCTCCTCGATGCGGACGTTGATGCGGTCCGCGGCCAGCACCTCCTGCCGTTCCCGCGTGAACAGGCTCCGAACGGCCCCGGCGATGCCCGGGTCCCGCCGGTGCGAGATGTAGACCTTGGTGAGCTCCTCGGCAAGGATGGCAGGCAACGGTCCTCCCCCTCAGCCTCCGGCGCTCGAGTAGCTGCGCGTGGCTTTCAGCCAGAAAAGGCGGCTGGCGGTCATCAGCCCGGCGGCGATGAGGACGGCAGCCGGCAGCATCCAGAGGTCCAGCTTCTCAGCCAGTCCCCGGGCCGGCACGGTGGCCACGAAGGCGAGCGGCAGGAAGAACGTCAGCATGTTCCGCAGCGTCCGCTCGAAGATATCCACGGGATAGCGCGCGATGACGCTGATGCTCCAGAACGCGGCGTCCAGATTGCGGATGCGCACCAGCCAGAACGACAGCGTCATGATCAGGCTGTCGATGCCGAACAGGATCATGATGCTGCATGCCATCAGCACCAGGTACACCGCGGCGTTGGCCGGGCTCACCTGGATGCCCGCCTCCCGGATGCCGTAGCCGACCACCAGCAGGGACATTAGCGTCCGCGCGAACTCCGCCAGGTTCACCATCCGGGCCGACGCAAGGAACTGGCTGTCCACCGGCTTGGTGAGCACCAGGTCGAACGTCCCCCTCTGGATCTCCTCGGGCAGGCGGGAGAGGTTGGGGGAGAACAGGGCGTTCATCAGCCCCCAGCTCAGCGAGAAGCTCCCCGCGAGCACCAGCGACTCCCCCTTTGTCCACCCCGCCACCTCGTCGGTCAGCGCGTAGACGATCTCGATGAAGAAAAGATAGTAGATCAGCCACGCCACGGTGGTGGCGCAGTTGGCGATGAAGTTGCCGCGGAACTCCATCTCCCGGACCAGACAGTTCCGGAAGAAAACGGCATACAGACCCAGGTAGCGTCGCAGAGATTTCATAGCGTCGTGCGGATGGATGTGGGGGACG
>FWWM01017294.1_pt1 | contig 10520 bp, 10 predicted proteins | sample 2228351 | NCBI WGS metagenome assembly FWWM01 (sample SAMEA103939774, study PRJEB20133) | metagenome
CTCCAAATCCCATTCCTTCTCTCTCTACAATAGTCCATCTGCGAGGAATACCTATTCTTTGTCCCCACATTCCTGATTTCCTTTCAGTCCAAAGTTCTCCTCCAGTCCCTAAAAGCTTCTTTGCTGGGACAAATTCCAAGGGAATACGTCCCGCTACATCCTCTTTGGTAAAACCCCGAAAAAAAGCCCAGTATTCTCCTTTTTTTATCTTCTCCCAAGTTTCTGGTTTCAAAGTTAAAAAGGAAATGTCTACTATTCTCTTTATATGCAAAAGAAAATCTGAGGGAAGAAAAATATTTTCAGCCCACAAAATTCTTGAACATATCTTTTCAAGTTCCCAGATGTGAAGGGGAAATGATACCCGAAAAACTTCAGGAACTTGAGCGGGAGAATTCTCTTCTACCAGAAGCAAATGCATACCCAAGAAAAACCAACGAAGTTCATAATCCTCTACTATTTTACGCCATGCTTGATAAATGAAAAGGTCAATATTTTCAATTACCTCAGGATTTCTCCTGTTTACATACTCTTTTATAAAGTCAACAAATTGTGAATATGACGAAAAAAATAAAGTGAATTGTTCTCTTTCTTTTATTTTCTGACCAAAACTTTCATGTTCAAATGAGTGATATGTTGTTATTATAGGAAACTGAAAACTTTCATGTTCAAATGAGTGATATGTTGTTAAAACAGGCATTCACAATTTATTATCCTCCTATCTCTAATTCATCATCCACCCACAACAACAAATCCTGCTGGTCTCCTTATATGTTCGGGAAGAGGTTGACCTGTAGAGGGATCTTGATATGAAGCATCATCAGAATAGAACCAAATCGGGCTCTCTCCCCTGTAAGTTATCACTCCTATTCTATTGAAACGCCCAAATGAAACTGGAACATCAGACCTTACAGTTTCAGGAACCGCTACTGCTTCCCTGAACCCATCACTTCCTATGAAAACAGCAATTGATTTGAAGTTCAAAGGAGTTGGAGCTTGAGTTCCGGGGGTTGGATAATTGTTTATGGCATTTAGAACCTCATCCAGAATACCTGTATCATCAACAATAAACTCAAATGAATAAACTGAACCTATTTCAGCTCCTCCTATCGCTGTGGGACGAGAAAAAGCAAAGAACTGTTGCAAGTTTGCATCAAGTAAAAGTTCTCTCTCAAAATGAGTATTGCAGATAACCGCAACTATCGTTCCTCTCATCCTCCTTCGTATAAGCTCAGCTCTAATATGAAGAAGATCTTCACCTTTCACTGTAGAAGCATTCGTTGTTGAAATATCAACATTGAAGTCTACCATGTTCACTGTGACGGGTGAAGCGGAAGGATGAATGAAGAACTGTTTTGAAGTCCCAGAAACACGATTTTGAGGAGAACCTACAGCTTTCCCTTTTATTACCTCAAGACCATTCACAGTTTTTACAAATGTAAAATCTGCCCACAAAAATGCCTCTTTCCATATTTGTCTGTCTATTGAATTTCTTGTGAAATCAGATAGATAAGTCCTCGCTATTTGCTCAATGTTAAAAGTTGAGAAGTGAACTAACCGCTCAGTTATGGGTATTGCCCCTCCATACTCAGAAACTCCAATTGAAAGCCTGTTAACCCCCAGTCTGAAGTGAGGAAGATCCTCAAATTCATCAGTTAGTTTTGCCCATTCCTCCGTATAAGCGTTTTTTAATCTTGTTATCAAAATGTGGTCTGATGCTCCTCTCGTAAAATCAGCTGTCGCACCCACATATCTTCTGGCAATCCAATTTGGAGCATTTATCCTCAAAACTTCTCTTGACAACTTTGGGTAGCCCAACAAAGCATTGTCCTGAGCTCCCCATCTCAAGAAAATATTTTTAAGTGCCAACGACCAATCCTCAGGCCCTACAAGCCAATTATCCCCTACAGCCATAAACTACACCTCCATTATTATATTAATACCAAAAATAAAAAAAAGTGTAAAAAATTAATATTTTTTCTTTCTTTTCTTCTTTTTCTCTTTCATTTTTTCCTCCATCTTTTTTCCCTCCTATTCCTTTTCTGTTAAATTCTTTGTCATTCCACCTCCACCTTTCCATTTTCCCTCATAATACTCAGTAGTCTCCCCCCTTATGTGTTCTATTATATTTCCTTCTCTTTTGATCGAGGGAAGATATTCTTTGATGAAAAAATCCCTATAATCATCCATTGTATAAAACTTCTCTTCTTCTGGTTCTTTCTTGATAAGAGGTATCCTTTGCACTTTTTTTGCTTCATTCTCAATTGAATTCCTGTAAAAATTCCAAGCTTCAATAATATATTCAGCATAGCCTCCTTGTAATTTCCCGCTTTGATAATCCTCAAGCATCCGTTTTTGAGCAATAGGTTCAAGAAGATGTAAATGTTCTGCCAAAAAGGGATACCTTGCCAAAACTTTCATTTTCTCCTCATATACATATTTTTGAAAATCAAATGTTCCTTCTCCCTTTACTTCTTTTTTCTCCTCTTTTCCTTCTATCTTTCCTTCATCTACCTTTTTCTTTTGCTGTTCTTTCTCCTGTTCTTCTTCTTTTTCCTTTCCCTCAAGTTCCTTCTTCTTTTCATTTATCAATCTTTGATATTCATTATAAAGTTTATCAAGTTCCATGTTTATTACCTCCTTCTATTTATTTTTTCCTATTTCATTTCCTCTCCTCTACCCACCCCCAGACCATAAACCCTACTTCAGATGCTTGAGCTGGATCAATTCTGGTTGCTTCCATTTTTAAAAAATTCAATGTTGCCCCATTCCCATCTGTTTTTGTAAAAACAACCGGATAATAGAACTTCTCAATATCAAAAAATGCATTAGGTTCTGTTCCCCATTTGTCTTCTAATGTAAAGTATGGGATATAATCCATCTGAGGCTCTAATTTCAGATAAAAAACTAAATTGACATTCCTTTTTGCAATTGCAAATCTGACAGGATAAATCAATAAATCTGTATTCTTCATCAAAAATTGCCCACCAAACTCATGCACCTCTGAATTATTTATGATCTGTATTGGGGCACCAGTTTGAAGATTGAAACCCCAGACTATTGGGATAATTTCTCTCTTCATCTTAAAATATTATAATAATATTTTTATTATGGAGTTGGTAATTTCAACAATTTCTCAGGGAGAAAGAAAATTACAAGCAATTGAAGAAAATCAGATAATACAAGATATTTTGAGGCTCTGGAGTGAAACCAAAGCAGAAAGAAGAGATAGAGAGGAAAAATGGTTCAAATATTTTGAAGCATATTACATGCGTGATATTATCCCTCCACCAAAATGGAATTGGATGTCCACTCTTACTCCTCCCAAGCCTTTTTACATCACTGAACAATTTGTAGGAATAATGAGAAAATCCCTTTTGCAATCAAAGGAGTTTTTTAAGATTTCTTCCCTTTCACCTAATTTCGCTCAGTTGGCTACGACCCTTCAACGCATAGTTGATTTCTATATACATTCATATAACTTCTTTGATGAATTTGAAAGAAGCTTGCGGTTTGGAGCAATAACGGGGGAAATAATATTGAAAATCTTCTGGAAATATGAGATCAAGAAAATTGCGGGAAGAGTTATCATGTATCAATATCCTTGCTTTCAAGCTATTAATCCCTTTGATATTATAGTAGACCCCATCCAAAATAGATATGCAATTGAAAGATATTATCTTCCTCTTGAAGACGCTCTCACCCTTCAAGAATACAACATTTGGGAGAAATTTCCTCTTGAACCTATTCCCTCCTCATCAGAAAAAGACCTTGAGGATTTAGTCCAAAAAAGCTATAGAGGATTAACAAGAAAAGAAGGTCTTGTAGAAGTAAAAGAATTTTGGGGGACTTTACCTTCAGTATCAAAAATTTATGAGAACCTTCACATTATACTTGTGAACGATAAATATGTAGCTAAAGCTGAAACCTTCAACTTTTTTGATAATGAAATTCCCTTCATCTTCACCTCTTTATTTGAACCCTCGCTTGGAAAATGGGGATATGGACTTTTTGATGTTATTTACGACCTTCTAAAATCTTATACTCATATAATAAGATATATTGAGAATTCAGCTATTGTTTCAATGGGGGATATAATTGAGATTGACCGAACACGTGTTGATACCGATGTTTTAAAAGAATTAAGGGACAAAGGTCTTGAACCCTTTATGCTCATAGCAAAAACAGGCCCTGACCCCATATTTGCTCGTGTCTCTCCTGCAAACTTCAATCCGAACATCTTGCCCGTTCTTCAGCTTCTTAACATGGAAATTCAGAATGCGACAGGAATGACCGAATTCCTAATGGGGCTTCCCACCTCAAAAGGAAGACCTACAGCAACAGAAATTTCACTGAAACTTCAGCAAAACCTCGCCATGCTTGATACCATCACAATGAAAATAGAAAAGAAAATAATATCAAAAATAATCAGAAAACTCATGCATCTTATCATACAATTTGAAAGTGATGAAAAGCTGAGGATGATACTCGGAGACCTTGCTTTCAGATATATAACTCAATTCAATAGAGAAGAGATAGCACAAATGATAGAAGAAAAGCTCGCTATCTCTGTCTCGGGAATATCAGAAGTTATACATAGACAAGAGAAACTCTCAAAAATCTTTGAATTCCTACAAATAATTGCAAATCTTCCCGCAACACAAGATATAAACTGGAACTACTTCATTGCAAAAATTTCGGAAATGATGGATCTCCTCCCTGAGGAAGTATTCTCTCCACCAACCGAACAAATCACAAGAATGAAAAGAGAAGCTTTATCTTCATTTATCGCTGTTTTTCTTTCCCTACCAGCTGATAGTCAAAAGAATGTTCTGGGACTATTGAAGCTTGGCATACCTCCTGAAGTTCTCATTGAAGCGGTAGGAAAATTTCCCAGATTATTTGAAGAAATAAAGAAAGGAGAGGGAGAACAAACATGAATGTGAAAATATTTTTTGGCCCTCCTCAACAGGTAGAAAGAGAATTAAAAAACTTCTTTATTCAAAATGGAATTAGTTGGACAAGAATAAGAACTATCCAATCTTTTCCCTTCGTTTTCCAAAATTCTCTTTTTGCTTATGTTTTGATTATTTGGGAGTAAAGGAATAGAAGAGAAAGAAAATTTGAAGAAAAATGGAGACAGGACAAATAATAATAAATAAATTTTGGGATGGAAGAGAGGGAATAATCCCTTGGTGTTGCTTTTATGACCCTGATAGGAACTACATTTATCCCCTCGTTTATTCCGAAATGAGATCTTTTGATGTTATATACCCTGCAGACAAATACAGAACAATTATACAAGTAGAAGATGTTTCAAGAAATCTTCTGTTTCTTGTAGCAGATAGGGATGGTTTTGGAACACTCTTTGATAAGAACGGTAATTTCTTTCCACAACAGGAAGTAAAAAGGTTCGTAATTCTCAGAAATCAAGCTATGACAAAACCCGCACTTGTTGTTCTTGCAAAAGTAAATAATACGATGAAAATTTTTCATAAAGAATTTGATGAAGATAGACCTTTTATAGGAAATGTATATGATCTCCCCTCTGCTCAACACACTTTCTATGATATTTCAAAGTATAAAAATTATCTCCTTATTCTTGAACTTGTTCCTGATTTACAAGCTAAACTTAAAACCTTACTTTGGTGGAGCAAATTGAATATAAATTACAATACGCAACTGAGTGGGCTTTGGGAAGAACCAAATCCTCTTACTTTCCCTGAATTTTTTATTATTCTCCCGCCCTCAAATTTTCACTTCATATGGGAAAATCACATGCTTACATCAGAAGGTTATTATCAAATCTATGAAACCGAAATTGGTGGTTATTTCTCTTTATTATATGAAAAAATCTTCAATTTATCAGTTCCTAACGAATTTGGGGGTGGTTCAGGATTAGATGATATAAGAATGGGATACCAAATTTTTCGTGATGGGTTCGCTGTTTCCATCAGGGGTAAAACTTTCCTTTTTCAAAAAGGAATAGAAGAACTCAATCAAACTTCTGTTGATACTCATATAGCTCCTCTCTCTCCTCTCCTTGTAAGAAGAGTGGGAATGAAACATACACTTTTTCCCTTCTTTGCTATTCCTGAGGACTGGAAAGTATTCATTACAGATAATTATGTCCTTTTGCTTTCTCATGAACAACCTATTAATTCTAATCAGAAAAAAAGAACAATATATATATTTGAGAAAGCAGAAAAAGCTCATGGGATAGTGGGAGAAGCTTATATTGTTCTCATAGCAGACCCTACAAAAATGAAGCACTTGAGAAAAATGGCACCTCTGAGATTTTACGAACATTATATTATCACAGGAACTCCCAAGAAAATTGAAGAAATAGGAATGCGACGCCCCAATTTCCTTAACCTCAATCCTCAACTTCCAAATCACTTTCTCATTACAGAACATAATTATGAAGCAGAAGTAAAGTGGATCCAAACTCGTGATACTGGAAATGCTTTTTTGATAAACTTTGAAGTCTTTCAATCTATTCAATCCCTATTTGAATTTCAAATCTCATATGCACGATAGTTATTAAAATAACATATATGAAGATAAATATAAAAGGAGCAAAAGAGATTTTACTTGCAGACGGAGATGTATCTCTATACCCCAATTTTCCTCTGAAAATAAAAATAAAAGGAATAAGAGGAGAACCAATTTTTGAAGAATTACCCTTTGACCTTCTTACCATCATCTTTGAAAGCTATAGAACAATATTTGAACCCTTCTTTGAACTTGATGACCCAGTTATGTTTGACCCTGACAATTCCCCTGCAGAAAAAATCCTTCATCCAACAAAAGATAAATTATATACTCCACCTATTACATTCTCTTCCTTTGACCATAAAAATTTTAAATTTGATAATTATCCACCTCCATCTCCAAATCCTCCTTTCTATCAAGGAGCTACAGTTTTTATGAAAATTATTCCTTTTAATGCTTATAACGATAGAAATATAAATGGAGCATGGGGGAAAATTTATCTCTATACAGATTTAAACCAACCGCATCCAGATGCCGAATTCTTAATTACTGAAGTTGTCCCTCATTCACAATATTTCAATGTTATCCAAGTTATTAATAATCCTCTTCCCCCTGTTTTTCCCTCTCATTTACTTGTTAATGAAACAAGATACATAAAAGTTTCCCTTTATGACCCCAATCAACGAACTACAAAAGAAAAAATTTATCAAATACAAGTATATTATAAAGCAGAAGCACAACCACCCGAACAGTATGTTCACCAACTTTTTAATTTCCTAATAAGTTCTTCTCCTACTTCCTTACAATACTGGACTGATAACATGAAAATTTTTATCAGGCGTTTAGATGATAATTTCTCTTATGACCCCCAAATATCAGATGCAAATTATCTTTCCTTTTCCAAATATTTGCATACTTTAAATAATAATTATAACCCAAATACAGGAATTTATACAACCACATATGAAATTACTTTTATATTCTATGTCATGGGACAGTTTTTTGAAACAAAAACTACTGTCAATGTTCTACATCATGATAGAATACTTATGAGGTCAAATCCTGACCTACTTTACTTTACATTAAGAAATGCTGGGCTGACTATCACTCATACATTTCAGCCAGAAGAAACTTACCCAAAATGGTGGAATAATGATAATAATCTTGTCTTCCAATTCCAAGTTCCACAAATAAATGATAGAGTAGAAAATGATGAAGAAAATATTCCACCACAACCAGCAACTTATAATCCTACTTTTACTTTTTCCGATCCAAATAATCCAAATATTACTTATGCTTCCCTTTCCAAAACTTATCAATATCAAAAACAATTTAAAAAATATGCAATATATCAAATTTATTATCAAGAAAATAATCAAAATTTTCCTGTTAAGTTTGAATTTTCAAGAAATCTTGATATGTACTTTTATCCTCTCCCACCTTTCAGTCACCAACCTTATTCTCCTTCTCCTCCTGTAATTCCCTTTTATGTAAAGGTAAGCGGTTCAAGTTTAAATTCTTGGAAATTTGGTTTTTTAGATTATGATGGATTGATGAATATCATTGATCATCCACCTCCATTACCTGATTATTATTATATCCCTTTCTTTTACCCAATTAATGCTCAAGGAAACCAAATGGATATAACTCCTATAGGTTTTGAAGAAGAACCTTATCGTGATTTTCAAGTCTCTTCACCTTTTTCCGATTACCCAGCTATTATTTATAAAATTAGACCCTTAGGTTTTGCTATCACAATATATTATTCGGGATCTTTCGTGAGATTTCTCATCCCTTATAATCTTTTCACCAACTTTAATTACTTTCACTCTGCCATTATAACTAATTTCAGTATAAAAAATATTTTCATAAAAGCTACCCTCACTTTTAAAGGTTTACTTATACAATTTAAATTAGGAAACTTGCAGATTGTTCTAATAAATCTTTCTTCTTCTTTAGAACCTGGAAGAAGTGAAACAACTTCCCTTTTTGGATTTCTTCCTTCTGTTGAGGATGACCTCTTTCTCTTTCAAAATTCAGGATTACATGATGATAGAAGAAATAAAACTTTATTTCCGATAGAGGTTGCTCAAGGAAAAATAAAATATAGGGAAGTAGATTATCATATAGTTGTGCCAATTTATAGAATTTTTGATGAAAATGATTATCAGCTCGTTTCTATTACTAAACAAAATGATAATTATCCCCTTTATCCAATGGGAAGAAGTTATAAAAGATATGGAGAAATATTTGCAATATGGAGAAGAGTTTTTGATACCCCCGAAGAAATTTTTGTAGCTTTTGATGAAGCTTATTTCTCCTCCCATCAATCCCACGCTGAAATCGCTTTTGCATATTCAAATAATTTGTTTTGGTATCTTATAGAAAAAACAGGAAAACTTTTTATAATTCCTAAACCTAAACGAAATAGTAGTTATACTTCTCATGCTTATCCTCTTACTGCACATGGAGAAGGAAAACTAATAAGTTTTTTATCTGAAAGCCTTCCTTCTGCTCCTGATAAACATTTCGATCTTAGCTTATTTGAACCTGTTTTTCTTTATACATACAATAAAGAAACAGGTTATCTCCCAACTATTTATGAAGGGCCTTAATAATATTTTAAAGAAGAAATGATAAAACTTGAAGATTATATAAATTATGACCCACAATTTCATTCTTTTCCATTATACTCAGTAGTTCCAATCCAACTAAATTCTTATCTTTCACTTTCCTTCAATACATCCGCCCCATGGCCCCTTGACCCCTTTGATGCTTCCCGCTCAATGAATGAAAATGATGTATTCTCTACAGATGAATACTTACTTATATTCCTAAATCAAGAGAATGTTTTCACAATCAATCCATCAGAGAAAAAAAATTATTATATCTATCTTGCAGGTGCACATCCAAATCAACAAGCCCTCATACGCATAGGTCTTTTTGCTCCTCTTGATGTCTTCTCAGAAACACAAGGAATAAAACACCTCAAAAGCTTCTCAACAACTTTTTCAAATTTCATGGCTTTTAATCCTGCTATCTTCGCTGAAATAAATTTTGATACTGAAAATCCCAATAATTCAAAAATATCTTTTATGTTCAAAAGAGATAATCCAGATATTCACACATTCCATTCTTTCCCTATTGAATTACTCAATTTCTATTTCTTTTCAATAAGAATAATAAAAAGAACATGGAATAATCTCCCTATCCTCCACTTTTACATGCTTATCTTCAATGAAAATCTTGAATTAGTGAAAAAGGAAAATGCATTTATCCTCGCTGACTTCCCAAATTCCTCTTATCCTAATGCCCTCCCCCCAGTCTCCCCCTTCTTTTCATTCAAAAATTTCTACGTAAAAACATTCTATTTCACAATTTAAATCTTTATTCCTTATACTATAATCTCCCCTCTATCTATAGCTTTATCAATCTTATTGATAAAATTCATTATATCATCATAAGACTTTATCTTTGTCTGCAATGAAATCTCACTTACTAATTCATAAGGCCATTTTCCCTTACCATTCAATCCTACTTCATATATGATATAAAACATCTGCTCAATCCCCAATTTTGAATGAGCAAATATAGTTCCAGATAAATCATTGAAATATCTCCTGCAAGCTTTACATTGATACCTCTGAGCCCCCTTAGTAGTCTTACCTCTTCTGACTATCTTTTTCTCTTCTCCACATATACATCTTACCTTTCCCCCTTTTCCCCATTTTAATTCTCTGATATAAGCTAAACATTCATCCCGAGAGGGAAAAAATAACTTCTTCAAATCCCATACAAAAATTTTCCCTACCATTTTTTCCTTTTCCTCAATTCCTCAAGAAAAAAAACCTCAGGACGCCCTTCTATTTCTTCTTCTTTCTCTTCTTTCTCTACTTCTTCCATTGTTTTCATCTCTTCTTTTTTCCCTTCTTCTTCCTCTTCTATTTCCTCTTCTTCTTCTTCCTCCTCTTCTTCATCTTCTTTTTCTTCCTCCTCTTCTTCTCTCTTTATTTCCCTTTTTTCCCATG
>FWWM01015899.1_pt1 | contig 10516 bp, 7 predicted proteins | sample 2228351 | NCBI WGS metagenome assembly FWWM01 (sample SAMEA103939774, study PRJEB20133) | metagenome
TTTTGCAACTCGTACCAGGCCATCAGCAGGCTGAGGCGCAGGCCATGCCATCCATCTTTGTAGCCCTGCAGAGCGACAAATCGCCACCAAAACTGCCACAGCGGGCGCGTGAAAAACTTATGTGGCCGAGGCCGAATACCCTGTCCCTGCAAAATGCGAGCGTCGAATGCCACGTAGCGTCGTTGCTTGGCGCGAAACTGGCGCAAATCGCGGTAGTTGAAATGCAGAAAGGGCACGGTCAGATAGCCAGGCTCACCATCGAGGATGACAAGCTCGTGCACATGACGCATCGGATCGTAATGGGCGTGGCCACGGTGCAGCAGGCGCATCTGATAATCCGGATACCAGCCGGCGTGAAGGGTGAGGCGTCCGAAGATGTAGTTGTGACGGGGAATCCAGTAGCCGTGATGTGCCGGATTTTGCAAAGTAGCGCGAACCTCCGCTGCCTGTTCGGGACTTGAACGCTCATCGGCATCAAGGAAAAGAACCCACTCCACCTCGACGAGGCGCAGTGCGTCATTACGCTGCTGCGCGTAGTTCTCGAAGCGATTCGCGATCACCTCCGCGCCAGCCTGTGCAGCAAGAGCAGGCGTATCGTCAGTGTTGCGTGTATCCAAAATGACGAATACACGGTCGGCCCAACATACGCTCTCAACACACGCCACGATGTTCTCTGCCTCGTTACAGGCCAGGATGACAGCGGCCAGTTCGGTAGACACAGGATTCCTCACAGCGACAGAATGGTTCGGTAGGCGGCGGTCAGTGCTTCGTGTTCGGCAGAGGAAAGCTGCCCCTGCCGATAAGCTCGCTCGATCTCCCGCAGACGGAGACGCATTCCCAGGCGCACTATGCGCCTCGCCACAATGCGTTTAGGAGATGCAAAGCAGCGGTCGAAGAGGCGCAGGCGGCTGCGCCAAAGGTTGAGCAGGCTTTGCGGGCGAACTTGGCCAGTGCTCTGGCCCCCCAGGTGAACAACACGAGCGGCTGGCACAGTATAAATCTCCCAGCCAGCACGTCGTATCCGGAAGCTCCAGTCAATTTCCTCACAATACATGAAATAGCTCTCATCCAGCAGACCAGCCTGCTGGATCGCTTCCCCCCGTACCATCATGGTGGCCCCCAGGGTATAGTCAACGCGGAAAGGGACGCCTCGCTCGTACCGACGGCGGGCGTAGCGCCCATTTAGCCACGAGTCGTACAGGCGAGCAGGTACGGGGAACAACTCGATCCCCAATTGCAGCAGACCAGGAAACCTGAACGCGCCATGCTGAAACGAACCGTCCTCATACGTCAACTGCGCGCCAACGACGCCTGCGCGCGGAAGGTTGAACAGCGCATCGTACAGGGTTCGAGTTGCGCCCGGTAGGGTTATCGTGTCTGGATTCAACAGGTAAACCGCACGTGGCAGAACAGGGCGAGTTTCGGCGGTAGTTGGCTCGCCAAAGCCAAGTTGTCGCAGCACAAGATTGTTGCCCGCTGCAAAACCCAGGTTGCGATCGCTGGCGATCAATGATACCTGGGGATACTGCTCACGAATGGCCTGCGGCGTTCCATCCGTCGAAGCACAGTCTACAACCCAGACTTCGGTTTGAGGGCCATGCATGTCCACATCAGCCAGCAGAGAGCGCAGCGCGTTCAGAGTCAGATCGCGCGTGTTCCACGAAACGATGACGACAGCCAGCTCTAGGGACATGGACAATGACAACCGAGGTGTAGCGGATCTGAATGCTCAATCTCATGGGAAAAAAGCCATCCGCCAGCCAGCTCCTTCCAGCATGGTGACGAATGACTGGTAGTGCTGTGGCCTGACAGTCAAGATGCCATCAGCATCCAGCAACCGCCGGATGCGAGTGGAGCCTTCTACTCGATCGGTGAAGAAAGCCGTGATTGACTCGACAAGCGCGGCACGCAGGTCTTTCGGCAATGCGTTTTCCGGAGCAGCAACCAATACTTCATAGGGGAGCGTGCTCGCAGCGATGCCGCGCCATTGTTCCGTTGTCGCCGGTGCTGTCGTGTCAGCCGCCGGGACAATGACGTGTACTGCGGCCTTGAGGTCGTTGTAGTCGGGGCGTTCGCCCTCCCGGTCGGCCACTGCAGAAACTGCGTCGAGCAAAGCCTGATCGAAGTCTCCCGGACGAAAAGCGGCTGCTGCGCACTCCCCCGCCTGCAGAGCAAGGATAGCCGAGGCATCATCGGGGTAATCGCGGACGGCCTCAAGTTCAATGAAAGGGTTCACCCCAGCACTGCTCAGCAACAAAGCTGGCAACACCCATGCCACTGCTACATCCTGGTCGCTGCTGCGGCAGAAGGTTTGCCCCGCCATCTGCGACAGATCAGTAATTTCAGTCCGCGCGACGATCTCGGCGCTTTGCCCGATCGTGAAATTGGGAGAACGTCCGCGTTTCACCGCCAGCAGGGGCACGACATCGCATTCCTGTTTGGCTGCGGCGTAAGTGAACGCGCTAACCCAGGCCAGAGCAGGCGCGCCACTACACAGCCGATCAAGGGCGCTATTCTCATCAGCAAGCTCGACCGTCACGGACAACGCCAGACCATCGCTCAGGTGTTGGGCCAGTTGCTGTGCAGTCTGACGGGTTGCCGCGGTCTTCCGATCACTGGGCATGGCGAAAAGCAGCGCAACAGGCCGCTCCGCGTCACCGATGGCTGGGGCTTCGTTCACTTCGGGCAGGGCAGTGGAACGTACGGTAGGAGTAGGAGGGATGCGCGTAGGCACGCGCGTGGGACGGCGCGAATCGTCCGCCCCGCCGCAGGCCAACAGCACTGCGCTGAGCACCCACACCAGCACGATGACCATCAGCGTTTGGTGACGAGTTGGCAAGTTGATGGCTCACCTCCTGCCAGAATAGCTATCCTGGCCCACCATGGTACAGCATCCGCCCAGAGCAGGCAAGGCGGGCAGAAAACACTCACTCGGTGGAGCCGGTGACCGTCACCAATTCAATTTCGCGCGCGCCGACGCGGCTCTGGAACGCCGGTATGCCCACGTCTTCATGAATCAGGCCGGCCCAGCATTCCTGTGGATTACGGGCTTTGCGAATCTCAGTCATGCGGATAGCACCCCAAACCTCAGCGCGCTGACCCGGCAGCAAGTAATAGTAGGTCTCGCCAGTCTCCTCGTCATATACAGCCTGAAGTTCCTCCAGGGGGGCCAGCGCCCAGCGCCAGGGAAAGTCGCTGTAGGCGGTGTCACAATTGATCCCGATACGCCACGCCCCCGATTCCTCGTAAGCTTCCAGGCTGGCCGCTCGTTGGCTGAACTGATAGACCGTGCCGGGGAACGGGCCAGCGGTTCGCACAGGCGTCGCACCGTAGTTGCTGACAGTCAGCTTGAAGACCAACAGGTCGCCCAGAGGCATGGTGAGCGTGGTGAGATCCGATATCACGCCCTCAGGTTTGGGAATGCGCTCGCCCACTGTTTCCAGATCGGTGTAGTAACGGTCGTCGTAGGGCATGGTTCCGAAGTAGACAACCGCACCGGCTGCCTGTGGCACGATCTCAACCTGCGGCAATCCACCGTTGCGAATGCTCAGGCTGCCCTGCCGTACAATGCGTTGTCCCTCGGCGTCCTGGGCAACCGCATAGACAGCATACTGGCCGTCAGGAGGCGGTTCCATGCCCTGGTCAACCCCTCCGTCGTAGTCGAATTCGTGGTTGCCCATGTCACCAGGGAGGCGGCCTTCTTCCCGCTCCGGCAGGTAGTAGCGCTGACCGCTGGCATCTTCCAGATAGACAGAGAGTTGAGCGGTTTTTTTCAGGTAGACATTGATGCTCACGCGGTCGCGGATGCCATCCTGATTGGGGGTGAACTCGGCGGGGTGAATCTCGAACGCGGAAATCTCCGGCAGGGCACTATCAGCGTCAGCGATCTCGAGGACCCCTGACTTGCGCTCTACAGTCTCGCCGTCTGTCGCCTCGATGACCCACGTGTAGCGGTCATTGGGGATCAGACGGCGTTCGATGATACCCGCGATCTCCTCTCCTGGCAGGGTGTAACCCGCGACAATCCCGCTGAACAGAACGCGATAACGGCCAGCGATGCGTGGCTCGTTCTGACGGAAATAGTAGCGGGTGCCGTCGCTCCCATCGAGATAGATACTGATCGTTGCCGGGCGAGAGAGACGGTATTGTACGACGGTCAGATCATCAAGCCCATCGGCATTGGGCGTGATACGCGCCCGGTCGAAAGAGGCGCTGACCAGCAAAGGGAGCGGCGGGCGCAACACGAGCACGCCAACTGCCACTACGACAGCCAGCGTTGCCAGGGCTACAACCAGCGTTAGAAGCCTGGGGATTGGCATAGCACACCCGTCCTGTCTTCAGTCCTGCCGCGGGAGTATTGTACCAGAAGGGCGCTGTTTCCGGCACAGGCGTCAGTCGAACGGTGGTAAGCCAACTACCGTCGGATGAACCAACGGGCAGGGGAGAATCAGTTTGGGCTTGTCCTGTCTCTGGTTTATGGGTAGTATGTGGGATATGTGGGATATTGCGTGTAACCCTGGGGGGTATTGCTCAGCCCTACGAGCAGATTGCACGCCTAACCGGCCCTAACAGGCCGCTGTATGCACAGGGAAACCGGATGACACCGTCGCACGAGCTAGAAACGTATGCTGAGGCTATTGACTACCTTTACAGCTTTGTCAATTGGGAAGTAGAACGACATGTGCGCTATGCCCCAGAGGTCATGACCCTGGAGCGCCCGCGCACACTGCTGGCGGCCTTGGGCGATCCGCATCGCGCCTATCCGGTCATTCACATCACTGGCACCAAAGGCAAAGGATCGGTAGGGGCGATGTGTGCAGCAGCATTGCGCGCTTCTGGCCTGAAGGTAGGGCTGTATTCCTCTCCGCACTTGCAAGACTATCGGGAGCGGTTCCGCATCAACAATCAACTCATCAGTCCAGAAGACTTCACCGCCATGGTGAACCGCCTACGCCCTGTGGCGGAACGCATACCAGATATCACATGGTTCGAAGTGACAACAGCGCTCGGCTTTCTGTATTTTGCCGAACAGCAGGTAGACGCGGCAGTCGTAGAAGTTGGGTTGGGGGGGCGGCTTGACGCCACCAACGTGGTTACGCCGGTTGTTTCGGTGATCACCAGTCTCAGCTATGACCATACGCATCTTCTGGGAGACTCGCTGGCATCTATCGCTCGCGAAAAGGCGGGTATCATCAAGCCGGGAATACCGGTTGTCAGCGCGCCACAGCCTTCCGAAGCACTGGCAGTGCTGGAGCAGGTCGCTGAGCAGAACGGATCGCGATTGATTCTGGTGGGGCGCGACTGGCTCTTCCAGCCAGAGCGCAGCACACCGCACGGTGAATGGTTTAGCGCTGGCCCCGTCGCAGGCCCACAGCAACCGTACTTCACCGCACTGGCTGGCGATCATCAGGCGATAAACGCTACGGTGGCACTGGCAGCCCTGGACTGTGCTGCGCAAGCAGGATTGCCGGTTAGCGCAGAAGGAATCCGGCTGGGCTTTGAGCAGGTTGACTGGCCTGGACGATTGGAGGTTGTGGAACAGGCTCCTCTAGTCGTACTCGACGCGGCACATAACGGGGAATCGGCATGGCGACTACGTGCGGCGCTGGATGCCATGTTTCCGCAGCGTCCGCTCATCCTGATCTTCGGGGCTTCGGCGGACAAGGATGTGGGGGGCATGTTTGCGGCGCTGCTCCCCATAGCGGATGTCTTGATCGCAGCACAAGCGGTGCATCCGCGCGCCCTTGAACCGGCAGCCTTGACAGAATCCGCACGCGAGATCGGTTTTGCACGGCCAGTGTACGAAATAGCCGATGTGCGGAAGGCTTTGCATCAGGCCCGCTCCCTGGCTGGAACTGAGGGACTTATTCTGATCACCGGATCGCTGTTCATTGTTGGGGAAGCCCGAACGGTGTTGGGATTGCCAGTAGGGCACACTCAGCGGGCAGTAGAAGGTTACGATGCGCCGGTGGGCTAGCCGGACCAGGATTGTCGAAAACAGGGTGGTCGTGCCGTGGTGGAAGGCTGGCTGTTGTCCATGATTGGCCATAGTCTCAACGACTTCTTCTCTATCAACGACGCACAGCCGGATGCTGACGGTTTCATCGAGGCAGTGCTGTTGCCGCTGAATGAAACTGTCGTATATCCGAATATGGTGACTCCGCTGATGCTGGAACGCGAAGCAGATATCGCGGCAGTCGGCGAAGCGCAGATACGCCGGGAAACAGTGATTGGCGCCCTGATGCGCGGCGATGAGATCGCCGTCCCAACACCTGAAAACCTGTACACCCTGGGTACAGAAATGGCCCTGGGTCGCCTGATGCATCTGCCTGACGGCGGCACCAGCGTGCTGGCCCAGGGGAGACGGCGCGTACAGATAGTGGAATTTCTGCAGACTACTCCCTATATCCGGGTGCGTGCGCGTCCGATAGCTGAAGACGTGTCGGAGACGCGCGAAGTAGCAGCCCTGATGCGCGCCACGCTGAGTCTCTTTCAGAAATGTGTCGAACTCAGCCCGCAATTGCCGGAAGAAGCCTACGTGTATGCTCTCAACATCGAGCATCCGGGCTGGCTGGCTGACATGGTCTCGTCCACGCTAGACCTGCCACTGACGGAACGGCAACGTTTGCTGGAGATCACAGACCCGGTCGAGCGCCTGCGCCGGGTGAGCAGCCTGCTGGGACGTGAGCTGGAAATGCTGGAATTGGAAGAGAGCATTCAGTCGCAGGTACGGCGGGAGGTAGACCGCAATCAGCGCGAAATGTTTCTGCGCGAACAGATGCGCGTGATCCAACATGAGCTGGGCGAAGCGGATATCTTTCAGCAGGAACTGAACGAACTGCGTCAGCGGATCGAGCAAAAGGAGATGACGCCGGAGGCCAAGGATAAAGCCCTGAAGGAACTGGCTCGTCTGACCATGATCCCTCCTATGGCCCCGGAAGTGGGGATCATTCGTACCTACCTCGATTGGCTGCTCGATCTGCCCTGGATGACGCAGTCGGAAGACAATCTCGATCTAGCTCATGCTGCGCGCGTGCTGGATGCTGAGCACTACGGATTGACCAAAGCCAAGGAGCGCATTCTGGAGCATATGGCTGTCCGCCAACTGGCCGGCGAAGCCATGAAGACTCCCATTCTGTGCTTCGTGGGACCGCCAGGGACAGGTAAGACCTCGCTGGGCAAGAGCATTGCCCAGGCGCTGGGACGAGAATTCGTGCGAGTCAGTCTGGGGGGTGTACACGACGAGGCGGAGATCCGCGGACATCGCCGGACGTACATCGGTGCGTTGCCGGGGCGGATCATTCAGACGATGCGGAAAGCCGGAACGATCAATCCCGTCTTCATGCTTGACGAAATTGACAAGCTGGGAGTGGACTTCCACGGAGACCCGGCAGCTGCCTTGCTGGAGGTACTCGATCCGGAGCAGAACCACGCTTTCTCCGACCACTATCTGGACGTCAGCTACGATCTGTCGCACGTGTTCTTTATCACCACCGCCAACTATCTTGACCCCATTCCACCAGCATTGCTGGATCGCATGGAGGTGATCGAGTTTCCGGGCTATGTAGAAGACGAGAAGGTCAGCATTGCCCGACACTTCCTCATCCCGCGTCAGCTCAAACAGCACGGTCTGGGCGATAGCGGCGTGCATTTTGAAGAAGAGGCTATCCGTCTGATCTGCCGCGAGTACACCTACGAAGCGGGGGTGCGCAACCTGGAGCGCGAGATCGGCAAGGTGTGCCGTAAACTGGCCCGTCGAGTAGCCGAGGGTAAGCGTGTGACCAAGCGGATCAGCGCGGAAAAGCTGGCCAAGTTCCTTGGCCCGCCACTATTCCTGCCCTGGCTGCGCGAAGAAAGCGATGAGGTTGGAGTAGCAACAGGACTGGCCTGGACCGAGGCCGGCGGTGATATCATGGCCATCGAAGTCACGTTGATGCCCGGCAAAGGCAATCTGCTGCTGACCGGTCAGCTTGGTGATGTCATGCAGGAATCGGCGCAGGCAGCGCTGAGTTATACGCGGTCGCAGGCGCGGCAGTTGGGGATTGATCCGGAGGAGTTCGACCGCGTGGACATTCATGTGCACTTGCCAGAAGGGGCAATTCCCAAAGATGGCCCGTCTGCGGGTATCACTCTGGCGACCGCGATGATCTCGGCGCTCACGCAACGTAAAGTCCGACGCGATGTGGCGATGACCGGAGAGATCACCTTGCGAGGGCGCGTGCTGCCAGTAGGCGGCGTGCGAGAGAAAGTGCTGACTGCGCATCGGGCGGGAGTGCGGCAGGTGCTGTTGCCCAAACGCAACGAGAAAGACCTGGTGGAAATTCCTAAGCGCGTGTTGCGCGAGCTGGATATCCAACTGGTATCGCACATGGATGAGGTGCTCACCTACGCCTTGCTCCCACCCGGCGCAACGGGAGCTGCAGGGGCTGGCCATGCCCCAAGGCCGCCCAGGGATGATAATGGGGGATGACTGGGGGTGATCATGGATGCGCAAGACAGCAATGCCGCACAGACAATCTCCAGAGAGCGATTCCTGGAACCGAACCAGAAAATCACCGCCCAGGAAACGCTGGAACTGCTGCGCAACGGGCGCAGTGAGACAGTGGACTGGTTGCCTGGCCGGGCACAGGTGAGCGATATCGCCGCGGTTTTGGTAGCAATGGCCAACAGTCACGGCGGGACTGTGGTATTGGGCGTAGCCCCCCGGACAGACAAACCGGCAGGTATTGACGACACTGAGAACGCGATCAACTGTGTCCTGGAAGCCGCGCTGTCTATTGAGCCACCCCTGATCATCCCCATGCCGCAGGTCGTGCAAGTGCAGGGGTCGCCGCTGGTGGTGGTACAGGTGCCGCGGGGCATGCCCTATGTCTACGCGCTCGAAGGGCGTTTCCTTAAGCGTGAAGGGGCCGCCAATGTCCCACTCTCGCCATCCGCGCTGCGGCGTCTGATGCTAGAGCGGGGGGATGTCACCTTTGAAGCGGAACCGGCCCGCGATGCGCACAAATCTGACCTGGACTGGGCCAAGGTAGAAGAGTATGTAGCCGGCCTGAGTGGGCTGGCTAATATGCCCGCGGAGCAGGTCTTGCTCAAACGGGGCTGCCTGGTTCGCCGTGGAGACGAACTGGTGCCCACTCATGCGGGCATTCTGCTCTTCGGCAAAGACCCGCAGCAATTCCTGCGCGGAGCAGATATTACGGCGGCACGCTTTGCCGGGACAGAAATGGGCGACGTGTTCACCCGCCAGGACATCACCGGTACGCTCCCCGAACAGATTCGGCGGGCGGAGACGTTCTTGGCCGACAACCTGCGCAAGGGAGTGCAGCTCAGCGACCGTATGGCCCGCAGCGAGCAGATGGAGTACCCGCTGAAAGCCGTCCGTGAACTGGTCGTCAATGCGGTGGCACACCGCGACTACAGTATCCAGGGCGATGGCATCCGGCTCTATCTGTTTGCCGATCGGCTGGAAATCACCAGTCCCGGCGGGTTGCCTGGGCCGGTGACCGTAGAGAACATCGTCGAGGAACGCTTTTCGCGTAACTCGGCTATCGTGCAGGTGCTATCGGACATGGGCTTCATTGAACGGCTGGGCTATGGGGTGGACCGCGTGATCGCTTTGATGCGCCAAGCCAATCTGCCCGATCCCAAATTCACGGAGACGGCGGGAGGTTTCCGCGTGACGTTGTACAACACCGCCGTGCCCAAAGCAGCCGAGAGCGAACAGGAACTGTTCGGCGGTGTCTTTCGTGGCGAACCCATCAACCGCCGCCAGGAATACGCTCTAGACTTCCTGATCAATCGCAAGAATCCGCGCATTACCAATAAGGACCTGCAAGAAATGTGTCCGGAGGTGCATTCTGAGACCATTCGCCGTGACCTGGCCGATCTGGTCAGCCGGGGTATTCTGATCAAGATGGGCGAAAAGCGCGGGTCTTATTACGTGCTCAAGAAAACCCCAAAATAGACTCTGTACGTATTGGGGGGAATCCGGTACTATCTTCCTGCTCGCATCGAGCCAGTTACCTCTGGCGGACGATCAATTGGTGGGTCTCTGGACGTATTTCAGTGAAAAGAACGAGAATCCTGTTCCTGGGCGCAGCGCTGATCTTGCTGGCGGGCTGTAACCTGTCGGTGCAATCACCGACGGCCACACCCACAGCCACGTCATCGCCCACAGCGACTCCGTCTCCCCACCCAACCCCAACGGCCAGTCCTACACCCACGGCAGCAGTCTCTGCCACGCCCACCATGACGCCGTCAGCAACACTGCCCCCGACCGAGACACCGCCGCCCACATTTACCTTCACACCGACCGCCACACCCTACCCAGTAGTGGGATTGGCCAACGATCAATGGACGCCGGTCTCTCTTCCTGCGCAGGTGCGCGAAGGACTGGATCGGCTGTACTTTGCGATCGTCAGCCTGAACGAACGTACTGGCGGCACGTCGAATCCCAACACGCCGGTTCCCGAGCAAGAAGTTGAAACGTTGTTCCTGGTCAACCCATCAAGCGGAG
>FWWM01017307.1_pt1 | contig 10512 bp, 10 predicted proteins | sample 2228351 | NCBI WGS metagenome assembly FWWM01 (sample SAMEA103939774, study PRJEB20133) | metagenome
ACCTCCATGACCGTGGCCGTCCTGCTGGAACGGGTCGCCTACCGCCCCCTGCGGCGGGCGCCGCGCCTAGTGCCCCTCATCACCGCCATCGGCGCCTCCTTCTTCCTCCAGTATGCCTTCCGCGGGCTCTACGGGGCCGGGGTGCGGTCGTATCCCGATATCCCTGTGCTGCGCGGGGAGCTTACCCTCGGCCCCCTCGCCATCCTGAAGACCCAAGCCGTGGCCCTCACGGGGGCCGTGCTCATGATGACGGTCCTGTACCTGATCGTGATGCGCACCAAGCTCGGGAAGGCCATGCGGGCGGTGTCGGAGGACCGGGAGGTCGCTGCCCTCATGGGGATCGACATCGACCGGGTGATCGTGTTCACCTTCGGCCTCGGCGGCTTCATGGCAGGCGTGGCGGGCGTGCTGTACGCGCTCGTGGTGAAGCAGGTGCACTTCTTCATGGGGTTTGTGCCGGGGATCAAGGCCTTCACCGCCGCGGTCTTGGGTGGCATCGGCAACATCCCCGGCGCCATGCTGGGCGGCGTCTTTTTGGGCGTGATCGAGTCCGTGGGTCCGGCCCTCTTCTTAGACGGTCTGGGAATCCCGGCGCCGTACCAGCTCGCGGACGTCATCGCCTTCACCATGCTGGTCATGGTCCTCATCTTCCGGCCCCAGGGGCTGCTGGGCGAGCGGCTGGCGGCGAAGCGGGCGTAGGGATGCTGTGGGAAGGGCTGATCTTCGGTGCCGTGGCCGTCTTCCTGGCCCTGGTGGGCCTGGTGGAGGCGTTGCATGCTCGGTGGGTGGTGGCGGACGGGCTCTCCCTGGGACAGGCGGCCCTGCTGCTCGTGGGGTTTTCCGCGGGCTACGTCTCCGGTCGCCGTCGGGAGGGTTGGTCTGCCGTACGGGCGGCCACGGGGCTCGGAAGCGGGGCGGTGGCCGGGGCGGCGGTGGCGGCCTTCCTGTTGGTGGGCACCACGTGGAACCTCCGCCCCATGTTCGTGAATGCCTCTCCCACCCTCTTCGGGATCCTCTCCTGGGGAAGGCCTGCGGCGGTGGGCGCGGGGCTTTCGGTGCTGGGCGGGGCCCTCCTGGGGCTTTTGGGGGCGACGTTCCCCGCCCTCCCGGAGGCCGTCCGTCGGCCGATCCGGGCGGGGGTGGCGACGGTCCTCGTCCTGAGCATCTTCCAGGAGCTCGTCCTCCTCCTCCTGCAGCCGGAGTTCCTCACCCCGGTTCGCGAGTTCCTGTTCGTCCCTGGGATCGGACCTTCCGGAGTGGGGATGGGGATGGTGTTCACGGCCGCGGCGGGCGGAAGCGCCGCGTGGAGGCGGGTGCGGCCCGTGGTGCGCAGCCGGTTTGCGCGGCTTCCTCCGCGGAGCCGGACCCTGGTCCGGCTCGGAGGCGTGGCGTTGGGGGTCGCGGCCCTGCTGTCGCTGCCCGTGGCCGGAGGTCCCTTCGTCTCCCAGGTCCTGGTGATCGTGGGGCTGTACACCCTGATGGCCCTGGGGCTGAACATCGACGTGGGGTTTGCCGGGCTCTTAGACCTGGGGTTTGTGGCCTTCTTCGCCATCAGCGCCTACACCGTGGCCCTCTTGACGTCCACGGGCCCGCTCGGCATCGCCCACTGGCCCTTCTGGGCTGCGGTCCCCGTGGCGGTGGTGGCCTCCGCGGTCGCGGGGGTGATTCTCGGCATCCCGGTCCTGGGCATCCGGGGGGACTACCTCGCGATCGCCACGCTGGGGTTCGGGGAGATCGTGCGGCTCCTGGTCCTCTCCGACGCCCTCCGACCCTGGCTGGGCGGCTCCCAGGGGATCCTGGCCATCCCCAAGCCGGTGGTGCTGGAGTTTGAGCTCCGGGAACCCCAGCACCTCTACTACCTCACCCTGGTGTTCGCCGCCCTGGCCGCCTTCGCCGCGTGGCGGCTGCAGAACTCCAAGGTGGGTCGGGCCTGGATGGCCATCCGGGAGGACGAGGACGTCGCCCAGGCCCTGGGGATCGATCTCGTGGCCACGAAGCTGTTGGCCTTTGGCCTCGGGGCGGCGCTCGCGGGGCTCGGCGGCGCGATCTTCGCGGTCATGCTGGGCTCGGTCTTCCCCCACAGCTTCAACCTGATCATCTCCATCAACGTGCTGGCCCTCATCATCGTGGGCGGGCTCGGCAGCATCCCGGGCGTGGTGCTCGGCTCCGTGGCCCTCATCGGGCTTCCGGAGCTCCTGCGGGAGTTCGGGGAGTTCCGCTTCCTCGTGTACGGCGCGGCCCTCGTGGCCATGATGCTGCTGCGGCCGGAAGGGCTGTGGCCCGCGGCGGTGGTCCGGCGTGAGCTCCACGAGGAGGCGGAGGTCGTGGTGGCGGAGCCGGTGGCCATGGAGGTGGCGCCCTCCGTGGGAAGCGCCTCCCTCGCCGATCAGCCCCCGGGGGGAGGGTAGGGGATGGCGGTGCTGGTGGTGGAGCAGCTGACGAAGCGGTTCGGAGGGCTGGTGGCCCTGAACCGGCTGGACCTCGAAGTGCGGGAAGGCGCCATCCACAGCGTCATCGGACCCAACGGCGCGGGCAAGACCACCCTCTTCAACTGCATCACGGGGTTTTACCCGCCTGAAGAGGGCCGCATCCTGTTCCGGGGGGAGCGCATCGACGGACTCCGGCCCGACCAGATCGCGCGGCTGGGCATCAACCGGACGTATCAGAACATCCGGCTGTTCCCCAATATGACCGCCCTGGAGAACGTGCTCGTGGGCCTGCACATCCACCTCCGGTCCAGCTGGGTGGAGGCCCTGCTGGGTACCCCTTCCGTCCTACGGGAGGAGGCGTGGGCCCTGGAGGAGGCCCGGCGCCTGCTCGGGTTCGTGGGCCTGCGGGGAAGGGGGGATCTGCTGGCCCGCAACCTCCCCTACGGCGAGCAGCGGAGGCTCGAGATCGCCCGGGCCCTGGCGACGCGGCCGAAGCTCCTGCTCCTCGACGAGCCCACCGCGGGCATGAACCCCGCGGAGACCCGGGAGATGATGGACTTCATCCGCCGGTTGCGGGATGAGCTGGGGATCACCATCCTCCTCATCGAGCACCAGATGCGGGTGGTTATGACCATCTCGGACCTCGTCACCGTGCTGGACTACGGGGAGAAGATCGCGGAGGGCCCGCCCGCGGAGGTGCAGAACGACCCGCGGGTCATCGAGGCCTACCTCGGACGGCGGCGGCTGGGGATCGCCGCGGGATAGCCGTGGCCCTCCTCGAGGTCCGCGACCTCCACGTGTACTACGGCCAGATCCACGCCCTCAAGGGCGTCTCCCTGTCGGTGGAGCGCGGGGAGATCGTCACCCTCATCGGCGCCAACGGCGCGGGCAAGACCACCACCCTGCGGACCATCAGCGGCCTCCTCCGGCCGCGGAGCGGGTCCGTGTGGTTTGCGGGGGAGGAGCTGAGCCGACTCCCGGCCCACGAGATCGTCCGGCGGGGGGTGGTCCAGGTGCCGGAAGGGCGCCGCATCTTCGGACAGCTCACCGTCCTCGAGAACCTGGAGCTCGGCGCCTTCACCCGGACGGATCCCGCGGGGATCCGGGAGGACCTGGAACGGGTCTTTACGCTGTTCCCGCGGCTGCGGGAGCGGCTCCACCAGGTGGCGGGCACCCTCTCCGGCGGGGAGCAGCAGATGCTGGCCATCGCCCGGGGGCTCATGGCCCGGCCCCGGCTGCTGCTGTTGGACGAGCCCTCGATGGGGCTTGCGCCCATGCTGGTGGAGCAGATCTTCGAGGCCATCGCGGAGATCAACCGGCAGGGGACCACCATCCTCCTCGTGGAGCAGAACGCCTTCATGGCCCTGGAGACCGCCCACCGGGGCTACGTCCTGGAAACGGGGAGCGTCGTGCTGGAGGGGCCTGCAGGGGCTCTTCGGGAGAACCCGGAGGTGAAGCGGGCGTACCTGGGCGGCTGACCTCGTGAACCTGCTGTTACACGGCTGTGGCGGGATGAGGGTGATCCTTACTTTTTCGCAGAGGTGAGATCGATGGGCGGACGCGGGATTTTCTTGAGCCTTTTGGCCGTGGTCCTGGCGGCGGTGGCCCTCCTGGCAGCGCCGGCCCGCCCCGGAAGGTGATCCGGGTCTCCCTGACCTCCTTCAAGTTCGAGCCAAGCATCCTCCGGTTCAACGAGGGAGACCGGGTGGTGCTGCAGCTGGTGAACGAGGACCCGCAGCGGCCCCACAACATCGCCTCCGCCTACTTCCAGCAGGTGGAGCTCACCGTGCGGGGCGAGTTCCGGCGGGGCACCACCTCGGAGGGATGGCCCTACGTGTTCGTGGAGCCCGGCCGACAGGCGGAGGTCGAGTTCGTGGCGCGGGGCCGGGGGCAGTTCGTCTTCATCTGCAGCGTGGGCCAGCACGCGGCCCAGGGCATGACCGGGGCCTTCGTGGTCACACCTGGAGGGGCCTCCGCGGGCCAGTAGCAGCAAGGGCGTGCGCTTTTGACGGCCCCGACTTCCTCCCGTATACTAAGACTCTGGGATCGGGCCTCGCCCGTGGGGGAGGTGTTCGCGAAGAGGCGTACGGTGGGGCCATAGCTCAGTGGGAGAGCGCGTGCATGGCATGCACGAGGTCAGGGGTTCGAGTCCCCTTGGCTCCACCATTAGATTTTACGAAAAGCCTCCGGCCCCGGGGCCGGAGGCTTTTCGAATTCGCCGGAGGCGGGGTGCAGGATGGAACGGGGACGGTACGTCTGGCATAACGGACGGCTCGTGGCTTGGGAGGACGCGGTGGTGCACGTGGCGGCCCACAGCCTCCACTACGGCAGCAGCGTCTTCGAGGGGATCCGCGCCTACCCCACACCCCGGGGCCCCGCCGTGTTCTGCCTGGACGCCCACCTCGACCGGCTCTACGACTCCTGCCGGATCTTCCGCATGGCCGTGCCCTACCCCAAGGAGGCCCTGCGCCGGGCCGTCCTGGAGGTGGTGCGGGCCAACGGGCACGCCTCCTGCTACATCCGCCCCCTCGTGTACCGAGGGGCCGGAGCCTTCGGTCTTGACCCCCGCAAATCCCCGGTGGAGGTGGCGATCCTCACCCTGGAGTGGGGCGCCTACCTGGGCGGAGAGGCCCTGGAGAAGGGCGTGGACGTGATGGTCTCCTCTTGGCGCCGGATGGCGCCCTCCACCCACCCCGCCATGGGGAAGATCGCCGGCAATTACGTGAACTCGCAGCTGGCGACCATGGAGGCCGTGGACAACGCCTACGCCGAGGCCATCATGCTGGACGTCTACGGGTACGTGAGCGAGGGCAGCGGCGAGAACCTGTTCGTGGTGCGAGGGGGCGTCCTCCACACACCTCCCCTCGCCCAGTCCATCCTCCCCGGCATCACCCGGCAGGTGGCCATCACCCTCGCTCGGGAGCTGGGGTATGAGGTGCGGGAGGTCCTCATCCCCCGGGAGATGCTGTACGTGGCGGACGAGATCTTCCTCACGGGGACGGCCGCGGAGATCACCCCCGTGCGGTCCGTCGACCGACAGGTGATCGGAGAGGGGAAGCCCGGTCCCGTCACCCGGAGGATCCAAGAGGCCTTCTTCGCCGTCGTCCGGGGACAGGTGCCTGACCGCCACGGCTGGCTCACCTACGTGGACGAAGGAGCGTGAGGGAGATGCCTGAGCGGTACGATCCCAAGGTCATCGAGGCGAAGTGGCAGGCCCGCTGGGAGCAGGACGGTCTGTACCGCACGCCCCAGCGGAGCGACCGTCCCAAGTTCTACTTCCTCACCATGTACCCCTACCCGAGCGGCGACCTCCACATCGGCCACTGGTACGCCATGGCCCCGAGCGACGCGGCAGCCCGCTTCCGCCGGATGCAGGGCTACAACGTGCTGTTCCCCATCGGGTTCGACGCGTTCGGGCTGCCGGCGGAGAACGCGGCCATCAAGCACGGCATCCACCCCAAGACCTGGACCCTGCGGAACATCGAGCGCATGCGGCAGCAGCTGCGCTCCATGGGGGCCATGTGGGACTGGTCGCGGGAGATCGTGACCTGCGAACCCGAGTACTACAAGTGGAACCAGTGGTTCTTCTTGAAGTTCTACGAGGCGGGGCTCGCGTACCGCGCCAAGGCGCCCGTGGACTGGTGCCCGAACTGCAACACCACCCTGGCCCGGGAGCAGGTGGTCGGGCCGGACCGGCGGTGTGAGCGGTGTGACACCCCGGTGGTCAAGCGGGACTTGGAGCAGTGGTTCTTCCGGATCACGAAGTACGCGGACGAGCTCTTGGACTTCTCCGGGATCCAGTGGCCGGAACGCATCGTGACCATGCAGCGGAACTGGATCGGCCGCAGCGAGGGGGCGGAGGTGGTCTTCCGGGCCTTCGCCCCGGACGGCTCCGCGCACGAGGTCCCGGTCTTCACCACCCGGCCGGACACCCTCTGGGGTGCCACGTTCCTCGTGCTGGCCCCCGAACACCCCCTCGTGGAGGTGCTCACGGCCCCAGACCGCCGGGAGGCGGTGGAGGCGTACGTCTACCAGGCCCGACGGCAGAGCGAGATCGAGCGGATGAGCACGGAGCGGGAGAAGACCGGGGTGTTCCTCGGCACGTACGCGGAGAACCCCGTGACCGGGGAGCGCATCCCGATCTGGATCGCGGACTACGTGCTCATGGGCTACGGCACGGGCGCCATCATGGGGGTCCCGGCCCACGACCAGCGGGACTTCGAGTTCGCCCGGAAGTTCGGCCTCCCCGTCCGGGTGGTGGTGCAGCCGGAAGGTGAGGTACTCCCCGAGCCCCTGGACCGCGCCTATGAGGGCCCGGGCCGCATGGTGAACTCCGGGCCCTTCGACGGAACTCCGGTCCCGGAAGGCATCCCTCAGGTCATCGCGTGGCTCGAGGAACAGGGCAAGGGAAAGGCCGCGGTGCGCTACCGGCTGCGGGACTGGCTCATCAGCCGCCAACGGTACTGGGGAACACCGATCCCCATCATCTACTGCCCGCGGTGCGGGACCGTGCCGGTGCCCTACGAGGACCTGCCGGTCCTGCTCCCCGAGGACGTCGACTTCATGCCCACGGGCGAGTCTCCCCTGAAGTACCACGAGGGGTTCCGCTGGACCCGCTGCCCCCGGTGCGGCGGGGAGGCGGAGCGGGAGACGGACACCATGGACACCTTCGTGGACTCCTCCTGGTACCAGTACCGGTACGTCTCCCCGCACTACGACCGGGGCCCCTTCGACGTGGAGGAGGTCCACTCCTGGTGCCCCGTGGATCAGTACACGGGCGGGGCCGAGCACGCGGTCATGCACCTCCTCTACACCCGCTTCTTCACCAAGGCCTTGGCGGACCTGGGCCTCCTGCGGTTCCGGGAGCCCATGCTGCGCCTGTTTAACCAGGGCGTGATCCTGGGCGAAGACGGGGAGAAGATGAGCAAGTCCCGGGGCAACGTGGTGGACCCCGATGAGCAGGTGGCGAAGTACGGGGCCGACACGGTCCGGGCCTACCTGATGTTCATGCGGCCGTGGGCAGAAGGGGGGCCATGGAGCAGCCGGGACATCGAGGGGGTGGCGCGGTTCTTGCGGCGGGTGTGGGACCTGGTCACCTCGACCGCGGAGGAGGTCCGGACGCCCGCCCGCGCGGCGGATCCCCAGGCGGAGCTCGAGCTGCGGCGGTGGACCCACCGCACCACCAAGCGGGTCACGGAGGACTTCGAGCAGTTCGCCTTCAACACCGCCATCGCGGCCCTCATGGAGTTCACCAACCACCTGGGACGGGTCCGGAGCCGGATGCGGGGTACAGCGGCGTGGGCGGAGGCGATCCGCCACCTCGTGCTCCTCCTGGCCCCCATCACCCCGCACCTCGCGGAGGAGCTGTGGGAGCGGATCGGGGGCTCCTACAGCGTCCACGACCAGCGCTGGCCGGCCTACGACCCGGAGCTCGCGCGGGCCCCGGAGATCACCCTGGTGGTGCAGGTGGACGGCCGGGTGCGGGACCGCCTCACGGTCCCCGCCGACCTGACCCCTGAGCAGGCCCGAGAGCTGGCGCTCGCGAGCGAGCGGGTCCGGCAGGCCCTCAACGGCCGGCGGGTGCGGGACGTGATCTACGTGCCGGGCAAGGTCCTGAACGTCGTCACCGAACCGATCCCCACGGAGGTGACGGGTTCGTGAGGGGGCCGAGCTACGGCGCGGCCTTTGCCCGGAGAGACCAACGGATCAGTCAGGGCACCCGGACGTAGGGCCGGATCCGCTCGACGAGCTTCGGACCGATCCCCTTCACCCGGACGAGGTCCTCGATCCGGGTGAAGGGGCCCCGGAGGGCCCGATCCTCGACGATGCGCTGCGCGAGCTTCGGCCCGATCCCCGGCAGCCGCTCGAGCTCCTCCCGGGTGGCGGCGTTGAGGGAGATCGGGCCGGTGAGCGCGATGTACGGGAGGACGGAGGGGGTCGCAGGAGGGCCTTCTTCCGGTGCCTGGATCACCACGGGTGGGCTTGCAGGTCCGAGGGTGCGGGCCAGTACGGTCCCCAGGGCCAGCAGGGCCGCGACCCCCAAGAGCATGCTCTCCCGAGGGGTGAACTCCGGCATCCCGTGGGATCAAACGCACGGGACTACTCGGTTGGCGGGGACGAGTTGGGTGGAGGGAACCGGCTCCCCCCGTCCTCCGTAGGGATGGGCGTGGGGGAGTTCCTCGAGGGTGCCTTGGTGCCGAATCACCCGGCCAGCCGTCAGGCCGTCGCCGAGGGGGAGGTGCCGTGTTTTGAGACCCTCGTCCACCGGTACAGCCGCCACGTCTACAACATCGCGTACCGCCTGAGCGGGAACGAGGCCGACGCGAAGGACCTCGCCCAGGAGGCCTTCCTCCGGGTGTACCGGGCCCTCTCCCGGGTCGAGCCCGGGGTCCCGCTGGAGGCCTGGCTGTACCGGATCGTTCTCAACCTCTTCATCGACCAGCTGCGGAGGCGGGGCAAGGTCCGTCTGGAGCCCCTGGACGCCCCGGTCGTCACGCCCCGGGGCAACGAAGTGGAGCGCACGCTCCCGGACCCTTCCCCCAACCCCGAGGAGCAGGTCGTGACCGGCCAGCTGGACGCGGAGATCCAGCAGGCCCTGGTCGCCCTCTCCCCCGACCTCCGGGTGGTCGTGGTCCTGGTGGACATCCAGGGGTTCTCCTACGAGGAGGTGGCCCAGATCCTGCGGGTCCCGCTCGGGACCGTGAAGTCGCGCCTGCACCGGGCCAGGCGCTTTCTCCGGGATCGCCTCGCCCCGTACTACCGACGGGACCGGGAGGAAGGGACGTGAGGGACCACCTGGAGGAGCTGCTCTCCTGCTACCTGGACGGAGAGGTCACGCCCGAGGAGCGGGGGTGGGTGGAGGTTCTACTCCGCTCGAACCCGGAGGCCCGCAGGCGGCTGGAGGAGCTGCGGTGGGTGCGGGAGGTCCTGCGCGCCCTACCGACGCGGCCGCTTCCCGAGGACCTGGTCCCCGCGATCCTCCACCGGGCCGAGGCCCTCCAGGGGGGATGGATTCCGCGGATCCGGGATCTCGTGCCGAACGTTTGGGTCCGGGCCGGGCTCCTCACCGCCTCCCTCGCCGCGGCTCTGATCCTGGGCCTCGGCACGGTCCTCCGGCCCGATCGACCGAGGCCGGAGGCCGCGGAGGTCACCCTGGACGTCCTCGTACAGGAGCACGCCCTCCAGGCGGCCTCCGACCCCTTTACGGACCGCGCGTACCTGGGGATCGTGCTCACGGACGCCCACCTCCCGTCGGCCTCCCCGCTCCGCAGGCAGGAGGAGACGCGGTGAGGCAGTGGCCTGTGCTGGCCGTGGGGCTTGTGGCCCTCCTGACCGTAGGCGGAGGGGCGACTGGGCCGCTCCTCTCACCGCTTGCGGTCCTCAAGCGGGCCGTCTCGGCTCCGGAGCAGGTCACCTACGAGGGGACGAAGGTCGTGGTCGCATACCGGGGAGCGGCCCTGGAATCCTTCACGGTGCTGGAGCGGCACAGGCGCCCGTACGCCTACCGGATGGAGTACCTCTCCCCGCGGGCCGTCGCGGGCCGGATGCTGGTGGACACGGGAAGCGAGAGCTGGCAATTCGACCCCGCCACCGGCGTGGTGGTGCGGGGCCCCTCCCTCGGGCGGCAGGACCCGAGGGAGCTGGACCTCCTCCCTGAGCACTACCACGTGCGGCTCCTGGGCGTCGTCCGGGTCGTCGGCCGTCCCGCCCACCTCCTGGAGCTGGTCCCAAAGGGCGAGGGCGTGCACCGGCGGTTCTGGATCGACCAGGCCACGGGGCTGATCCTCGCCCTTCAGGAGTCGGACTCCGAGCGCGGGGTGTTCTTCGCCGCCGCCTTCACCCGGATCCGGTTCCCGCAGGACCTTCCCGAAGACCTGTTCCGGTTCCGTCCGCCAGCCCGGGCCCGTGTGGTGGACCTGCAGCCGGAAGGCGTGCGGCCCGTGCGGCTCTCGGAGCTGGCGGCCCAGGTGCGCTTTCGGCCCATTGCCCCCGCAGAGCTCCCCGCGGGGTTCCGGTACATGGGAGGGAGGGTCGCGCGGCTGAGGGGGCTTCGGGCCGTGGTCCTCCGGTACACGGACGGTGC
>FWWM01004167.1_pt1 | contig 10509 bp, 8 predicted proteins | sample 2228351 | NCBI WGS metagenome assembly FWWM01 (sample SAMEA103939774, study PRJEB20133) | metagenome
AGGTGCTCCTTCGAGTTCCAGTTGACGATGAGAATCGTTAAGGTCATCGCAAGTACATATAGGTTTACAGACCGCTAGTCTTATGGTGATGATAGCAAGCAAGGATATTATGCTTTGAGTATGACTAAAAACATTTAATGAAAAGTCATTTGAGAACGGCTCCATACTCTGGTAACAACGGGAAAAAATCACGGTCTTATGCGCGAATCCGCCTCCAATCCTGGGCAACCCAGCCGACGCTTGCTGTTGATCTGAAGTCAAAGGTTAGAATCATGCGGCAGTGCTGACGGAGCTGAAACGGAAGTAACGCGGGACAGCGACTTGCTGCAAGTCCACTGATTTCGTGTCTGGCCTGACCTGCAAAAAAAATGTCGCGAGGTTAGCGTGAAGCTTCTCGTTGAGTTTGAGCCCGGGGCGATAAAACAGCCGATAGCACTATTCGTTCTGCATCGCGCGATTGGCCAGTCACAATTGGATTTTACACCTGGAGGTCGCGCAAGATTAGAAAATCATTTCTTGCTTCGGACATCAAGACTTGCCACATCATGCATCAGATGAGAAGATCAGCGTGGTGCACTGCGGCTAACTCCTGCTGGCGCGTTTGAACCCGATTGGCTACCGTCGAAATCACCGACCCGCAATCGCTGCGGTGAGTTAACTGAGCCTCAGGCTAAGTGTGCCTCAAAAATATCATGTCTAAAACTAATACCTTCTGCGCATATAAATCCAGAACTGTAGACGGCGAAGCTGCTCTTGCCGAAGAAACGATACGACTTCCGGAGGGGCTGAGGGGGCGGCGCCTTGTATGTATTTATAGCAATAGCCAAGCCAACGTATTAATGCAGATAACAAAAAGGGCTTTTTAAGACTGAGTCTGCAGCATTTTAGCAGCTCGAATACGGGATGATAACCTTCAGCATATTCGCGGATCCCTAGCTGCCAATTGCGCCTAATGAATCCACCGAAGGCTGAGTTTCTGCATTTTAAATGATGGACAACTAAAGTACTCAATACTCGAGTATCATATCCATGCATACGGGCCTGTACACATGCCACCGTGTCTTCTCCCCCTTCAGGTATGGCGATAAGACCTCCAATGGTTTCGTAGCATGAACGACGGAAGAACTGTACGGCACCGGACACGTTCAAGCAGTTTACTGAGGATCGGCTAACCTTCTCTCCTTGGTCGAGAACCAAGCCACCTGCAATCCCCAATCGTCGGTTATTAGCAAAAGCGTTCACTACCATCTCGAAGTAGTCAGGGGGTAGTTGTATATCACCATCAAGTATACCAATGAATTCATACTGGTTGCAGGTTAGTGACCTCAACCCCGCTTTGATAGCTGTCACTTTACGAGCGAAACAATGTTCCATTCGCCTCGGTAGTGAAACAATGCTTATCCATGGGTATGTTGCTGCGGCCGTCGCAATAATATGGCCAGTCGTGTCAGTTGAGCCGTCGTTGACAATCACCCACTCCTTTGGGAGAACGGATTGGTGTACTACTGAGTCTATTGTAACCGCGATTGTTGATGCCTCGTTTTTAATCGCTGTAACGAGCACAAAATCGCCGGCTGCTGCGCCGTTGTGCTTGCGATTTACGCTGGATGCAGGATATTCCATCCGATGGAACTTGCAATGTGGATATATGAAGTGTCTTTAGCTGGTTTTGGACCGATCAGGATGAATTAAAGTAAGCTGATCAAAATTCATGCGCGCCGGTTGTTGCTCCTGGAACTCCATACTGGCCACGGTTCGCTCGAAACGGTCTCCCTCGCTGCGAACCGGGGTGATGACGACGTATTTCAATGGCACGACAGGCGCCTCCGTGGCCGGACTTTCAAAGGCGTTCCCAACTGGCAGCCTTTTGCTTTCAAGGGGCGTGATGTCCGGGACATGTCGCGCGGGCCGACGTCGCTTCGGCGTAAGGGGCGCGCCCGGCCGGTCGCATCAACAGCCCGCAGCCGCGCAGCAGACGGGACCAGCGCTGGGAAAGGGCCATCCAGTCATAGTGTCCGCGAAGCTTGGCGCGGAACAGCGGCGGGGCATCCAACTGGTTGACCGGCAGACGCGGCAGGGCCCATCGCCGCGAGGCGGGGCGGGCTCGCCCCACGCGGGTGGTAACCCCGTGCCCGTAACCAGCCTGCCTGAGCAGGTCTTCGAGGCGCTGCGCGTATTCCGGCGATTCCTGGGGATAGGCGTACGGATGGGCGAAGGACTCGACCCGTTTCCCCACCTGTTGTTCGATGTGGTCCTTGCAGACGCGCACTTCCCATTCGACCTGGGACCACTCCAGCTCGGGCAGGAGGGGATGGGTGACGGTATGACCGCCGAACTCGATTCCCAGCCCGGCGGCTTCGATCACTTCCGGCCAGGTCATGCACCGGCGCCCCGGGGTCGCCGTGCCGCCGCCGGTCCGACGCGGCGCAAAGGGTTTGGGCTCGGTTCCGACATAGCCCGTGGCCAGGTACACCGTGGCGCGGAAGCTCTGTTCGAGCAGGACCGGCAGGGCCGCGGTAAAAAAGTCGCGCAACCCGTCATCAAAGGTAAGCGCCACTGGTTGCCGGGCATCCTGCCCGTCCGGCGTCCGCTGGGAACCCGGGGCCGTTTGTTCGGGCTTCGGCGACGGAGGGGACCACAGCCAGGCCAGCCCCTCGCTGAGCGTCACTCCCCGAAACCCCTGCGCGCGCAGCAGCGCCATCTGTTCGGCGAAGCGCCGCGGCCCGGTGCACAGGCGGTAGTAGGGATGCACTCCCGGCTCCGGGTCATCCGAGATGCTGTGATACATCAGGATGGGAAGAATCCGGGGCGAGGGACGGGCGGCAGGCGGGCATGAGCGCCACGCTTTCCGCGCCAACGCCCGCAGCGGACGCGCCACGGCAAGAGTAATCAGACAATCCAGGCGCATTTCCGCGAGCGCAGGGGACGCCGAGGCAGGGAAGACACCTCCCCGCAAGGCTGCCTCACGAAACAACGAATGGAATGTCCCCGCATCGGTCGGTTCAGCCGCGGCGAACAGACCCGTTGGCGCACAGGGAATCCACCAGGGTCAGGTAATCGTGTTTGCGGGTTTCCCAGCAGTTGGACCGGGCGTAGGCCAAAGCCCGGGTCACGCGCGCTCGGGTTTCTTCCCGGTCTTCGAGGACGCGCACCATCGCCGCCGCCAGGGCGTCCGCATTGCCCGACTCGAAGAAGCGCACCACCGAGTCGTCGAAGTAAAAGCGGTCCACGCGGGTATCCGCGACCACGACCGGCACGCCCAGGGCCATGAACTCCATGATTTTGGTGCTGTAGGCCTCGTTGCCAAAGGAGTCGGCGCGTTTGGGCACCACCCCCAGGTCGGCCCCGGCCATGATGGAAGCGATCCGACCGGAAGACACCGGCGGAAAAAACTTGACCCGGTCGCCCACTCCCAGCTCGTCGGCGAGGGTCATCCAGTCCCGTTTCATCGGCCCGTCGCCGTAGATGTGAAACGTCGCCCGGGGGAACCGGCTCAGCACCCTGGGAAACGCCCGGATGGCCAGGTCCACTCCCTGATGCCAGTGAAGGCTGCCGGGGAACAGAATCAACGGCCGGTCGTCGCCGGGCGAAGCCGGAGGCAGCGCGCGGAAGACCGACGTGTCCACGTGGTTGATGAGCACGCTGCACCGGCCGTTGACGCCGGTGCGGCGGCGGTATCGCTCGATCCACAGGTCGTTGGCGACGATGCAATGATCCGCAAACCGGGCCGACCAGCGTTCCATGAGCAACAGGGCCCGGATGCCGAGGGAGGTCGCGCTCCGCCGGAACTTGGAACTGAAGAACTCCGGCACGAGGTCGTGAATGTCCAAAATAATTCGGGCGCCGCGCCGGCGCGGGAGCGCCGCGGCGAAGACCAGAAAATCCGGGAGGTTGTGGACATGCACGAGGTCAAACGGCCAGCGCCGGTGCTCCCGGGTCAGCCAGACCAAGCTTTTCCAAAAGAAGCGGCCGGTGCCCAACAAATGGCTGGCGACCGATTGTTCGCCCTTGTCGAAGCGGTCGTGAATCGAGCGGACCCGGACACCGTTGCGGATTTCCGTTTCAGGCGCCCCCGGGCTGGAACGCAGTCCCAAGACTTCAACAGTATCGCCACGGCTTGCCAGGACATTCGCATAGTTTATAACACGAGTATCCCCGGCATAGTCTGAATAAGTTACCATCGCCACGCGCAACGGGCGTTGCTTGGGCCAGGGGGCGGTTTGGTTGCTGACAAAGCAGGCCACCTCCCGGGCGGGCACGCTCCAGGCCAGATGTTCGTAACGCCGGCGCACGTGTTCGAGCAGGGCCTGGTAGTGCTCGACCGGAAATGCGTTTGTGCGGGCTTGTTCGTTCGAAAAGCAGAGGTAGTCCGGATGCACGTTTACCAGCGCCATGCCGCCGTGCAGGGCGATCCAGTCCAGCTTGCGCAGCCAGATTTCCGGACTGCGCTCGCGCAGCAGCAGGAACAACGTCGAATCTTGGGGGAGGGTGTAGGGCAACTCGACGTAGCCAGACCGTTCTTTGGGACCAGGCGAAGCACGGGTACCAGCGACCGGGGCCTGAGAGGCTGATTCGCCCGGGCTCGAGGCGATATTCGGGCCTGACTCAGGCTTAGCTTCGGGACGCCGGGATTCCAGACGGGGGGCGGCGATCCAGAAGGGGAAAATGGTTCCCGCTGCATCCGGCTGTGGTTCGAAGGGGTCGGTGTCAAACGTCGAGGCGTCGTAGAGAACCTCGAGTTCGTGCTGCCAGTGCAGGTTGCGCAGGGTGAAACCGGAGCGGAATCCGACAGCGCGCCAGGCCTTCAAGTACCGGTTGATCTGTCGGGCGCTCCGGGAAAAACTGGCGCGCGACCGAAACAGCTTGCCATCGTGATGCAGGTCGTGCACGCCGACTTCAAAGCCCCGCTCCTCGAGCCAGGCGCGCAACTCGTCCGGCACCCGGTAGGAGCCCTCGGGAATGAAGTTGAAGCTGGAGCGGAATCCCAGACGCATTTCCAACTCGGCCAGGGGCCGGACCCGGGCCAGGCCTTCCGGGCCTTCCACGTCATGGGTCAGCACGAAGGCAAACTGTTTGCCTTCCGGCCAACCGGACCAGCCTTCCGGCGGACGCTCCGAGCCGGGCAGGATGGGCCAGTGGTCCGCCACGCGGGCCCGCTTTCGCCGCGCCCAAATCCCGCGGATGGCCAGGCGAAGTGACCGCGGCAGGAAGGGTTTCAGCGCGTAGTAGAGGCGGTTTCGCAGCACGGCCGGGTTGGGAAAGTTACCAGTTGCACCTCTGCGTGCGTGAGATCAGACGCGAAAGCCGATTGCCTCCCGGGCGTTGGCCGAACACCGCCCGCCAGCGCAGATTCCGGCGGCGCGTTGACGGAACCCGCTTCGCCCATGGCAGGAACCCGCGCCGTTGATCGAGTGGTCCGGTTGGGGCGGCGCCTGTTCCCGTCTGGTTGAGCCGCGGGCACACTTCGTCCCCGTCACTTCGCACAGCGAAGCGACCCATAACCAACTCCCGGCTTTCGGGCATCAAGACTGTTACCCGCGCCGGTCTGTCCCGGCGCGAAGACCGAGGTGTGAAGGGACCTCGGGACACACGGCCGATTCGGTCGGGCTTTGAGCCAACCGCCGGTCGGGCAGCGGGCGGTTCAGAATGTCCGTCCGGCTGCAGTGTTTTTCCGGCTTCGGCAAACCGGGCCGCTTCCGTTCTATTTCCCAGGTCGCCCCCATGATCCGCCGTTCCCTCTAGACATCTGTCCGCAAGCTAGCGGGCAGATAGTTGTGGTAGCGGTTCAACACCGCGGTCACCTTGGCTCTGGACTCGGCCAGGAGCGTCGCACAGCGACGGGCCTGTTCCAGATGGGTTCGTTCCGAATCCACCACCAGGAAAGTCATGTCGAGCAGGCCGGCGACCTTGGCGGTGACGCTGGTCTGACTGACCGGGGGCATGTCGAAGATGATGTAGTCGTAATCGCTGGCCTTCATTTTGGGCAACAGGCTGGCGAAACGCCGGGGAATCACCCCCACGCGATTGCCGTTTTGCGTGTTGTTCAGGGACACGACGTACAGGTTTTCCTGCACCTGCGCGGCCTCCCGTCCCGTGCCCTCCAGGACCTCCTCGGTCAGGCCGCATCCGGGCTTGCCGCGGTGGAAGGGGTAAACCGTGGGGCCCTGCTCGGGGTTCATGTCCACCAAGAGCACGTTGCCTTCTCCCGTTTCCGAAAGACTCTCCGCCAGGCCGGCGGCAATGGTGGACACCCCGGCGCCGCGATGGGTTCCGGTTATGCCCACCAGTTTGGGCTTGTGATACATTTCCTTCAGCTCGAAGTACATGATCAGCCGGTCACGCAGGGCTTCGTGGTAGGTCCGCATCGGATCGTTCATCAGGGTCCGCGCGGGGAGGTCCGCGGAGGCGTCCCCCGCGTTCGACCCCGAGTCCGGTGGCGCCAGCAAAGCGGCGCTGCGAGCCCGGCGGAAGGCCCGGGCGTGGCCATTGCGGGCAAAGTCCGGGATCGAGAGGAACAGCGGCAACTGCAACTTCTGCTCGACGTCGGACGGTCGCTTCAGTCGGGAATCCACGAACAGTTCGAGGAGGAAAGCCAGGCCGACGCCGGCCCCGAGCCCGCCCAGCAACGCCAGGAAAGAAAATTTCAGGGTCTTGCCGCTATTGATTACCGGCGCGGTGGCTTCCTGGACCACGTTGATGTTGGCGAGCGAACTGGCGCCCAGCGACTCGTCAATCCGCGCCTGTTCCAGACTGGAGACATAGTACAGGTATTTGGCTTCCTCCCGCAGGCGGCGGCGCTGCAACTCGGTGATGGCCTGCTCGGCTTCGTTGATGCTGGCGGCTTCCGCGCGGACCTGTTCCTGAAACTCCTTGAGTTTCTGGATGCGCGCCTCCAGAGCGGCCACCTCCGCCTCCAAAACGGGCACCTCCAGCGTCGGGGAAGAAGTCGCCCGGCTTCCGCTGACGGCCCCCGAGCCGGGACGGGCTGCCAGTTGAACCAGACGCGGCAAGCGGGGATCGGATTTTTCGAGTTCCTGTCGGGTCTGCTCGGCGGCCGCGATCAATTCGCGCACGTGCCGAACGTCCGGGCTCTCCGGGGTAAATTGCAGCAGCAGGTCCAGCTCACGGGTCCGGAGGGCCTCGAGGCGGGCGAGCACCGCCCGATAGTGCTTCTCCAGATCCGGATTCAAGGGGGCTTCCGCGAGTGCGGGGACATCATTGGTGGTTACGGCGGCGTTCAATCCAGCCATCTGCCGCAGTTTTTCAAGGACGGTTTGTTTTTCCGCCAGTTGCGCCTCCGCCGCCATCAGGTCCTGGCGCACCTTGACCGCCTGCTCGGCGACCATGCGTTTGGACTCCTCGAGGGAGGTGACGTTGGCCTTGATTTTGAGCTTTTGCAGCTCCTGTTCGGTCTGGCTGAGCTGCGCCCGAAGGGCGTCCGTCTGTTTGGTGAGGAATTCATCGAAGACCCCGACTGCTCGATGCACCTCGGCATGTTTGCGGAGGTAGTTTTGCACCAGCACGCGGAGAATGTTTTGCACCATTTCCGGGTCTGGATGGCTCAGCGCCACCCGGATCACACTGCTGCGGCGGGGAACATCCACCTCCAATCCCCGGAGGATCGCGGCGGCGGCCGCGTAGCGGTTGGTCCCGCCACCGGCCCGGGCCAGCACCTTTTCGGGGCCGAGCACATCCACCACCTCCAAGGCCAGGTCACGGCTGGTCAGAATCTCAATCTCGGAGTTGATGATGTTTTCCCCGCGACTATCCGGGGAGCGGACGTCGGTCTGGGCTCCCGGGCTGGCGTCCACCGTGCGGGTATCCCGCACATAACGCACTAGCAGCTTGGCTTCGGATTGGTAGAGGACCCCGCTGAACCACCAGATACCCACGGCCGCCCCGGCGCCCAGCAGGCTGAACAGCAGGATTTTCCACTTATGCCGGAACAGCGTGTAATAGACGTCGCCCAAGCTCAGGCTGCCCGGGCGCGGCGTGCTGCCGACTTGCACGCTGGGAGGATTGGAAAGCGGGGGATTCATCTGGCGAACGGATTGGGTTCAGGTCATAAACCGGTACAAGCGGCTTCCCACCCAGCGCAGGAGAGGGATCGGTAACCGTCGAAACACCCAGTTGTGCCAGCCCTGGCCGAGATTGCGCCTCGCGCATACCCGCCCGGAGTGCGGGTCGAGCGCCGTGTAAACAATGGGATACTCCACCGTACCCCATGAAAGCTTGTAGCGACGCAAGCCCTCCTGGTCGGGCGCGGTTCGTCCGAAGTCCAGTTGCCCCAATTTCCCGTCGGCATGATGCCGAATAGCTTCCCACATGACCGCGTTGTTGGCCCGGAGTTGAAGCGAGTCCCGCTCCGAGGCTCCGAATTTGTACACGGCTGTCGAGCCGGCGTGCAAGAAAATTGCGGCGGCGACCGGGCGCTCGCGGTGATATGCCGTGAACACCGCGCCCGCGTCCCGGGTCAGAAAATGCTGGTGCAAGTGGCGGAAAAAGCCGATGGGCTGTGGGGGCAACCCGTGTCCGCGGCGCGTCTGACAGTGCATCTGGTAAAAAGCGGCCACCGCCTCCCAGCACGTCTCGCGCCGGACCACCACGCCTTCGCGTTGGGCCTTGCGAATGGCGCGGCGCACGGAGCTGTCCACCTTGTTCCAGAGCGCGTCCGGTCCGGGCGTCAGGTCCAGCACATGCCCCAGCCAGGTCGGGGCAGCTTGCGCGCAGAGGGACAAGGGGGAGGCTCCGCGAAATTCCACGCGCGTCCAACCTCGCCGCCGTCCGAGCTCCAGGACCGCTGCCCACAACTGGCACCACCGCGCCTCGCTCTCCGCCAGGGGCCGGGTGTGGTCGCTGAACGGCAGCGACACCCCGCGTTTGCGCCCGAGCAGATCGCGACATTCCATCAAGGGTAACAGCGCCCCGGGCCGGTCTAGGGAATCGCCCACGATCGCCAGCGGAACGAACCCGTAGCTCTCGCGCAGCACGCGCATCCAAGCCCGGGTGTGAAACACGGTGCCTTCGGGGCGGGCAAGGACCCATTGGTCCCAAGCGGGGATGTCCAGCGGATTCACCACCTGGCAAGCGCTTGCGTCCATGGCCAACGTCGCCGCGCAGCCCGTCGTCTGGGTCCACGGTGGTGAGGGCGCGGAATCGCCCGCCGGCAATCGGCCTGCCGGTGCCGCGTCCACCAGCACATCGGCCCGCGGCGCGGGGCGGCCGGCAAAATACTCAGCCAGGCTGCGCGGGCTGGCGGGTTTTGTCATGGCGACCGGGGTCATGAACAATCAAAGATTCAGCCGGATTGTTAGGCACAGGTACAGGGGGCGACGGCTGTCTGGCTGGTGGCGCCCGGGTCCGTTGTCGGTTGGCAGCTCACCCGCCGGGCCAGACAGCGTTTGAGTTCCCGGACCACCGTTTCCACCTGCTCGGTCGTCAACTCTGGAAACATCGGCAGGGACAACACCTCGTCGGCGCACTGTTCGCTCATCGGGAACATACCGCGCCGCAACCCCAGAAAGCGGTAGGCCTGCTGAAGGTGAACCGGTATGGGGTAATGAATGCCGCAGTGGACGCCCCGCTCGGCCAGCTCGGCCAGCACCTGGTCGCGGTCGGGCACCCGCACCACAAACAGGTGATACACGTGGCGACAATCCGGACGCTCGCGCGGCAGCACCAGACCCGGAAGGCCGTACAGCAACTGGCGGTACCGTTCTGCGTGGCGTCGCCGAGCTTCGTTGTACGATTCCAAATGCCGCAGCTTGAGGGCGAGGGCGGCGCCCTGGACGCCGTCCATCCGGGCGTTCCAGCCCACGACCTCGTGGTAGTACTTCCGCGCCTGCCCGTGGTCGCGGTACATGGCCACTTTTCGAGCCAGGTCCTCGTTGTCGGTCACCACGGCGCCCCCCTCCCCGAGCGCGCCGAGGTTTTTGCCGGGGTAAAAGCTGAAGCACCCGAGGTCTCCGCAAGAGCCGGCCCGGCAGCCGCGGTAGGTGGCGCCGTGAGCCTGGCAGGCATCTTCCACGACCGGGATTCCGTGACGCCGGGCGATGGTGAGAATCGGCTCCATGTCGGCCATTTGCCCGTAGAGGTGGACCGGGATGATGGCCCTGGTGCGGGGGGTGATGGCCAGTTCGAGCAGGCGCGGGTCCATCGTGTACGTGGCGCGGTCAATGTCCACGAATACGGGGCGGGCGCCGGTGTAGGTGATTGCCTCGGCGGTGGCCATGAAAGTCATTGGCACGGTGATCACCTCGTCGCCCGGCCCCACGCCCAGCGCCAGGAGCGCCAGCCACAGGGCATCCGTGCCGCTGCCCACGGCCACGCAGTGTTTGACGCCGCAATAGGCGGCGAAGTCCTGCTCGAACTGTTTCACAAAGGGGCCGCCGGCAAAAGCGCTCGAGTCCAGCACGGACTCGAAAGCCGCCACCAGCTCGGAACGGATCGCCGCATGGTGCAGGCGCAGGTCCAAAAAGGGCACGTTCATCGGGTGAGGAGTTCAGGTTG
>FWWM01017315.1_pt1 | contig 10505 bp, 9 predicted proteins | sample 2228351 | NCBI WGS metagenome assembly FWWM01 (sample SAMEA103939774, study PRJEB20133) | metagenome
CCAATCTTTCTGTCGTCATAACTTGCGTTGTTCTTGTAGTAGTAAACAATTGTTCCATGACCTAATCTCGCGTAATCAAGTGCACCGAGTCGGACATAAAATGGATCTCCTTTTAATCCATATCTTACATATCTTATCGCTCTTAGAAAGTCATACGGTTCATTCCAATCCTCATTTCTTATTTTTCCGGTGTTTACACCAATCCTTAAGTTGACATCAAAGCCGACGCCAATTTTGCCAAATGCAATTTCTGGTGAAATGTTAAGCAAGTAGTAAGGTTCCCCATCGAACCATGAAAGTCCAAGTCCCCCTGCAAATTCGCCGCTTGTCTGTGGTCTTTGTGGCCCAGTCTCTCTTTGGATTCTTCGTTGTGAATAAGCAGTTGTTAACAAAGTTAACGCAAGTAGTAAAAGTATTGTTTTTTTCATTTTAAAACCTTGCTTTGTTTTTATTTAAAATTTCGCTATTTGAAAACCAATTTACAAATAAAAAATGCTGTAAGCAAGCCAGTTATGTCGGAGATCACACCTGCAACAACTGCATGCCTTGTCTTACGGATGTTAACAGAGCCAAAATAAACCGCCAATACATAAAAAGTTGTCTCCGTGCTACCATACATAGTTGAAACTAAAAGTCCTAAAAAAGAATCAGGCCCATGAGTTTTCATTATTTCCGTCATAATTCCAAGTGAACCGCTTCCTGAGAGAGGGCGCATTAAAGCCATTGGCAGAGCTTCTGCTGGAAAGCCGATTAAATTTGTTAAAGGACTCAAAATTGTAATGAGAACATCCATCGCTCCGCTTGCCCTGAATATGCCAATTGCAACAAGCATCGCGACAAGATAGGGGATTATCCTGACAGCAACATTGAAACCTTCCTTCGCACCTTCAACAAACGATTCGTAGACTTTGACTTTTTTCGCAAATCCATAAATTAAAAAAATAAAAATCACTAAAGGTATAGCGATAACCGAAATTATGTTCATTATCTCTTTAAAACTCATTGGTTGGCCTCATTTTTGTTGTTTTCTTCAAGTTCTTTTCTGAAAATTTTAAGCCGTTGTAAAATCTTCGCAGATGTTATCCCGGCAATTGTCGCTGCAAATCCTCCGACGATCGTAGTGCTTATAATTGCCGCTGGGTCTCCTGAACCAAGCGCAGCTCTAATTGCTATAGCAGTCGCAGGAATAAGCGTCATCCCACTAGTGTTAATTACGAGGAATGTCACCATAGAATCGCTTGCTGTCTCTTTTTTGGGATTCAATTTTTGAAGTTCTTCCATCGCTTTTAAACCAAGTGGTGTGGCTGCGTTTCCAAGTCCGAGCATATTTGCGGAGATGTTCATTATTATTGCGCCGATCGCTGGATGTTCGGGCGGGATATCCGGGAAAAGACGCCTTGTCAGAGGTTTGACAATTTTAGCAAGCAAATTTATTAACCCCGCAAGTTCTCCAATCTTCATTATCCCAAGCCAAAGTGCCATTATCCCAATTAAACCTATCGCAATTTTAACTGCGATATCTGCGTATTCTATCACCGCATTTAATACTTGCTTTATTTTGACAAGTGATATTTTTTCAAAGACAAGGGAAACTTTATAATTTCCGTTTTCAAGTTTTTCAAACCACAAAATCTGTGCAATAAGCTTGTCTGTGTTTGTTCCTTTTCCTTTTGCCATCAACTTCCAAAATTCAGGAGTGTTTTCTTTAATACTTAAAATCGCCACTCCCTTTCCATTTGGGTTGACATTTATCAAAACTTCATTTTCAACAAAATCAGTATTGAAATTTTTAATTGAGTAGAAATTTTTGTAGTAATCGCCGTTGACTTTTAAAATTCCTTTGACCTGACTTCCATGTTTAATTTCTTCGTTGACTTCAACAGTGGCTATAAATTCAACTCCGTTTTTATACTTGTTCGTTGCCCCTTCGTAAATATCCGTTCCAACTGCGGTTAAGAACCCGACGATTATCAGAAAAAGCCAAATGTAGTTCATCATGGCTTAATCTCCAATTTGTTTTATTAAGTAAAGTTTTTTCCTAAATGGAAATGATGAATTGCCGTTTCTGTTCCTTACGATGACATCAAGTGTGTGTTCACCCTCGGTTAGGTTAAAATTTGGGGTAAAAAGTATGATAGCAGTTTTTTTGTTTTCTACGGTTGCGATAAATTCCTGGGGAATTAGAACTGAATCAATTTTTATTTGTATGCTTCTTTTGTCGATGCCGGATTTATCTGAAACTTTAAGAAGGAGGGTAGGTTTGGATGAGGTTAAAATTGTATCGGATAAAAGTTCTATCTTCGGGACCCCGGCTTGAATGTATTTTGCAAGTCCCTTGAAAATTCCCCACGCCTCGATTTGATTGAATTCATCTATGCTTAATTTTCGTTCTTCTTGTTCATTTGTGAAGAAGGTGCATTCAACTAAAACTGCAGGCATCGTTGCATTTCTTAAAACATAAAAACCTTGACCCGGATAAGTGAGGTAATCAGAAACCGTTCCATCAAATGAAGCAAGTGGTCCTGAAATTCTCAGTGCAAATGCGAGATCTCTTTGGATATATCTTGCAATGTCTTTGTTGCATGGGTGAAACTTTGGATCGCCTTCATGCGCGTGATACCAAGTGGAGGCATAATAAATATTTGGATCTCCGGGCATAGCATTATGATGAATTGAAATAAAAATATCCGCGCCACTTTCCGTAGCCATTTTTACTCTATCTGTAAGTGAAACTGTCGTATCTTTATCTCTTGACATAAAAACGATTGCGCCTGCTGATGTAAGGTAATCGCGTAGATAAAGGGATACTTTCAAATTGACATCCGCTTCTACGATTCTTTTCTTTATCCCTATATTTCGTCTGTCGCTTCCGCCATGTCCTGGATCGATGAAAATTTTCCATCCTTTAAGAAATTGAGAGTAATATCTTATGACAGAATCTTTTGATTCTTGGGTTCGCCAATCGGAAGGTTTGACGTAATATGGTTTTGGAGCGCAACTGTAGAGAAAAATGATGAAAGAAAAAAGCAGGAGAAAGCGCTTCATTAGTTTTTTGTTTTTAATATAAAAGAAGAGAGAGATTAATTCAAGAAAAAGGCGAGGAAAATTGAGCTGGCGGTGGGATTTGAACCCACGCCCTGCTGATTACGAATCAGCTGCTCTACCGCTGAGCTACGCCAGCTTTTTGCTTTTAAATTTAAAATTTCCGAGGCTTAAAAACAAATTTTCACCCGACCATAGGAAAAAATCTTTTCATCTTTAAAGAAAACAAATTCACATTTACCATCACCATTATAATTCAAACCAATTTTTACCGTTCGCTCCTTAGATGTTAGTTCGCTTTTAAAACAAATATCAATGGATTCGATTTTAAAATCTTCAAAATTTTCCAACAAGGCATCTTAAACCAAGTTAAAAATGCGGTGTTGTTTAAATGGCCATTTGTGTCAATGTCAGTGTATCTAATCGTGTTTTCTTTTATGAACAGAAAATTTAACTTTTCCAATCCTTCAAGATTCATATCAAACTTATCTGGGTCGATTCCGTTCGAAATTTTTTCCTCGCTGTACATATTTCGAACTTCATTGGGAATTCGTTTAAGTTTTTTTGTCTTTGAATCGACAAAAACCCACAGAGAGGATGCCTGGTATATGAGTTTTTCGTTTAGATAAACATTAAAATCGCGATATGCTTTAACTGTATGGATTTCTCTTGACCATGTTTCAATGTCTCTTAACTTAGGTAGATCCGGGCGCAATTGTTTTGAAGCATATAATTTGCGTTGAAACCAAGGCTTTCTGAATGAAGTATTGCTGATTCTTGAAGATATTAAGTGCGTCAAGTTGAAGTTTCCAGTTTTTATTAAGGTCTTGGTAGTTAATCAGTGCTTTGAATTGGAATGGCATAGTTTTTAAGCAGATTTTGATAAAATTTTGCGGATTGTTAAATTAAAATGCGAAACAAACCCACACATGGAGGGAATTTATGAGCAAAAAGCAAAATGGTTCAACGAGTTCGGTTCGGGAAAAGTCCCCGAAAAAAATGGAAAATGGCTCAATGAGTTCGACTCGGGAGAAGTCCCCGAGAAAAGGTGTAATCAACGAATCAAAGTATTCAATGGAAACCCATCTAATCTACGGTCGTTCCTTCACCCCAAAATGGGAATATTCACACCATGTTGTCCCACCGATTTCAGCATCTGCGACATTTCGGCTTGAATCAGCCCAACGCGGAGCTATTGGATTTTTGCGGTTTGCTCATACCGTCGAAGATGAAAAGGTAGAATTAGAGGCACCGATTTATATTTACGATCGTCTTGGCGAACCGAATAAAGAAATGCTTGAGGAATATTTGGCATACGCAGAGCTTGGTGAATCTGCTGTGACATTTGCATCAGGGATGGGTGCGATATCATCTGTTTTGGGAATTTTAACAAAAACAGGAGATGAAATAATTGCGCATAAGCTTTTGTATGGATGTACATACGAACTTATGACATATTGGTATCCAAGATATCAAATCAAAACAAAGTTTATCGACTTGCGCGATCTGTCAAATCTTAAAAAAGCGATAACATCAAAAACACGCGTTGTTTATTTTGAAACGCCAGTTAATCCAACGCTTGAGCTTATCGATATTGCTGGTGTGGTTGGGATTGTCAGAGCGGAAAACAAGAAACGAAAGCCTGAGGATAGGATTTATGTTGTTGTTGATAATACTTTTGCAACCCCGTTTTGTCAGAGACCCCTTACTTTAGGTGCGGATTTTGTTGTTCATTCATTGACAAAGAATATTGGCGGATTTGGGACAGATATGGGTGGCGCTGTGATTGGACCTAAATGGAGCAGGGATCAACTTCTTTTGTATAGAAAAGATTTTGGAGGGGTTCTTGGAACGAAAAGTGCTTGGGCAATTCTCGTTTATGGATTGCCGACGCTTGCTTTAAGAGTTCGTCAACAAGAGAAGACAGCATTGGAGGTCGCGCGATTTTTAAGTTCGCATCCAAAGATTCAATATGTAAGTTATCCAGGTTTGCATACATTTCCACAATATGAACTTGCTAAAAAACAGATGATCGACTACGAAGGAAACTTTGCCCCTGGCACTTTGGTCTATTTCATCGTCAAAGATGAATCACCCGAAGGAAGAAGGAAAAAGGCAGAGAAACTTATAAATTATCTTGCTAAAAACGCATATAGCATAACGCTTGCTGTAAGCCTTGGAAATATAAGAACTTTAATTGAACATCCGGGTTCAATGACGCATGCTACAATTCCTGTGGAAGAGCAACTTAAAAAAGGAATTGATCCCGGCGGGATAAGATTATCCATTGGACTTGAAAAAGCAGATGACATAATTCTCGATCTAAGTGAAGGCTTAGCAAGGATTTAAAACCAAATTTCACGCAGTGGTGGATTTAGATTTCAATTATTTTATCAAACCGAGGATTTTTAATGATTTTCTTGAAATTTTTGCAGTTATAAGCACAAAGAAAAGCGTGACCCCGGCTGAAAGTTTCAGTCTTAGCTTCACAAAAAATTCCAACCCCAGCGTAGCAAAGAGGAATAGAAAAATTTTTCTTGAGCAGCTTGGCATTTCGGAAGATAAACTCGCCTTGCCAAAGCAAATTCACAGTTCAAATGTTTGTATTGTTGATAAACCGGGAATTTATGAAAATTGCGATGCTCTCGTTACGGATAAAAAAGATGTTTATCTTGTTGTAAGCGTTGCTGATTGTGCCCCTGTTTATATTTACGATCAAGTTGTGAAGGTTATAGCATTGGTTCATTGTGGATGGAGGGGCGCAGGGGAGAAAATTGTTGAGAAAACAATTGATGTGATGGTTAAAAGTTTTGGAGGCATCACGGATGATATGATCGCATATATCGGACCTTGCGCCTCTGTTTGTTGTTATGAGGTTGGAAATGAGTTTGAAAAATTTTTTGATGCGAGATTTTTGAGGTTTAAAAGAAACGAGAAATATCATTTTGATTTGAAGGGCGAAATTTATTCTCAGCTTGTTAAATCTGGTTTGAAGTTTAAAAATATAGGTGTGGATGAACATTGCACGATATGTAATGCGGACTTATTTCACTCGTTCAGAAGAGATGGCGAAAGCTCAGGTAGAATGTGGGCTTTGTTTGGGATGGGGCAAATTCAGTAACTTAAAACTGCTTCAACTCTTTTTATCTCCGGAGCCTCGCGAATTATAATTCTTTCTATTCCGGCTCTTAATGTCATCATTGAAAGCGGGCAACTTCCACAGGCGCCGATTAATCTAACTCTAACAATTTTATCTTCGGTGATTTCTACAAGTTCGACATCTCCGCCATCCGCTTTGAGATAAGGTCTTGCGATTTCAAGTGCTTTTAAAACGCGTTGTTTAAGTTCTTCCTTATCTTTCATAATTTGATTTCAATTTTTGGCAATGCTTGTTGTTTGAAGCTTGCAATACTAACGCGTGCAGCGAGTTTCTTTGCAATTTCGCGGATAATTTTCGCTTCCTCTGTTTCCGGATAAGATACAGGCACGGGTTTGCCTATATCTCCGCTTATTCTAATTCTTGTGTTTATTGGGATTTCGCCAAGAAATGGGACGTTGAATTTTTCGCTTGCTTTTTCCCCTCCACCATGGTCGAAGATATCATCCCTGTGACCACAATTTGGACAGATAAAGTAGCTCATATTTTCAATTATGCCAAGAATTGGCACGTTGACGCGTTGAAACATTTTTATGGCTTTTCTAACATCCGCGAGAGCAACATCTTGAGGTGTTGTGACAATTACCGCACCGGTTAGCGGAATGGTTTGAACAAGCGTAAGTTGTATATCTCCGGTTCCAGGTGGTAGGTCAAAAATAAGGTAATCAAGCTCGCCCCATTCAACATCGGTCATAAATTGTTTTATTGCGCCACTTGCAATTGGACCACGCCATATTATCGCTGTATCCGGGTCGTCAAGTAGCAAAGCCATTGAAATTAGTTTAACGCCATATCTTTCCACTGGTTCGATCTTTTTGCCGTCCGGAGTTAAAGAAGGTTTTTCATTAGCTCCGAGCATTAATGGAACGTTTGGCCCATAAACATCCGCATCTATCAATCCGACTTTTGCCCCATCGAGAGCGAGTGAAACAGCAATGTTAACTGCTACAGTTGATTTTCCAACGCCTCCTTTACCACTTGCTATGGCGATGGTATTTTTAACGCCGGGCAAAAGAGCGTCTTTTTGTGGGTTAAGGTGTCTCGGAACTTGAGAGGTCATTTCAACTTGAACTTCGTCAAAGCCGAGGTTTTTAACTTTTTCAATTACCTCATCTTTTATTTTATCTCTAACGGGGCATGCGGGAGTTGTGAGCTCAACTTTAATGTAAGCTTTTGTTGATTGAACTCGTATGTCTTTAATGAATCCAAGCGAGACTATATCTTTATGTAAATCCGGGTCATAGATTTCCTTTAAAGCGTTTATTATTTCTTCTTTGCTGGGCATAATTTAAAGAAATTTTGTTTTTGAAAAATCGATTTAAGTTTAGCAAAATAAACCGATAAAAACAAAAACCCCGCCTCCTTAGAGGCGGGGCGGATTGGGACTGTATGGGAGGTGGGAGGACTTAGAAGCTAACTCTCATACCAAGTTGGATCTGTCTCTTGGCTCCAGCACTTGTGGGTCGACCAAAGAGCACCGATTTCATATTTGAAGGATATCCGGTGTAGTTTGTCCAATTGAACACATTGAAAGCTTCAACCATAAGTTGAAGTGTAAATCCAGCATATTTGAAGCTCTTAGAGAGACGAAGGTTAAAGTTTCTCCCTACAAAAACATACTTGAAGATGAAAGGCATCAACCTAGGTTCTCCAGCATTTCTGCCCTCAGGCGGATAATCATTTCCAAGTATGCCATCGTTGTTATCATCGGTTCCAGTGAAGACAAGATAAGGTCTTCCAGAAGCGAATGTTCCCCAACCACTGACCTGGAACCCAAATGGCAGATCGACAACAGCATTGACTGAAATTCTATGTCTTTCGTCAAGCGTTGATTTCGCTTTCTTTAACATATCTGGATCTGTATAGTAGAGGTAGCCATAATAAATCGTGTTGTCAAATTCATCATACGTCCATGATAATGTATATGCTACGCTCAAACCCCAAGAACCCGGTTTATAAGTCTTGTCAAGTGTGAAGTAAATTGCATCATACCAAGAGTTTCCTTTGTCTGTCCAGATGTTAATCCTTCCATATTTTGTTGTAATTCTACTCCTATAGTTCGGGTTATACGTCGTTATCTCGTTGTAACCACGAACTCCAACATAGCTCAAGCTTAAGAAGACATCACCAAACCTTTGCCTCAGCCCAATGCTATACTGTAATGTTTTAGGAGGTTTAAGATCACTTGGTATTAGGAAAATTTCAGGGGCAGGGACTCTTCCTTGTGCTATGAGATTTAGAAGTTCTTCCCGTTTATAATACTTTTCATCCCATGGAATTTCGCCCGGAGCTGTTCCGAAATAAATGTAGGTGACTTTCCATGTATATCTTAAAATTTCATCTGAGGCTACGTTCCAGACATGTCTGTCATAGAAAATTCCGGCGCCGCCAAATACGACCGTTTTTCCTTCTTTGCTTATATCATATGATATCCCAAATCTTGGCGCAAAAGCCCAAAGATAGGGTTTTCTCTTTTCGAAATATTTCGAACCGAAAATTGGCTCAAGATCTCTTCGCACTGTGTCTGGTGGGGTGAAATCATTGTTTATCATATTTGATTCGTAATCCCATCTTATCCCGAGATTTAAAGTCAGATATGGTGTTATCGTCCAATCATCTTGTATGTAAAGACCAAGTTGCGTGTTCCACTTAGTCACCGTTGGAACTCCAGTTCCAATTATTGCATAGTATGGGGTCGTGCTCGTGTCATATCTAAAGTAAAATTGAGGATTTAAATAAAGCTTTTGATTTGCCTCGTATCTTAACCTTTGGATGAATATACCGACTTTAAAGATATGGTTTTCGACGGTGTATGTTAAGTCATTGTAGAACGCGTATCTATCTTGGAACCAATTTTGCGGTGCATGTGAGAAACTCCCTAAATAAGCAGTTGGATAAACTTTACCGGGCGTTCCAGTTGGCGCGATGTTTGCGATTTCCCAATTATATCTTTGGAAATTGAGCCTTGCTTCATTTAGCAGATTAGCAGAGATAATATATTGATGTTTCAGGATGTAGTTATATACTCTGTTGTGAAATGTCCTTCCTCTCTCGTATGCGCTTAAACCGCCTATACCAAGATATGACTTATCATATCTGCTATAGACTGTGAAATCGATGAAATGATTCTGAGCGGGTTGATAAGTTAACCTGACAAGCCCAAGATGTTCGGTAAATGGGATTTTGAATGTTCCAGCGTAACCCGGGAACAATTCCGACGGAATTGTAACAGTTGAGAAACCTTCTGTAAATGTTCCTTCATACGCTGTGAAGAAGTGCAAGCGATCGCGAATTATAGGACCACCTAAGCTTACGCCAGTTTGACGACGTTTGAAGCCAGGTTTCTCTTTCTCAAACGGTCCTTGTGCGTTAAGTGCTTTATCACGATAGTTAAAGAACGCTGAGCCATGAAATTCATTTGTTCCAGATTTTGAAACCGCTGATACGACACCTCCGGCCGCTTTTGAATATTCAGCTTTGTAAAGTTGAGTTATAACCCTTGCTTCTTTCACAGCATCAAGAGGGAATGGATTCCCAGGGCTTAAGAATTGACCCGCAAGACCACCTTCAACTATTTCATTTTTATATTCGGTTCCATCAAAATAAAACCCAAGCCATGTTGGTTGCAAAGCCCCACTACCGGATGTTGCACCAATTGGTTTCATACCGGGAACAAGTGAAGTAAGCTCAAGAAAGCTTCTTGTGTTGACAGGTAAAGTTGCAATTTGTTCGGGTCTTATTGGTTTTGATACCTCCGCTTTTTTGAGTTCATAATCTAGCGCTTCTGCGACAACTACAACCTCCTCAAGTTGAATTTCTTTCGGAGTGAGAGAAAAGTTAACAGTTACTCTTTCACCAACAAGAATCTCAACTATTTTTGTTTGTTTCCCATAAGCAACATGTGAAACGGTTACTTCATACTTTCCGGGTGGAAGGGAAATCAAATTGTAAATTCCTGTTACCAATGTTATAGTGCCTCGAGTATAACCTGTTTCAGTATTTTTTGCAATAACTGCAACTGCAGGTATAGGCTCACCTTTCTCGTCAGTTATTTTGCCAGTTATCGATGCTGTGTAGGTCCCGCTCCCCTGTGAGATGAGAATGGTGGGAAGTAATAGAAATAATAAAAAGTAATGATAGAGATGTTTCATGGTATTCACCATGTATTGTTTTTGCATTTTGTTTTACATTGAAAAATTAAGATTTTTTTCAGTTGAAGTCAAGTTAAAAGTGTCTAATTTTTGCCCTTCGAAAAAATTTTAAAATTAAGCCGTAAAAATCCCCTGGGGTCTTGACAAATTGGAAT
>FWWM01017319.1_pt1 | contig 10502 bp, 4 predicted proteins | sample 2228351 | NCBI WGS metagenome assembly FWWM01 (sample SAMEA103939774, study PRJEB20133) | metagenome
TTTTTACTTTTTTTAGTTAAAATGTTTTTTCATTAAAAAGCGAATAATGAACTTTACTGAGCATAAAATCGCTTGTTATCAGCATATTTTATTTGATTGCATTGACTTCACAAAAAATCAGCCCGTCTATTGCCTCCGTAAGCAATAAAATGAGTGTGGCTATTCCGGTGACAGTGGCGTTTATATTGTATCATGACAGGGTGACCGTTTTGAAAATATCCGGGATTGTATTAGCCATTTTGGGGATTGTAATGGTGGCCGGCAATTTATAACTTCAATATGATAAATCATGGCATTCCTGTTCTACTTTTTTTAAGCAACGGATTTTTGGATAGTTTTTTCAATTATCAAGAAAAAATATGGGTAGCGCCTCATGAAATAGGGCAGTTTGTGAGTTCGGTTTTTTTCTTTGCATTCATATTCGGCATTGTTGGTTTGTCCGGCGAAACCATTCGAAAAAAAACATTGCCATTTGATTTGAAAACCGTTTTGGGAGGAATTATACTCGGAAGTGTTAATTATTTTTCTATTTTGTTTTTGATGAAATCATTGAAATTTTCAGGATTTGAAAGTTCTGTGGTTTATCCTTTGGTCAATGTAGGCATTGTTTTGGCCACCATAATGATGAGTATGGCGGTATTTAAGGAAAGATTTACTTTACGTCAATGGGTGGGCGTATCGTTGTGCATTGTGGCCATTGTGATGATCACCTATGCATAAAAATCGGATTTGTTATGTGGTGATGCAATCTTATATACTAAAGCAATAATGTTAATGAATAGGTAGCCGGAATTGGTGGAAATAACAAATGAAAAATAATCACCGTTGTTTGTTGATAAAATAAAAATGGATGGTATGAAATTCTTATCATCAAACATTAGATTTGCATAAAAAACTATGCTAAAAGTAGGATTAATCGGCGCCGGACATTTGGGTAAAATACATTTGAAATGCTGGCAACAAGTGAAAGACGTACAAGTTGCCGGATTTTATGACATTGACGCAAACACACGCGAAATTGTGAGCCATGAATTCGGTATAAAAAGTTACGAGGATGTGGATCAATTAATGAATGACGTGGATGCGCTGGATATTGTGACCCCTACTACCACGCACTATTATTATGCCGAAAAAGCAATTAAAAAAGGTAAGCATTTATTTATAGAAAAACCCGTAACAAGTACATTGGAAGAAGCCCAAAAATTGTTACAATTGAGTGAAGAAGCCGGAGTGATCGTACAGGTTGGCCATGTAGAACGTTTCAATCCCGCATTTCTGACTGCAAAACCGTATATTCAGGCACCTATGTTTATTGAAACCCATCGTTTGGCGCTATTTAATCCAAGAGGAATGGATGTTTCGGTGATTCTGGATCTAATGATTCACGATTTGGATATTGTGTTGCATCTCGTAAAATCGCCCGTTAAAAGAATACATGCAGTCGGAGTGGCTGTAGTAAGCGACACCCCCGATATCGCCAATGCACGGATTGAATTTGCCGGCGGATGTGTAGCAAACCTTACGACCAGTCGTATTTCATTGAAAAATATGAGAAAAACCCGAATTTTTCAAAAAAATGCTTATATATCGATAGATTTTTTGGAAAAAAAATGTGATGTGGTAACGATGATGCCTTTGGACAAGGATCAGGATGACCCTTTGGCCATGGTATTGGATTTAGGGCCAAAAGGAAAAAGAAAAATCGTCAACCACATGCCTGACGTTAAAATGATCAATGCCATTGAAGAAGAATTAAGAAGTTTCACCGAATCAATTTTACATGGCAAACCTGTGGTTGTCCCGCTTACAGATGGCTTTGAAGCGCTTGAATTGGCTTATCGGATAAAAGATATTATGGCATTTACAACCGCAGATCAAGCTGATTGGTAAATCTTTCTAATCAAAAGATACTTTAAGGAAAATTATTAGAAATTATCCCTTCGGGTATTCCCTTGCATTTATCTTTATATTTTAATTGGGAAACAAATCATTCATGATATCTTAAGTTTTTGTTTACTGAAATTTCGGATCATTTACTTTTTTTCTTTAGCTTGTTTCATTACTCGAAAAAAAATTGTAGGTTTGTTTGAAATATACCATATTATATGAAAAAATTTTTTGTAAAATTCCGTGTCAATGAACTGCTAGAACTTTCCGGAGAAACATTTAAGAAGTTTCCGGGCATGATTATATCGGGTTTGATGGCTTTTTTGGTGGTTTATTACATGATCGAGAATGAAAAACTGCCCGGTGTGTTTGAAAAACATATCAACTATTTGCTTGTTTCCGCTCTTGGCATAGTGACATTTTTTCTTACCGACATTTCCGTTTGGCTGAATAAGCTGAATCTAAAAATCAGAGGAGGTTTGTATGTAATAAACATTGTCATACTTTGGGCTATTTACCATTCGTTGCCACAAGCAGAACACGACACTTTTATTCGTGAAGGGTTATATGTAAAATATGCGTTATGGCTTGTGATGTTTCATTTGTTGGTCACTTTTTTGCCCCTGTGGGGTAAGAAAGATTGGTTGATCTGGAACTTTAATCTGCAATTGTTGTTGAGATTTGTCGCTTCATTTATTTATTCCTACACCATATTGATGGGAGTGTCATTTGCCTTGTTTTTGATTGATTTTTTGTTGAAAGTAAATGTGGATGGTGATTTATATGCAAAATGGTTTTTTTTCACATCATTTGTTCTATCACCCTGGATTTTTGCCGCAGGGGTATCTTTAAAAATTGAAGATTATGAAAATTATTCTTTGCCCGGCTTTTTGAAAAAATTTTGCTTGTATGTGTTGTTGCCATTGTTGGGAGTATATATTTTGATTTTCTATGTTTATGCAGTTAAAATTTTAATTCAAGGAGAATGGCCTCAAGGCGGTGTGGCTGCAATGATTTTGCAAGTATCGGTGGGGGGATATTTGATTTTTTCTATTCTTTATGGCTTGATTGAGCATAAAAACACATTGTTTAAACTTCAACGATTATATTTTTTATTGTTGTTGCCATTGTCTTTTGTACTTTATTTGGCGGTAGATATCCGGGTAGAAAACTATGGCCTGACAATATCACGATTGATTCTATTGTTTCTCAATGTATGGCTTTTTTTGATTTCTATTTACAAATTATGGAAACCCAGCAATTTGAAAATTGTTCCTCTTTCTTTGTCTGTAGTTGCATTGTTAATGGCATTTGGTCCGTTAAATATTGTGTCATTAAGCGAACAAAGCCAGGTGAACAGATTAAAGACCATTCTTGAAGAAAATGGCTTGTTGAAAAATGGGAAGATTGTCAATGAATTGATTTATGCAGCCAAAAGTGATACATCGTTAACGAAAAAATGTCAAAATGATGGCTTGTTGAATGACAGTCTGGCCAATGAGGTTTACATGATTTTATGGTATCTTGACAAAAATACAGGATTTGAAAAGGTTAACAGGTTTTTCAGCCAGAATATGGATTCATTGATTCATGCCAAAGCTTCGGAATCGAAGTATTTTAATGAGACAGATTTTTATATTTCCACTATGTCAATTTGCAATTATGGTGGATATAGAAAAGGTAATAAAGAAGGAAAGGAATTGAACTTTTATTCGGCAGCAAAGTTTACGGTAAAAAAAATTCATGGATATGATTTTATGTTTCCGGTCTATTTGTATAGCAGAGAAACAAAAAGTATTTTGTATGCCGATTCATTGTTAAAATTTGAGGTTTTATCAGAAAAACAAAAGCCGGTGTTTTATTTGAGAATCTATAAAAATGACAGCTTGTTGGTAAATTCTACAATTGACATGAAAAATTTTATTACAGGATTGATTAATCATTCTGAATCTAAAGGATATTACGATGTGCCGCAAGAGATGATGAAGGTTCATGTCATAACGGACAACGTTAAAGTGAAAATTGAATGTTATGATATCGTCGTCATCATGAAATCCGAAGAACCTGTAATAAAATCTTTCAGTGGAGATATGTATGTGAAAATTGAAAATGCTGATTTGATTGATGCCCTAATGAAAGATAGCTTGGAGGTTGATTGAAATGAAATTTTTTTAAAGTAAATTTACGAATCAGTTACCTCCCTCAATTCTTCGACAGGTTGTTTTATACAAGCCTTAAAAATTTTCTGTAATTTTTTAATTTAACATTTTTTTATACATTTACACACGGCACAGGAAGGCGTTTGGATTTACCCATTTTTTTTATAAAAATCAAGCGACCGATGTTCAGGTTTCTTTGTAGTTGTAATTTGATTTTGTCGATGTTTTTATACAATATTCTCCACTCCCAGTCGGTATATCATACGCGGGAGTATGTGCGATATTTGGATACGGCAAATTTTGCGCCTGCCCCGGAGGTGACGGTGCCGGGACCGGGCCATATAGCCGTTTGGGTGGATTATACCAAGCCGTTCAACATGCCCGACACGTTTTCATTTCTGATGAAGGCCTATCTGACGATGGTCGATGCAACAGGTGACACACAGCTGACGATGGTATACATACCGTTTACCTATATCAACAAGGGGGAATCGCCGGAGGTGACGTTTGTGCGTTTTGGGGGTGTAAAGCGTCTGGAAGTGACATTTGACACAGTGTTGTATTCGTTGCAGGACACCACGTCGATTGTACCGTGGGCGGACGTTCCCGAAAACATATTGTTGGAAGTGATGTTGTCGGATGGGGACTGTCCCGGGGGCGCGTATGTGCCGCTCAAGCGGGGTTTAACGGTAGAACACGACCTGTCGACGCACATGCTGAAGGTCAAGTGGACACCACTGCCGTGTGCGGAGTATTACGAGCTGGAGTGGATCGAAGTGGGCAACATCGGCCCCCAGGGGCAGGAGATACCCGCCCAATCGTTGCGGTATTATTTTCCGCACCGTGCGATGCGGGTCAAGGTGAAGGGACATGTTTTTGAGATGCCTGCGGTGTTTTACGGGGGCTACTATATATTTCGATACCGTGGGGTGTGGTACGATCCGGAGACACCCGGGGAGTATGTATACAGCGAGTGGTCGTTGGACGACAACTATGACGGGGAGTACCGCCGGGGCATAAAAACGGTGTCGCAGTTGCCGTCGGCAGCGTGGAACAAGCCGTATGTAAAGATAAGCAAGAGCGAAGGTTTGGAGACGGGGAAGAACCGTTTGTTTGAGTTGGTGACCGACGACGAAGGGCATTACAAGTATGTGATGCGCTATTATGACGGACTTGGGATGGAGCGACAGGTATTGGAGGCCGTGCCATCGCAAGGGGTAGTGCGCGTGTCGGGCACGTTGTATGATCATCTGGGACGTGCGTCGGTACAGGTGTTGCCCGGGGTTGACAGTGCCAGGGGGATGCACTACCGATTGTTGTACTGGAGGGATAAGAACGGAGAGGAATATGATGCGCGTGACTTTTTGCAGGGCTTGCCCACGGATGGATGTCCCGGGGGCATAGTACCGGATAGCATGAGCATACAGTATGGGGCGGCCCGGTATTATTCGTCGCAGAACCCGTTTATGGAGAGCGACGGGGTGGCCGATGCCGGGGGATATCCGTTTGTGTTGAGCATCTACCGTGACGATCCTTCGGGAGGGTTGATGTATGTGGGGATGGCGGGCAAGGAGTTTCAGCCGGGCAAGAGGGGGAAGCAGACCATAGAGAGTGGTGTGCTGCAGAGCGAGCTGGACCGGTTGTTGGGCAATCATGCCGGGGAAGCATCGTTTTACCGCAAAGAGATGATCAAGGATGAGAACGGTGGATGGATGATGCAGATCAAGCGGATTGGCGACGGCAAGGTGGTGGCGAGCGGCATGGTGCGAGGGGGAGAGAACCTGCTACCATTGGACAGCGAGTGGGTGGTAACGCGCGACACGATATGGAAGGCCGTAGGGGGAGGGGGCGTGACGGGAACGGTGGTGTCGTCCGGTCCGTACTATCATTATGCCGAGGGAAACTTTTCGAGTACGGGCAAGACCGTAGAGATGACCTACCGGCTGGAGACGCCCGATGTGAGCGGTCCATGCAACACGGGTTGCTATGATTGTCGTTATATAGCCCGGTTGAAAGTATCGGGTACGTGCAGCGGCGTGGTGGCCGATTTGCAATTTGAGCCGGGCAAAGACACCCTTGCGGGCGTATGTCAGAGCGACGACAATGCATTTTGGTGGCAGAGCACGTTGAGTTTTGGGGAAGAGAACATAGGGGTGTATCGTGAATTGATACCCGACTCGATGGTGATGGAAGCATATTTTCAGGACTGGCTCAAGCAACAGACGTGTATCAGCTATGTTCCGCCGGTGATAGACACCACGGGAGGGTGCGATCTGCCGTGCGATCCCGGAGATACGTTGTGTGAAAGCGAAGGGGAAATAAGCATATGCCGGATGAACTATGAAGTGATGTTGTCGCATTTTCATCCCGGCGGCACGTATGCTTCATACAAACGGAACGGCAACACGGTGAGTGCCGACGACCCGCTGTCGGTGTTTTATTTGCAGAGCAAGTTAAAGCCCGGGGAAGCGGGGCTGTCCTACACCCCCACAAAATTGGTCATTCATCAGCCATGGATCAAAACAGGTGGCGTGTGGAAGCCATGGTATGTGAACGAGAACGGATGGCGCGACACGGTGTGGTTGGGAAGCAACTATAATGCAGCCGTGCAGGAAGTGATGGATACTTCGCAGTTGTATTGGGCAGGCGGGAAATATTTCACCTATGCTGAGAACCTTAAGCCCTATGCCTGGATAGACCGTTTTAAACCATCCTGGGCAAGAAGTTTGGTGGTGTATCATCCCGAATATGTCTATTACCGGGAATGCATGGAAATATTGCATCAGAAGAAAATATTTGTGACGGTCTTCAACGATTGGATGAACAGCGAAACATTTGACCGAAAAGTAGAAGAGAGCCTCGATACGATCAACGCGTCGGTGCTTGATAACCTTTATCAATACGATCCGATGTTTGCCGGGGGAGTGCCGGTAGTTCATTTCTGGCGGCCATATGATTGGCAGATCACAGACAATGATACAAGTTGTTCTGTGGATACGTTGAAAACCATATTTATGCAGATGCTGAACAATTTTTACGGGTCGGGTATGAGCATCACACAGGTGGCTCATTCTTTAGTCAATTGCACTGCACCGGGCAATCCGGTCAATTGGTCCGACACGAGTTTTCGCGAAGCATACTTTATGTTGTACAAAATAGCCAAACAGTCGGCCTTGAAAAGCTACCTGGACGGCAAAGCCAACGAAAAGAGAGAGATGAACGCCGCCATCGGAGATCCCTATGTGGATCCGTTCAAGATATGGAAGCCTTTGCCGTGCGGCCAGTCCTACGGTTGGAATAATGCTTTCATGTGGTGGGGGCAACATCCGTATTTATCATATTTCCAACAGCCCTATCATTTGTCCGGGATAAAACGCAGGGGCGATTATGCCGGCAAGGACAAAGTGTGGAACATGCTGTCGCAAGAAGAAGTGTTGATGCAGGTGGAATCGAAACATTCATCGTCCTACAATGGCATCATTCTTTCGACGGGACTGTGTCCGGAGGCGTATGAGCTTGGGGCATGGCTGCAACAGCTGCATAAAGCCGGACAATGGGTGGAGCAGGGCCGCAAATGGAGTTTGTGTACCGACCCGTTGTATCATTTTCTGGGAGTGCTCACATCTGCTTATCCCAATACCGACAGCATGTATGCCTCGAATTTGTACTGGACCAATACCGGTCAACACCGGTGGGAGTTTCAGGTGTCCAATACGACCTATCCTTTTGTGCGTTTGACGGTAGACAGCCCCGGGGTTGCCTTTAACGGGACAAATGTACTGTCATTGCAATACATGCATGATGTTACATACGACACCGTCACAGGCAAGAGCCATTTCAAGATGCATTTGTGGATAAAAGACGCCGGCGGGCAGTTGAAAGCCGTGAAAGTGAACGGAGAGATAGGATTGAAGCTGACCGGATGTGTGCTGCAGCCCGATTGTCGATTGACGGAAGATGCAAAGGCACTGGAATCGTTGCTATGGCAGCATGTAAAATGGACAAGCGGGGCTGTGCTGAACGTGCCATGGCCATGGACATTGGAGATGCCCATGTCGCAGATGAATTATGTATATCAAAACAACCAGGCGACATTTGGATCATATAAAATAATGTTTAATTTTGGAGTGGTGCCGGACACGATGTATTATAGCGGAATGAAACCCTTGCAGGATAGCATAGGCGGGTGCACCAACGAGGTTTTGGTGCTCTATCACACGTCGAACGGAGGGCTTGACTCGGTGAAAGTGACGCTTTGGAAGCAGAACAAAGCCGTTCCCCTGTATTGCTGCTATCCTGCGAGTCCTTGCGGCAACGATCTGTTGGCCGAAGAGCGGGCAAAAGAGATGGTGGTCAACCTGGTGAATGCCGTCAAGAACGGAAGCAACACGGTGGATATACCACAGGGGCTGCACATAGGCACTCTGAGCGGTACGGTGCCGTTGGACACAGCCATAGACGGGCAGGCATACCGGGTGTATCTGCCAAAGAGAAAGGATCCGGAATGTATAGTCAGCATCACCCCGCCATTGCCGCAGAATGTGATGTCTGCCCTGGTGGTAGACAGCGTGTGGGCCGACGGTATTCCGGATGCATCGGGCAACGTGAATCGTTTTTTGGTGCTTGTGAAATATCCCTGTTACCTGTCCGGTCAGCAATTGTCGATGCCGTGGTGTTACGACACGCTGACGGTAGAGGGCTGTTTTGGCGTGAAGCCCTGCAACCTGCCGCCTTATATCGACTATCCTCCGGTGGAGATAGACAGTTTGGGCGAGTGGAGCGATCCATGCGAGAATGCCTTTCAGGCACTGTATGCCCAACAGTTGTTGGCCGACTCGCTGGCATGGGTAGACAGTTTGCGCCGGGTGTTTTATGACCATTACCGCAACGGATGCAGCCAATACGACGATTGGCTGGTGGTGAAAGACAGCAGCCGTAGTTTGGAGTATTACACGGTGTATCTGTACGACAATGCCGGGCGATTGCTGGAAACCATTTCTCCGGAGGGGATGGACATGCTCACCCCCGCGCAGCAGCAACAGGCGAAAGCATACCGCAAGGGGACAACCGGCATGGCGGTCTATCCCGCCTACAGCAAACGTCGACAGTACCGCTACAACAGTTTCTCGGAGTTGGTCTGGCAGCGGACCCCGGATGGAGGTTGGTCGAGGTTTTACTATGACGGCCGGAGGCGTCTCGTGGCCTCACAAAATGAAGAACAGGCGCAGCACAACCGCTGGAGTTTCACCCGCTACGACTTCCGGAACCGCCCTGTGATGGCAGGGGTGACACACCAGAGTACTGCACCTACCCCTCAGCAACTAAACGATACGGCCTGGCCTTACAATTGGGGCAACGGTCCGTACCGGGAATTGGTGGGGACGCATTGGGACGCCTTGCCGCAGAACGCACCGCCGGGCTGGAAGCCGGGGTTGTTGCGGGCACGGATTGCGGCTGTTTGGCGTGATGATGACGGCGATGGGGAACCGGAACACCGGGCATGGTACGATTACGATGCCCTGGGCAACGTAAAGCGATATTTGCAAGAGGTGGAATCGTTGAAGGAATATGGGATGCACTACCGCAAGCTGCTGGAGTATGCCTACGACCCGTTGAGCGGCAAGGTGAACGAAGTGGTTTATCAGCGTGGCAAGCCGGATGCGATGTATCACCGCTACAAGTATGACGAGGACCTGCGGCTGACGGAAGTATGGACCTCGCGAGACGGGCAGTATTGGGAGAACGACGCCCGATACCGCTATTACCTGCACGGTCCGTTGAAACGCAAAGAGACAGGCAAATGGCATTTGCAGGGCGAGGACTATGCGTATACGATCAACGGATGGATGAAGGGTTTGAATGCCTGGAAGCGCGACAGCACGCTGGATATGGGCAGGGACGGTCTGGCCGGTGGGCCGAACGAGTGGTACGGAACGGATGTGTTGGGCTATGAAGTGAAGTATTTTGAGGGCGATTATCAGGGCGTGGGACCGGGAGGTTTTCAGCGGAGCGACACGTTGACGGTGGCGGGACTGTACAACGGCAACATTGCGGGCAGCAGCATAGACCAGTGGGGACTGGATCACCTGCAACGGCGTTACCGCTACGATGTGTTGAACCGCCTGCAGGCATTTGAAGGGCTGGACATCCATGGCAACCTCAAGAGCGACTGGAACACCTCGTACCGTTACGACAAAGACGGCAACATATTGCGATTGATGCGGATGGGACCCAACGGGATGATGGACAGTTTGACCTACCATTACCTTCCAGGCAAAGACCAACTGCAGTATGTAGATGACAACGTAGCCGCAAACTTGTATCCTAATGACATTGACGACCAGGCACCCGGCAACTATGCCTACGACAAGGTAGGCAACCTGATAGAGGACAAGCAGGCGAAGATGCTGATCCGCTGGACCGACTATGGCAAAGTGAAAGAGATCGACACGATCT
>FWWM01017322.1_pt1 | contig 10502 bp, 10 predicted proteins | sample 2228351 | NCBI WGS metagenome assembly FWWM01 (sample SAMEA103939774, study PRJEB20133) | metagenome
CGCGGCAACAACCGCCGCCATTGGCAGGCGCTCGAATTCCGGCTCGCGCGTGGCCTGCAGCATCAGGGCCCCGGTCTGTCCCGCCAGCTGCCCCCGCACCTCCCCGCTCTCCCAGTGATGGGGGGCGTGGTGATGGTCCTCGTGCCCGGACGCGGGAAGCGCGGCCGCCATCACGAGCGACGCCGCCAGAGCGGCGGCGCGGAATGCCGACTGATGCCAGATGGAAGCCCTCACAGGTCCCTCCGCGAGAATGCGAGCCCCGATGCACTCAGGATGAACGCGCAGTAGACCAGTCCGTAGACGGCGACGATGGCCATATACGAGGCCGGTACGGCGATGTTGTGCACCAGCGCGTCCTTGAAGCTGAAGCAGTCCAGGTTGGGCAGCACGGCGTAAAGGCCTTTCAGCAGCGCCGTGCCCGCCGGGCTTGCGCTTCGCTCGATGGCCCCGTGCAGGTAGCTGATCTTGATCTGCCCCAGCACGAAGACCCCGATGGTCAGCGTGCCCGCTACCAGCGGGGAGACGAACAGGCTGAACAGGGTCCCGATGGCGGCCACGACGGCGACCTCGATGAGGATGAACAGGATCCCGAGAGCCACCGCCCCGTCGAAGCTCTTCTGATAGATGGCGAGGATGCCGAGGAACACGATGGCCAGCAGCCCCATGCACAGGGTGGCGGTGGCCATCGCGCCCAGATACCTCCCCAGCACGTAGTCTCCCCTCCGGACGGCCCGGGCCAGCACGGGATAGGCGGTATGGGTCAGGATCTCGCCGGGGATGTTGCCGGCCGATAGCACCACCGCCAGCACCCCGCCGCAGAACAGGATTGCCGCCAGCGAGAGGTCCTTCAGGATCTTGATCTGCACCCCCACGTCGAAGAAGGACAGCAGCGTGGTGGAGCCGATGGCGGCGATGGTCAGGATGAGGGTGACCTGGAGCACCTGCTTCCGGAGGTTCTCCAGATAGGCCACCCGCGCTATCGCCAGGATCTGCCGGACGCGATGCATCTTCTCCCCTCCCTTACGCAGCCAGACGCAGGAATGCGCTTTCCAGCGTTTCCGAAGACGGGTTCACGGACAGCAGCGGGACGCCCCCGCTCTCCAGCGCTCGCAGGACGGCGTAGACCTGGTCCGGATGGCACCTGATGGTCACGTCGTGTCCGCTGTCCCAGTCCACCCCCAGCGACCGCAGCTCGCGCTCGGCCGTCGGCGTCAGGAATGCGGCCGAGACCCGCACCGTCTGCCCGCCCTGCTTGATCTCCTCGGGGGCGCCGCAGGCCACCAGCCGCCCCTGCCTGAGGATGGCCACCCGGTCGCACAGGTTGTCTATCTCCGAGAGCACGTGGGAGCTCAGGAACACGGTGCGGCCCTCGTCGCGCAGACGCGAGATGATGCCCCGCATCTCGTGGCGCGCCACGGGGTCCAGCCCGGACGTCGGCTCGTCCAGAATGAGCAGCCTGGGCTTCCCCAGCAGAGCCTGTGCGATGCCCACCCGCTGCTGGTTCCCCTTGGAGAGGCGAGAGAGAGCCAGCTTCCGGTTCTTCTGAAGGCCCGTCATCTCCAGCGCCTCCTCGATGGCCGCTTTGCGCTCGCGGGCCGGGATGCCGATCAGGTCCGCGTGCACGCGCAGCACCTCCTGCGGAGACAGGAAGGGATGGAAGTAGGGCTGCTCCGGCAGATAGCCCACATGCCGGCGGGTCTCCGGCTCGCTGCAGGACTCACCGAATATCTCCAGCTTGCCCGACGTCGGCTTCAGGAATCCCAGGAGCATCTTGATGGTGGTCGTCTTGCCGGCTCCGTTGGCCCCCAGGAATCCGAACACCCCTCCGGCAGGCACCTCGAGGTCCAGGTCTTGCACCGCCGTCCGCGTCTCTCCTCCCGGCAGCCGGTACACGCGGGAGACTCCGCGGCAGCGGATCGCAGGATACGCAGGGTAGGTCTCTGGCATATGGCTCGGTCCCGTTGTCTTCGAGTGCTCCCGAACATGGATTATCGGCGGCTGCTCGCGCACTTTCAGAGGGGGAAAGGGCTGTTTCTGCCAGACATTCGCAATCCGGGAGCCGGGATGGGCGCAAAAGAAAGGCCGGAGAGGACATCGGATGCCCCCTCCGGCCGGCCGTCTTCCCTCAAGCACAGGAGGAACGGAAACCGTGCGCAGCGCTACTGGATGAGCCTGATGTCCGACTGCCTGCGCGGGCGCAGCACGCGCCTCGGGACGGGAGAGCCCTGCTGTATCTCACAGCCGGAGATGCCCGTCACCCGGACGTAGCGGTTCAGTCCCGGACGCACCACGTTGGGGCAGTGGACGAACACTCCGGTGTAGGCCCCGCCGTCGTCCAGCCCGGACCCGTCGTCCAGATAGAACCAGTCCGTCCCCACCGCCGTCACCCTGCCCCACGTGGAGATCAGCAGCCCGATGTTGTTCAGCCCGTCGGCCATCTTCCGGGGAAAGGAGTAGCGGTCCACCACACCCTGCTGGCGGCCCATCTGCGCCCCGCCGAGCGTCCGGTTGGTCATCCCGAGCGGCCGGGGTTCCCCCGCGAAGCCCGTCTTCGTGATCTGCGCCCCCAGGATGGCCCGCTCGCCGCTTACCTGACCCACCGTGCCGAACAGCTCCACCACGTCGCCGCTCTGCAGCCCGGACGGGACCGCGCCCTGGAACGAAAGCAGGATGCCGCAGGAGCGGTCCCGCTCCTGGACGTAGAGCCTGCCCGTTATCTCGCCGCTGGACGTCGACAGCACGACTCCCTTCAGGGAGACGGACGTCCCGCTCAGCATCTCCTTCACGGACGCGATGCTCTGAGCGTCCTGCGGAGTCTCCGTCAGGGCGCGATAGGCGTTCACGCGCCCCCAGCCGGTGAAGATGTCCCATCCAGCCGTCCCCAGGTCGTCGCAGGTCCGCACGATCTGGTTGAACACCTCCTGGTTGCTCCAGTCCGGGAACCGCGACCACACCAGCGCCGCCACCCCGGCCACGAACGGCGCGGCGGCCGACGTGCCGGGCAGTGCGAAATAGCCCTGCGGCTCCATCATCGACGTGGCGCTCAGGATGTTGTTGCCGGGGGCCATCACGTCCAGATAGCTGCCGTAGTTCGAGCCGCCCTGACCCCAGTCCGCGGCCGTGCAGCGCTGGTCGTACTCGTTGGTGGCCCCCACGGAGAGCACGTTCGGGTACGACGCCGGGTAGGTGTCCTCAGATGTCCCGGAGTTGCCGCTCGCCGCGACGGCCAGACAGCCTTTCGACCAGGCGTAGTCGATGGCTGCGCGCATCGCGGGCGCGTCTTCTCCGGTCAGGCTCATGTTGATGACCTTCGCCCCGTTGTCGGCGGCGTAGACCACCGCCGCGGCTGCGTCATCCTCCAGCCCGTAGCCGCTGGAGTCCATCACCTTCAGAGCCATGATGGGGCTGCCCCACGACACGCCCGCCATCCCCACTCCGTCGTCCGTGCCGGCTGCCGCGATGGCTGCGACGAACGTCCCGTGCTGGATGTCCATCCCGCTCTCGGCGTGGTCGTCCCACGGGTCGTTGTCGTTGTTCGCGAAGTCCCATCCGCGCCAGTCGTCCACGAACCCGTTCCCGTCGTCGTCGATGCCGTTGCCGGGTATCTCGCCCGGGTTCACCCAGACCTTCCCGGACAGGTCCGGGTGCGTGTAGTCGATGCCCGTATCCAGCACCGCGATGACCACGTCCGGGCTTCCGGTCTCGATGGCCCAGGCCTCCGGAGCCTTGATGTCGGCCCGGGGGAGCCCTCCGGAGCCGAACCCGCTCCCCGACCCGTCGTTGTAGAGCCCCCACTGGTAAAGGATGATGAAGCCGAGGTCCAGGTAGTCCCACCCGTAGAGGAGGATGGGGTCGTCCGCATTTCGGGTTAGCCTGCACGCGTCACAGCCAGTAGCCATGGCGTTCATACCCCGCGTCCGTGCCCGGGTTACGGGCATCCTGAGGTGCCTCGCTCAAGTGCCACGCTGGCGATAGACCTGACGGAGTGATGAGTGCACCCGCTCCCACGGCGTGCGGCCTTTCTACACCAATTCCGGGCTCAGCGTAGGCGAAGCCGCCTCCCCTGGGGTGTGGACCGCCTCGCTCCTGCCAGTAGCTGCGCCGCTTCTCGGCCGCCTCTGCTATGAAGTCCGCCCTGGCTGCCAACGCCTCCTCGGGCCGTCCGAAGTGCCACACCGCTGGCGGTAGATAGCTCAAAGCCGTGTGCGGCCGCAGGTGGCAGTAGAAGTAGACGTACTGCTGCATCTGGGCAACAGCCGCTTCGTAGGAGCCAGGATCGGCGCCGAATGGGCCCTCCGTGCGGTGGGTGCGGTGCAACCGCTCTAGCACGCCGTTCGATTCTGGATGCCGCCGCCGCGTGGCAATGTCCACTATTCCGGTCCCGCCTAGAAGGCTGCGCCATTCGCCGCTGACGAACTGGCTCCCCATCGCGCACCAGACGCAAGCTCGAGCCCAGTCGCACTTGCAGTTTCTCGAGGGCCTCCTGCAGCACCAGGGTGATCTCCTCTGCCTGCAGGGTCAAAGCCAGCTTCCAGTGAATGATGTAGCGGCTGTACGCATCGATCAAGTCGATCAGGTAGAACCACCGATCGGAAATCCAGACGTACATGAGATCCACGTGCCACTGCTGATTCGGTCCAGTCGGACGCGCCGGACGCCGCAGGGCTTGCGGCGAGGCGGCTGGGCTCGATCGCAGCAACCCACGCCACCTCAGCACTTCGATTACCTGCCAGGGTAGCAGGCCCGCGATGCGCTCGTTGATCATGAACCAGGCCAAGCGCCGCCCACCCAGCATAGGCTGCTCAAGGGCACAGCGCAGGACGCTATCAACCTCTTCCGGCCAGTGTGCCGCTCGCCAGCCGCCGGCGCCACCGCGCATATCGGTCACGGCTCAAGCCGATCAAGCTCACCGCCTCTCCCAGTCGCATGCCAAGCTGGACCGCCCTTTCGATAGACAAGAGGATCAGCCGTTTCTGGGCCGCAGTGTGCCGGCTGCGCGGCCCTACGGCCAATCGCCTTTTTTTAGGCGGAGATTCTCCGTCAAGAGCTCGGTGACTACCGATCGCAGCTGGGCCACAGTCGCTTCCAACTCGGCCTCCTTGCCCGGCTTACGCCTAGTCGCCACGCGCCGCAGGTGCTCCAGCGCACCCTGGCGCGCTCTTTCTTCCCAGGCATAGAACATGCCGGGCCATGCCGTGCCGACGGCACACCTCTGCCACCGAGGCTCCCGCCTGCCGGCCCTCCTGCAGAATGCGCAGCTTCTGCTCAGCGGTCCATTGTCGACGTCTAGCCGTCATCCAGTTCCCTCCATCTCCCATTGTACGGCCTCCCGGCCGCCATGAAGGGCCACCACTACCTTAACGGAACTGGCCGCCTGTCGGATTCATTCTTGGACGGATCAGACCCAATCGGGTAATCCGTTCGTCATTTCTCGGCCCCTCTCCACTGTCTCGTTGGCGGACCTAACCACGAGGGGGGAAGGATACACGGCCGCGAATCTGTTGTCAGCACCGGGTGCGTCAGGCGCAGACGACGGCACGAGCCGCCGGCGTAGTCAAAGTCGGATCTGTGGATCCTTTCGGCAGGTGAGCAAGATGGCCGTCCACAAGTCCACAGGTCCGGTAGCCACGGCCAATATGGTGACTTCGTGGCTTTACAACGCGGGAACACTACGCTGTTGCGATGATGTGGTTGAGTCCGGCCCCACGAAATCGGGACACCGGAACCCGGTGTGAACACCCGACCGGGCGTCTGGTTTGAACTCGAGACGCGGCACACCGCCGCGCAGGTCGGAACGTCTGTCAATCACTTCGGACAGAAGCTGGTCCGATGAGAAACCTGCTTGTATACCGGTCCGATAAATTCCGTGGTTGTCCACCGACCTGCCGAGTCATAGCTGTAGGTCGTGATCGAGTCGAGACGGCCATGGCTGTAGTCGTCGATCTGGACGATCCAGCCGTGCCGCTCGTACGAGTACAGCGTGGACTGGTCGATTACTCCGTCATCCAGTTCGTCGTACTCCGCCAGCAGCATCCTCCGTGAGTTGTCGTATTCGTAGTACCCGCTGTAATCCACTACTCCATCTGCTTGCGAGTCGAATTCCCACCGCACTATTACCTCGTCCCGCCACACGTATCGATCTATTGAGTCGTAGACGCCATCGCCGCCCGCGTCCTCAAGCTGTGCAACGCGATGTCCGTCATCATCGTATAGGTAATCCGTGATGTCCGCAAGATCCATGTACTGCGCACGAACCAGCGTATAGCGTATCAGACGTGAAGCGCCATCGTACTCATACGTCCGTACGTAGAGCAAGGACCCGTCGCCGTCATGTGTCTCATGGCGCACGCGATTGCCGGAATGGTCATATGTGTAGTCGTCCACGAAGTCGATTGCCCCATCGGCACCGCGATCAATCGTGTGTTTGACGAGGTAACCGTCCTGAGAGTACGTGTAGTCACTTATGAGGTCGATCCGGCCATCCGCACCCGCATCGCTCTCGTAGTGTAGGAGGTCGCTGTTCTCGTTATACTGCGCTACCGTGATGGAGTCGACGAGGCCATCCGCGCCGCGGTCGATTTCGTCGACTATCGTACATCGAGGATAAACGTCGCGTGGCGGATCGGGTACGGGCGGCTGAGTGGGGTTCGCTGGCCCAGGTCGCGGCGTAGGATCAGCGACTGGAGTTGGCGCAGCACGAGTCGGAGTTCGCGTCGGCATCTCCGTCGGGAGGCGCTGGAGTGCTGTGTGCCGACAGGACACCGGCAGGTAGACAACGCTGTCATACGAATCGCAGAACATGCCGTGACTTAGATCGGCACGATACTCCGTCCTAATGTCCGCCTGCGTCAAGTGCCAACCTGCGTTAGCATACAGCAGGAGTAGTCCTGGGAGGAGTGCCCAACCTACGGACGGGGCGCGGGGTCGCGCGCGCATCCGTGCTAGTCGCGCGGTTCCGGCGTCACTCGATCCGAACAGGCCTACGAGGCGTGCTTGTAGCAACGCCTTCACGACAGGTGCGAATCCGCAGCATGCCTGCACAACGGGTACCAGTTGAGTCGGGCGGGGAATCACACCCGCGCACGCACTCGCCGCGACGTCACGGTAGCGCGGATCCGACGACACGGACATGCAATTGATCTCCCTCTCAAGCAGGGCGACACAGGCACGCGATCCCGACGCTCTGTTGATCGCTCATGGCGTGAATCGCCGGTAGCGACGGAGCGACCCCAATACACCGCGCAGCGCAGTGATAGCCCCCTTGCTCAACCGTGGTGCGCAGCACTATCAGTGGCAGCGTGCGTCGCCGCGGGTCAGCGCTCCGAAATCGACGATCAAGACGCTATTGGATCTCGATCGTCACAGACGCGCGGCCGATCGCACCATCTGTATCCTCAGCCTCCAGCGTGAGGACATGGGTTCCCGGCCGCAGCGCGTTCACGTTCAAGGCTGCTCCATACCCGAGGAGACCCTCCTGACTGCTATACCAGCGCATCTCTGGTTGAAGGTCCTCGCCGGTGGCCAAGTCCACCCAGCCGTCATCCACATCATCGGCCTGGCCGAGCAGCACAACACTGGACTCGGCCAGGAACACATCGCCATCTGCGGGAGTGAGAATCCGAACAGAGGGCACGTGATTCGCTCCTACGATCAGTCCGTCGACCTGCGCACTGGCTACGTTCAGCCCGTCCGACACCTCGACGCGGAGCGACGCATTCGTACCGTATGGTAGCCAGTCGGTGTTGAATGTGACGATACCGTCATCATCGTCAACCTTCACCGGGAACCACGGCTCAGCACCAGTTGGGCTGTACATGACAGAGGCCCTCAATCCACCCCCGTCTGCATCGGTAGCCTGCCACTCGATGATGGTTCGGGACTCGAGCGTTTCTCCTGACGCCGGTCTCAACACGCTGACTACTGGACTGTGGGCAGTCCGGGTGACTGCATCCTCTACAACGCCGCCCCGTAGCAGCTCGATGGCATGTAAATCCGGTGACGCGAGCACCGGCACCGCGAAGTCAGTCGTGCCGCGCGGCGCCAACGGGACATTCACGGCGAAGAGCTCGTTCCCGCCCGAGTCGACACATCGTACGCGCCCGTCACCCACGCCGCCTGCTTGAGGAACGATGTGGCTCGGCATCGGTGCTGTCGCCAGTATCGCAGCTGGCTCGGCGGGTGCCTCAGGAATGCTGCCCGCAACTAGCACGATCTCCTCTAGTGAAGGAATCTGACGACCGAGCGGACGCGCCGGTGCAGGCAGCGGATAGGTGCGAGGTCCAGCCAATACCTCCAACCAGTGCGCGATGTCGATCCATGTCCTCCCGGTCGTCTCACCCTGGTTCATCACATCGACTCGCGACGGCGGTTTGACGTTCTCTTTCGGTATCTGACCCGAACGCCCGAGCAAGTCCTTAACGCTCCAGCCGACTTCGCCTATCGGGCCTCCTCCCTCTTCCGGATGCCCAAACTGGTGACCAAGCTCGTGCGCATAGGTTACTTGGAAGACGTTCTGCGGCTCGACCAGTGTGTTGCCGTGCCCTGCGTGAGTCTGCTCCAGAGAAACGCCAGTCGTGCTGGCCTCTCCGTCCAGCTCGTACGGATTCGTGTCTCCACAGCACAGCCAGCCGTAGGCGTAGTCCGCCGGCGGGCGGCTCCGCAAGCGATACTCCTCGAGCGCGAACGCGAGTTGTGCCTGGCCGAAGCGATAGTGTAGCGAGTAATCAACGGGATTCACCACCTCTTCGCGTGCTGGTATCGTCTCGAAGGACGTCTGCGCATCAGGGTAGGCAACGACGTGGATGGTCAGTGTTCCGCGCCTGTTGTACGTCCGCGTCTCGTGTGCCCCAGGATCAAGAGCAAGATCAGGAAATAGGAGACTCCCCTTCACGCGCCGTAGGACCACAGCCTCATCGAGATCGTTCCAGAATCGGACGGAGTCGCCTATGAAGATGCGCTGATGGACCATGGGGAACAGGACAACCTCCCCGGGCGTACACACAAACCCATCCCCATCGCGACAGGTCCTCACCACGTAGTCGTACGTCGCTGGATTATCAGGTACCACGAGGTGCTCAGAGTTGACGACTTCGTAGCCTCCACCGCAGCAGTCTGGCATCGGGTAGATGTCCCAGAGCATTGCATCGCCAACACCCGGTTTAATGAGGTCAGGCTCGGGCGTCGCGTATTGCACAGGATCGGGTGCGTCTTCGTGGATGTAGACGATCGGCACGCCGACGAACTTGGGGCGGGGCCGGTACGTGAATAGTGCTGTATAGTCCTTACATTGAGTCTGTTGAAAGGTGTCCGGATCGACGTAGGGAGGAAGGAGCGGCCACGGAGGTAAGAGAGGCCAGAGACCTGTGGTTTGAGAACGAACGCCAACGCACACATGGAGCTGAATATCGCGATCGATCCCTGTTGACATAAGCGGATAGAAATCGAAGTTCAGGCTCGCGTTTGGATTCGTGCGCACCCACGGAGCCTCGACGTCGATCTGACTCGACCTGCCATTGCTCGAGCGGAAGCCGTATGGAAACGGATACCACGCGATCGGTCCCACGGGGACGTGCAAGACTGACCTCGTCTGCCAATCGGCGTTCAGACCTCCCTCCTCCTCGCCTTGCGCACACGGTCCGTCCGACTCCACGTAGACTCGGACTGTCGTGGCACGCCGATCGACTAGTGGGACCTCCTGCGCAGGCTGAGGCACCCCGTCCGGCAAGCCCGTCTGCGAGAACGGATCAGTCTGGATTGCCTGAGTAATCTCGATGTGATCGATCTTCGGATGGCAGGTCCCGCTGGCGACAACAGCGCTCGTCGAGGCGTAGATCACCATCGCCGCTCACCCGACGGAGCTCAGCGACATTGCCCGAGTCCATACGGCTTGCGTGATTGTCCTCCCTTCCATACTGGATCCTCACGAGATGGCAGTGGCAGTTACCTACTCCACGCAGCTGCAGCGCGAAGTGCATGATACCACGCCACAAGCCGTTGTCAACCGGACATGCCCCGCGAAGACTGGTCCAGATGAAGTGTTAGAATCTCCTCGCTGCGAGAAGGTTCAACATGCAGCCACGTTTCACAGAGGCACAGATGATCGGGATCCTGCCCCAGGCCGAGCGGGACCTGGGGATCGATGCCCTCAGGGAGGTGCTGGGATAAGGTGCATGACCGCCGTGCCGCGGCGGGAGGCGCTGATCGTGCTCGCGCTGCTCAACCATCCCGGGCTGCTGCACGACCAGGTCGAGGGCGTGGGCGCGGAGGCGGTGGTCGTCCTGGTCCAGCGCCGCGTCTCGCAGCGTCGTGCTTGTGCCCTCGTGCGCATCGGGCGCTCCAGTGCTCGCTACCAAGCCAGGCCGCGGGACGATACCGACGTCGTCACGCGGTTGAAGGCCATTGCCAAGAGGCACCCGCGCCTCGGCTACCGGCGGGCCAGGGAGATGCTCCGCCGCCAGGGATAGCGCCTCAACCGCAAACGCGTGAGGCGCCTGTGGGTGAAG
>FWWM01017330.1_pt1 | contig 10499 bp, 9 predicted proteins | sample 2228351 | NCBI WGS metagenome assembly FWWM01 (sample SAMEA103939774, study PRJEB20133) | metagenome
CACGGCGCCCACGCGGCGGGCGAGCCACCGGGCGGCCTGTCGAAGGGCGGGGCGAGAGTATCGAGACGAGCGGCCCTCGGCCGGACGGGGTCGGCCGACCCGGGGCCGAGCGGCAGCGGGCGCCGGTCGGACGTGGCAGGTCGCGGCGTGATGCCCACGGCTCTCATCCGGTCGGCCGCTCGTGCAGCAGCACGAGCGAGATCCGCCGGTTGCGGGGATCGAAGGGGTCTTCCGCGATCAAGGGCTCCGCGTCGGCACGCCCGACCACCTCGGCGATCCGACCGGGCTCCAGCCCGGCCTCGACCAGGGCCAGCCGGGTGGCGTTGGCGCGATCGCTGGACAGTCGCCAATTGTCGTAACCCGCACGGGGTGCGAACGGCCGCGCATCGGTGTGGCCGCGGATCGAGATCTTGTTGGGCATGCCGCGAACGGCCTGGGCCACCAGGGCGAGCAGGCGGCGGGTGTGCGGGTACATGACGTCGCTGCCGAGCGGGAACATCGCGTATTGCTCGCGGTCGACGATCTGGATGCGCACCCCCTCCGGAGTGAGATCGAAGATCAAGCTCTCCTTCAGTCGTTGCAGCTCCTCGGGCGCGCTCGACAGCGCCGCCTCGATCGCCCGCTTGGTGGCCTCCAGCCGGGCGCGGGCACGCTCTTCCAACAGCTGCTCGATCGCCTCTTCGTCCGGCTCGACCGCCGCGGCGCCCTCGGCCGGCCCGGTCTCGGGCTCCTGCGCCTCGACCCGCTCGCTCTTGCGGACCGAGATCGTCGGCTGCAGCTCCAGGAGCGAAGCCGGAGTGCGCGGCGTGGAGTCCGGCACCACGGTGAGCCCCTGCAACATGCCGCCGACGCCGCCGGGAGGTCCCGAGGGCGCGATCGACTCGCTGAAATATTCGGCGAGACCCTTGAGCGTGTCCTCGGTCGAGGTGCTCAACAGCCAAAGGAGCAAGAAGAAGGCCATCATCGCCGTGACGAAATCGGCGTAGGCGACCTTCCACGCCCCGCCGTGGTGGCCGTGCCCACCCTCCTCGACGACCTTCTTGACGACGATCGGTCGGGCGTTGTCCTTGCGCTTGGTGCTCATGATGGAAGCGCGCGGGGCTCAGGCGGCCAACGGATCGCTCGGGACGGCGGCGAGCAGCTCCTCGACCTCCTGGAAAGTGGGTTGCAACTCGCTCGGCACGTTGCCGCGCGCCAGCTCGACCGCGATCTGGGCGGAGTGGCCTTGCAAATAGGCGACCAGGCAATCGCGGATGATGGCGTAGAACTGCGCGTCCTGCTCGTAGGTCTGCTCGAGTTTGGCGGCGAACGGCCCGAAGAAGCCGTAGGCCAGGAACACACCCAGAAAGGTACCGACCAGGGCCCCGCCGATCATCTTGCCGAGGATCTCCACGGGCTCGTTGATCGAGGCCATGGTCTTCACCACACCCAGAACCGCGGCGACGATGCCGAGCGCCGGCAGCGCGTCGGCCACTTTCTGCAGCGCCGCAGCGCGCGCGTGCAGCTCGGCGTGGTGCTTCTTGAGCTGGCGTTGCATGCAGTCCTCGACCTGGTGCGGATCGTCCATGCTCATGGTCATCATCCGCAGTGTGTCGGCGATGAACGGCAAGGCGAAGTGGTCGTGCTGGATCTTCGGGAACTTGCCGAACAGCGCGCTCTCCTCCGGCTTCTCGAGATGCGGCTCCAAGGCGAGGACGCCTTTGGTCTTCAAGATCTTGATGATCATGAACATGAGCGTGAGGAGATCGCGATAATCGTCCTTGGTCCAATGCGGGCCGGAGAACACGTGCTTGAGATCGACCAACGCGCCCTTGACCACGTGCCCGTTGTTGGCGACCAGGAAGGTTCCGGCCGCGGCCCCGCCGATCATCATGAGCTCGAAGGGCAGAGCCTTGAGGATGATGCCGAACTTGCCGCCGGCCAACAAATAGCCGCCGAAAACCATGGCGAACACCACCACGATCCCGACGATCGCCAGCATGCCCCGGTCCCTCGCGCTGCCGGGGCCTTCCTTACGCGGGGAAACTTAACGAAACGTGTACGGAGCGCCGCTCAGCCGACCCGCCGGCCGGCCTTCAACAGCCGCTCGCGCTCGCGCTGCCAATCGCGCTCGCGGCTGGCGGCCCGCTTGTCGTAGAGCGTCTTGCCGCGCGCCAGACCGAGCTCGATCTTGGCCCAGCCGCGCGAGGTGAAGTAGAGTTGCAGGGGGACGAGCGTCATGCCCTTGCGCTGGATGGCGCCCTTGAGCCGCTCGATCTCGCGCCGGCGCAAGAGCAGCTTGCGGGGCCGCCGAACCTCGTGGTTGAAGCGGTTGGCGCCTCCATATTCGGGAATGTAGGCGTTGAACAGCCACAGCTCGCCGCCCATCTCGCCGGCATGGGCTTCGGCGATCTGCGCCCGCCCCTCGCGCAGCGACTTGACCTCGCTGCCGGTCAGCACGAGGCCGGCCTCGATCCGCTCCTCGATCGTGTAGTCGTGGCTCGCGCGGCGGTTGACCGCGACCACCCGCCGCTCCCCGGCCCGGCTGCCGCTCACCGTCCGCTCAGCTCACCAGCCCGACCGCCGCCAGGGCCTCGTCGATCAGCGCCCGCGACCGCTCGCCGGGTTCGACCAACGGCAGCCGCAGTTCGGCGGTGCAGCGCCCGAGCCGGCTCAGCGCGTACTTGACCGGGCCGGGATTGGTCTCGCAGAACAGGGCGCGATGGAGGGGCATCAACTTGCGGTGGATGGCGAGCGCCTCCTCGGGCCGGCCCTCGGCCCACGCCCGGTGCACCGCCGCGCACAGCGCCGGGGCCACGTTGGCGGTGACCGAGATGCAGCCGTGGCCCCCGTGCGCCAGAAACGCCACGGTGTTCGCGTCCTCGCCGGACAGCTGGCAGAACTCCGGCCCGCACAGCTCGCGGGTGATCAACGGCCTGACGATGTCGTTGGAGGCGTCCTTGACCCCGACGATGTTGGGCAACCGCGCCAGCCGCGCCATCGTCTCGGGCGTCATGTCGACGACGCAGCGGCCGGGAATGTTGTAGATGATGATCGGCAAGTCGACCGCGTCGTGGATCGCCGCGTAGTGGCGGTACAGCCCCTCCTGGGTCGGCTTGTTGTAATAGGGTGTGACCACCAGCGCCGCATCCGCACCGACCCGCTTGGCGTGCCGGGTGAGGCTGATCGCCTCCTCGGTCGAGTTCGAGCCGGTCCCGGCGATCACCGGTGCCCGCCCGGCGACCGCCTCGACGCACAGCTCGACGACCCGGACGTGCTCCTCGTGGCTCAAGGTCGGGCTCTCGCCGGTCGTGCCCACCGGCACGAAGCCCGCGGTACCCTGGGTCAGATGCCACTCCACCAGATCCTGCAAGGCGCGGGCGTCGATCGCGCCGTTGCGGAACGGGGTGACCAACGCCACGATCGAGCCGCGGAACATCGTTTCGGCCCTCGAGGTTAACGGGATGGCAACCGCGTGTCGGCGAGCTTAGAGAGCGCCACGGTGTCGGGCAAGGCGCCGGCCACCCGGCGCACCGGACGACCACGCGGAGCGGGCATGCGCACGATCCTCGCCATCGCGCTCACGATCGCGGCCCTCTCGCTGCGCGGGGTCCCGGAGCTCCTCGCTCAGGAACCCGCGGCCGCGGTGCGGGCCGTCGTCGAGGCGGTCGAGCGGGGCGATTGGCGAGCGGCCGAAGCCGCGGCCGTTCGGGCGGGCGAGCCGCTGCTTTCGACCTGGGTCGAGTGGCGCCGGCTGCGCGAGGGTGCGGGTGGCGATTTCACCGCCTACCGCACGTTTCTCGATCGCCACCCCGGCTGGCCGGAGCCCGCCCGGCTGCAGGTCCGGGCGGAGGAGCTGCTCGACGGTGTGCCGGCCGAGGAGATCCTGGCCTTCTTCGCCCGGCGCGAGCCGCGTACCCGGCTCGGGCGGCTGCGCCTGGCCGAGGCTCTGTTCGCCGCCGGGCGGGTCGAGGAGGGCCGTAGCTGGCTTCGCCGAACCTGGATCGAGGACGACCATCCCGCCGTCGACGAGCGGATGATTCTCGAACGCCACGGTCGGCATCTGCGGCCGCAGGACCATCGGGCACGCCTCGAGCGGCTCTTGTGGGACGGTGCGGCAGCCGCCGCGCGGCGCATGCTGCCGTTGGTCGACGCCCGCCAGCGGGCCGTCGCCGAGGCGCGGCTCGCGTTCGCTGCCGGCGGCAAGCTCGCCGAACGGAAGCTGCGCCACATGCCGGCCGAGATCGCCGCCGATCCCGGCGTCCGCTTCGAGCGGATCCGCTTCGAGCGCCGACGCGGTCGCGACAAGACCGCCCGCTCGCTGCTCCTGCAGGTCACGAGCGAACCCGGTCCGCCGGACGTCTGGTGGGCCGAGCGCGGCCGCCAGGTGCGCCTCGCACTCGAGGGCGGCGAGCCGGGCACCGCCTACCGGCTGGCCGCCGGCCACCGACTGCCGGAGGGCCAGGCGATGGCCGAGGCCGAATGGCTGGCCGGTTGGATCGCCCTGCGCCGCCTCGACCGGCCGGCCGAGGCGCTGCGCCATTTCGAGCGGCTGTACGAAGCGGTGCGGACACCTTTGAGCCGCAGCCGAGCGGCCTACTGGGCGGGCCGGGCGGCGGCCGCCGCCGGTCGCGGCGAGGCGGCGCGCAGCTGGTACGAGCGGGCGAGCCTCTGGCCCGCGACCTTCTACGGCCAGCAGGCGGCCGTCGAGCTCGGCCGACGACCGGCCTTTCCTCGCCCGGCGGGCGGTCCGCCGCCGCCGCTGGTCGAAGCCTTCACGGCCGACGAGCGCGTGCGTCTGGCCCGGCTGTTCTGTCGGGCCGGCACGATCGGCCCGGCCGAGCCGCCGATCCGTAAACTGGCCGAGGACGCCGAGGGCGACCCACCACAGCTGGCTCTGGTGTTGGATCTGGCGATCCGCTGTGGCCGGCTCGATCTGGCCACCGCGCTCGGCCGTGGCCCGGTCCGCGAGGGTCTCGTCGACCCGCTCCTGGCCTTCCCCGTGCCGCGGATCGACGGCTTCCTGGAGCCGCCCGAGGGCGCCCCCGAGCCGGCGCTCCTGCTCGCCGTGGCCCGCCACGAGAGCCAGTTCGACCCGCGCGCGGTGAGCCCGGCAGGCGCCCGCGGCCTCATGCAGCTCATGCCGGCGACCGCCCGGGCGGTCGCTCGCGAACTGGCGATCGGCTTCGATCCCGGCGCGCTGCTCGACGCCCCGGCCTACAACCTGCGACTGGGCGCCCACTATCTCGGCCGACAGCTGCGCCGCTACCGCGAGCCGGTGCTGGCGCTGGCCGCCTACAACGCCGGACCCGGCCGGGTCGACGCCTGGCTCGCCGCCCACGGCGATCCGCGCGGCCGCGGCCGTCACGCGTTGCTCGATTGGATCGAGCTCATCCCCTTCCGCGAGACCCGCAACTACGTCCAGCGGGTCCTCGAGGGCGCCGAGGTCTACCGCCATCTGTTGGCCGAGCGCGCGCCGCCCGCGCTGCCCCTGGGCGTGCCGGCCTCGGCCGGGCTCGATCGTCCATCCGCCTCGGGAGGGAGCCGCTCGTGACCATCCGGGACCCGCAGCCCGTCGCGGCGGTCGTCTTCGACGTCTACGGCACGCTGCTCGACACGGCGGCCGCCACTGCACCGGCCCGCAGCGCCATGGGCGCCCGCGCCGAGCAGCTCGGCGAGCTCTGGCGCCGCAAGCAGCTCGAGCTGTCCTGGCTGCGCAGCCTCATGGGCGCCCACCGCGACTTCGAGGGGCTCACCGCCGACGCCCTCGACTGGGCCCTCGCGAGCCTCGGGGTCGAGGACGCGGCGCTGCGCCGGGCCCTGCTCGACGGCTATCGCCGCCTGCCGGCCTTCCCCGACGCGGCCGAGGCGCTGGCCGCGCTGCGCGCCGGAGGGCTGCGCCTGGCCGTCTTGTCGAACGGAACCCCGGCCATGCTCGAGGCCGGCCTGGCCGCCGCCGGGCTGCGCGAGCGGTTCGAGCTCGTCCTGTCGGTCGAGGCGGTGGGCGTGTTCAAGCCGGCGGCCGCAGTCTATCGGCTGGTCGGCGCCGCCATCGGCCTGGCGCCGGCGGACGTCGCCTTCGTCTCGGCCAATCCCTGGGACGCGCACGCGGCCGCCTGGAACGGCTTCCGAGCGATCCGGGTCGACCGCGCCGGCGGGGTCGACGAGCCTTTGCCGGGCCGGCCCGCGCATCGGATCCGCTCTCTCGCCGAGCTGCCGCGGATCCTGCTGCCGTGAGCGGCGAGCCGCCCCCGGTCACCCTCGCCGACGTCCGCGCCGCCGCCGAAAGGCTGCGCGGCGTGGCGGTGCGCACCCCCCTCCTCCACGACACGCCCCTCGATCGCCTGGTGGGTGCCCGGGTGTTGATCAAGGCCGAGCCTCTCCAGCGCACCGGCTCGTTCAAGTTCCGCGGCGCCTACAACGCGATCGGCCGCGTCGACGCGCCGGCGGTGGTGGCCTGGTCATCGGGCAACCACGCCCAGGGCGTGGCCGAGGCGGCCCGGCTGTCGGGCCGGCGGGCCACCATCGTCATGCCGGCCGACGCCCCGCGCATCAAGATCGAGCGGACCCGGGCGGCCGGGGCGGAGATCGTGCTCTACGACCGGGCGCGCGAGTCGCGCGAGGCGATCGGCACGGCGATCGCCCGGCGGACCGGAGCCGCCGTCGTCAAGCCCTACGACGATCCGGCGGTGATCGCCGGGCAGGGCACGGTGGGCCTGGAGATCGTCGAGCAGGCGGCCGAGCTCGGCCTCGTCCCCGAGCTCGTCGTGGTGCCGTGTGGTGGCGGCGGGCTGGTCGCCGGCTGCGCCACGGCCCTGTGCGGACTCGTGCCGGGCGTGCGGGTGTTCGCCGCCGAACCGCTCGGCCACGAGGACACCGCCCGCTCGCTGGAGCGTGGCGAGCGGGTCGCGAACGCCCCCGGGGTCCGCTCGATCTGCGACGCGTTGTTGGCGAGCGAGCCCGGTGAGCTCACCTTCGCGATCAACCGGCGGCTGCTCGCCGGCGGGCTCGTCTTGTCCGACGAGGAGGTCCGGCGGGCCGTTCGGGCGGCGTTCGAAGAGCTCAAGATCGTGGTCGAGCCGGGCGGGGCGGTGGCGCTGGCGGCGCTGCTGGCCGGCCGACTCGAGGTCCGCGGGCGAACCGTGGCGGTGGTGCTCTCGGGAGGCAACGTCGACCCGGAGGTCTACGCCGGCATCCTGGGTGAGACAGCAGGGGCGCGGCCGGCGGCCGCGGCCGCGTGGACAGCTCGATGAAGCATCGTTAAACGGGGGCGCCCGCGCGGCACGCCGCTCGGCTCTTTTCCCTGGAGCGGATGTTCACCTCGCGTGCCGTCGCGCCCGGCCGTCCGGGTGTCGGCCGCACCGCCGAAGCCGGGATCCTCGCGCATGCAGACCATCATCCTCGTGCTCGTGATCTTGAGCGGCGCCGCCGGCGTCGCCTACGGGGTCGTCACCCGCAACCTGGTGCTGGCCCTGCCCACCGGCACCCAACGGATGCAGGAGATCGCGGCCGCGATCCAAGAAGGAGCGCGGGCCTATCTCAATCGGCAGTACAGCACGATCGCCGCGGTCGGCGCGGTGATCCTCGTGCTGCTCTGGTTGTTCCTGGGGTGGGCGCCGGCCGTGGGTTTCGCCCTCGGCGCGGTGCTCTCGGGCTGCGCCGGCTACATCGGCATGAACGTCTCGGTGCAGGCCAACGTGCGCACCGCCGAGGCCGCCCGGAGCGGACTGGCGGCCGGTCTCGACGTCGCTTTCAAGGCCGGGGCCATCACCGGCCTGCTCGTGGTGGCGCTCGGTCTGTTGGGGGTGGGCGTCTACTACGCCTTCCTGTTGCTCGTGTTCGGCACCGCCGACGGCGCCGCGACCCGCCGGGTGCTGGAGGCGCTGATCGGCCTGTCGTTCGGGGCCTCGTTGATCTCGATCTTCGCCCGGCTGGGCGGCGGCATCTTCACCAAGGGCGCCGACGTCGGCGCCGATCTCGTGGGCAAGGTGGAAGCCGGCATCCCCGAGGACGATCCGCGCAACCCCGCGGTGATCGCCGACAATGTCGGCGACAATGTCGGTGACTGCGCCGGCATGGCCGCCGACCTGTTCGAGACCTACGTGGTCACGGTGGTCGCCACCATGCTCCTCGGCGCCATCTTCTTCGCGGGCGGCCAGGCCTCGCTGTTGATGCTCTATCCGTTGGTGGTGGGCGGGGTGTGCCTCTTGGCCTCGATCGCCGGCACCTTCTTCGTCAAGCTCGGGCCCTCCAACAACATCATGGGGGCGCTCTACAAGGGCTTCTGGGGAGCGGCCGGTATTTCGGCGGTGGCCCTGGTGCCCGCCACCTGGCTGGTTATCGGCTTCGGCAGCAGCGGCTTCGAGGCCAAGGTCGGCGACACCGTGGTGGCGGCGTTCGGTGGCCGGCACGTCTACTATTCCACGCTCGTGGGCCTCGCCGTCACCGGCCTGTTGATGTGGATCACCGATTATTACACCGGCATGCACCGCCCGGTCCTGTCGATCGCCCGGGCCTCGACCACCGGCCACGGCACCAACATCATCCAGGGCCTGGCGGTGTCCATGGAGGCCACCGCCCTGCCGGTGATCGTGATCTGCGCCGGCATCCTGATCGCCTACCTCAACGCCGGGCTCTACGGGATCGGCGTCGCCGCCACCACCATGCTGGCGCTCACCGGAATGGTCGTGACCCTCGACGCCTACGGGCCGGTCACCGACAATGCCGGCGGCATCGCCGAGATGGCCGGACTCGACAAGTCGGTGCGGGTCCACACCGACGCGCTCGACGCGGTCGGGAACACCACCAAGGCGGTCACCAAGGGCTACGCGATCGGCTCGGCCGGGCTGGCGGCGCTGGTCCTGTTCGCCGCCTACGTCCAGGATCTCCAACACTATTTCCCGAACCTCGAGGTCGATTTCAGCCTGTCCAACCCCTACGTGGTGGTGGGCCTGTTCGTGGGTGGCCTGATGCCCTATCTGTTCGGCTCGCTGGGCATGCAGGCCGTGGGCCGCGCCGCCGGCTCGATCGTCGAGGAGGTGCGCCGCCAGTTCCGCGAGAACAAGGGGATCATGGAGGGCACCGCCAAGCCGGACTACGGTCGGGCGGTCGACATGCTCACCCGGGCCGGGATCCGCGAGATGATCCTGCCCTCGCTGTTGCCGGTGCTGCTGCCGGTCCTGGTCTACGCCGTGGTGGCGGTGACCGCCGGCCAGGCGGCGGCCTTCACCACCTTGGGCGCGCTCTTGTTGGGCACCATCGTGACCGGGATCTTCGTGGCGATCTCGATGACCTCGGGTGGTGGCGCTTGGGACAACGCCAAGAAGTACATCGAGGAGGGCAATTACGGCGGCAAGGGCTCGGATGCCCACAAGGCCGCGGTGACCGGCGACACGGTGGGCGATCCCTACAAGGACACCGCCGGGCCGGCCATCAACCCGATGATCAAGATCACCAACATCGTGGCGCTCCTGATCCTGGCGGCCTTGGGCCAGCATTGAGCGTCGGGCGGGCGGGGCCGCTTCCCGAACGGTCCCGCCCGTTCCCTCCCGGCGCGCGGCGCGAGCGGCTCAGAAGGGCGGTTGGCTCTGCCGACGGCTCAACGGATCGCTGCCGGTGTTGAACCGACCGATGTTCGAGACGACCTGCTCCAGCAGCGTGAGCTCGTTGCCCCGGGTGGGCGTCTTGTCGGCGACCGGCTCCACGGCTCGAGCGCTCTCGAGCCCGTTGCGCTCGACGCTGCGCACGAGCCCGCGGGCATCGAAGCGGATCGCCACCACCTCCTGCTCGACCAGCTTCTCGTTGTAGAAGTTGGCCCGCTCCTTGCGCTGGGTCACGTAGTACCACACATCCTCTTCGAGCGTGCCCTTGGTCGAGGGCGAGCCCAACAGCCGCCGGACCTCCTCGCGGCTCGTGATCCCCGGACGGATCGCCTCGAGCCGCGCGGCATCGAGCCGATGGCCGTGGTTGATCACGGTGGGCGAGCAACCGACCGAAAGCGCGCCGAGCGCGACCACCACACCGGCCAATCGGACGAACCGTCCCATGCCACCCCTCCTCGGTGAGGACGTGCAGACCCAGCGAGATCTAACAGCGATGCCCGACCCGGAACAAGCCGGCGGCTGGGTGGGCTGGTTGCGGCGCCGGCGCGCCGAGCGGGCCCGCGCCGAGGTCGCCCGCGCGCTCCACCGGGCGGTCGTCGCCCGAGCCAGGCGGCCCCACGCCTACGCCGAACTCGGCGTGCCCGACACGCCCGACGGCCGGTTCGAGATGCTGGGCCTCGAGACCGCGCTGGTCCTGCGCCGGCTGCGCGCCCTGGGCGCGGAGGGCGAGGCGCTGGGGCGATCGCTGCTCGAGGTCCTGGTCGAGGTCCTCGACCGCGACCTGCGCGAACTCGGCGTGGGCGATCTCTCGGTCGGTCGCTACGTTCGCCGCCTGACGCAAAGCCTGGTCGCCCGGGCAGCGGCACTCGACACCGCGCTCGCCGCGGGCGACCGCACCGCCCTCGAGGCGCTGTTGCG
>FWWM01017339.1_pt1 | contig 10497 bp, 10 predicted proteins | sample 2228351 | NCBI WGS metagenome assembly FWWM01 (sample SAMEA103939774, study PRJEB20133) | metagenome
TTCGGGGAGGGCTTTCGGCCCACCTTCCCACCTCCTGTCCCCTCGATTACCTCGGATCACTACTAAGCGGAGTTACTACCGGTAGCCCAGACCGCTCCCTTTTTTACAGACAGTTTAGGACGTCACCCCGGTCGGCAGCGGTAGCTGCGGTGGCGGGTGCGCTTTAGCCCGGTCCGAATCGGGAGGCTTACGGCACGCCAAGCGTCCACGCAGCCGCAGGGGCTTTTCTCCTTGCCGCCCCCAAGGCTACGCCTGCACGCCTTCACCTGGGCCAGCGGGGGGTAAAAGTGTTCGACCCTCAGGTTCGGCCCCGGTTGTCCACCCCTTGACGTCTGTGCTATGTTGTCTTCAAACCCGAGGACCGGGACGAGTAGGCCGGCCGGGCACCTGCAGAGAGCCGCGGCGGGTGGGAGGCGGCGGTGGTCCGCCGGCCGAATGGACCCGTGAGGGGCGGCCCGAACGACCGGATGGTCCAGTAGGCGCCGACGGGAGTCCTGCCCCGTGAAAAGCGCAGGCGGGATCGGGCTGTTGCCCCGTCCCGAGAGGGCCGTCGGGCGCTGAGCCCGGCGGAAGGCGGGTGGTACCGCGGGAGAACCCCTCCCGTCCCAGCGACGGGAGGGGTTTTGTTTTGGGGACGCAGGGCATGACCGTGCAGTTCGAGGTAGCGGCGATCGTGGGCACCGGCCTCATCGGCGGGGCCCTGGGGATGGCCCTGCGCGAGCGGGGGGTGGTGCGCACGGTGATCGGTGTCGACCGGGACCCGGAGGTCGCCCGGCGGGCCGCGGAGCGCGGGGCCGCCGACGTCGCGAGCACGGATCTGAGTCGCCTCGTGGAGGCGGAGGTGGTCTTCGTGGCGGTCCCGCCCGAACAGGTGGTGGGCGTGGCCCGGGCCGCCCTTCCCTACCTGCGGCCGAAGACCATCCTCACGGACACCGCGAGCGTGAAGGCGCCCATCGTCTCGGCCCTCGAGCGGATCGCGCCGCCGGTGCGGTTCGTGGGAGGGCACCCGATGGCGGGAAGCGAGGGCCAGGGCATTGAGGCCGCAGACCCGCGCTTCCTGCTGGACCGGCCGTACATCCTCACGCCCACGGGGTTCACGGACCGGGAGGCGGTGCACCGCCTCGCGGACCTCGCCCGGGGCATCGGGATGCGGCCCGTGGTGATGCAGCCGGAGGTCCACGACCGGCTCGTGGCCCTCATTAGCCACCTCCCGTACCTGGTGGCGTGCGGGGTGGTCCTGCTGGCGTCCGCGGAGCCCGAGTCCCTGGAGGTCGGCGGCCCGGCCTTTAGGGAGCTGGCCCGGGTGAGCAGCAGCCCTCCGGCGCTGTGGGCCCAGATCCTCCGGATGAACCGGCAGGAGGTCCGTCGGGCCCTCCGGGCGCTGCGGGAAATCCTCGACGACCTCGGACGCCGCCTGGAGGAGGACGAACTCGAAGAACGGCTCGAGCAGGCTCAAAAGGCCGCTCAAAAGGCGCGGGAGCGGAAGCCATGAAGACGGTGGAGATCACGCCCGGACCCGTCGGATTCGAGGCCAAGCTCCGCGAGGGGAACCTCGTGCCGGTCTCCTGCGAGCTCTTGGCGGACCTCGAGACCCCCATCTCCGCCTTCCTCAAGCTGCGGGACCTGCCGGAAGCGTTCCTGCTGGAGAGCGTGGAAGGCGGGGAGCGGCTGGCCAGGTACTCCTTCTTGGGTGCCCGGCCGCGGCTGGTGGTCACCTACGACGGCTCGGTGGTTCGCTGCTCGGACGGCCGGACCTTCCCCGGCCCCTTCCTGCCCGCAGCCCGCGCGCTCCTCCGGCCCTACCGTCAGGTCCCGGACCCCGAACTCCCTCGGTTTGGGGGCGGGCTTGTGGGCTACCTCGGCTACGACCTCGTGCGGGACTGGGAGCGGCTGCCGAACCGCCCGCCGGACGACCTCGGGCTGCCCGTCTGCCGCATGGGGCTGTACGACACCGTGCTCGCCTTCGACCACGTGCGCCGGCGCATCCGGATCGTGGCCAATGCCTTTGCGGAGGAAGGTGCGGCATCGGCCTACCGGTCCGCCCGGGAGCGGATCGAGGAGGTGCTGGAGCGGTTGCGCCGGCCCCTTGTCCTGCCTTCTTCCGAGCCCCGCCCGGTCCCGCGGGCCCGGTCCAACATAACCCGGGAGGCCTTCCTCGAGAAGGTGGCGCGCTGCTTGGCCTACATCCGGGCGGGCGACATCTTCCAGGTGATCCTCTCCCAGCGGTTCGCGCTCCCCATCGCGGACCTGGACCCCTTCCTCCTGTACCGGGCCGCCCGGGCCATCAACCCCTCGCCCTTCCTGTTCTACCTGGACTTTTCCCCGGTTCAGCTGGTGGGCTCCTCTCCGGAACTCCTGGTGCGGCTGGAAGGGGACCGGGTGATGATGCGGCCCATCGCGGGAACCCGGCCGCGGGGCAGGACCCCGGAGGAGGACCTGGCCCTGGAGGCCGACTTGCGGGCAAGCGAGAAGGAGCGGGCCGAGCACGTGATGCTGGTGGACCTCACCCGCAACGACCTCGGCCGGATCGGCCGCTACGGGACGGTGCGTACGACGGAGCTCATGGTGATCGAGCGGTACTCCCACGTGATGCACCTGGTGAGCACCGTCCAGGGAGTAGTGCAGCCGGGCCGGGACGCCTTCGACGTGCTGCAGGCCGTCTTCCCGCACGGCACGGTGACCGGCGCACCGAAGGTCCGGGCCATGGAGATCATCGACGAGCTGGAGCCCGTGGCTCGAGGACCATATGCGGGCGCGGTGGGCTACGTGGCCTTTTCAGGTGCTTTGGACACCTGCATCACCATCCGCACCCTGGTGGTGCGGGACGGGATGGGCTACGTCCAGGCGGGCGCGGGCATCGTGGCGGACTCGGACCCGGAGGCGGAGTACCGAGAGTGCGTGAGCAAGGCGGAGGCCTTGGTGCGGGCGGTGGAGCTGGCGTGCACGGGAGGAGTGGGATGATCCTGGTGGTGGACAACTACGACTCCTTCGCTTACAACCTCGTGCAGTACCTGGGCGAACTCGGGGCAGAGGTCGTCGTCTTCCGGAACGACGCCATCACCGTCGAGGAGATCGCCCGCCTCGGACCGGACGCCATCGTGCTCTCCCCCGGGCCGTGCACGCCCAACGAGGCGGGGGTGTCCAACGAGGTGCTGCGGGTCCTCTCCGACCGGATCCCGATTCTGGGGGTCTGTCTTGGGCACCAGTGCATCGGACAGGGCTTCGGCGGACGGGTGGGGCCCGCACCCCGTCCGGTGCACGGCAAGACCTCCCGCATCTTCCACGACGGCCGCACCCTCTTTCAGGGCCTTCCTTCTCCCTTCGTGGCCACCCGCTACCACTCCCTGGTGGTCTACGAGGAGGAGTTGCCGGACGTGTTGGAGATCTCCGCCCGCAACGAGGAGGGCCTCATCATGGGGCTGCGGCACCGCCACCGCCCTGTAGAGGGCGTGCAGTTCCACCCCGAGTCCATCCTCACGGAGCACGGTAAGGCGCTGTTGCGCAACTTCCTGGAGCTCGTGCGGACCTGGCACCGCACGGGCCGGTGGGGGGAGGAGCGGCGATGATCCGGGAGGCGATCCGGAAGGTGGTGGACGGCGACTCCCTCTCCGCGGAGGAGGCGGAGCGGGTCATGGGCGCCATCATGGACGGGGAGGCCACGCCGGCCCAGATCGCGGCCCTGGTGGTGGCCCTGCGCATGAAGGGCGAGACGGTGGAGGAGATGAGCGGGTTCGCCCGGGCCATGCGGGCCCGGGCCCACCGCATCGCGCCCCGGGTTCCGGTCCTGGTGGACACCTGCGGCACGGGCGGGGACGGCGCCCACACCTTCAACATCTCCACCACCGCGGCCTTCGTGGTGGCCGGGGCAGGTGTGGCGGTCGCCAAGCACGGCAACCGGGCGGTGAGCAGCGCCTGCGGGAGCGCGGACGTGCTGGAGGCGCTGGGGCTACCCGTGGAGGCGGACCCCGCCCAGGTGGAGGAGGCCATCGAGCGGGTCGGCATCGGGTTTTTGTTCGCACCCCGGTTCCACCCCGCCATGCGGCACGCGGTCGCTCCCCGCCGGGAGATCGGAGTCCGCACCGTCTTCAATGTCCTCGGGCCCCTCACCAACCCCGCGGGGGCGAGGCGGCAGGTGATCGGCGTGTACGACCCGAGGCTCGTGGAGCCCCTTGCCCTCGTGGCCCGGGAGCTCGGGGCGGAGCACGCGTACGTGGTGCACGGGGACGGGCTCGACGAGCTCACCACCACGGGTCCCACCCTGGTGGCCGAGGTGACGGCGGGAAGCGTGCGGACCTTCTGGCTGGAGCCGGAGGAGGTGGGTCTTGTGCGGGTGCCCCGGGAGGCCCTGCGGGGCGGGGATGCCCGGTACAATGCAGGCCTGCTGGAGCGCATCCTGAGCGGGGAACGGGGGCCCTGTCGGGACGTGGTGCTGCTCAACGCGGCCGCGGCCCTGGTGGCCGCCGGGACCGCCGAGGATCTGCGGGAAGGGATCGCGCGCGCCGCGGAGGCCATCGACTCCGGAGCGGCCCTCGCGAAGCTCGTGGCCCTGCGGGCGTACTTCGAAGCCCGGGCGGAGGTGGTACGGTGAGCCTCCTGGACGAGATCGTCACGCACAAGCGGTCGGAGCTGGAGCAGGCCCGCACGACCTTCCCGGAGGACGAACTCCGCGCCCAGGCCCACACCGCCCCTCCACCCCGGGACTTCGCCGCGGCCCTATGCAAGACCCGGATCGCGGTGATCGCGGAGCTGAAGGCCGCCTCGCCCTCTGCGGGCGTCATCCGCCCCCAGTTCGACCCTGCAGCGCTCGCCCGGGCGTACGAGGCGGGCGGCGCGGACGCCCTCTCGGTCCTCACGGACCGTCGTTTCTTCCGGGGACGCCCGGAGCACCTGCGGACCGCCCGGGAGGTGACCCGGCTTCCGGTCCTCCGCAAGGACTTCACCCTCGAGGCCTACCACGTGTACGAGGCGCGGGCGATGGGCGCGGACGCGGTTCTGCTCATCGCCGCCATCCTGGACGACGCGCGGCTTCGGGCGTTGCGGGCCCTCGCGGAGGAGCTGGGAATGGCGGCGGTAGTGGAGGTCCACACGGAGGAGGAGGTGGAGCGGGCCCTCCGGTGTGGGGCGAAGATCATCGGGATCAACAACCGCGATCTCCGGACGTTCCAGGTGGATCTTGCGACCACCTTCCGGCTCCGGCCCCGGATCCCGGACGGCGTGCTCGTGGTGAGCGAGAGCGGGATCACGCATCCGGACCAGGTCCGGGCCCTGGAGCAGGCCGGGGTGCACGCGGTGCTGGTGGGGACGGCCCTGGCAGGGGCCGCGGACCCCGCGGCCGCGCTCCGGACGTTGCGAACTGAACAGGCCACGGGGTGAGGAGGGAGGACGATGGTGCAGCAGGTGGTGCGGGTGTTTTCCGGAATCCAGCCCACGGGGCTTGTGCACATCGGGAACTACGTAGGCGCCATCCGGCAGTGGGTGGAGCTGCAGGCCCAGTACGAGTCGTACTTCTGCATCGTGGACCTGCACGCCATCACCGTGCCCTACGAGCCGGAGGAGATGCCGCGGCGGATCCTGGAGACCGCCGCGGCCAACATCGCGGCCGGCATCGACCCGGAGCGGTCCGTGCTGTTCGTGCAGTCCCACATCCACCAACACTGCGAGCTCATGTGGATCCTGACGACCCTCACCCCCGTGGGGCAGCTGGAGCGGATGACCCAATACAAGGAAAAGGCCCGGCGGGCCAAGCACGGGGTGATGGCAGGGCTCCTCCACTACCCCGTGCTCCAGGCCGCGGACGTGCTCCTGTACAAGGCCAGCCTCGTGCCGGTCGGGGAGGACCAGCTCCAGCATATCGAGCTCATGCGGGACCTGGCGGAGCGGTTTAACAAGCAGTTCGGGGAGACGTTCCCGCTCCCGGAAGCCCGCCTCAGCAAGGGCGCCCGCATCATGGCCCTCAACGACCCCACGAAGAAGATGAGCAAGAGCATCCCGGACAGCTACATCGCCCTCGCGGACGAGCCGGAGGAGATCCGGCGCAAGGTCCGGGCCGCGGTGACGGACCCCGGCCCGCCCGCGCCGGGTGCCCGCCTGGAGGACGCAAGCCCCGGGGTCCAGAACCTCTTCACCCTCCTGGAGATCTTCGGGCCCGAGCACTACCCACGCTTCCGGGAGGCCTACGAGTCCGGCAAAATCCGGTACGTCGAGCTCAAGCAGGTGCTGGCAGAGGCCCTCATCGAGAAGCTGGACCCCATCCGCCGGCGCTACCACGACCTCCTGCGCCGGCCCAAGGACCTCCACGACATCCTCGTGGAGGGAGCCCGGCGGGCCCGGCCCGTGGCCGAGGCCACCATGGAGGAGGTCTACCGGAAGACGGGGCTGCGGTGACGCGGGTGAAGATCTGCGGCATCCGAACCCTTGAAGACGCCCGGGCCGCGGCGGAGGCGGGCGCGGACGCGGTCGGGTTCGTGTTCTGGCCCCCAAGCCGCCGGTACGTGGACCCCGCGGAGGCGGCCCGCATCGCCCGCGTCCTCCCGCCGTTCGTGGTCCGGGTGGGGGTGTTCGTGAACGAGCCGCCGGAGGTGGTGGAGGAGGTCGCGCGGCACGTGGGGCTCGATGCGGTACAGCTCCACGGGGACGAGCCGCCGGAGGTGTGCGCCCGCCTCCGCCGGCGGGTCATCAAGGCCATCCGGGCCCGCAACATCAATAGCCTCCGGGAGGCGGCGGCCTACCCGGTGAGCGCCCTACTCCTCGACACCTACGTGCCGGACACCTACGGCGGAACGGGCCGGACCTTCGACTGGTCCCTCGCGGAAGCCGCTCGTCACCTCGACCGTCCCCTCATCCTCTCCGGCGGCCTCACGCCCACAAACGTCGTAGAGGCCATCCGCCGGGTCCGTCCCTACGGCGTGGACGTGAGCAGCGGGGTGGAGAGGGACGGGCGCAAGGACCCCGAGAAGATCCGGGCGTTTATAGCCGCGGTGCGACGCGCGGACGCGGAGGAGGCGCGACCATGCGGGCGGTGACCCTTCCGGATCACCGCGGGCGGTTCGGGCCCTTCGGCGGCCGGTACGTGCCGGAGACCCTGATCCCGGCCCTGGAGGAGCTGGAGGCCGCCTACGAGGAGCTGCGGCAAGACCCCGCCTTCCGGCAGGAGCTCGCAGACCTCCTGCGGGAGTACTGCGGCCGGCCCACGCCCCTCTTCTTCGCCCGGCGGCTCTCGGCCTACTTCGGAGGTGCTCGCATCTACCTCAAGCGGGAGGACCTCCTGCACACGGGCGCCCACAAGATCAACAACGCCCTGGCTCAGGTGCTGCTCGCCAAGCGCATGGGCAAACACCGGGTGATCGCGGAGACCGGGGCCGGACAGCACGGGGTGGCCGTGGCCACGGCCGCGGCGATGGTGGGCCTGCGGTGTGAGGTGTACATGGGGCAGGAGGACGTGGAGAGACAAGCCCTCAACGTGTACCGGATGCAGCTTCTGGGCGCCCGGGTGATCCCGGTCCGAAGCGGCACCCGCACCCTCAAGGACGCCATCAACGAGGCCCTGCGGGACTGGGTGACGAACGTGCGCACCACCTTCTACGTGATCGGGTCCGTCGTCGGCCCGCATCCGTACCCCCGCATCGTCCGGGACTTCCAGTCCGTGATCGGGGAGGAGGCCCGGCAGCAGATCCTGGAGCGGGAGGGGAGGCTACCGGACGCGGTGGTGGCCTGCGTGGGCGGCGGCAGCAACGCCATCGGGCTTTTCTGGGCCTTTTTACCCGACGAGGAAGTCCGGCTCGTGGGTGTGGAGGCCGGGGGGCGCGGGATCCACAGCGGCGAGCATGCGGCGAGCCTCGTGGCGGGAAGCCCCGGGGTGCTGCACGGCGCATACACCTACGTGCTGCAGGACGAGGCCGGCCAGATCCTCGGCACCCACTCCGTCTCCGCGGGCCTGGACTACCCGGGCGTGGGCCCGGAGCACGCCTACCTGAAGGAAACCGGGAGGGCCACCTACGTGGCGGTCACGGACGAGGAGGCCCTGGAGGCCTTCCACCTCCTGGCCCGCACTGAGGGGATCCTGCCGGCCCTGGAGCCTGCCCACGCCATCGCGTACCTGAAGCACCTCGCCCCGCAGCTCGGCCGGGACGGCGTGATCGTGGTGGGGCTTTCGGGCCGAGGAGACAAGGACGTGGAGACGGTGCGCCGGCACAGAGGCCATGAGCCGGTTTAGCGCGCTGTTTTCGCGGCTGCGGGAGGAAGGCCGGGCCGCCCTCATGCCCTTCTTCGAGGTCGGGGATCCGGACCTGGAGACCCTGGAGCGCCTGATCCCGGAGGTGGTGGCCGCGGGGGCCGATGCCCTGGAGCTCGGTTTCCCGTTCTCGGACCCCATCGCGGACGGCCCCACCATGCAGCGGGCCGCCTACCGGGCGCTCCAGCGGGGCGTGCGGATCCAGGACGCCCTCGAGCTCGTGCGCCGGGTGCGCCGGGCGGTCGACGTTCCCATCGCCTTCATGTCCTACGCGAACCCCCTCTTCCGGTACGGGGTCGAGCGGTTCGTGCAGGAGGCGAAAGAGGCGGGCGTAGACGGCGTCATCGCCGCAGACATCCCCGCGGACGAAGGGGACGTCCTCATCCGGGCCGCGCGGCCGGTGGGCCTGGATACCATCTTCCTCGTGGCCCCCACGAGCACCGAGGCGCGGCTGCGGAAGGTGGCCGCGGCCACCACGGGGTTCCTGTACTGCGTCTCCGTTACCGGGGTGACGGGGGCCCGCGCGCGGCTCAGTGAGGAGGCGGAGGACCTCGTGCGGCGGGTGCGGCAGGTCACGGACCTCCCCGCGGTGGTGGGGTTCGGGATCGCCACGCCGGAGCACGCACAGGAGGCGGCCCGGTTCAGCGACGGCGTGATCGTGGCAAGCGCCCTCTACCAGGTGCTGGAGGAGGCCCGGGATCCCGTAGCGGCTGCCGTCAGCTTTTTGCGCCCGTTCGCCCAGGCCCTCCGGTCACGCTCCTCGCCGGGCGGCTAACGGGCCACCCGCCAGCGGACGGATACCTGTGGGGTCGCGACCGCGACCGTGCCGTAGAGGGGTACGTCCCTCCCCCGCGGCAGGAGAGGACGGTTGAGCGTCAGCTCGCCGCGAGCTTGCGCGCCAGCTCCGCGATCTCCTGAGGTTCAAGCCCCGGGGCGAACTCCTCCGGGAGCGGCGGCAGCACCGGCACAGGACCGCCCGGAGGCGGCCCGTCCACCACCACGAGCTCCCCGTCGCCCGTGGGCGCGGGGCCGCGCCAGATGCGGGCGATGTCCCGGTAGTCCTCAGGGCTGAACCGGTACAGGGTCCGGTGCACGCCCGCCTCCTCGTACTTCCGGGCCTCCGGGAACTTGGAGTTGGGGATGTTGGGGATGGGCAGGAGCTTCGTGAGGTCCACGCCCGTGAGGGTCTCCACCGCCTTGCCGTAGGCCGTGGCGTGCACCCCGCCCCGCACCAGGAGGTATCCGATCATCTCCCGGGCCACGGGGTTGCGGGTCATCTCGTAGACCCGGATCTTGTGCAGCCGTGCCCCGCACTCGAGGAAGAAGTTGTGCAGCAAGTCCAGCACGAGGTTGCCGCTGTTGAACACGTAGTCCCCGTGCCAGAACCCGCCCATGGATCCCCCGACGAAGGCGGTCTGGGCCGTGCTGATGAAGTGGTAGGTGGACCGCACGTCCTTGCCGGGTGCCAGCGGCGCCTCTACCGGGTCCTTCGCCTGCGTGGTGCCCGTGAGCAGGAGGTTGATGGTGGCGGAGACGAGCTCGATGTGGCCCAGCTCCTCCGTGGCGATGTTCGCGATGAGATCCCGGTAGGGCTTGAGTTGGTCGTGGCCGCGGAAGTTGAAGGACTGGTAGGTGTAGTTCATCAGGGTGGACATCTCCCCGAACCGGCCGCCCAGGAGGTCCTGGACCGCGGCCGCGGCGTTGGGATCCGGCTCCTTGGGAGCCGGAAGCTCAATCTGCAACCGGTCAATCCGCAGGTACATCCTCCCCCTCCTCTCCGCGTTGTGCCCGACCCCAGTGTGCGGAAGGGCGCGTGGGAGGCGAAGGCCAAAGCCGACCCAAAGAGTGCCCGAACCGACCCACCCTCTCGTCCGGGACGGCCCGCGTGAGGCATCCTAAGGGTGTGCCGGCGGCGCTGTTAGATCAGGCCCCCGTCCTCCCGCCCTACCCGTCCCCGGGAGCCCTCGAGGCGTGGGGATGGGTGTGGGACCACGTGCAGGTCGACTTCCTCGAGGGACGGGCGTACGCGGGGGAATCCGGGTGGCACCTCGACCGCCGCGTGGTCCCCAACGCGCTCGGGGTGCTGGTGGTGGAAGGCCGGAGCGTGTGGCGGATCGGGGAGCGGTCCGTCGTCGCGGCCCCAGGAGACCTCCTGCTCGTGCCCGAAGGCGTTCCGCACGCCGCGGAGCCCTCTGCAGGACCGGTGCGGCTCCTGTCCATCCACTTCACCGCCCGCGTGCTCGGAACGCAGTGCTTGCTTTTGGTGC
>FWWM01017341.1_pt1 | contig 10495 bp, 7 predicted proteins | sample 2228351 | NCBI WGS metagenome assembly FWWM01 (sample SAMEA103939774, study PRJEB20133) | metagenome
GGGGCGCACCGGGGTGTGCGCCCCAATGATTCCCCGTTCCCGGCCGGTTTCGGGGCGGACACGTCGGTCCGCCCCTACAGAGGTGCACATGGTTCCGCCCCTACAGGCTCAGCGGCTTGCAAGGCTATCACCCTTCTCTAGGCACCTGGCCCTTCCTGCAACCTATTCTTCTGTATCGTGATTTAATGGGGACATCCACGGATGCTCGGGCTCGAACTCTCGAGCTTCCGGGTTCTCTCGATCAAACGCCCATCGTGACGGATTTTGCTGTATATACAGGCGAATGAGATCCAAGGCCTTTTCATTACGAATGACATGCTCAAAGTATCCGCGCTGCCACAGGCGGCCGGAAAAGGTCGGCCAGCCGTGCTTTTTGATGCCCTGAATATAGGCATTCGTCGTCATAGTCTTGAACCACTGCATAATACGCGGCAAGGGTATTCCAGTCCAAGCGTCGAAATTACGCCGCGGCGAATCTCGATGTGTTGTCTCATGCCTTAAATGGAGGCATTCCCAAAACGCGGCTTCTCCCGGCTTCAGGTTGGGCTCGTGTATCCCAGGAACATTCAAGGGGTTCGAGGTCAAGAACAAAATACCATGCAGGTGGTTTGGCATGATCACCCAAGTGTCCAAACGTACATGATAAAATCTGTTCGGAAGATCCTTCCATAGGGATTCGACCATTCTACCGGCGTCGTTGAGAACCATCCTATTTTCGCAAATGGCTCCGAAGAGTTTGTCGCGATGCTGGGTGCATAGGGTCACAAAATAGGCTCCAGGTCTGGAATAATCGTAGTTTCGAAGGCGAAGTGTTTTTCTGGAATGTTTTGAAGGAGTCCTTGTCATGGATATTCCCCAGCGGCTCAGCTTGGTGACTGGTCAATTAAAATTAGCATGACACGTCATGCTCGGCAGGTAAAGGGCATACCGCCTACCGGTCAGGTCATTTCGTGTACGAGCAAATTTGGTGTTAGGCCTAAACCAGGCGTTGTCTGTAGGGGCGCACCGGTGTGTGCGCCCCAATGATTCCCCGTTCCCGAGCGGTTTCGGGGCGGACACATCAGTCCTCCCCTACAGGGCTATGCGTGAGTCCGCCCTGCAGAGACACATGGTTCCGCTGCGAAGAAAGCACACAGAGGACCAGCGATACACATTCTCGGTTTTGCATCAAACATCCGTGCGTCCAAAAAACCGTTTCGTAGGGGCGCACCGGTGTGTGCGCCCCAATGATTCCCCGTTCCCGGGCGGTTTCGGGGCGGACACATCGGTCCGCCCCTACAGTTGCACACCTGGGTCCGCCCCTACACTTGCACACCTGGGTCTGCCCCGACAGTTGCACACCTGGGTCTGCCCCGACAAAGGCGCTCATGGGTCCGACTCGACAGAGGCACACGTGGGTCCAGCGATACGAGAGGCGGTCTTCGCTGTCGGCCTTTCGGGGCACCGACGTTCGTTAATATGGAAAAAAGCGACGCCGCCAGGCCATGATTCCGGCAAGAAATCTTTTCGTACGCGGTGTGAGCCGGGACCGGTTGTAAAGATCCCCCACCTTCCGTAAAGCTTCCCCAATGGTAGGATACGGGTGCATGGCGCTTGCCAACCCTTTGAGGCCGATGCCGTGGGTCATGGCCAGGCTCACTTCTCCGATCATGTCCCCGGCATTGGGCGCCACCAGAGTCGCTCCCACGATACGATCCGAACCACGGCGCACATGCACGCGCACCAGCCCTTCCGATCGGCCCTCCAGCACGGCGCGATCCACATTCGAAAGCGGCAATGTCAAAGTCTGCACGGCAAGACCTCGCTTCTGAGCTTCCCTTGCATTCAACCCCACATGAGCGATTTCAGGATCTGTGTAGGTGCACCAAGGGATCGTCAGAGCGCTCGCTTTAGCCCGACCCCAAAACAAGGCGTTTTGAAGGACAATCCGGGCCATAAAATCGGCGGCATGGGTAAACTGGTAGGGCGAACACACATCACCGGCGGCATAGATACGAGGGTTCGTGGTCTGCAGTCGATCATTGACGATGACCCCTTTAGGCGTAGACGCCACTCCCACCCGATCCAACCCCAAGCCTTCCAGATTGGGAGTTCTGCCGACCGCTATCAGGACCTGGTCCACTTCCACATGCATTCTTCGGCCATGAGAAGAGAGATGCATGGTCACAGAGTGTTCCTTGCCTCGGTCCAGAACCAGATCCTGAGCGCAGCACAAAAGTTCCACCCCGTCTTTTTCCATGGCTTTCCAGACAATGGCGGAAGCATCAGGATCTTCCCGAGGGAGAATGCCGTGCACGGCTTCCACCAGAAAAACCCGTGAACCCAGTCGAGCAAAGGCTTGAGCCATCTCACAACCAATGGGGCCGGCTCCGATGATGCCGAAACGTTTGGGAAGTTCCTTCAGGGAAAAGAGGGTTTCGTTGGTCACATAGGGAACCTTGTCCAAGCCGGGAATAGGAGGCGCGACCGGTCGAGTTCCGGTGGCGATGACAGCCTTTTGAAAAACAAGGCGTGCGCCGTCCACATTCACGGTGTTGGCATCCACAAACTGAGCGGTGCCGAAAAAGACATGAACACCCAGGGAGGCAAAACGCTGAGCGGAATCGTTGAAGGCGATGGATGCCCGCAGACGTCGCATGCGTTTCATGACCTTAGGAAAATCCACCTGAACCCCTTCAGGCACATGGATACCGAACCGGGACGCATCACGCACCGCTGCAGCGCACCGTGAAGCCGCGATGATGGCCTTGGAAGGAACACAGCCCACATTGAGGCAGTCGCCCCCCAGAAGGTTTCGCTCCACCAAGGCCACTTTGGCTCCCAGGCCGGCCGCACCGGCCGCGGCCACCAGCCCCGCCGTGCCACCTCCTATGACCACCAGGTTGTAGGAGGAACTGGGAACAGGATTTTTCCAATCCTTCGGCCGAACCAGGGAAGCCAATTCCCGATTTGATTCATCCCACGGCTCCAACTTTGTCCAGTTTCCCTTTGCGTTTCTCACTCTTTCAAACCCTAGGCATTCTGACTTGCCTTTTAAGCGATTCAGTGCACCCTTAGTCCAACCGTGTCCCCTGTTCACGCATGCTTCATGCTGAACCCCCTTGGCTTGCTTGTCCGTTCAGGCTTCTCAGCACGGGGCATTGAAGCCCCACGCATTCGCGGTTCTTGGCCTGCTGACGGCACTTGAGCGTGTGATCGGCAACCAGAGGCCGGTCCAGAAACTTCGAAGAGATTTCGGCAGCTTTTTTCAAGGAAATCCAGACATCGCGCTGACAGCACCGTGCGGCATTTAAGGATGAGATTTCCGCCAGAGCCGCCTGCGTGGCCTGTTGCGCCATACATCGTTCCCGACCTTTCACTGGGTTGGCAGCCAGCAGAATGGAAAATGCAATGCCTACGCCCACGGCCGCGCCACAGCATCCCATGAATCCACAAGAACCGCCGGGGATTTGGGATCCTCGCCGAAGCGCGGTACGGATCTGATCGTCACTGATAGCTCCTCCCGCATTCCGATAGGCGGTCACAATCACGGCGGGTACCAGGGCATGGTGTTCCGGGCCGTGCACCGGCATCACGGGATGACGTCGAATTCTGTCCATGAGGGCGATCAGATCGGTTTCGTCGGCAGAAAGGCACAGGTGTTCCATCACCTTCAGAGCATCCCGAGAATGACACACGTCGCAGACGAAATGTCCTTTGGCGCAACGGGAAGATGCCGGAAAACGGCCTTGGCAGTAGACACAGGTTTGCAGGGTTTCCGCAGCGTCATAAGTGAGGGGTTCCCCGCAGACCATGCATCCCGACCGACGCCTTAAAGGAATGCTTCGTGCCTTGGCACCCGATTCCAACCCAAAGGAGGAAGCCGAAACTTTGAAAGCCTGCCCCTGTTCCGTCCCGATCCCAGGGGATGTTTCCGGCGGTAGGCACGTGCAACAACTTTCCCCTTCCCTGTTCGTGACCGTTCCCGCCTCATCCAGAACCCACACCTGATCGTTCACTATTTCAGCTTCCCACCGGGAAAGATGCCTCATGGATCCCGCAATGAGCCGGGTTCCGGAAAAGGTTTGGACGGCCGCAAAGGGGCCCGGATACAGAACGGAAACGGTGTCGGCGGGCCCTTCTTTGTGAGCTTCAAAGGTCAGGCTGTAAAACCGATGCCCGGCTACGGTACGGTAAGGAAACCTTTTCACAAATCGCAACGCTTTGAACCCGGACTCTTCCAAAAGACCCACCAGGTCCCGCTGGGTGAAAGCCCCGCCAAGGCACTCTCCGTGCAACACAGGGTCATTGCGAATGACCGGGCCTGGGTCCGTGTCGCAGACCACGTCGGAAACCACCAGACGTCCTCCGGGCCGAAGAATGCGATGCATTTCCTCAAAGGCTCGACGCTTGTCCGTGGAAAGGTTCAGGACGCAGTTGGAAAGCACCACATCCACCGACTCGTCCTTCAGGGGAAGGGATTCCAGCAGAGCGAGAAAAAAAGTCATGTTGTCGTAACCCAGCCGCTTCGCCACGACGTGGGCTCCGGCCACCGACCGCTTCAGCATGCCTTCAAGCATGTCGACCCCGATGACCCGCCCTCTTGGTCCTACCTGCTTGGAAGCTATGAAACACTCGACGCCTCCCCCGCATCCCAGGTCCACCACCGTTTCACCGGGCCGTAACGCCGCATCCACAACGGGACTGCCGCATCCGTAACCTCGAAAACGGTACTCTTCGGGAATATGAGTCATCATTTCCAAGGGATAGCCCACAGGGTTGAGTATTTCCAGCTTAGGCCGAACAGCCGCGTCCTTGTAAAAATCGCGGACCACGGAAAGGCTGGATGGAGACGCCACAGCCAGAAGGCAGTTGGAATGGGTGAAGGCCACACCGTTTGGGGCATGGCCGCAGTTTTCCAGAATGTCCCCCATCTTGAGGCGGAGCGCCGGTCTGTCGGTCAAGTTTGTACGGGAAGCTCGTCGCCCCATAAGCCACAAGGCCATTTTTTCATACAAATTCATGTAGGGATCGGCCCCCACGAATGTTCCGGAAGCCAGGTAGCTGTGGTCCGGATCCCCTGCGCCCACAAGATAGCGCAGAGGATGATTGGTGGATGCGGCCGTCTGATAGCGAATATCACGAAAAACAGGGCTCTCCTTCCACGCACGGTTCAGATCGTCGTGCCACGCGACGGCCAGTTCTGGAACACCTAACAAAGCCGCCGAAGGATACAGTTGGCCATCGGGGCCAAGGGCCAAGGATTCCCAGGCCATGCCGGCCGCCACGTGTCGTGTTCCCGGTGGAGCGAACACCTGGGAGGCTAAGGAACGCACGTTGTCCACAGAAACAGCGAGCTTTTCGGCACGTTCAACAGCCAGGCGTACCACATCAAAGAGCTCGTTCACCGGAACAAACTCCTGAGCCACACCACGCCCTCGCACAAAGTACCACATGAAATGGATGTTCGAAGCTCCCACGTCCTTCGCCAGATCCGGCATGTGCGGCACGTCATGCACATTGGAGCGTACAGGGCACATGGAAAGAGTGAAAGGAACACCCATGCGCGAAAGGGCTCGAAGCTCACGCACCGTCTTGGAAAACGTTCCCTGACCCCGCACAAAGTCGTGGGATTTTTCCAAGCCGTCCAGGCTTACCTGCAGATGCAGCCGTTCGGGATTCCAGTTGTGCTTTTCCAGCACAGAGCGGGCGATCAGGCCGTTGGTAAGCACCACCACGTGGGAGTCGGCAAGACGAAAGATTTCTTGAACAATTTCGGGAAATTCACGGTACACAAAAGGCTCGCCTCCGGTAAAGGCAAAAACGCGGCATCCCAGGGCATGAGCCTGTCGAACCGTCTGAAGCACCACAGTCTTCGGTAGTTCTTGAGTTTGATGGGGAGAAGAAGAAAAAAGGCAGTGACGGCACGAAAGATTGCAACGGTTGGTGAGATGAAACCAGAATTCTTTGAGGCTCTGCGGCTCCCGAGGGTCTAGGTTGTCCAACTCCTGGGCCGGCGAAGCTTCCGGAAGCCTTTCCTCGAATCGGCTGGCCTTGTCCTCCAAGAGCATCGAGGGCTGGTTTCGAGCTTCCTGAAGGAGGCGGTCTCCGGCTTCATTGGGAATGAACCAACATGGCGGATTCGGACGGACATAAATAGGTGTGGTTTCCCACAGAAGACGGATCCATTCCTGAGGATCAAAGGACATCGCAAACTCCTCGTAACCATTCAACGCTCAGACCATGGGGGCGCACACACCGGTGCGCCCCTACAGAACCTCGGTTCGCCCATGACATTTCGCACGCAGCGGCTATTCCTCTTTTCCACGTCAGATATCAATATGGCTTTTTCCGGGAAACCTCTGCATCCGCCAACCCATGTGTCCGGTCAGTCGCCACCCGTGATGCAGGCCGTCTGTCTGTAGGGGCGGACCGATGTGTCCGCCCAAAACCCACCGCCAGGGGCCAAACCTGCGGGCGCACACACCGGTGCGCCCCTACAGGTCGAATGTTGTGATGCATTCAGGCTCCCAAACGAACGCACCATCCCGGTCTCCCGAATGCTTTTCGAACACCCGCTATATCTCCATCATAAAATTTTGTTGACTTTCACGACAGCCTTGCATCCTTTGATTTTCTGCAACCCATGAAAATTAAGAATGCCTTAGAGGAACCACAAGCCAAGCCGCGGGTTTTCTGGAAAAAGCTTTCAAAGCGCCATGACCTACGGCGATCGCAACACCTGGAGCACCCACATGACAAACCCCAAAGACCAGAAGTCATCCAAGTCCAAAAGCTCAAAAGAAACCCTTTCACCACCGAAAAAGCCCTTTCCGTCGAAAGAGACCCTTGAACTGGTGATCAAGGCGGATACGGTGGGAACCTGTGAAGCCATCGAAAAGGCCTTGGAAAACCTCACCGCGAAAGGCCACTCCATTCGCATCATTCATCGCGGCGTCGGGACGGTCTCCAAATCCGATATCCTGATGGCGGCTACCGGAAGCCGCCTGGTGCTGGGACTGGGTGTGAATTTGGGCCCCAAAGTGGCGGCCATCGCTCGAGACATGGGCGTGGAGATTCTGCTCTTTGAAGTCATTCATGATCTGGTAGAGACAGTCTCCGCCCGTCTCTCTCACACCAGGCAAGTTCAGAGCCAAACCCCGGAGCCGGAAAAGATCCTTGGGCAAGGCAAAATCATAGCTTTATTCAAGAGCAGCCGGCACGGCATCATTATCGGGTGTGAGATCACGGAGGGCGTTTTTCGATTGGGAGCTCCCTTTCGTGTCTTTTCTGCCATGGGACCCGTCTATGCGGGGGTGATTCAATCCATGCAGATCGATCGAAACCCCGTCAAAGAAGCCGGCAAAGGCAAGCAAGTGGGCATTAAAATTCCCGACTGGAAAGAGGCTCACGTGGGGGATCTGGTGGAAGTGTATGAAAAGAGCTGACCCAATCAGGAACGACTACGCCCTGATTTCCGTTTTCTATCCCTGGGTGGACAAAGCGCTCCAATCCTGTCGCCAAAGTGTCACCGACGCGGTTCAAAGGCACAACCTTTCCAGAATCCTTGATGTGGGCTGCGGCACGGGCACCCAGGTGATCAGGCTTCGAGCCGCGGGATTGGCCGCTGTGGGTCTCGATATTTCGTGGCCTATGCTTCGACGTGCTTTGCACGAGGTGCCGCACGCAGGATGTTTTGTTCGAGGCAACGGTTGCCTGCTTCCTTTTCCCGCCCGGGTGTTTGACGGCCTTGTCTATTCTTTTTCCCTTCATGAAAAACCCCATGAAGATCGCCTTGCCATGCTGGCCGAAGGGTATCGTGTCTTAAAATCCGGCGGCATTGTCTTCGTGCTGGACTACGTCCGCCCCGTCCATCAGGCGGCTCGAATATTTATGAACCTTTTAAACATAGTCGAATGCATGGCGGGTCGAAACCATTACAAAGCTTTTCGCGACTATATGAAACGAGGCGCCACCGAAGCCCTGCTTGAAGCTGCAGGCCTTCGAATGCTTTCCTGCACTTTCCATTTTCACGGCACCATCGGGCTTTACGAAGGGTGCTGGGAATCCCAGCACCCCCTGCCGTTTTAAAGGCCGAGTTTCCGACGATTTTTTTCAATATGCGCCAGAAGCGCATCGGCGGCTTCCTGAGCGTTGGGATTGACATTCAGCAGCCCACCGGTGACATCCACCAGATCCTCGGTGAGAAGCTTCACCAGATTAGGCGCGCCTGTCACGTTAGGCACGGGATTCACATAGGTGTACAGCCCAAAAGCCAGAGCAAAGATGGCATCGATGGTGGCCTTTTGTTCCATGTATTCCGGGGCGCACGCCACCACAGGAAGATCGGGAATGGGAACGCCTCCCAAAGCCTGCGACACGGCGGCCACCAGGTCCGCACATCGGCCCGTATCCGTGCACGTGCCGTAACTGAGCACCGGAGGAACCCCTAAAGCCTCACACACCGCCTTAAGACCCGGTCCCGCCAAATCCTTGGCCTCGGGCAGACACAGTCCCGCCACCTGCAAGGCTGCATTGCCACAACCCATGGACAACACGAGAATATCGCGTTGAATCAATTCCTTGGCCATACGCACACTGTGCACATCCTGGCCGGAATCCCTCAGCGTGGTGCAGGAAACAAACCCGGCCACCCCTCGAACGCTTCCGTCCTTGATGGCCTTTAGCAGGGGATCCAAGGAACCTCCCAAGGCGTCCACAATACTTTCCGTAGAAAAACCCACCACCGCTTCCCCGAGCCGCAAGCCCGTGACAGGTTCGACGGCCTTGCGCCTTTTGGGAAAATTCTCGATGGCCATGGTTAAAAGTGTGGCCGCCTGTTCAGCCGCCTGTTCCGGCACATAATCCAAACGATCCGTAATACCTTCAAAGGCCACGAGGTCACTCACCGGAATGAGTTTGAACTGGTATTTTTGGGCGTAGAGAGGGTCAATGGGCATGGAACAATTCATGTCGCAGGCAAAAAGATCCACGCAGCCGCTTGCCAACACGGCTTCCTGCATGATCCAGTTTCCCGTAAAGCCGTAAAAGGCATCGTCCATGGTCCAACGCTGAATCATTTCCTGCCCCGTTTCAATACACGCAATGACACGAAGCCCTTTGGCACCCACAGCTTTGGCCTTCTCTTGCCACTCGGGTTGGCGAGCCAGCTGCACCATGGCAAAGCCCAAAAAAGGTTCATGACCGTTTGGAAGCACATTCACGTAGTCAGGATCCAACACCCCCAGATCCACGCGCATACGATGCGGTCTGGGAATACCAAAGAGCACGTCCTGGCAGTATTCGTTGACGATCTGGCTCTGGTACGCCATGGCAATGGCCATTCGCATGGCTTTCAGCGCCAAACTGACGTAGTAACCGTCAACATTGGTCAGGCAGGAACTGCACGCACGAAGCATCTCTCCATAGACACCGCCCGGGAAAATATCCAGCTTTTTCCACAAAGCCTGCCGATCCGCCGGAGCCAACCTGGAAACGATTTCGCTGGGTTCATGAGCGGGTCGGTTGAAATCTTTCTGGGCGAAATCGCACAGTCGCAAAGCCGTGTCTTCCACGGAACCCGATGTGTCCACACCAAGCCGTTGCGCAAAGGTTATCAACTTCTCCGGCTCCGCAATGCGAAAGGGGCTTTGCCCTCGAGCCGTGGCCCGAAGCGTGCGTAACGTCTGTTCCGTATGATAATGATACGTGGATGTTCCCATGATATTGCGCAAAACCATCATGCGCATGGCCATGCCGTCCGCCTTGATGCCGCACACGCCCCGCTTGTCCTTTTCCGCATCGGCTCGACAAGGCCCGTTGGAACACAGATCACATCGCACACCGCCCATGCAAAAGGGGCAACGTTTGTCAGGATCGTTGCCAAGCCCTTGAGCCGCATAGCGATCCCAAATGTTGGTCATGCCGTCCCGGCGAATGCGTTCCACCATGGTCTGCACCGATTCGTGGTAGGATAATCGTTCCTTTTCCATAGGTATCCTCCATGGTATGAAAGTTTTTGTTGTGGGGCGGCCCTGCACCAAAGCCCCGGCGTGAAGTGAATGTTTTTTCACTCATTGAACACATTGAAGCCCATGAAGGCTTAAAGGTCAAGAGGGGGCAAAGCAAGTGTTCACCCACGATTCAGGTCGTTTTTCTGCGGCCTCCTGTGTCCGCCTCAAAACCCTTGGCCAGGGTTCGAACATGAGGGCGCACGCTTCAGGGCGCCCCCAGGATCCGAATGTTTCTGAAAAATCCAGACTCCCTGAGGTCCCGGCATGGCAGCACGAAAAGTGAAAGAAAATTCTCCTGGAAAACACGCTCTTCAATCGCCCACTGAGCTTGCAGGGCGTCGAGCGGAGATTGCCGAAGCGGCTTTACGGATTGTGAATCGGGAAGGTTTGAAGCGTCTCAGTGTCTCACGGCTGGCGGAAGAATTGGGCGTGGTGCCTTCGGCCCTGTATCGGCATTACGCCAACAAAGACGCTCTTTTGGATGCAGTCCTGGAACTGGTGGG
>FWWM01017342.1_pt1 | contig 10495 bp, 10 predicted proteins | sample 2228351 | NCBI WGS metagenome assembly FWWM01 (sample SAMEA103939774, study PRJEB20133) | metagenome
TGGTGCTGCGGGCGGAGGCGAAGACGGAGAGGGCGCTGGAGGAGATCAAGCGGGAGATATCGGAGGCGCTGGCCCGCTTCTCCCACATCGGTCCGATCAACTGGTAGCTCCCATCGGCTGTCCTCTCCCGGCGGATCTCACTGGCAGTGATCACGCTAATGGACGCGGTCGATCGGAAAGACGGGAAGGCGATCCTCAGGGTCTGCAGTCCTCACCTCGGGATCGCTCCGGAAACTAACCTGGGAGGGGAAGTCTACGAGCGAGAGCTTCTCAAAGCGCTGCTCGCCCTCGGCGTCCGCGTCGAGCTCCTTCTTGCCGAGGGCAAACCGTATTCTCCCGTCCCCGGTATGCACGTGACACGGGTTCCAGTCTCCATCCTCGGCCGAAAGCTCTCCTCTCTCCTCCGCTTTCCGCCTCTGATGGCGGGGGTGTACAGAAGACGAGGATATGACCTGCTGCGTGCTCACTCAGCGCGGTACATTGGGCCTCTCGTCCTATGGGCACGACGGCGATATCGGCTACCCGTACCCGTGGTCGTCCATCACCATCACCTTGAGACAGACCTGTTCAGCAGAGTGATTGAGCGGCAGGTGATGCTCGCAGCAGACCTTGTGGTCACCGGTAGCGCCTTCTCGAAATCGCAGCTCGTTGAAGAGCTCAGGATTCCCCCCGAGAGGGTGGCGGTCGTGGCGCCAGGCGTCGAGAACCGCTTTTGTCCCGGGCCCCGGCCGGAGGCCTTGGCGCGGCGCCTTAGCGTTGAGGGCCACAACGTCCTCTTTACCCTTGGCGTCATGAGTGCCCGCAAGAACTTCGAGGAGCTCCTATATCTCTTTCGCGACATCCTGAGAGAGCGCGGTCCCGGCGTTTGCCTCATCATCGGGGGCACCGGCCCGCGGTTCCCTCGGTTGCAGCGACTTGTCCGCTCGCTGGGTTTGGAACACGCTGTTCGGTTTCCCGGGTTCATCCCCGAGGCGGAGAAGCCGGAGTATTATCGGTTGGCGGACATATTCGTCTTCGCCTCGCGACTGGAGGGATTCGGCTTGGCTGTAGCCGAGGCGATGTCGTGCGGACGGCCTGTTGTCGCTTACGCCCGAGGTTCGCTCCCAGAGGTCGTGACCCACGGGGTTACAGGCTACCTCGCCAACCCAAGCGATCGGGATAGTTTCGTGCGCTACGTACTGAGTCTCCTGGATGATGCTGCACGTCGGGAAGCCTTGGGGGCGGCCGCGCGGGCGCGGGTTAATGAGCGCTTCCGGTGGCCGAACTCGGCCATGCGTGTTCGAGCACTGTACGAGAGGCTTTTGCGGACGACCCCAGCGCCCTCTGATCGGTGAGGTCGAAAGGGATGGGAACTAGGATCGCGCGCACGATCTTGAGGTCTATCCGCTTCGTCAACGCTGCGGCCGCGGGCGCGGCGATACGGCTGACACGCTGGTCAGGAAAGGCCCAGGATTTCGTTCACCCCAAGCACCTCCTGGATGCTGACGCCGACCATGCATGGTACCTCTCCGTCATTGAACCCACCGACGTCGTTCTCGACGTCGGGTGCGGAAATGCCCGACACACCGCGCGGGCAGCCGCCGTGGCACGACTCGCCGTGGGTCTTGATGCGAACGCCGGCCAACTTCTGTCGGGCCTTCGCCACATTAGGAGGCTCGGTCTAGGCAATTGCCGTCTCCTAGAGGCCAGTGCCGAGGATCCGCTCCCTCTGCGAAGCAGCAGTGTCACCGTCGTGCTCCTCCTGGACGTCCTGGAACACCTGGAGCACCGACAGGAGGCGCTGCGGGAGATCCATCGGGTGCTGGAGGACGACGGTCTGTTGCTCGTCTCCGCGCCCAACAGCCAGACCTCCTGGAAGCGCCGTCTCCAGGCTGCAGGTCTCTGCGCGTACGCGGATCGTGATCACAAGATCGAGTACACTCGGACCGAGCTGGAGGAGGAGCTCCGCCGCGCGGGTTTCATCGTCGTGACTCCCCCGGAACCCGTCGTTTTCGACAGCCCCTGGGCCGGCCTGGGGGACCTCGTCGGTGCGGTTTCCATCCCGCTGTATAGGCGGATCGTGCGATGGAAGCGGGAGGCGGCGCTGCGTAGACCCGAGGAGAGCACCGGATTCCGCCTCGTGTGCCGAAAGGCTTTCAGGGGCTAGCTGTGCGCATCGTGTTCGTGTGCGAATACTACCCGCCTTTTGTCCCGGGAGGAGCGGAGGTGAGCACGGAACTGCTGGCTCAGGGACTGGAGCGCGCGGGGCACCGTATTACTGTAGTGACCCCGAACTACGGATCGGCTCCCATGGAGAACCGCGGGGGTGTCTCTGTGTACCGCTTCCAGCACTGGGGACGCCTGAGGCCCGGCGTGGGGCAGGTCGGTCCCATTGTCAATGCCAACCCTGCGTTCTATGCGCTGGTAGCCTTCCACGTGTACAGGACGGCCCGGAAGGTGGGGGCGGATGTTATTCACGCCCATCATCCCAATGTCCTTCCGGGAGCGGCCCTCGCTGCATTTGCGGTCAGGCGTCCCTTGGTCTTCACTCTTCGCGATACGAGTCTCCTCTGCCCGATCGGCGGTGGCTGTCTTCTGGTCAATGCCACCGTTCCGCGGGACTGCAGCCTTCGGAAACTTCTTCGAGAGTGCTTGGGTAAATACTACCCCCTGTACGGGCGGCCTTCACCTCAGCCGTTGCTGTACCGGCTCCTCATGCCTCTTCGGTGGGTGGACATATGCCTGAAGCAGGCAGTGATGAGACGCGCCCGCGTCGTCGGCGTGAGCGAAGGAATTCTGAATGTCTACAGAGCAGCCGGGCGCATCAGCCGGAACACGGGGCAACCTGTCTACACGTCAGGACCCGAGGTCACTGGTGATGGTCTCCCCGAGGACCAACGCGAAAGGCTGCGTGTCCACCACGGAATTCCCCACAGGCACATCGTCCTCTACGCCGGCAAACGATCGTTTGGCAAGGGGATGCATGTGTTCGTCGAGGCCGCCCGTCGCGTGCGAAGGGAGCGATCCGACGTCGCCTTCCTCGCCGTTGGGAAGGGCGAGCTAGGGGGAGATCCCGTGAAGGTACTGGAAGCGATTCCGCAGGAAGAGCTCTTCCAGCTCTACGCACTTGCCGACCTCGTCGTCGTCCCTTCGCTCTGGCCTGAGCCTTTCAGTCGCGTCCTCCTGGAGGCTTCGGCCCACGGCACGCCCTGCGTGGCAACGAGGGTTGGTGGAACTCCCGAGGCCGTCGTCGACGGGGAGACCGGAGTCCTAGTCCCACCTGGTGATTCGGCGGCCCTTGCTCGCGTCATCTTGAGCCTCCTCGCCGACGACGACCGGCGGAGGCGGCTGGGCTCGAACGCGCGCCTTCACGTACGTGAGCGTTTCGGTCTCGACGTCGCGGTAGCCAGGATTCTTTCGGTCTACGCTCGATGAGTCGGTCGGGAGTCTTGGGAGAAGAGCCTGTGCTGGGAATCCTTCCTCCCTTGGGGAGCGGGCTCCGTCAGTTGGCTCTCGCAGGTCAACTCTCCCGATTCCTGGGGTCCTACGTTCCCGTCTATCTGGAGTACTTTGCGCGCGTGGAGCTATTCAGCTACCTGGACGAGCGACTGGAGGACTACACAGAGGATCCGGAGCTGCGGGCACGGGTGCGTCTCCACGGGTGGAAGGGGGACGCGCCCGCGACCGTTCGAGCGCTGGCCCTCCCCTTCCTTCGACGGGGAGTCTTCCGGCGGTGCGGCGTCCTGCGGGTTCTGCAGGTCACTGGGGCGCTCCCCGCGATCGTGGCCAAACGGGTCTACGGCATCCCGTACGTGACGACGTACGGATTCCGGTACGCCCATTTCGCAAGAACTCTCACCGGATCCCGGCTGCGCGCGGGAGTCCTCCAGGCGCTGGAGTGGTCCTCGCTCCGTTTCGCCGACCGCGTCGTCGTGACGACGGACAGCCTTGCAAGGTATGTCGGCCGGCGGGTGCCTCCGGATCGTATCATCCTGATACCTAACGGCGTCGATCCCGACCGGTTTCGGCCTTCGGCGAAACCGCATCAGCGGGGTCCACAGGCACGGATCGTGTTCGTGGGCCGTCTTGTTCGCCAGAAGAACCTGCTGACGCTTCTAGAGGCCCTGACCATCGTAGCCCGTGATCATCCGGTGCGGCTCGTGCTCATCGGCGACGGACCCCTTCGCGAGATTCTGGAGTCGCGGGCGAGGAGAGCATCATTTCCTGTGGACTTCCTCGGCGTTGTCCCCCACCACCTGTTGCCCAAGCACCTTGTATCCGCAGACGTCTTCGTCCTCCCCTCGCTCATCGAGGGGCACCCCAAGGCGCTCTTGGAGGCCATGGCCTGCGCAGTACCGTGCGTAGCCGCGGACGTCGAGGGATGCCGCGAAGTGGTCGTCCCCGAGGAGACCGGCCTACTCTTCGACCCTCGGGACGTATCGGACCTAGCACGTCAGATCACGCGCGTCCTCGACGACGAGGCGCTGGCGATCCGTTTGGGGGAACGGGCCCGTGCCTCGGTTGTGGATCGCTTCGCCCTCCCTCGCCTCCTCAGACTGGAGACCGGCCTCCTTCACGCGCTGGCCACCGGGAGACACCGTGGCTGATAATTCTCACGGGCGTATGCCAGAAGGATCGAGACGCCACAAGGTGCAGGATCATGCTGATTTCTTGCGAATGGAGGGAGGCGGCTGCCACCGACTGGCTTGGACTCCGTCAGCTGGAATCCTCGTTCGCGGGTTTCGCCGGCACGGCGGGCCGTCTGTTGAGGCCATCGGTGGTTCTCTAAGCAACAGGACCGGGCTAAATCCATTGTTGTTTGATTGAGGTTTTCCTAGGTGTATTCCGGACATCCTCTCAGAGAGTTGTTCGAGCGTTACGCGCGAACGCACCCCATGGCGGGGCCTGTTGCGCCACTGCTCCTCCAGACCGTTACACATGCGGCCAGGCCCGGGTGGACAATCGATCTTGGCTGTGGCGATGGCCGTCTACTCCGTACGCTGGCCTCTCTTATCCCCGCTGGCGACGAGGCTCGCTTGGGGAGATTGGTGGGAGTCGAGATTAGTTACGAGCGTGCCCGGCGCGTCCACCACAGTGGATTTGCGGTTGTCTGCGCCAATGCAGAGAGCCTTCCATTCTGTGAGGGGACCGCAGCGGTCATCCTTATGATCGAGGTTATCGAACATCTCGCTCATCCCATTCGCGCGCTAAAGGAGGTTGCGCGCGTCCTCCGGTCGGACGGTATCGTGGTGATCAGCACCCCGAACTATCCAGCGAAGCGGTTCTATGATGCTCTCGCCTACCTCCGCGGGATGCGCGCATCCTGGCGTGACGATCCGACACACTTCTCTCCGATGACCGTGTGGCGCCTGCTTCGGCTTCTGCGCGCATACTTCGGGCATGTGGAACTGTTGCCGAGCTATCTTCTGGGAGAATCACGGATAGCAGCACTTCGAAGGCTCCGTGCCTCCCACCGTCTGCTTGCGCACATCCTCAGTCACAAGCTCATCGCCCTGTGCCAGCAGCCCATGCGCGACCGGTTGAGGCCGTGACCCTCCGAGGGCGGACATGCTGGCTGCAGTCTGATGGCTCGTCCGGATCCCTGAGGAAGCGATGCGGGAGAACCGTTCCCCGGTCTTATCGTCGCCACTAGTAGCGGACCATTCCTTTGTGGTCCGTGTGGGGTGGATTGTCCGCGACGGATTGGTCCTCTCAGCTGCGCGGCTGGGCACCGCGGCGGGAGCGTTCATTACAGCCTGGATCTTCGCACGTCTGGGCACCGCTGAGCTATTTGGGCAGTTCCAGTACGTCCGTGCCGTCTTGGGAGCGCTCGCAGTAGTAACACTGCCAGGTCTGAATGTGGCCATCGCGCAGGCAGCCGCGCGGGGCCACCTCGGTACCCTTTTGCCTGCTGCCCGCCGACGTTTCAGGGCCGCCCTTGCCGGATCGGTGCTTCTGGTAGTCTTGGCGGCGGTCTTCCTCTTCCGGGGGCAAAGCGGGGTGGCCAGTTCCCTGCTCGTCGCTGCCCCGTTGTTCCCGATCGCCTCCGTATCGGACGCCTACCTCGCGCAGCTGAGCGGCCAGATGGCCTTTCAGGTCCTCAGCTTCGCCCAGCTGGCCGCGGCGCTGGGACCTACCGTATCTGTCGCCTTGGCCCTCCTGGCCGGACTGCCGTTGCCGTGGATCGTCGCCGCCGCCCTGCTGGGAGCGACCCTTCCTCACATCGCGTTCTTCCTGGCGACCGTTCAACGGATCCCTCCCACCGCCAAGAGTGATGATAGTAGCCTCGTATATGGATTCAGGGTGTCAGGTGTGTATGCAATTGGGATTCTCCATGCGCATGCGGCAAGTCTTGTGGTAGGTACCTTCCTCGACCACGTGAACCTGGCCATCTTCACGGTGGCCTTGATCTGGGGAGAACTCCTCAAGCAGGGGATGGCGCTGGCCAACGCCCAGCTCTTCCCTCGGCTAGCCGCGCTCCCTCCACATGATGCACTACGCTTGTTCAGACGGGCTACCACCGCCGGCCTCGGGGTGGTCGCTGGGGTAGGAGGGGGTGTTATTCTGGCCATTCCCATGGTGACGGGCTACCTCTTCCCGCCCACCTACCGGGAGAGTGTGCCCTACGCACAAATCCTCGTGGCTGGGATGGTGGTGGCATTCATAGGAAATCAGGTGAATACCTATTTCTCCGCTCGCTCGCGGGCGTTGCCGCAGTATGCCTTGGGACTGTCCACATTCCTCGTGGAGGTCGTGTCTCTGGCGGCGCTCGTCCATTCCCATGGCCTCCTGGGCGCCGTGCTGGCCCGGACAATCGGGCGCGTGTGGCACTCGCTCTATGGATGGTGGCTGGTCAGGCGGGAGGGAGCGTAGTGCCTATCCATCGCTGGACGCTGCGCCGACGTCTTCTGGACGATGATCTCAACCGGGCGGCTCCCCTGGTGCGGGGAGTCGTGCTGGACGTGGGAGGGGAGCGGGTAGGCTATCGTGGGCGTTTTCGTCCGCCGCGCGGGACGCGCTGGGTCTACGCGAACCTCGACCCCTCCACCCGGCCTGACGTGGTCTGCGACGCGCATGCTCTGGGTATCCGGAATGAGGCGGTCGATGTCGTCGTCTGCGTAGAGGTCTTGGAACACGTGGCGAATCCTCGGGCTGTCTTGGCAGAGATCCACCGGGTGCTTCGCCCACAGGGCACTCTCCTGCTGGCGACGCCGTTCCTATACCGACTGCATGGCGATCCCTACGACTACCAACGGCTAACGGACCACTGGCTCAACGAGGTTCTGAGGGAACTGGGGTTCCACGTGGCACGCCTCGCCCGGCAGGGTGCGTTCTTTACCGTAATGGCAGACATGGTGCACCAGGCGGTGACGGGGGCCGCCCACCGGTGGATTCGGGCTCTCTTCGCGCTGCCGTTACTTGCCATTCAGCTCCTCTGCCCGTGGCTCGATCGCCGGCTGCGCGCGCACGCGTCACCCGTGCTTGGCAGCTTCACGACGGGCTTCTTTGTGATTGCGGTACGTGACGGAAAACAATCGTGATGCCTGAGGCGGCGTGGGTATGGCGAGGCGGAAGGCTGATCCAGTACGGGCAGACACCCGATACGGCCTACTGGACGACGCTGTGGGCACAGGCAGATCGAGAAGAACTGCTGGTTGGGGCACGAGAGGACCTGGTTCTGCTGGCCGCCTTTCGCCACCACCTGCCCCGCAGGGGAAGGATCCTGGAGGCGGGGTGTGGCCTCGGACAGTGGGTCCAGGTGCTGCGTGAGGAGGGTTTCGCTGTAGAGGGGGTAGACTGGAGCGTTACAACGATCGAAACTGTGCGCAAGGCAGTGCCCGATCTCCCCGTGTGGTACGGTGATGTCCGGCGGCTGCCGGTGCCGGACGGCTACTACCAAGCGGTGGTCGCCCTTGGCGTCGTCGAACACTTTCCAGATGGCCCCGCGGCAGTACTGCGGGAGTTCGCGCGCATCCTCGCGGCAGGCGGGAGCCTCATGGTCTCGGTTCCCTACGTTTCCCCATTGCGGCGGCTGAAGGCCACTGCGGGGTGGTACCGGGTGAAACCTTCCACCGCGCATGTGTTCTACCAGTACGCATTCCGACCCGAAGAGATGGACCGGCTGCTGGGAGAAGCTGGCCTCGCCGTGGAAGCCCACATCCCCTACGACACCGTCCTCGGACTCCGGACCGAGATCGGGGTCGTAAATGCCCTCTATCATTGGGTCTATAAGGCGGGAGGAAGCCCCAAGGCTCAGCGCCTTAGACGCCGGCGAAAACCGTGGGCGAGGCTCCTCCTCGCCGCTTCACGTCTTCGCCTGTTGCGGCACCTAAGTGGTCACATGATGCTCTACGTGGCGCGTCGATGACACCCACACGAATCGACGTTGTCATGGCGGTTCAGAACGGGGACCGCTACCTCCGGGAGGCCGTCGACAGCATTCTCCGCCAGACCTTCCCGCACATCCGGCTGATCGTTGTGGACGATGGCTCAACCGACGCGACCCCCGAGATCCTAGCTATCACGGCCGCTCGCGATCCCAGGGTAACGGTGATCCGGAGGCCCAAGAGCGGCCTGAGCCGATCGCTGAACGCGGCCATTCGGGTCGGACAGGCGCCTTACGTCGCACGGATGGACGCGGACGACGTCTCCCTGTCTGATCGTCTTGCGGCCCAGGTGGCCTTCCTGGAGCGCCACCCTGATGTGGCCCTGCTCGGCACCGCCTGCTACGATATGGACGAGTCCGGCCGCATCCGGGCCCGTCTGGAAATGCCACAGACCGATGCGGCCATCCGGCGGGCCCTGATCAGGTATAACCCATTCTTCCACTCCACGGTGATGATGCGCCGGGCCGCCCTCGAGCGCGTTGGGCTCTACCGGGAGGACCTCACCGGCGCGGAGGACTACGACCTCTGGTTTCGGTTTGCCCGTCACTACAGGCTGGCTAACCTCCCCAACCCCCTGGTCTGTCGGCGGAGCGAGCACGAAGGGAGCGTATCCGTCACGGGGGAGCGGACGCAGATTCGGGAGGCGATTGGTATCCGCTGGCGAGCCCTTCGGAGCGGGATGTATCCGTTCTGGGCGGCGATATACCTCCTGCGTCCTGCATTCATGCTGCTAATGCCGGCCCGGCTGCGCCGGACATTGCGTCTCCGTGCTCGGGCATCAGGCTTGGTGGTGCGTCGGTGACGACTCCGCGGCTCCTGCTAGCCGTCACCCTCGGGGAGTGGGGTGGCGCGCAGAGGTACGTCGAGCAGATCGCCCTGGGTGCCCGCGACCGCTTCACGGTCAAGGTTGTCTGTGGCAAGGGTGGCGATCTGCCGGCACGCCTAGCCGCCCACGGAATCGACACGGTAAAGCTGCCTGACCTGCGGCGGTTCCCCAGCCCGTGGGGGGATACCCGGGCGTTCATCCAGTTGGTGCGCATCATCCGTCGCGGAAGGTTCAACCTTCTGCACGCCAGCAGCACCAAGGCGGGCCTCATCGTCCGAGCGGCGGCAGCACTGGTCGCTCGGGACGTGCCCGTGGTCTTCACCGCACACGGGTGGGCCTTTACAGAGGGGCGCCCGCAGCCGGTCCGGAAGGTCCTGGCATATCTCGAGCGATGGGCGGCCGCCCGGACCTCGGCCATCATTTGCGTTTCCGAGCACGACCGTGTGCTGGCGGCACGTCTGGCCGTTGCCGACCCGAGCCGCATGCGGGTCATCTACAACGGCATCGATCCCTCCTCCTTTGACCGGTTACGGCGCCGGTCACCTCAGAGCGATCGATTGCGCATCATCATGGTTGGTCGGCTCCGTGCACCGAAGGATCCACTCACTCTTGTGGAGGCTGTACGGTTGGTCCCGGGAGCCGAGCTGGTCATTGTCGGCGACGGCCCTCTACGCAGGCGGGTAGATGCGCTGGTGCGTCGCAGGGGTCTCGGGGATCGAGTGAGAGTGTTAGGCTTCCGTGAGGACGTCACCCAGCTCCTGGCGAGCGCGGACGTGTTCGTCCTCCCCACTCACTGGGAGGGGATGCCGCTGGCGGTGATCGAAGCCATGATGGCGGGCCTGCCGGTGGTTGCTAGCCGTGTCGGTGGAATCCCCGAGGCCGTGCAAGATGGTGTAACAGGGTTCCTGGTTCCGCCCCGCCGGGCCGACGTTCTCGCCAAAGCGCTGGAAAACCTTCGAGACCCGGAACGTCGTCGCTGGATGGGCGAGGAAGCACGCCGTGTCGCGCGGGAACGATTCACCGTGTCCCGAATGACGCAGGAAACTCTGGCTGTCTACGAAGACCTACTACGGATGGCCCGCTACGACCCCGAAAGAAGGCAGCTGTAGGTCCGAAGGTTCCGTCTTCTCAGAGCAGGCACTGGCGCGGTCAGCGCCGGGAACGGCGTATCGATGGCGCCGAGGGTCAAGCCTCACGAGTGCACAAGGTCGCACAGCCAACCGAGCGGCCGGAGTACGTCTTCCTGGCGGCGGCACGGGTGGGCGGGATCCTGGCCAACAGCACCCGGCCGGCGGAGTTCATC
>FWWM01017312.1_pt1 | contig 10493 bp, 8 predicted proteins | sample 2228351 | NCBI WGS metagenome assembly FWWM01 (sample SAMEA103939774, study PRJEB20133) | metagenome
GAATGGTAAATATCCTTATCAGGTGTTAGTTTCACAAAACGGAGAGATAAAATCTGTAGAAAAAATCTCTGCTATTCTTAAAAAGCTGAAGATTGCATGGAAGGAAAATACGATAAGCGAAAAAGTAGTTGATATTCTTATAAAAATGCTTAACGGCGAAATAATTGATTTTGAAAATACATCAATTCCTGCAAATGAAGAGGATGACAAACCAAAGCTTGAATCAACAACATTATGGGATTATCCTAAGCAAAGTTATGGAAAAACACCAAAGGGCAATAACAAGTATCCCGGAGTAACTCCTGCTTTCATAATTTATAATCTAATAAAGAGATACACTGAGCCGGGTGACTTAGTTTTAGATCCAATGGCTGGCAGTGGCACTACAATTGATGTTTGCAAAGAAGAAGGAAGAAGATTTATAGCCTTTGACATAGCTCCAACCAGACCCGATATAATTCAATCTGATGCGAGGTCTTTACCTGTTAAAGATGAAAATTATGATATGATTTTTATTGACTCTCCCTATGGTGATAATATTCACTACAATGACCATCCATTGAATATCGGAAAAATATCAGCAGAAAAAGAACAGTTTTATTATGAACTTGAAAAGGTTATGTGTGAATGTTATAGAGTGCTCAAACCAGGCAAAATTATTGCATGGTTGATAGGGGATCAATGGGTGAAGAAAAAGTTTACACCTGTTGGATTTAAAGTTTTTGAAAGACTTTGCAAATTTTTTGAACCTGTTGACATCATTGCTGTGGCAAGGAGAAACCAAACTTCAAATACAGGAATTTGGCATAATAGAGCTTTGAAATTTAATTTCTACCTAAGAGGCTTTAAGTATCTTCATATCATGAGAAAGCCTGAGTCAAATACAAGATCAACCAAAAAATCGCATAGAAAAATTAACTGGACAATGTATGAAAGAAAATAAAAGACTGAGATTTGATGATGTAGTAAAACTTTACAATGAATTTAAAAAAAGATCTCATCTTCCCGATGTTGATTTAATAATCTATAATCTTAAAAACCTAAGGGTATTATCAGTTATCTCAAGTAAAATCACTTTAAGAGAGAGAATCGCACAAACAGGATATTGGAAGTTGAAGCTTTCATCAGACTGCATTACTAAACATATTAAAGTCTTCTTTATCACCCCTGATGAAGATAAGACTCTAAATAGAAAATTTCCTACAAAAAAAGGACGTGCTATTGTAGAAATAGACACTGATGGTTGCTATGTGATGACTGAGGAACAGATAGAAGAAAGCGAAAAAGTCAAAAAATTTGAACAATTTTTTGATGACCTACGAGCTTTAAGTTCTAAAAAATGATAATCTTTGATGATGTCTGGTTTGGATACGGAAACAGAGAAGTTTTAAAGGGTGTCAGCTTTCAAGCAGACTTCAATGAAAGGATCGCTGTTTTAGGGGAAAGCGGTGGAGGAAAAACAACCATTCTTAAACTAATTCTTGGACTTATAAAGCCTGATAGAGGCAGAATTTTAATTGATGGAACAGATATTACAAAGCTTAGTGAGTCAGAGTTGATACCGTTCAGAAAAAAATTTAGCATTGTGTTTCAGGAAGGAGCTTTATTTGATTCTCTTCCGGTAAAAGAAAATGTAGCATTTTTTATGCGGGAGATTCTCAAAATCTCAGATGAAAAGATTTACACAAAGGTAACAGAGTTGCTACACAAAGTTGGAGTTTATGGAGCTGAGGAGCTTATGCCTGAAGAGTTAAGTGGTGGAATGCATAGAAGGGTTGCAATTGCAAGGGCTTTAGCAGTTGGAAAAACTAAAATGTTTTTATACGATGAACCAACAGCAGGACTTGATCCAATTAATTCCCAAAGAATCATAGCTCTTATTGATGAGCTTGCGAAGAATGAAAATATAGGCTTTATGATAATAACCCATGTGGTCTATGTTGCATGGCAACTATGCGAAAGATTTATATTTATTAAAGATGGAAAACTTATCTTTGATGGTGATAAACAAGCCTTAATAAACACAGACATACAGTCAGTAAGAGAATTTATTAAGGAGCTATTTGTCAAAGTTATATAATTTTATTTTCCTTCAGTGCATTTTTATCTATCAAGCGTTGAAAACTAATAAAAAGCTGTAAGCCTGCCAAAGGGCGGGCTTACAGCTATCTTTAGAGTCTAATCAACAGAAACTTCGCAATTTTTGTAGAGTTCCTCAGTTTCAGAGTTTAACTTTTCAAAATCAACAACTTTCATCCTCATCTGAACATATTTTCTGTCTTTGAATTCTTCTTTTTTTCCATTGTTCCAATTGCTTACAGGTCTGAGATATCCAACAACTCGGGAGTACACTTCTGTTTTTGCATTACACTTTGGGCATGCAGAATGCTCTCCTTCCACATATCCACACTCAGGGCAGATGCTGAATGTAGGAGTAATGCTTATGTAAGGCAGTTGGTATTTGGAAAAGACAGCTTTTATGAAGTTTTTAAGCTTTATTGCATCAGGCATTTCTCCAAAAAACAGATGCTGAACAGTGCCTCCTGTGTATTTACATTGAAGCTCATCTTGATTGTCAAGAATATATTGAATTGACTCAGTAAAGCCAACAGGCAACCAGCTTGAATTTGTATAATATGGATTTTCTTTGCCCTGAGTTAAAATGTCAGGATATTTTGACTTGTCAATTTTTGCAAGCCTGTAACTTGTGCCCTCAGCTGGTGTCGCTTCTAAATTATATAAATTACCTGTCTCTTTTTGATAATCAATAAGTTTATCCCGAATAAAGTCAAGCACTTTAATGGCAAATCTTCTTCCTTCTTCATGCCACAGTCCTTCTGCACTGATCCATCTTGCATTTGCTATTGCCTCATTAATTCCAATCACGCCAATTGTTGAAAAATGATTACTCCAGTATTTTCCTGTCCTTTCTTTTACTTGTTGTAGATAGTATCGGGAAAAAGGATAAAGTCCACCTTCTGTGAATCTTTCAAGCACTTTTCTTTTAATTTCAAGTGAAGTTTTTGCAATATCCATAAGTCGGCTGAGTCTGTCAAAAAATTCTTCCTCTGACTGGCTTAAGTATCCAAGTCTTGGAAGATTAAGTGTAACTACTCCAATAGACCCAGTTAGCGGGTTAGCACCAAAAAGTCCTCCTCCACGTTTTCTTAGCTCAGTTGTCTCAAGCCTTAATCTGCAACACATGCTGCGAGCATCCTCAGGGCTCATATCTGAATTCACAAAATTTGCAAAGTATGGTATTCCGTATTTTGCCGTAGCTTCCATGATGAGGGATACAACTGGACTGTCCCAGTCAAAGTCTTTGGTAATGTTTATGGTCGGAATTGGAAAGGTAAAAACTCTTCCCTTTGCATCACCTTCAATAAATACTTCAAAAAGAGCACGGTTAAACATATCAATTTCTATTTGAAACTCTCCGTAAGTAGAATTCTGAGGCTTGCCTCCTATGATTACTGCCTGGTCTTTAAGATGATTTGGTACACGAAGGTCTAAGGTAATGTTGGTAAAAGGTGTCTGAAAACCTACTCTTGTTGGCACATTTAGATTGAATACAAACTCTTGAAGACATTGCTTTACCTGTTTGTAGTTTAACCCATCATATGCAATAAATGGTGCTAAAAGAGTGTCTATGTTTGAGAAAGCCTGTGCACCTGCGGCTTCTCCCTGAAGGGTGTAAAGGAAGTTGACCACTTGTCCAAGAGCTGACCTAAAATGCTTTGCTGGACGAGACCAAACTTTTCCTTCAACCCCTCCAAATCCACGAATAAGTAAATCAAGTAGGTCCCAGCCCACACAGTATGGTCCAAGAATATTTAAGTCGTGAATATGAAAATCTCCATTTATGTGAGCATCTCTTACTTCTGGCGGATAAATCTTGTTCAACCAGTAAGTTTTGCTAATTTCTGATGAGATGTAGTTATTTAACCCTTGAAGAGAATAACTCATGTTACTGTTTTCGTTAACTCGCCAGTCCACTTTGCTTAAGTAACTGTCAACGATGTCTATTCCGCTTTGACGAGCAATTTCTCTCATCCGTGCATGTTGTTCACGGTAAATAATGTAAGCTTTGGCAGTCTTTCTGTATGGACTGTCAAGCAGTATTTCTTCTACTATATCCTGAATTTCCTCAACATGAGGGTCTCTGTCACGAATCAGCTCCTCAGCAAGGAGCAAGACTTTAATGGTAAGTCTGCGGGCAGTCTGGTAGTCAAACTCGCCTGTTGCTTTTCCTGCCTTTGCAATGGCTGTGGTAATTTTTTCTGGATCAAAAGGAACGACTCTTCCATCCCTTTTGATAATGTGCTTAAACATAACTAAGCCTCCTTTTTTCTAAAAATCTTTGCAGCTTCTACCATATTTTTAAGTGAAGGAATTACTTCTTCCCATTTTCTTGTTTTTAATCCACAGTCTGGATTGATCCAGAAAAGGTTTTTATCAATCAATCTTATTGCCCTGTCTACAATCTCAAGCATTTCTTCTTTAGATGGAATTCTTGGTGAATGAATATCATAAACACCAAGACCAATTCCGTGGTCATAATTGAAATTTTCAAAGGCTTTAAGGATGTCGCCTTTGCTTCTTGAGGCCTCAATAGATATTACATCAGCATCAAGGGCATAAATCTGCTCAATGATTTCGTTGAACTCTGAATAGCACATATGGGTATGAATTTGAGTTGTAGGCATTACTGATGAAGAAGTTATTTTAAAGCTTTTTATTGCCCAATCAAAATAATCTCTGTGGTCTTTCTTTTTTAAGGGCAATCCCTCTCTGAATGCTGGTTCATCAATCTGAATTATTTTTATCCCTGAACGTTCAAGGTCAAGAACTTCATCACGAAGAGCAAGGGCTATCTGATAGGCTATCTCTTTTTTAGGGATATCTTTTCTGTAGAAGGACCACTGCAGAATTGTTACTGCACCAGTTAGAATGCCTTTTACTGGTTTATTGGTAAGTGATTTAGCATAGAGGGTCTCTTTAAGAGTCATTGGATTTGGTCTTGATATGTCTGAATATATAATCGGCGGTTTAACGCATCTTGAGCCATAGGATTGAACCCATCCGTTTTTAGTGCATATAAAACCATTAAGTCTCTCGGCAAAAAATTCTACCATATCCGTTCTTTCAAATTCACCGTGCACCAAAACATCTAATCCAACTTCTTCTTGAATCTGAATCGCTTTTTTTATTTCATTCAAAATAAAGCTTTGATATTCATCAGCTGGTATCTCTCCTTTTTTATATTTTGCCCTAATTGCTCTTAATTCATTTGTCTGCGGAAAGCTCCCTATGGTTGTTGTTGGGAAAAGAGGAAGCTTTAATGATTCTATCTGAATTTGATAACGAACTTTAAATTCGGGTTTTCTCTCAATTGTAGAATTTTCAATAGTTTCAATAATTTTATTATGTGATGACTTCGGAAAATCTTCAAAGCCTTCTGGAGTTTTGCCAGATTTTATAAATTCTTTAATTGTTGTGAGTTCCTCTAATCTTTCTTCAGCAAAACAAAGTCTTCTTAAAATTTTCTCTGGAATGTGTCCTTGCTCCGGTTTAAGAGAAACGGGGAGATGGAAAAGTGGGCAAGAATTTGAGAGAATGAGGCGGTTACCTGCAAAGGCAACAAGCTTTTCAATAAGATTTAAAGCTTCTTTTATATTAGTTTTCCATGGGTCTCTACCAGAAACAATGCCAGCAATAAGAATTTTATCCTTAGGAAAACCATATTTAACTATAAAATCCGCATTTTCTTTTCCATCCACAAAATCAAGTCCTATTCCATCAACAGGCAAAGAATAAACTACTTGCTCAAATTTTGATAAGGACTCATAATAAGTTTGAACAAAGAGCTTTGAATTACCCTTGAAACTTGCAATTTTTCTGTATCCAGCAGACAGTTCATCTATTTCCCAATCTTCAAGGTCTAAAACTAAGGCAGGTTCATCAATCTGAATATACTTTACTCCTGCTTTACTTAATTCTGCTATAAGCTGACCATAGGCATTGATAAGGCTTGGGAATAATTTTTCAAATAAGGCTCTGTCAATCTTGCTTAACTTAAGATAGGTGAATGGTCCTAAAATGACAGGTTTTGTGTCCAAGTTGAGCTTTTCTTTAAGAAAGTTATATTCATTAAGTGGTTTATTTTCAGTCAAAGCAAAAGAAGTTTTTTCATCAAGCTCAGGGACAATGTAGTGATAGTTTGTATTGAACCATTTTGTCATCTCACAGGCTTGAGCATCTTGAGTTCCTCTTGCCATTGCAAATTTTAAATCCAAATAAGAGTTATTTTTTTTAAATCTTTCAGGAACAGCATTAAACATTACGGACACATCAAGAACATGGTCATAGAATGAAAACTCGTTTGATGGAACAATATCAATACCGCTGTCTGAGGCTTTTTTTGCCATGCTAAGGATTAGATCATGCGCTTGGTTGCTTAATTCTTGTTCTGATATTCTTCCGCTCCAGTAAGCTTCCAATGCTTTTTTAAGCTCTCTGTTTGGCCCAATTCTTGGATACCCAAAGATCGTGGTGTAAATGTTCATATAATCCTCCCTCGAGGAAGTATGGAAGCCAAAGGCTTCCAGCTGGATAGGTCTTCCGGCTTAGGGCTAAAGCAGTATCCCAAAAATCTTTGATTTTTTGGGGAACCCGACCTACTCACCCGCCTTCCCAGAGATAGAACTCCAGTGGCTTAAGCAGTGAACAGTGATTTTTTCACCAACTACCAGTCACCAATCACTATCCACTGCCTTTATGGGTTTTCGTTCCCAACACGGCTGCGGGGCAGCGAGGGATTCTCACCCTTCTTCCCTTACATCCAGCAATTTTGAGCTTAAAAAACTTAAAATTAAACTGTCAAGTTAAATTTCTAACTTTCTGATTTTTAAATGTTATAATTAAAATAAAAGTTGCGAGGTAAGAAACTATGGCAGAGCTTGGTAAAATTCAAAGATTGGGAATAGATGAGTTTAAAGGGAAGAGAAGACTTTTTTGTATTCCTAATCTTTTTATACCAGATGACGAGGATGAAGCCTTAAAAAATTTAGTTGAGAAATATTGGATAGAGGCACTTGAACAGGTTGAGAAGCTTGAAAAATTAGGGTTTGTTACAAAGATTTTTGTTGAAACAATATTTATTGAAGGACAGGATGCTGTTGATGTAATAAGAGAGACAAGTCCGTATCTCTATCCCCTAATTGAGAGGAAAGTCTCAGACGGAGCAATCGTAAAAGGAATAGAAGACCCAGAAATATTTGGTGAATTTATTGATTGGGCAAACTGTCTTAGAATTGTTAAGACAACCTCAGTGCTGCAAAAAGTGTTTGATTTTTTTGAGCAAATAAGCAAAAAGAGGATAGAGACGATAAAAAATATAATTCTAAATAATCTAAATGAAGGAGAATCGGGAATACTCATCTTGCGAGAGAATGAAAGAGTAAAGCTTGATATACCGAACGATGTAGAGGTTTTTTTGGTTGTTCCTCCAACATATGATGATATAATGAGATATTTGCGTGATAAATTGCTCTCTCAGTAATGAAAGCTTTGCAAAAATTCTCAGAAATTCTGTAAAATTCAATATCGGGAGTGTATGGGGCTCTGGTGTCCCTCCTGGACTTCAAATCCAGTGTTGCCTGTGGAGAACGGGCAAGGTGGGTTCGATTCCCACACACTCCCGCCAGAATTTAAATTTTTGGAGGTAGTAGCATGCGCATTACGCATTATTCATTTGGAAAGATGATTGTTAATAATAATGAATACACAGCGGATTTAATAGTTTTTCCTGATAGTATTCTTCAATCTTGGTGGAGAAAACAAGGACATGCTTTATGTATGGAAGACCTAAATGAAGTTTTAAAGAGGGACATAGAAATTCTGGTTGTTGGCACAGGAGCATACGGAAGAATGGTTGTGCCAGATAGCATTATTAAGCAGTTAAAAGAAAAGAAAATAGAAACATATGTAGCTGAAACTGATAAGGCTGTTTCTTTATTTAATCAGTTAATTGAGCAAGGGAAAAAAGTAGCAGGTGCTTTTCATTTAACGTGTTAAAAGGGAGGAGCAGAAATGGAAAAAAAACCCTTACCAGAAAGAGTTATGATAGTAAGAATGTTGCCAAGGGAAATTAAAGAAAAAATGACTGTAGAAGAAATGAATGCGTTGCTATATGAGGAAATTTTACCAGATTCTTTGCTGGAAAAATTAAAGGATTATCTTGGAGATGTAGAAAATCCAACAGAATAAAAATAAAATATAAAAATTTCACGGAGACTTTATGTTGCCCAATCCTAATGCTTCTCCCGACTGGCTGATTGCTCAAGAAGCTGAAAAAAGAATGAAAACAATATTTCAGCTTGCTGAGGAACTTGGCATACACAAAGAAGAATTAATTCCTTATGGACATTTCATTGGGAAAATAGACTATTCAAAAATTTACCAAAGAATAAAAAACAATCCTAATGGTAAATATATTATTGTTACTGCAATAACACCAACTCCCTTTGGAGAAGGCAAATCAACTACAACAATTGGTTTGACTCAAGCTTTAGGAAGATTAGGGAAAAAAGTTACCTGCGCTATTAGGCAACCTTCAATGGGTCCTTTAATGAATATAAAGGGAACAGCAGCAGGAGGCGGGCTTTCCCAGTGTATTCCAAGAACTGAGTTTTCACTCGGATTTACAGGCGATATCAATGCAATAATAAATGCCCATAATCTTGCGATGGTTGCTCTGACATCAAGAATGCTTCATGAAGCAAATTACTCTGATGAGGATCTTAAAAGAAGAGGTTTAATTCGTCTTGATATTGACCCTAAAAAAGTTCAAATGGGTTGGGTTATTGATTTTTGCGCACAGGCTTTACGAAAAATTGTTATTGGGTTGGGTGGGAAAAAAGACGGAGTTACAATGGAATCAAGATTTGACATAGCCACCTCATCGGAGTTAATGGCAATCTTAAGTTTATCAAAGGATTTGAAAGACCTAAAAGATAGAATAAGTAAAATCGTAGTTGCTTATTCAAAAACTGGAAAGCCTATTACAACAGAGGACCTTGAAGTATCAGGTGCTATGACAGCATTAATGCTTCCAACTATAAATCCCAATTTAATTCAAACTATTGAAGGACAGCCAGTTTTTGTACATGCTGCACCTTTTGCAAATATAGCAATAGGTCAATCATCTATCGTAGCTGACCTTGTGGCTATAAAACTAAGCGAGTATCATATTACGGAAGCTGGATTTGGTGCAGATATTGGATTTGAAAAATTTTGGAATATAAAGTGCAGAGTCTCTGGGCTAAAACCAGATGTTGCAGTTATAGTTGCCACGATTAGAGCTTTAAAGTATCATGGAGCTGATAAAGATGCTCCTAAAATTATACCTGGCAATCCATTGCCAAAGGAGTATTTTGAAAAAAATATACATTGGCTTGAAAGGGGGATGGAAAATTTATTGCACCATATAAAAATAGTTAAAAAATCTGGAATTCAGTCAGTTGTATGCATAAATAGATTTAATTCTGACTCTAAAGAAGAACTTGAATTTATAAAAAAACGTTGTGATGAGTTGGGAATATCTGTGGCTATTTCTAAGCATTGGGAAAAAGGAGGTGAGGGAGCTTTAGAGCTTGCAGATATGGTTACTGATGCAAGTAAAAAAAGCTCTGATTTTCGTTTTCTTTATGAAAATGATCTACCTGTTATTTCAAGAATAGAGCTTATAGCAAGGGAAATATATGGAGCTGATTCTGTAGAATTTTCCACAGCTGCACTTGAGAAACTTCAGTCTATTAATTCTAATAAAGAGTTTGCTGATTTTTCAATATGCATAGCTAAGACTCACCTAAGCATTTCAGATAATCCAGCCTTAAGAGGAGTGCCGAAGGGATGGCAGTTATACATTAAAGATGTTTTAATTTTTTATGGAGCAAAGCTCATTGTGCCTATTGCAGGAGAAGTAAGTTTAATGCCAGGGACAGCATCAAATCCAAATTTTAGAATAATAGATGTTGATTTAAAAACAGGTAAGGCAATAGGGATATAAGGGATTGACAAAATTATATTTTTTTGTTTATAGTTTTATAATTAGAATTTTTTAGGAGGATGAATTATGTCTACAAAAGTCGCGAAAGCTCCAAAGGGACTTTACAGAAAATTCCTAATAGTATTTAATGTTTCAGTAATCGTGTCATCATTGTTTATTTTAGGTGGATTACATGTGGCAGGCTCTATTATTTATGGTGAGGATTATATTGTCAAAAAAATAGGACTACTTAATACTCTCTTTCAATTTGGTCCTGTTTTTGCTATTCTTTTGTTAGTATTAATAGCTATATCAACTTTTAATATTTTTTGGTTTAGAAATAATGTAGTGTCTCCTTTATCAACAATGGAAGAAGTTATGGAGGAAATAAGAAAGGGTAATGTTGAAAAAAGAATCAAGCTAAAAACAGGTGATGAATTTGAAA
>FWWM01017344.1_pt1 | contig 10493 bp, 10 predicted proteins | sample 2228351 | NCBI WGS metagenome assembly FWWM01 (sample SAMEA103939774, study PRJEB20133) | metagenome
CGGCGATCTGCCCACGGTCACCGACGCCAACCTTGTGCTGGGTCGCCTCGACGCAGAGGGGTTTCTGGGGGGAGCGGGCGACGTGAAGCTGGATATGGCCGCAGCGCGCCGCGTGTTGCAGCGCCTGGCCGAGACGCTCCGGTTCAGCGTCGAGGAGGCGGCGCTGGGCGTCGTGCGCGTCGCCAACGCCACGATGGAACGCGCGCTGCGCCGCGTTTCTGTGGAGCGCGGCTACGATCCGCGCGACTTCATTCTCCTGCCCTTCGGGGGCGCCGGCCCGCTGCACGCCTGCGAGCTGGCGGAGAGCCTGGGCGTCTCCACCATCCTCTGTCCTCCTCATCCCGGCGTGCTGAGCGCCTACGGCATGTTGATGGCGGACATCGTCAGCGAAACCTCGCAGGCGCTGTTGCTCGATGCAGATGCGCTGGCCGCCGACCTGACGCCGTTGCAGCATGCGCTCGCTGCAATGGAGGAGCGCCTGGCAGCGCTCTTGCCGCAACAACGGAGCGCTGAGCCGCGGTTCACCGCAGCGCTCGATATGCGGTACAAAGGGCAAAGCTATGAGCTGACGACGGCGCTTTCCTTGCCTCTGACCGCCGACGCCCTCTCCACAACGCTCGAGGCGTTTCACGGGGCGCACGCGCAGCGCTACGGCTATGCCATGCCGGAAGAACGCATCGAAGTCGTGACCGTTCGATTGCACGCCACCCTTGCCGATGCCAAACCTGCGCCTGTGGTGAAGCCGATTGAACGATGGAGCGAGGCGGATGAAGCGGTGGCATGGATCAAGCCGGTCTGGTTCAACGCCTCCGGTCCGACGCCGACCCCTTTCTATCGCAGGGAACAACTCCGGCCCGGTCATCGTTTTCACGGTCCGGCCGTCGTGCTGCAATACGACGCCACCACCCTGGTCACGCCCGCGTGGTCTGCGCTCGTCGATGGCCTGGGCAATCTATGGCTCTGGCGCAATTCTCAGCGCGGTCATTCGGCTGAAGATTAACTTTTGGATATTTTTTCAGAAAGGAGTTTTTCAGGATGAGGTCGATCTTAATTCGTTGGATTGTGCTGGCGATCGCTTTTGGCGTTACGACGTGGTTGGTGCCAGGCATTCATTTTGAGGGCGATTGGATGACGCTCTTTCTGGTGTCGGCGGTGTTGGGCCTGTTGATGGCGGTTCTGCGCCCCATCCTGGTGTTGTTGACCTGCCCCTTTGTAATCCTGACCTTTGGACTGTTTATCTTCGTCATCAACACGCTGATGCTCTACATCACGGCCTGGATTTTCCCCGAATCCTTGCGCATCGACACTTTCTGGTGGGCGTTGCTGGCGAGCATCATTATGGGCGTCATCGCCACCGCGCTGAGCGCAATTCTGGGAGAAGAGTGATTACAGCTTGCCTTCCTCCATCGCCTGCAACAGCGCCATATCCAGATGAACCGGATCGCGCTCGACGGCCTCCGCCACTTCCTGTGCGCGAAGTTGCGCCTCTTCGCGCACAGCCTCTTCATCCACACCGAGCACCCTGCCGTTTCGCACCAGGATGCGTCCATCGACCATCACCAGGTCCACCTCACGGCCGCTGGCGGCGTAGACCAGATTGGGGACGATGTTGCGGATCGGCTCCGTAAGCACAGGCGTCAGGTTCAGCGCGTTGAGGTCGACCAGGATCAAATCAGCCTTTTTGCCTGGACGGAGCGACCCGATCTCATCCGCCATGCCGAGCGCCTGCGCGCCCTCGATGGTGGCCATGCGCAGCGCCTCCCATGCAGGCATCACGGTCGGGTCGCGATATTTGATCTTGTTGAAGAGGGCCGTCAACTTCATCTCGTTGAAGATGTTGTTGCAGTTGTTGCCCGCCGCCTGGTCGGAGCCTAGCGCCACCGGCCCGCCCGCCGAACGAAAGACCACCGCCGGCGGCACGATCCCATCGATGAGGCCGATGCTGCCTGAACAGAGCACCATGCGCGCGCCGCTGGCAGCGATCTGGATCGCCTCTTCGTCGGTGGCTTCGGTCAGGTGAACGGCCAACAACTGGTCGTCAAGATAGCCGATCTGTTCCAGAAACGCCGGCGTGCGTTTGCCGTAGCGCTTGAGCATTTGATCGATCTCGCGCTCGCCCTGCGCCACATGCATGTGGATCATCAAGCCGTCAGCGGCGGCCAGCCGCTTGATGTGCAGCAGCTGATCCCGCGTGAGCATATCGGCGGCCTGAGGGCCGTACATCACCGTAATGCGACCGTTTTCGGCGCCATGCCACTGGTTGGCGAATTCCATGGCGGCGCGGATGCTCTGCTCGCCGATCGCCTCATCGAGGGGATAAAGGTCGCCGATGCGCCAACTTGCCATTCCTCGAGGTGGCAGGGCATTGATGGTGGGCGTCAACACTGCGCGCACGCCGACCGCAGCAAATATCTCCGCCCATCCCTCAATGGGAGCGGCGTAGTCGCCCATCGTAGTGGAGCCCGCCTTGAGCGCCTCCAGCACGTTTAACCAGACGCCGGCCAGGGCAGCTTCTCGATGCAGATGGCGCGTGTAGGGCGCCAACCCCTTCTGCATCCAGTGCGCAATGTCCTGCGCCACGCCGCGCAGAACGGCCAACGGCGTGTGCATGTGCGCATCGATCAGGCCGGGCAGCAGCGCGTGATGCGAAGCGTCGATTGTCTCACCGGCGACGTAGCGCTCTTGCAGCGTAGCCGTAGGCCCGACGTCGACGATGCGATCCTTGCGGATGGCCACAGCGCCATCGGCGAGGTAGCCGACGCCTTCGCCCTCCATCGTGAACGTATGCGCATGAAGCAACAGAATATCGACGGCTTCGGGCATGTGTCCGCTCACCCAGCTCACCGGTAAGGTGCAGGCTCGCTGGCGAATCCACCTGGATACGCAGTTGGCTGCGACTCAGGCAGAGTGTCCTGATGCATTTTGAGCAGTAGCGCTGCGGTCAGCCGCGTATTTTCCTCAATCGCCAGTTGCAGCAGAATAAATTCACCTAGGGCGTACAGGGTGATGAAATTCAGAAGCCCTCCAATCAAGATAAAAAGTCCGGTGAAAATTGCGCCGGCCCCCGTCGCCGCGGCAAACTGCGGATTATTTCCCATCAAGGCGTCGATGTTTATCACCTGCGGCAACAAGACGACCCCGATGGCGGACAAAATCGAGAGGATCAGACTGATCCAGGCCAACACCTTCAGCAAGCCGCCCAAAAAACGCAGCACATCAAATCGTTTGGGAACAGTCATTGCGTTTCCTCCATGCGTTTGGCATCAAACCGTTGTTCCGAGACCGTGCATTCAGACCGGCGCAAAGCGAATTGCGCAATCTCAAGCCAGCACATTGTACACGAAAACAAGCCATGCTGTGAAGCCAATAGCAGACGAAAGGGAGCGCCGGCATAAAAAAAACGCTCACCCCGAAAAGTGAGGTGAGCGCGTCTGTGTTCGACAACCGGTTTACAACTTTTTTATGCAGCTTTATTCTGTAGTGGCCTTGGCGCTCTCTTTCTCCGTAGAACCGGCTTCTGCAGAAGAAGCGCCTTCTCCTTTTTTCCCATTGGCCGACGCTCTGGAAGAATTTTTGCTATCCGTAATATACCAGCCGCTGCCCTTAAAGTGGATAGCCGGCTGTCCGATGCGCCGTCGGACGTGCACCCCTTGACAGTTGGGGCATGCGGGCGTGCTGCTGTCCGAAAACGACTGGATCGTTTCAAATTCATAACCGCAATCATGGCAGACGAATTCATAGATCGGCATATGCACCTCCTCTTCTGTGCAACCGAACCGTGCACAAATCCTTCGTCTTCTCAGGCATTTGATTCATTCATTCTCAAGAGCGTATACTGCGAATGGATGTCGCCATTTTTCGACTTAAACGTGAGTATATGCAACTGCCGATCGCCTGTCTAATCTGACCAGGACGCGAACGATTGAATGCTATGTCCACCAGACCGCTTCGTCACCTTCACTTTGCAAGTCAACACGAGCCAGAAGGCGTCTTTCTGATCTATCCTGTGGAAACAGATGAGGCAATTGTGCTGCAAGGATGGGGCGCCCACCCAGCCTATTATGGCAAGTTCACCTACAACGGTGTGCCGCTTAAGGGGCATCCCGGGCTAGACCTCGCCGCTCCGCCAGGCGCCCCCATCCTTGCAGTCGATCAAGGTCGCGTGAGCGAGATCGGCCGCGACGCATTTGGTCTTGGTCTCTATGTCAAAATTGAACATCGCTGGGGCGAATCCCTTTACGCCCAGCTTGGACAGGTTTTGGTGGAAAGCGGCAAGAGCGTCGAGCGCGGGGAGCGAATCGCTGCGGCGTCTTTGCCGCCTCAAAAAGGCGTCATCCATCTCCACTTCGCCATTCGCATCTTTCCCTATCATCGTTTCGACGGATGGGGCGGCTTCAGTGATCCCACTCCTTATCTTTATGTCACCGAATTGACGCTCCTTCCCGAAGCAGAGGACAATCAAGCGAACTTTCCAGAGGGAAGTTTTGCTCCGATGACGATTGAAAAACCGGGCGCCAGACGTCCTTAAAGCAAATTGTCCATTGAAACAAGCAAGCATCGCCTTCACTCTTTCCGGCTTCACTTTCAATAAAGGTATTGGTAGCGTCAGGGATAACTCACTTGGTTATTCCTCATCAGGAAATACAGCTCCCCTAAATGTGGGATGGAGAATTGAAAACAACCCTAGAAAGGGGATTTTTGGTTGCATCTTCCCTGTGTATAATGTGTGCATAATTGTTCGTGCGCTGCGAAAAGTTATCTCCGTGCGTTGATCTCCAAAAAAGTTTCATTGAGACGTTGTGAGCATATATTGTGGTTGTCTTGTTGACGACGACGAATGTGTGGAAAAGAATCGAAAAAGTTCTCCGCAACTGTGGAAAACTTTGAAAAACAATAAATTTGTTATCCACAGCTTATCCGCAAATTTGCATCAGCGATCTCGCACCATTCGACGCAGGAATCTCTGCATGAAAGCGTATTCCTTCCACAACGAATTGGTGTAAAATTGAGTTTAATAGCTTTTTAGGAGCTGGTTCGACACACCAGAATGTTCGAGCAAACGACCGGCGGAACGCTCTTCGAACAGCAATCTTCACCCGGCGGCGACCCAGCCGTTGCTGTTGTTGATGCGCGCTCCATTATTGTCATGGCGAATGATGCGTTTTGCATCTTGCTCAACCGGATGCAGCATCATGTGTTGGGGCAACCGTTGGGTGGATTCACCGACACCTGGTTTGGTCGTGCGCTTGGACAACTGCCGCCGCTGTCTGCCCTGGACGTCGCCGCCCCTGTCGTGAGCTTTATCGTAGGTCCGGAGCAAGGACCGCGGCTCGTGCTCTCTTCCTCGCGAGGACATGGCTCCTCGCGGGGAGGAGGATACATTCTCGTGGCGACGCCTCTTGCACCCACGCTTCCTCCAGAACAGTTGAGAACCTATGCGGCCACATTGGAGCGCAGCCTGCTTGAAGGTCAGCAAGAGATGGATCGCAGTCGAGAGGCCGCAAACGGGCTGCGCAACTTGCTGTTCATGAGCATCTCCAATTACACGCTGGCCGAGATGTTGGACTATGTGTACGAGCAGGCGCAGCGCCTCTTGAACGCGGTTGGAATGATGGTGCTCTGGTTGTCGGAGCATGCGCAGGCGTGGGGGGCGCGGGCGCCTGAAAATGTGGAAGTTCTCTACGCCACCGGCAGCATCACCGACGCCGAAGCGCTGCTTCAGTCGCCGCTGACATCCCTCCTGAATGCAGAGCATAAGCTGATCTTCTTCCCGATGCCGCTGCGAGATGGCCAGGAGGAGGTCAGCGTTCGGCTGGCGGTTCCCCTCCTTATCGAGAATCAAATCCGGGGCGCCCTCGTGCTGGATTTGAAGGCGCCGCATCTCTCTCCCAATGCCCATCAGGTTGCCGAATGGCTGGCGGACCAGGTCATCGTGGCGCAAGGAGCCGATCGCCTGCAACAAAAAGCTCAAAAGGCCGCTGCACTGCAAGAGCGGGAGCGTCTGGCGCGCGAAATGCACGACGCCGTGATGCAATCCATCTACAGCCTTTCGCTCTTTGCAGAGGCCGGCAAACGCTTCGCCTCTTCGGGCCAAATTGATCGGGTGCAAGAGTATCTGCAACAGCTGAGCGAAACCGCCAAACAGGCGTTGAAGGAGCTTCGTCTTCTGCTTTATGAGTTGCAACCGGCTGTGCTCGAGCAAGTGGGTTTGGTGGAAGCCCTGCGCCAGCGTCTCGATGCAGTGGAGCGGCGCAACGGCATCACGACTCGCCTCGAAGTGGAGGGAAGTGCAACCTTTCCTACTTCTATTGAAGACGGCCTCTATCGAATTTGTCAGGAGGCGCTCAACAATGCGCTCAAACACTCGTCCGCATCTGAGGTGACTGTGCGGCTGAGCGTTAAAGCAAAGGAACTCCAGCTTGAAATTCGCGACAACGGCGTCGGATTTGCAGTGAACGACCCCAAATTCGTCTATGGAGAAGGGCTGACAACCATGCGAGAGCGCGCACAGCAGCTCAACGCCAGTCTTATCGTTGAATCTGCTCCCCAACAAGGCGCCTGCGTGCGCATTGTGCTGCCGTTGACGGATGAAGTGAATCCATCATAGAAGTCCACCATTACGCCTAGTGATTTGCGGAGGTGCACATTGAGCGACAAAAAACCGATCCGGGTCCTAATTGCAGACGATCATCATGTGGTGCGTGGAGGGCTGCGCGCATTGCTGGAGACCGAGCCGGACATCCATGTGGTGGGAGAAGCGGCGGATGGCGTTGAAGCCGTGCTGAAGACGCGCTCGCTCAATCCCGATGTGATTCTGCTGGACCTGGTCATGCCGCGGCAGAGCGGCATCGAAGCCATTCAGGAAATCAAGCGCGAGCATCCCGAAGCGCGCATCCTGGTGCTCACCAGTTTCTCGGACGATGAGAAAGTCTTCGCCGCCATCAAAGCCGGGGCGTTGGGCTATCTGCTCAAAGACTCCTCGCCCTATGAGCTGATCCAGGCCATCCGCGATGTGTACGCCGGCGAATCTTCCCTGCACCCGGCGATCGCACGCAAGCTGATCCGCGAGTTGAATCGTCCGGCCACCAATATGCCCCAGACGGATGAGCCGCTGACCGAACGCGAGGTGGAAGTGCTGGTCTTCGTGGCGCGCGGCTACTCCAACCAGGAGATCGCCGATGCGCTTGTCATCAGCGAACGAACGGTGCGCACGCACGTCAGCAATATTCTGAGCAAGCTGCACCTCGCCAACCGCACACAGGCGGCGCTCTACGCGTTGAAGGAAGGGTTGACGACCCTCGACGAGGCGGCGAAGACATTGTGACGCTGAATGGCTTGAGGTTCATTCGTTCGTTGTGGAGAGAAGACTCGCGCGCTTTCAGTGGCAAGGCGTTCGCTGTGCGCCTGCTTGCATTGACGTTTGGACTGATTGCAGCAGGGTTTGTCGCCGGCTGCACCGAGCAGACGCCGTTCCGTCTGGCCACCGAAGCGTTGCGCGCCGCGCCAAACACAGCAGCGGCGTCGGCCGAACCAACGCGCTCTCCCCAATCTGCGCCGAGAGACCTGGCGGAAACGCTTCTGATCGACGCCGCCGGCCTCGATTTCTTTGAGCGCCGCATCGTGCGCGTCTACGAGGAAGTTGCGCCGGCGGTGGTCAGCATCACCACGCGCACCCTGCGCCGCGACTTTTTCTTCAACGTCATTCCTCAGGAAGGCGCCGGCTCCGGCTTCGTGATCGACCGCGAAGGTCATATCCTGACCAATTACCATGTGATCCAGGGCGTGGAATTCATCGAGGTGAACTTCGGTGAGCAGGTCGTCGCTCCGGCGGTCGTGGTCGGCGCCGACCCGCGCAACGACGTCGCCGTGCTGAAAGTGAACGTCGATCCGGAGCTGCTGCATCCGGTCACCCTCGGCTCTTCGCACGACCTGCGCGTGGGACAGTGGGCGATCGCCATCGGCAACCCCTTCGGACAGTTTGGCCGCACCCTGACGACAGGCGTCATCAGCGCGCTGGATCGCACGATCGAAGGGCCGGACAACCGCACCATCACCGGCGTCATCCAGACCGACGCCGCCATCAACAAAGGCAACTCCGGCGGCCCCTTGCTCGACAGCAGCGGCCGCGTGATCGGCATCACCTCCGCCATCTTCAGCCCCACGGGGACAAGCGCCGGCGTTGGCTTCGCCGTGCCCGTCGATACGCTCAAACGCATCCTGCCCGACCTGCTGGCGTTTGGCTACTATCGCCGTCCCTGGCTCGGCGTTCGCTACGCCTACAACATCACGCCGGCCCTCGCCGAGGCGTTGCGCCTGCCGACGCAGCAGGGGCTGTTGTTGGTGCAACTGTACGAAGGGTCGCCCCTTGCCCTGGCGGGCGTGCGCGGGGCGCAGCGCCAGCAGATTATCGGCGGCCAGCGCGTCTTCACCGGCGGCGATATTCTGACCGCCGTGGACGGGGAGCCGGTCGTCTCCGTCTCCGACCTGGACAACCTGCTGGAGAACAACTATCGCGTCGATGACGTTATCACGCTCACGATCCTTCGCGACGGACGCCAGTTTGAAGTGCAGGTGACGCTCGTCGAAGAACCGCGGTGAAACGTGTTGCGTTACGGAACACGCAACACGCATTACTCATCCTTTTCCATCAAATTCACCGCATCGCGCACCATCGCAGCCGCAGTGGGCAGCGGCTCTCGCTCCCAGATTTTGTAGTGCATGCGGCCGTAGAGGTCGCTTTCAATCTCGACCCCCATCTCCCAGCCGCTGCATTGCCCCAAAAAGCTGTGAGCGTCGACGGCCGTAGGCCGCACCGAGAGCGCGTAGCCATTCTGTGTGCGCTCGGCGCTCGCCAGCAGCTTGATCGTCTCTCCGCGCTGCGCCGCCTGCGCCAGCGCCTCGGGCGTGACGTCGACGATGCCCTGCACCGAGACGTCCGCCAGCGCAGCGTCGATGCGCAGCACGCTGTTGGCGAGAATCACCAGTTTGCAGGCCGTATCCCATCCTTCCACGTCGAGCCTGGGATCGCGTTCGGCGATCCCGCGACGCTGCGCCTCCGCCAGCGCGTCGACGTAGCTGCGGCCGCTCGCCACCTCGGCGAGGATGAAGTTGGTGGTGGCGTTGAACACCCCGCGCAGCGAAAAGATTTCCGCCGCGATCAAATCGCGGCGGCCAATGTTGATCACCGGCAGCGCGCCGCAGACCGTGGCGCTGAAGGCCAGTTTTGCGCCGGAGGCGGCGGCGAGCGCATGCAGCTCGCGATAGGCGAGCGCAAGCGGCCCTTTGTTCGCCAGCACGACGGAGACGCCGCGCCGCAGGGCTGCGCGCACCACGCTTAACCCCGGCTCGCCGGTGGCCAGGTTCACCGGCGACGCTTCCAGCACGAGGTCGCACGCCAACGTGGAGAGGGCGGCCGCCGGCGTTGTGGAGGGAAGGAAGCCCTCTAGTTCACAGATGCGGCCGCCCTCTTCCTTGAAACGCCGCAGCGCCGCCGGCTCAAAGCCGGAAGGGTTGATGGCCACGCCGCTGCTGTCCGCCGCGCAGACGACGCGGAAAGCCAGCCCATGGCGTTGCGCCAGGACGGGCGCCTTCTCTTCCAGGATGCGCAGAACATTGCGATGGACGGCGCCTAGCCCAATCAGGGCGAGGTCGATGGTGCGCAAGGTGGACATCATAGTTCGCCTCTGTAGAGCTGCAGTAACGAATTAACGGCGTTGAATGCATTGTGCGGCGCACGCGCCAGGCTGAAGATGACTCATCGGCGTCTCCGCATGTAAATCAACATCAATATAACATAAAGTCAGTGCGCTGCCTTTTTCCTGCAACTTTGAGGAGGAGCTGCGTGCTTTGGGTTGCATTATGCAACCAGGTGTGCTACACTTGGGCGCAGGAAAGCCTATTGGGGGGTTCAGGAGGTTGACAATGGCTACGCTTCATATTCGTAGCGTGCCGGACGAGATGGTTGACCGGTTGCGCGCGTTGGCGCGCGCGCGGCAGCGGTCGCTGAGCGCGCAGGTGATTGCGCTTTTAGAGCGTGCGTTGGCAGAAGAGACCCAGCAACAGGCGCAGGTCAATCTGCTCGATGCGATTCGGCGGCGGCGGTTTACACCGCCGGCAGGTGCGCCGGATAGCACCCTGTTGCTGCGCGAGGATCGCGAACGATGACTGCCATCGCGGCTGCATCGACCTCGACTGCAATAGAAGCCTGCGTCGTGGATGCAAGCGTCGGCGTCAAGCTTTTTCTTGACGAGACCTTGTCGGATGCAGCCCATGCGCTGTTCCTCACCCTGCTCACCGGCGATTCGGCCTTCATATTTGTGCCCGATCTTTTTTACATCGAGTGCGCCAACGTGCTCTGGAAGCATCATCGCCGCTTCGGGTTAAGTCGCGCCGACGCCGAGATCGCTGTCGATCAACTGGGCAAATTATTGCTGCGCAGCACGCCCACCGCTCTCTTGATGGCGGATGCATTTGCTTTGGCGGTCGACTATGAC
>FWWM01017346.1_pt1 | contig 10491 bp, 9 predicted proteins | sample 2228351 | NCBI WGS metagenome assembly FWWM01 (sample SAMEA103939774, study PRJEB20133) | metagenome
AGAGCGTCTGTATAGAGTGGATTAGGGTTAGGCAATTTGGGAGTAGCTGGATAGGAGATAGACAAGTGGGAAATAAGCGACTGTGGGATCCCCACAAGTAACGATTTCTTCGCAACAGAGCAAATAGAAATTATAAATTTCTCTATCGCAAAGACGTTAATATGGGCAGAGAGAAAGCCTTACCTCATTTTGAAAAAGCTGTGTCTCACTTTCTCTGCACCCAAATGCTCAATGTTGATTAAAGCCAGATAAGGACTCCCAACTCTCTTTATCCTTAAAAATCTCTGGATGAAGTGAGAAATTCGGTTTTGGAACAGAAAGATGCTAAAAACATTGGAGAAAAGCAAACAAGATAAATCGGGAATAATCTTTAAAGTATGGGATATCTGAGCATTTTATTGTTTCTTTATTTTGGATACATTTTATCAGGACATAATTACAATCACCATCACTTAGCATGGGAGGTTTATGCAGAAGAGGTGGGAGAGGGGAGCAGGTCGGAGAAGGAAAAGGAGAGAGAAAAAGAGGTTGGTAGAGGGATTAGCGAACTTTTTGATATGATAAGGAAGATGCTTGCAGATATAGCGGGAGGAGATGATGAATTAGATAATTTTAGAAATAAGAACAAAGCTGAAGATAAAGGCAAGTTGGGTGATAGGAGGAAAGCTGAGGATAGGGGTGAGGTAGGAGATAGGAGTGGGGCAGAGGATAGGAGTGGGGTAGGAGATAGGAGTGGGGTAGGAGATAGGAGTGAGATAGAGAGAGGCGATTTGAGTAGGGGAGGTAAAGAAGAGGGGGAAAGAGAGTTAAAGGAGAAAAATGAGAAGGAAGAGGAAGAGAAAGAAGGGAAGGGTAGGGAAAGAAGTGAGGAAAAATATAAAAGGGATGAAATGAGAAAAGAATTTTCTGCTTTGCGTGTTTTTGTAGTGCGTGTTGAGGGTGCTATAAGTCCTCCGGTTGCGGATTTTATATCTTACGCTATCGGTGAGGCTGAGAAGGGCGGTGCGAGGCTTCTTATCATACTTCTTGATACTCCCGGTGGTCTTGACCTTTCTATGCGTAAGATAGTCAAAGATATAGAGGCATCTTATGTACCTATTTGTGTTTTTGTATGGCCTCCCGGGGCGCGTGCTGCATCTGCTGGGACATTTATAACTGTATCAGCGCACATAGCTGTGATGGCTCCCGGAACTTCGATAGGGGCTGCGTCTCCTGTTATGATCGGAGATCAGAAAATAGACGAAAAGATGCGAAAGAAGATTGAGAATGACGCCATTGCGTTCATAAGGGCGATAGCGCAAAGACGTAACAGAAATGTGCATTGGCTTGAAAAGGCGGTGAGAGATGCGGAAACACTCACCGCAGAAGAAGCTTTGAAACTCGGTGTTATAGACCTTGTGGCAGATAATGTGGATGATCTCATCAGAAAGGTGAAAGGAAGAGAAGTACAAACGCCAGCAGGGTTGATCAAGCTTGACATTGAAAATTATGAGGTGGTAAAGGTTGAGCCGAACATAAAGCACCGAATACTCAACGTGATATCCGACCCAAACATAGCATACATACTTATGATGATAGGTATATGGGGGATATTTTTTGAGCTCGCAAATCCTGGTGCTATATTCCCAGGCGTTATAGGGACTATATCTCTCATTTTGGGGCTTTACTCTTTACAAGCTCTCCCGGTAAACTGGGCAGGTCTCCTGCTCATCATATCTGCCATTATAATGTTCCTTCTTGAGGTTAAGGCTTCCACCGGAGGGATCTTGGCTCTTTCGGGAATAGCTTCTATGCTTCTTGGTTCGCTTATGCTCTTTAAGTCTCCAGAACCACTTCTCAGAGCGTCATACAAAGCTATAATTTCTACCACCATTGCTACTTCTGCATTTTTCTTGTTTGTAGCATATAAGGCTATCAGGGCTCAGGCGAAAAGACCATTTGTGGGTTTTGAGAGCCTCAGCGACGAGGTCGGAGAAGCACTTGACAATTTTGTAGAAGGCAAAGGAAAAATATTCATAAATGGAGAAATATGGGACGCAGAAATTGAGAACGGAACTGTGAAAAAGGGCGATAAAGTCAAGGTGATAGGATATAGAGGTATGGTTCTTTTGGTAAGGAAATTGCAACAGGAATAGGAAGGAAAATAATGAAGATAAATTAACTCTAAACAAGATAAATTAACTTTAGATCTTGAATTTCACGATTATTTCCTCAAGTTTCTTGCCAAGTTCAGATATCGCTTCTGTTTTGGATTGGGATAGCAACACTATCTTCACAACCTCATATATTATGTTATCAAGATCCTTTATTCTATCTTTTGCTTCCTCTACCTTTTCAAATTGATTTTTCACTTCTTCCTCGATTTTATTGAGGTTCTCATTTAATCCTATCGCTTTTGCAGCAAGTTGTCCGACCGATTCGGTTGTCAGTCCGATCTTGTCAAGAACTATTCTACATATTTCCCTCATCTCGCTTACCTCTGATGTTATGTGTCTTAGGGTCTCCTCAGATGAGAGGATAGTTTGCTCTATGTTCTGGATATTTTCCCCGAGTCTTTTGGTTATTCCCAGTATTTTTATTAGCAGGTTGTTTGCTGAGTTTATCGGGTTTACCACGCTATCAAACTTTACCCTTGCCTCATCCGCACTGTTTCTCACTTTGCTTGTCCCGCTTGATATGTTATTTCCTGATTTCGTTATGTTTGAAAATATCTCTTCCATTTTGTTTTCAACTATTGAGATTACCGCTGTTGCTCTTTCGCTCAGGGAACTTATCTTCTGTTTGACTCTCTTGACTTTCAGTTCTATGTCTCCTGCTAATCTTTTTATCTCCTCTGCTACTATGCTGAACTCTTTTGCTGTTTCGCTCTCTTCGTGAGAAGCTATTATTGATGCGTTTATTGCAAGGGTATTAGTATCATCTATTGAGTCAAGGAGCTCATACGTAATATCAATGATTTCTTTTATATCATCGTATATGGAGGATGTGATTTTTTGAAGTTCTACCTTTATTTGGATTGCGCTTGTCATGTATTGTGCTATATTTTCGGTCTCGTTGGATATTGTATATATACCTTCTGATATAGTTTCCATCATTGAGTTTATAACACCTATTGTTTCTGGAAGTTCTCCTATGACCTTTTTCACCTCGTTCATACTCTTTGTGAGCTCGTCCACAAGGGATTGGAATTTACCCGATGATTTGAGCTTTTCGTGTATATCCTTCAGGGAAAACGTGCGAGAAGAAATTTCATCTTGCCTTGCCGATGCTTCATCAATTTTTTGCTTTATGTCGTTTATGTCATCTTTTTTTCTAGAAAGTTCATCTGAAAGCTCTCGCACTACATCTATTATATCGTCAACCATGCCAACTATATCCGATCCTTTTATATATATATCATCTATAAGGCTATCTATCTCCCTTATCTTTGTGTTCTGTTTGTCTGAGTTGGTTTTTATTTTATCCATGGTTTTAAGTATCTCGCGTGATATATCTGCAAGACGCTTTGATGTTGTTTGTATTTTGTTTATCTCGTATTTGAGTATATCTATCATCTTCGCAAATGATGATGCTATCTCACCTATCTCATCTGTTGTGCTTACCTCCGGTTTTTCCCTGAGGTCACCCTCCCTTGATATTTTCTCAGCAACTTCCCTGACCCTTTGGAGTGGTCTGAAGTTTGACCTAAGCACAAAAACTGTTATACCTATTGTAGCAGCAGAAATCACTCCCATAAGCAAAAATATGCGAGTCATTCTCGAGAAAAACTCCCTGTTGAAATTCCCCATTGTGACCGCAAGGATTGTATATCCTTTCACCATCTCTTCTGATTCTTCCGCAAAGAATGGTAGCTCTTGTTTTTTCACTTTGACAGGTCTAAAAAACATTATCACATCTTCCCCTGTTGCTGTGTGCTTCTCTATTGTGTTCCTTGATATCCTTGCGTTCTCCGAGCTAAGTTCTTTTGATATAAACCATATTATGTCATCAACTATTTCATTATTTTTTGTTCTATAAGCCATTATCTCACCGTTTCTTTTCGCAGTCGCTGCAAAAACAACATCACTATCTTTCATAAAGAGGTTTATGGCTTCTGAAAGGAGGAATTTATCCTCCTGAATGAACCCATACGTTATTGATGAGTGGTTGTTGAAAAAGTCCGCAAGTTGTTCTCCCTTCTGTGTGAGCTGTGCCTTAAACACCTCCCTGAAATTCACATAGATCAGTCCCACAAGAATGATTGTGAGAAATGTGATGATGCCTATAAATAGTGATATTATCTTGAAACTCAAAGATGTAAAGTTTGCCCTCATGCTTAAATTTTAAACATTATCGTATAAAGAGATAGCGTATGAGAAAAGAATACGATTTCTTTTTTAATGAAAATGGGATTTCCCAACAAAAGCAAAAAACTTCACGAAAAATATTATAAAGTGAAGGAAGAGTGAGTGTGGAGAGAAAAGAAGAGAGAGTGGAGGGAGAAGGAGAAAGGGGAGAAAATAAAAAAAAGGAACAAAAAGAGAATGAGTATGGAATGAGGAGTGAAACGAAGAGTGAGACGGAGGTGGGTGGGAAGGACATAGGTGGAAAACATGGTGTGGAAGGGGGTAGGGGAGGAAAACAGAGTATGGAGGGGATTTTTTCTGCTCATGTGATTTTGCCTGAGAGGAAGATAATATGGGCACCATGGCGTTTTGAATATATACAGAAGACGAAGGAAAGTTGGAATAAAAGTGGGCAATTAGCGGGGGACGAAAAAATTCAAAAGGATGAGCATGAAATAAAAGTAGAAGGAGCTTGCTTCCTCTGTGACGCGTGGGAGGGGAAAGACGATGAACTCGTTGTCTACAGGGGAGAAAAAGCATTCATAATAATGAACAAATACCCTTACAATTCTGGCCATGTTATGGTCTGCCCCTCAAAACACACATCTGAAATTGCAGGACTTGAAGATGATGAAAAGATGGAGCTTATAAAACTCCTTGAAGTTTCTATTTCCGCACTGCGACTTGCTATAAAGCCTCATGGGTTTAACATAGGAATAAACATAGGAAAAGTTGCGGGAGCAGGTCTTGAAGACCACATACATGTTCATGTTGTCCCTCGATGGCTCGGTGACACAAATTTTATGCCAGTATGCTCAAATACAAAAGTCATAATTGAAGACATGAAAGAATCAATGACAAAGATAAAGAACTACATGAAAGACGTCATAAATGATATGATGGAAAAATGATTTAAACAGAAACAAGATAAAACATGTGGAGACAAGATAAAGCCCTCTTTTATTATGGAGACGAAAGAGGAAAAGAGTGAGAGAATAAAGAGGGGAAAGCTCAGGGAGGGTTGGACTACCGGCACGTGTGCTTCTTGCTCTGCAAAAGCTTCTACCTTGTTGTTACTCGGTGCCACAGATGTCAAAGAGGTTGAGGTTGAACTTCCCATCAAAGATAGAACTGCTAAGCTCCAAGTTCACTATGCTCGCAAAAGTGCAGATTTTGAAGCTATTGCATCGACCATAAAGGATGCGGGCGATGACCCAGATGTGACCCACGGTGCGCAAATAATTGCAATTGTGAGGGAAGGAAAAAAGAGGGGAATAAATATAATCGGCGGAGAAGGGGTGGGGCGTGTGACAAAACCAGGTCTTGGACTTGAGGTTGGTGAGCCAGATATAACACATGTGCCGAGAAGGATGATAAAAAAAGCTGTGCTCTCAGCTTTCTCTGAAATGGGATTTACGGTGCCCGAGACACATGTCTCAATTGAGGTTGAGATATTGGTGCCAGACGGTAGAGAGAGAGCGAAAAAAACAATGCTTGAAAAACTCGGAGTGGTAGGAGGTATAGGAATACTGGGAACTATGGGAATAGTGATACCATATTCAACGGGTGCTTGGAGAGCCTCAATAGCGAGGCAGATAAATGTCGCTCGGGAAGAAGGAGTTGATACAATAGTGGGAACTACTGGGAGACAGAGTGAAATGAAGGCAAAAGAATATTTTTTATCATTACCAGATATTGCCTTCGTCGATCTCGGAGATTTCATAGGTTTTACCCTGAAGTATGCTAAGCAGAAAGGGATTAAAAGATTCATATATGCCGGATTTCCAGCAAAAATATCAAAAGTTGCAAAGGGAGAGGAATTTACACATGCAAAAAAGTCACATATCGATATAGACTTTCTCGTGAAGCTTGCCACTGAAGAGGGAGTTTCCGATAAATATATAATTGATGAACTCAGAAATTCAAATACGGTGAGGGAGTTTACCGAGAAAGCCAAATCGTTCGGATTGAAAAGTTTATTCGGAAAGCTTGCTCATCTTGCAAAGAAAAATTGTGAAAAGATCGGGGGAATATATACCGAGGTCGTTATATTTGATTTTGACGGAAATGGCATACTTGCTCACGCAAGATAGAATTCGCACAAGATAGAATTCAATTTATATATACAATTTTCTTTCACTATGGATACACAGAGAGCAGTCTTATAAGATGAAATAGTGCCTTTATTTTCTCTATTTTGAGTTTGAACCCTATTTTCACCTCTCTCCTGATTATCTTTTTGATGATATGTAAAGTTTCCTTATCAACAATAGGAATGTGTAGCGGTCCGATTAACTTTATCTTTGACATCTCAATGAGGTCTGCTGTGTTTGCTTCAATCCTTATATCTGGTGAGAAAAGTTCTCCATCAAACACTATGGCTCTGTTCCCTCTGAATGAGATGCTTACCTTTACATCTGCATCACGCGCGTATATAAGAACATCAGATTTTACCGACTTAGCGTCTTTCTCCTTCCATTTGTTCTTCTCAATATTTTCCTTTATCATTTGATGGAGCATTGTTGCAAGACCGTTTTCTTGAGCTTTTTCGTCAAGAACTAACTCAAACATTTCCCACTCACCTCCTTATTTTATCAATTGAAATAGCCTCATCTATGAGCATTATAGGAATGCCATCTTCTATCTTATAAAAAAGCCGACATTTTTCACATATCAGACCTGAGTTTACCTCATCAAGTTTTAGATCACCTTTGCACTTTGGACAAGCGAGTATCTCAAGAAGCTCAGGATCAATAACCCTCTTTTCTGCTTTTTTGCTTTCACCCATTTTTTCACTTCCTTCACCTTTTCTGCTTCTTTTTCCTTCTCCTTCTCCCCCTCCTTTCCCTTGTTTTATCTCTTTCATGCAATAATTTTTTGTTTATCACTTTTTGGTATCACATTTTTGCATAAATTTGGATATGTCGGGTTTAGCTAATAAGCGGGCTTTGACAAAGTTATTTCTTCGCTTTTTCTTCCTCATTTTCCTTCTCATTCTCCCCGCGTGCTCTCCCTATAGGATTAACCCTGCGAGAGAACTTATAGGGGGAAAAGAATCTGAACTTTATTTTGCCATAAATCCTCCGATTTTAATTCCAGCTATTCTCCACGTTTTAAGGGGTTTAAGAGGAGAAATGGAGTCTCCCTTCCCCGGTATAGGGGGATCTGCACCAGTTACAATCGGAATAAGAGGCGGATTATCTGATAGGGTGAACTTTGGTTTGAGCTTTGAGCCACTTGTCCCACTTTATCTTATTCTCGCCCTAATATCTGGCAATGGTGCCATATCGTTCGATAGTTATGTATCTTTCAACGCTCTTGATACTGGATACTCAAAAATTAATTTTGCTCTCTCCCTGCTCTCACACTTTGAAAGTTATTCCGATATTCAACTAATTCCACCAGGGGGAGGAAGAATACAAAATTCAATACTTGGTCTTGGTTTTGCCAGTGGATTTGTGATAGGAAATTTCCACTTCTCTTTTGAACCTATTTATTTCCCAGTCGCAAGTGGGGATTGGGAGCGTCAGGAGTATCCGAGCTTGAGGTTTGGTAAAAGAGGAGTAACCCCAGCCAGAATAAGGAAAATAGATTTAAGTCTCTTTATGGGATATGAAATTTCATCAGAGAAATTCAATTATGGTTTTTCAATCGCATTTCCCGGACTTCTAAACTTTTTGGAGATATGGTGTATTCGTGAAGTTTATGAAACTGTCGCAACTTATGAATTAGGTGCCTCCGCAAGTCCCATTGCCCGTTTATATGGAGCATGGACTCCTGTAATTTTTGGAGGTTACTTTGGAATAAAACTTAAATGATTTTTGGTTTGTCATTAAGCGGTTTGTTGTAGTGTTGCTTTTTGTTGCGATTGCTGTAATGTTGATTTTGCCTGTTCGCATATCTTTCTGAATGCTTCTGGGTCTGAGAAAGCTATTTCGGCAAGCACCTTCCTGTTAAGTTCTAATCCCATTTTTTTCAGTGCTGTGATAAGCTGTGAATATTTGAGTCCATTTTGTCTTGCGGCAGCATTTATACGCACTATCCAGAGGTGTCTGAAATTCCTTTTTTTGAGTTTGCGACCGGTATATGAGTGATATAGAGCACGGATAACCTGTTGGGTAGCTACTTTTGTAGCGCGGGATTGAGCCCCATAATAACCCCGCGCCATCTTCAAAATCTTCTTTCTCCTCCTTCTCCTCGGGACAACGAACTTTACACGCATGCTGAAAAACCCCTTGTGAAACAGATAATAGCGCCGGATAAAAATTATTGATTTGCAGAAAAAGTAATTGCTACATAAATAATATTGTCTGATGAACGAACATCAGCAGAATTATACTGAGGATACCGAATATCAAGATTTTAAAACAGAATTTGAAGCAAAAATCGGACTTGAAATTCATGTTCAGCTGAAGACAAACACGAAGCTGTTTTGTTCGTGTCCTCGTGACCCCAAAGCACCGCCAAACACAAATATATGCCCAATATGTGTAGGGCTTCCCGGAGTTCTACCTGTGCTGAACAAGCAGGCAATCGTGCTCGCGGTAAGAGCTGCACTGCTTCTTAACATGAAGATAAACAGAAAAAGTTTCTTTGAAAGAAAAAATTACTTTTATCCCGACCTACCCAAGAACTACCAGATATCCCAGTATAAAGTGCCACTTGCTGAGGGAGGATTTTTAGAAATAGATGGCGGGCGGAAAATAAGAATACAACGACTTCACATTGAAGAGGATGCAGGAAAAATGATCCATGGCGATGGGATAAGCTATGTTGATTTTTCAAGGAGCGGAACCCCTCTCGTTGAGATTGTGTCTATGCCAGACATATCAACCCCCTCTGAGGCATATGATTTTCTCACAAAGCTTCACAGAGTATTGGTCTGGTGCAATGTAACAGAAGGAAGTATGGAAGAAGGAAACTTGAGATGTGATGTGAATGTTTCGGTCAGACCGAAAGGTGAAAGACAGCTCGGTACAAAAGTTGAGATAAAGAACATAAATTCATTCAGGTTCATTCGCGATGCAATTGATTACGAGATAAAAAGGCAAATGAGTGTCTTGAGAAGCGGAGGAGTAATAAGACAGGAGACAAGAGGTTATGACCCAACCGCAAGAAAAACATTTATCATGAGGACGAAAGAATTCGCTCATGACTACAGGTATTTTCCTGACCCGGACCTTCTCCCACTCGTTATAACCGATGATATAATATCCCTTGCTAAAGAAGGCATAGATGAGCTTCCGGATGACGCAAAAAAAAGATTTACTTTACAATATGGACTTTCTGATTATGCTGTTGATGTTCTTACATCAGATAAGAGGATCAAAAACTTTTTTGAAGAGTTGGCTTGTGATTTTGATGATAAAAAATTGCTTGCAAACTTCCTACTTGAAGAGGTCCTACGCGTGGTGAATGAGGGTATATGCGACCTTGAAAGAGACAGGGAGAAACTCATACGTTTTACATCCGAAGTGCTGAAAGCTCAAAAATCCGGACTCATCACAAGAAATGCTGCAAAGGATGCGTTCAGAGAAGCTTTATCAGAAGATATAGACATAAAAGAAGCGATCGAAAAAAGAAGCACACTCAGAGATACCTCCGAAATACAAAAAGTAATAGATGAAGTTCTCTCCGAAAATCCCAACGAGGTCGAAAGGTTCAAAAATGGAGAGAAAAAGCTCCTCCAATTCTTCATAGGTCAGGTTATGAAAAAACTCAAAGGAAAATCTGACCCCCACCTTGTCAAAACACTTCTTGAAGAGAAACTGAAGTAAAAAGTTCGTGTCTGTATCTTCAGATGCCTCATATACCATGATAATAAAATTCGTTGAGCAATTTAACTCATCTCATTGCGATATGTATGCAAAAGGATAGCCGTGAGACCTATAATGTATCAATAGACCCTGATGTGTCATATCTCTTTGATCAAAACTCTGAGAACATACGATAAATAATAGAGAATACTGCTACCTATATTGAAATTATTACCTAACATCATTTATAAAAGTTTACCTTTATAAAATTTTCCTTTTTTATACGCATAATATTCTCTTTCTTTTTTTCTTTAATTGATTTGATATTCAATAAATAATAGTTTTCTGTAAGAATTTTGAGGAGCTTAACATGTTCTTGAGATACAGAGAAATGATAGAAATAACTAAAG
>FWWM01011244.1_pt1 | contig 10487 bp, 8 predicted proteins | sample 2228351 | NCBI WGS metagenome assembly FWWM01 (sample SAMEA103939774, study PRJEB20133) | metagenome
GGGGAGATCGGGGAGGCGAGCACGGCAGGGGACGCGGAGCGCGTCCGCGAGCTGGGGGAGCAGTACGCGCAGGCGGAGGCCGAGCTGGAGGCGGCGCTGGCGGAGTGGGAGGCGCTGCACGTGGAGGAGGGGTGAGCGTCAGGGGGCGGGGTATAAAATCGCTTATGTGATTGATGGTGCAGGAAACTTCCAGCGCGTGAGCGCGGTTGGCACCATCTGCGAGCACAGCCATTGCACAGTCGCTTTCTCAAAACCGGAGTTTGACTTGTTGTGCGAATTCCTGACGGCGTATTTCACTGACGGTGCAAGACAAGCGCTATGACTCACCTGTCCGAAGAAAGTCGGAGGCTGTCAATCAAGCACATTTCTGTAAACACTATTGAGGCATTGATCGAAGAGGCCTCGGTGAGCACCGATGCCTTTGTGTGTCTTTGTGCTGAGACTGCCCTCTTGTAGACCTGAGCAGTTCAGTCATCGTCTCCAGGGGGTGGGAGAGTTGGTGGCCTCTGTTGCCGACAGGCTTGGTTCAAAGGCAACGCTAGTCGTCTTGGGAGAGGTCATCGACCTGGTGGCCGTTCATGCAGCCATGCCCCTGCGTTACCAGCATTGGATAGCCATTAAACGAACTGCTCCCCGCCAGGTGGCAGGCAACGCCACACTGCCACAGTACCATTTTGGAGCGCTGATTTACACCCGATACAATGCGCCACTGCGGCACACCAAAACCAGAATTCAGTACACTTACTGCCCAGCCTGTGGCAAAACCACCAAAGACTACGGTGGTAAGAAGCACACCTATCACGAGTACGGCACGCTCATGTCTGACGTGTGGCGGGATGTTGCGTGTGACCTTGATGGTGACCTGACTGCTGTGTTTGAGCGCCTGGCCGATTTGTTTGGTCTCAGGCCCTATAAGAACCTGACAGTAGTTGACTGCCGCCCGCTGAACATGGCGCGTATCCCTGCCACCCCAGTGATAAAGGCAACTGAAACCTCGAACCGGCTACTGGAAACCAACACGCTCATTTGTGGGGACGCGATTGAACAACTGCAAAAGATACCTGATAATTCCGTAGACTTTGTTTTTACCGATCCTCCTTACAACCTGGGCAAAAAGTATACCGGCTACTCGGATGACCTGGAAATAACCCGATATTTCAACTGGTGCGATGAGTGGTTAACCGAGCTTGCCAGAGTTCTTAAACCCGGTAGAACTCTGGCGCTACTCAATATCCCTCTCTGGGCTATTCGGCACTTCCTCCACCTGGAGGCAATCCTGGACTTCCAGGCATGGATCGCTTGGGATGCTTTGTCTTATCCTGTCAGGAAGATCATGCCTGCGCACTACGCGATCCTATGCTTCAGCAAGGGAGATTCAAGGCCACTGCCAGGGTTGAATGGAGAAGCAGGCAAAACCAACCCAGGGTATGCACCACTCACATTTGACGCGCTCAATCCCCTGGCAGAAGGTTTCTGCCTGCGGGCCACCTGTGTAAGAAACCGTATGAGGAGAGGGGCTGATGACAGAGGGCCTTTGACTGATTTATGGTGGGACATACATCGACTCAAACACAACAGTCGTCGAGTTGATCATCCTACTCAACTGCCGCCCCAGTTGCTATATAGACTAATTGGGATTTTCACAAAACCTGGCGAGGTTGTGCTTGACTGCTTCAACGGCTCAGGCACGACTACCCTGGCAGCCCACCAATTGAGACGGCACTACATCGGGATCGAGCTGGAAGGGCGGTATCACCGTATGGCATTGGGCCGCCATCAGGAGATTGAAGCAGGCTTAGACCCTTTCCGAAAGGCTGAACGGAGACTGAGTGCCAAGAACAGCCCTGTGCCGAGGATGCCTAAGCAAAAGTACGAGGTTCCCAAGAAAACGCTTCAACTGGAAGTAAAGCGGGTCGCAGAGTGGTTGGGCCACCTACCCAGCAGGGAAGAGCTTATAGAACACGGGAGATACCCGATTAGATACTATGATGAATACTTTGTCAGTTGGGGGGAGGTATGTGCAGCAGCCCGCACCACTGGCATGAGCGAAGAACCCCCAGTAGATGACACGACAGAGTCATCCATTCATCAGTCGAAATTGTTTTAGCGGGCGCTAACAACTGCAAGTGCGCAAGGATCGGCACTTCGAGGTCGTTCATCTGTTGCAGCGGTAACATTCCCCTGATGTGTGGCGTGCGACTCACCTGGCAGAATGAAGCGTAGGGCACGCCTTTTCTATTCTCAGCAGTTTGCGGGCGTCAACCGGCGAGGGGGCAGGGCGCGGGGGGCGGGCCGTTGCCGGGAGGCAAAGCCTGCTATAATAGCGGCCAGCTTGCCTGCGCCTGGCGGTGTGCCCTACGGGAGGAAGCAATGAGCGGAGAAACCTGGCAGCTTGGCCCCCTGCGCGTGGAGCCGGGGCAGACATTGCGGGGCGTGTTCCCGGTGGACGTGGGGGCGGCGCGGGTCAACTTCCCGATGGCGCTGGTGAACGGCACGGAGCCGGACCCGGTGGTGCTGGTGACCTCCGGGATGGACGGGGACGAATACGCGGGGTGCGAGGCGGCGCTGCGGCTGATCGACGCGCTGGACCCGGCGACGCTGGCGGGGCGGGTGATGATCTGCCCGATCCTGGACCCGCTGAGCTTCGAGGCGCAGCACAGCCAGAATCCGCTGGACGGGCTGTTCCTGAAGCACGTGTTCCCCGGCGACCTGGAGGGCAAGCCGACGCAACGGCTGGCCTATTTCATCTACCAGAACTTCGTGCTGCCCGCCGACGCCTGGATCGACCTGCACGCGGGGGAGACGAGCGAGGAGGTGATCCCTTTTGTGTGGACCACGCAGGGGGAGGACGCCCAGGTGAGCGAGCAGAACCGCATCCTGCTGGGGTACGCGGGGGCGGGGCTGGGGCTGCTGCATCCGCCGGGGGTGTGGGAGGTGGCCCCGGCGGCGCTGGCGGCCAGCACGGCGCTGCTGGTCTCGCAGGCGGGGCGCCGCCACCACATCGACGAGGAGGCGGTGAACTTTCACCTGGAGGTGATCCGCAACGTGCTGGCGGGGATGGACATGCTGGCGGCGGCGGAGGCCCCGGCCCCTGCCCCGGCCAGCGCGCTGTACCTGGACCACGAGGCGATCCTGGCGGAGCACACGGGGCTGTGGTACGCCCACGTGAAGGCGGGGGAGACGGTGAGCGCGGGGCAGGTGTTGGGGGAGGTCTACGCGCTGGACGGCAGCCGGGTGCTGCAAAGCGTGCAGAGCACGGTGGATGGGGTGGTGCTGGCGATCCAGGGAGGGCTGGCGACGCGCCCGCGCCTGCGGCTGGCGCTCATCGCGCACCGGCGACAGGTGGGGGAAGGCCCGACGCCCGACCTCGCCTCCTGAATCACCCGCTTCAACCGCGTGGAGCGACCTCACCCCCTGGCCTCCACTCATCTTCGTGGCTGGGGGGGGCGTTGCCCGCGAAGTCGCTGGCAAGACGGCATGCAATCTGAGTGTGTGAGGGGGAGTGCGCATGGATTTTGGCCGGGCATTCAGCTACGTGTTCGAGGACGAGGACTGGGTGAGCAAGGTGCTGCTCACCGCCGTGATCGGGCTGATCCCCATCGTCAACTTCGCCCTGTTCGGGTGGGTGATCGCGCTGATGGATAACGTGGTGGCCGGTGAGGAGCATCCGATGCCCGCCTGGGACAACTTTGGGGACAAGTTCACGGCAGGGTTGATGTACTTCATCGCCAGCGTGGTCTACAACATCCCCCTGCTGCTGGTGATCGGCGTGCTGGCGGGGGCGGGGATGCTGGCCGGGACGCGGGGGGGCGAGGTCATCGGCCTGGTGGTGGGCTGCGGCGCGGCGGGGCTGAGCGTGGCCTATACGGTGGTGGCGCTGGCGGTGCTGTTTGCGGGCATGGTGCGCTACACGCGGGAGCGCGAGCTGAGCACCCTGCTCCAGTTTGGGGAGAACCTGCGCCTGGCGCAGGACAACCTCTCGACGCTGGTCACGCTGGCCCTGTACCTGATCCTGACGGGGGTGATCTTCTCGCTGTTTGGCTGGATTCCGTGCATCGGGTGGCTGGCAGCCGTGGCGCTGGGGACGCCGGTATATGGGCATCTGCTGGGGCAGGCCGCGCAGCAGATGCTGGGCAAGCGCAAGCGCGGCGGGCTGGTTTAGGCGCGGTTGCCGGAAAGCCGGTTTTTCATCATAATCCCTGTCAAAATTGATTGTGGTTCCAAGGAGGAGCGTTTCATGGATCTGGCCCGCGCCTTTAACTACGCTTTTGAAGACGAAGACTGGCAGTCGAAAGTCCCGATCACGCTCGTGATCGGCATCATCCCCATCGTGAATCTGGCCGTGCTGGGCTGGGGGCTGGACCTGGTGCGCAACATGCTGGACGGGGTGCGAAATCCGATGCCGGACTGGAGCGACCTGGGCACGCAGTTCTCCGAGCGGTGGGTGGCAGGACTGATAGCCGGGGTCGGCTGGTTCATCTATTACATCCCCTGGCTGATCGTGAGCGTCATCCTGAACACGATCAGCGGAGCGATGTTCCGGGGCGCTGACAACCTGGGGTTTCTCTCGATCTCGTTGGGGATCAGTTGCCTGGTCTCGCTGCTGGGCATCATCTACGCGGCGGTGGTGTGGCTGCCGTTCTCGGTGGGGCTGATGCGCTACGCGCGGACGCGGGAGTTCAACCACTTCCTGCAATTTGGGCGCAACCTGAACATCGCCATGGAGAACCTCTCCACGCTGCTGGTGCTGGGCATTTTCATGTTCGTGTACGGCATCCTGCTGGGGATCATCGCGCTGATCCCGTGCATCGGCTGGCTGCTGGCGCTGTTCTCGATGCCCATCAGCGTGATCGTGCAGGGGCACCTGGTGGGGCAGGCGGCGGTGGAGATGGCGGCCAAGTCGCGGGGGGCGGCCTAAGAGGCGCGGCTGCCCGGTTGGAGGGGGCGACGCCCATCCCGGCGGGGCCGGGGTGGGCGTTTTTTTGTGGTGGGGGACCTCACCCCCTGGCCCCCTCTCCATCTTGTACACATCTGCGTGGAGAGGGGGAAGCGGGGGCGTTGCACGCGGAGGCGGCCTTTCTGCTAAACTAGGGGCAGAGGCGATGAGGTGTGCAACTCTCCAGCGGAGGCGAGCCGATGCCTGAGCGTGAAGCGGTCAACCTGCCGGACTTACTGGGCGCGATCACCGGCGGCGAGCGGCTGAACCTGGACGTGGTCCAGTGCGCGCTGGCCGTGCGGCCTTCCGCGACGCCCGCCGGGAGGCCGTTCCTGGCCGTGCTGCTGCTGCAGAATGCGTCTGACATCGACGTGGACGTGACGGCGCAGGTGCGGCTGCCGGAGCGGGACGCGGCCAACCAGCGCCACCGGTTCTTTGCCCAGCGGGAGCGGCTGCTGGTGGGGCTGCGGCCGGCGGAGGTGGGCTACCTGGCGCTGCCGCTGTCCTCCTCCCCCAATGCGCAGCCGGGCCAGGGCTACCGGCTGGTGGTGGAGCTGGAGGTGAAGCGCATGGACCGGCAGAAGCCCCGGCGGGTGCGGCAGCCGGAGGGGGGCGGGCTGTTCGTGGAGACGGAGCTGGCGCAGGAGGCGCAGGACCGCATCTGGGAGTTACAGCAGTTGATCTTCTCGGCGGAGCGGGCGGGGCGGTCTGGGGTGGCGGTGCCGTTCACGGTGAAGCCGCCGGAGGTGGGCAAAGTGCCGGAGCTGACGGCGGAGTGGGTGAGCCTGTGGACGCTGAGCGACCACGTGGACGAGCGGGTGCTGCTGGAGCGGGCGCGGGAGCCGCTGGGGCGGGCGCTGCCGCAGTTCCGACGGGAGGTGGTGTTCTACCCGCTGCTGGAGGCGGTGCAGACGCGCTTTAAGGCGGGGGGGTACGCGCTGAAGGCGGGGGAGGCGGGATACATCAGCAAGCTGCTGACGGAGAGCGGCGGACGCTGGGGGTGGAGACGGGGGCGGCGAGGGCGGGGGAGGGGGAGAGCGGGGAGGTGCCGGCCTGGCTGCTGCGTTGCTGCCGCGTCCTGCTGGACCGCCCGGAGGCGGCCAACAACGTCCCCTACCTGACGAGCCAGATGATCTTCCACGACGTGGTGCGGGACGCGGTGCGCCTGGGCCTGACGATGGTGGAGACGGTGACAGGGGAGCACTTTGGGGACGCGGCGGAGCAGGAGGACTACGCCGAGGCCGTGGTGCGCCGGATGCAGGAGGGGGGGCTGGACTTTGCCCACACCTACCTGCCGCTGGTGCTGGCGGGGCTGATCGCCAACGCGCGGGTGGTGATGCCCAAGGAGCAGCCGCGCCAGACGATCTACCTGCTGCAGAAAGCCAGGGAGGAGCGCGCCGGCGAGGCGGACGCGGACAACGGGCCGATCTTCGCCATGACGGACCAGTTGATCGAGCGCGCCCTGGACCAGATGGCCGGATACGCGCATTGAGGGATGGGGCTGCCCTGAGGAGCAGCACGGCGCGGGCGCAGAGGGGACGGAGCCATGGTGGAATACGATTACCCGGACGTGCTGGGGACGATCACCGGCGGGGCGCGCGTGGAGATGGAGACGCTCCAGGCGGCGCTGGGGGTGTTCCCAGGGCGGGCGGCGCTGGGGCAGCCCTTTGAGCTGTTGCTGCTGCTGCAAAGCGTGATCGACCAGCCGCAGGAGGTGGTGCTGGCGGCCAGGCTGCCGCGCCAGGACGCCGCCGGGCACCGGCTGAGCTTCTTCCTGCCCAAGAAGCAGTTCAAGCTGCGGATGGGGCCGGGGGAGGTGGGGTTGGTGCACCTGCCGGTGGTGGCGCAACCGCCCACGCCGCCGGCGCGGGGCTACCCGGCGCAGGTGAAGCTGTTGGCGCAGCCCACGGGGGAGGGGCACCGGCAGGTGCGGGCGCGGGGGACGGGGCGGCCACCCAGCGCGCTGAGCCTCTCGCCCTTTCGGCTGGAGGTGCTGCGGGACGTGGGCTTTGGGGGAGACAACAGGCCGCCGGATACGCTGCGCTGCCGGTTCGACGTGATCCCCGGCCAGGTGAACGTGGGGCTGGTCCACCCGACGCCCAAGTACGAGACGCTGTGGACGGCGCAGGATTACCAGGCGGAGCGGGGCAAGATCGAGGAGGTGATCAGCCTGGCCGAGGCGGTGATGCTGGACTTCACGCGGAGCAACATCTTCTTCCACGTGCAGGAGGCCACCAGCGAGCGGTTTGGGCGGGCGGGGCTACCGCTGCATCCGGGGGAGGCGCTGTTCGTGGCGAAGTCGTTGACCTACGTGTTTGAGGACGCGCTCCAGGTGGAGCAGGGGTTCACGCTGCACGAGGGGCGCTGGTTCCAATGGTTGTGCAGCCTGCTGGTGCGGGGCTCCGCCGTGGCCGGGCAGGACCGGGGGGAGCTGGCCGCCGGGCCGCTGTACCTGGGGGCGGTGTACGACGCGGTGCGGGTGGGGCTGCCGATGGTGGAGGTGGCGACGCGGCAGCGCTTTGGCACGGCGCAGGAGCACCGGCTGTACGCGGAGAAGGTGGTGCAGGCGCTCCAGGGGAGCATCCCCATCGACCTGAGCCACGCCTACCTGCCGCTGATCATGGCCGGGCTGCTGCTGAACGTGCGCATCAAGCTGATCAACGAGAACCTGTGGGAGAGCGTGGACGCGCTGGAGGAGGCGATGCGGGGGCGGGCGCGGCTGGCCGCCGACCCGGAGAACCCCATTTTCCGCTCCGTGGAGACGCTGATGGAGAAGGCGCGGGAGGCGCTGCGCTACGGGCGCATCCCGCGCGAGTAGGGGGCGGACCTTGGTGAAAAACGCATAAGAAATCTCTCAGAGATTTATTAGAACGCCTGTACAGGCCGGGGGCAGGCGAGCAAGGTATGATATACTTAAACTGAGGACCAGTTTAGCAGGGAAGTTACCCGATACCGAACCTTTCCTGAGACTCGTGGAAAGAAGACCATACGACGATGATGCGTTTTGACCGTTTTACCGAGCGCCTGCAAGACGCCGCCGCGCGCGCCAACGAAATCCTGATGCGCTACGGGCATAACCAGATCGACGTGGAGCACTTTCTGCTGGCGCTGTTGGAGCAGCCGGAAGGCGTGATCCCGCAGGTGCTGGAGCGCATGAACGTGGACGTGGCCGTGATCCGGCAACGGCTGGACGAGGTGCTGAAGGCCTCGCCCAAGGCGGCCATTTACGGCGGCGGGGCGGGGCAGGTGTTCATCACGCCGCGCGTGAAGCGGGTGATCGACCTGGCGAACAACGAGGCCAACCGGCTGAAGGACGAATACATCAGCACGGAGCACGTCTTCCTGGCGATTCTGGACGAGCGGGGGACGGCGGCGGCGCGCATCCTGGCCGACGCGGGGGTGACCAAGGAGCGGGTGCTGGAAGCGATCAAGGAGGTGCGGGGCGGGCAGCGGGTGACCGATCCGCAGGCGGAGAGCCGCTACCGGACGCTGGAGAAATACTCGCGGGACCTGACGCGCCTGGCGACGGAGGGCAAGCTGGACCCGGTGATCGGGCGGGACGAAGAGATTCTGCGGGTGATTCAGATTCTGAGCCGCCGCACGAAGAACAACCCGGTGCTGATCGGGGAGGCGGGGGTGGGCAAGACGGCCATTGTGGAGGGGCTGGCCCAGAAGATCGCCGCCAACGACGTGCCGGAGATTCTGCTGGGCAAGCGGGTGGTGGCGCTGGACCTGGGGGCGATGATCGCGGGGAGCCGCTTTCGGGGGGAGTTTGAGGAGCGGCTGAAGGCGGCCATCGAGGAGATTCAGCGCTCGGAGGGGGAGATCATCCTGTTCATCGACGAGCTGCACCAGGTGGTGGGCGCGGGGGCGGCGCAGGGGGCGCTGGACGCCAGCAACATGATGAAGCCGGCGCTGGCGCGGGGGGAGCTGAACGCCATCGGGGCGACGACGCTGGACGAGTACCGGCAGTACATTGAGAAGGACTCGGCGCTGGACCGGCGGTTTGCGCCGGTGTACGTGGACGAGCCGAGCGTGGAGGAGACCATTGCCATGCTCCACGGGCTGCGGGACCGCTACGAGGCGCACCACAAGGTGACCTTCTCGGACGCGGCGCTGGAGGCGGCGGCGCGGCTTTCTCACCGCTATGTGACGGACCGGCGGCTGCCGGACAAGGCCATCGACCTGATGGACGAGGCGGCGGCCAAGCTGCGGGTGGCGCTGTATTCCCTGCCGCAGGAACTCAAAGAGATGAAGATGGAGATCGACCGCTTGCAGATGGAGGAGGACGCGGCCAGCGCGGCGCGCAACTACGAGCGGGCCATGGAGTACCGCACGCGGCGGGTGCAGCTTACGGAGAAGTTCGAGGCCAGCCGGGAGCAGTGGCAGCAGAAGAACCAACTGGACGAGATCGTGGACGTGAACGACATTGCGGAGGTGGTGGCCAGTTGGACGGGCATCCCGGTGAACCAGATGCTGGAGACGGAGGCGGAGAAGCTGCTGCGCATGGAAGAGGCGCTGCACAAGCGGATCGTGGGGCAGCACGAGGCGATAGTGGCGATCTCCGACGCGATCCGGCGGGCGCGCTCCGGCCTGAAGGACCCCCGCCGCCCGATAGGCTCCTTCATCTTCCTGGGGTCGTCGGGGGTGGGCAAGACGGAGCTGGCCAAGGCGCTGGCGGAGTTCCTGTTTGACGACGAGGACGCGCTGGTGCGCATCGACATGAGCGAGTACCGCGAGTCGCACACGGTGAGCCGGCTGTTCGGGGCGCCGCCGGGCTACGTGGGCTACGAGGAGGGCGGCCAGCTCACGGAGGTGGTGCGCCGCCGCCCGTACCGGGTGATTCTGTTCGACGAGATCGAGAAGGCGCACCCGGACGTATGGAACGCGCTGTTGCAGATACTGGAGGATGGCCGCCTGACGGACGGGCAGGGGCGGGTGGTGGACTTCCGCAACACGGTGATCATCATGACCAGCAACCTGGGGACGGAGTTTGCGCGGAAGAGCGGGGCGCTGGGCTTTGCGCCCAGCGACAGCCCGGAGCTGGCCGCCGACCACGAGGCCATCGAGAAGGCGATGCGGCAGACCTTCCGGCCAGAGTTTTTGAACCGGATCGACGAGATCATCATCTTCAAGCCGCTGTCGATTGAGGAGGTGGAGCAGATCGTCACGCTGCAGATGAAGGACATCGCGGGGCGGCTGGCGGAGCAAGGGCTGGCGGTGGAGCTGACCGCCGCCGCGCAGCGGTGGCTGGCGAAGCAGGGCTACGACCCGCAGTTTGGGGCGCGTCCGCTGCGGCGGGCCTTGCAGCGGTTCGTGGAAAGCCCGCTGAGCGTGAAGCTGCTGCGGGGGGAGTTCAAGCCGGGCGACCTGGTGGTGGTGGACGTGAAGGACGACGCGGTGCAGTTCGAGCGGCGGGAGAACGCGGCCCCCGAGCTGCTGGGGCAGATGCAGCGGAGCGAGCCGCCGGCCAGGGTGAAGCCGCTGGTGCCGGAAGAGGTGGACTGAGGCTGCCGATTGATCGGCGGACACAAGGCCCGCGCACGTCGCG
>FWWM01014208.1_pt1 | contig 10485 bp, 9 predicted proteins | sample 2228351 | NCBI WGS metagenome assembly FWWM01 (sample SAMEA103939774, study PRJEB20133) | metagenome
GCTTAGTGGCCGATCAACAGTCCAGTGAAAGCCCCCGGCTTTCTATCGTCATCCCCGCCTACAACGAGGAAGCCCGCCTGGGGGAGAGCCTGCACCAGGTGGCCGACTTCGTCGCCCGCCAGGATTACCCCATCGAGGTCGTGGTGGTGGACAACAACAGCTCCGACCGCACCCAGGCTATCGCCCGCGAGTTCGCCGCCGAGCTGCCCTACCTCCGCGTGCTGTTCGAGGGCACCCAGGGCAAGGGCGCAGCCGTCCGCACGGGCATGCTGGCCGCCAGGGGGGCCTACCGCTTCATCTGCGACGCCGACCTCTCCATGCCCATCGAGGACGTGGTCCGCTTCCTGCCCCCCCTGCTCAACGACTACGACATCGCCATCGGCTCGCGGGAAGCCCCCGGCGCGGTCCGCTACGACGAGCCGTGGTACCGTCACCTGATGGGCCGCGTCTTCAACACCATCGTGCGGCTGTTCGCCGTGCCCGGCTTCCAGGATACCCAGTGCGGCTTCAAGATGTTCCGCAGCGAGGTGGCCGAGGACCTCTTCCCCTTGCAGACGATGAACGGCTGGAGCTTTGACGTGGAGATTCTGCACGCCGCGCAGCGGCGGGGCTGGCGCATCGTGGAGGTCCCCATCCACTGGTACTACAAGGCCAACACGCGCATCCACCCCATCCGCGACTCGGTCGAGATGTTCGTGGAAGTGCTCAAGATCCGCCTCAACGCCCTGCGCGGGTTCTACAACGCCCGCTAGCCTCTCCGCAGGGAGGGCTGCGCCACCGGGCAACCCGACCCGCGCCCTGCGGGTTTTCACCCGTCGCTTTCGGTGCTAAACTTGATGTGAGGGGCGTTGTGGTACTGGAGGTTGCAACACGCCATGGCCAAGCGCGAGGTCATCACCGCCAGCCTGCAATACGAAAAGGAGCTGTACGCCCGTGGGTTCCGCCTCATCGCCGGGCTGGACGAGGCCGGGCGCGGGGCCTGGGCCGGGCCGGTGGCGGCGGCGGCGGTCATCCTGCCCCTGGACCGCGAGGACCTGCCCGAAGCCCTGGCCGGCGTCATCGACTCCAAGCAACTGGACGCCGACCAGCGGCAACACCTGGCCGCCACCATCAAGTCCGTCGCCCTGGATTGGGCCGTAGGCCGCACCGCCAGCTTTGAGGTGGACAAGCAGGGCATCGTCGTCGCCACCCGGCTGGCTATGGAGCGCGCCCTGCGCAAGTTGACCCTGGTCCCGGACTACCTGCTGACCGACTACGTGGGCGTGCTGGATACCGCCATGCCGGAGGACCGGCAGATGCGCCTGATCAAGGGCGACGAGAAGTCGCTGAGCATCGCCGCCGCCAGCATCCTGGCCAAGGTGGAGCGCGACGCCTTCATGCTGGGGCTGGACGAGCAGTACCCCGAATACGGCTTCGCCCGCCACAAGGGCTACGGCACCCAGGAGCACAAGCTCAACCTCAGCGCCCACGGCCCCTGTAGCGCCCACCGGGGCAGCTTCAAGCCGATCATCAACTGGCGCACCCTGCTGGAGATGCCGAGGCCGGGGGGCACAGCGCCGGTCGGGGAGGAGGAGCAGGAGTCCCGGGAGCCGGGGCAGGCGAAGGAGGAGTCCAGGCAGTCTGAGGAAACGCGGGGCGAATCCGAAACTGGAGCCGAAACAGGTAAGGAATAGTCCGCCGGGCCACGACGGATCGACAGCAAAAAACAGACCTCCTGCGCGCAATGGCAGGAGGTCTTTGGGTTGGGCTGCCTGTTGGCGGTGTGGTCCGGGGCGGGCGCGCCTACTTCACCCGCACGCCGCCGCTGAAGGGCACTTCCCGGCGATACCGGGTCAGCCAGCCGTACTTCTTCGGATTTTCGATGATCAGGCGGTCCAGCGCGTCGGCGTCGTAGATGCGGCGCACGCCGCCCGCAAAGAGGCGGGCGTACCCCTCGTCGTCCGCCCAGTTCTCGCCGCGATACTCCAGCAGCATCTTCAGCCGCTCCTTGGCCGCCTCGATCACGGGCAGCACCTCGGCCTCCACCTGCTCCAGCCGGGCCTGCTGCTCGCGGATGATCCCTACCAGTTCCGCGATCTCCTGGTCGATGGACTTGATCGCCACCGCGCCGGCGCTGACGCGCCTGTTGGCTTCCTCGCGCATGTCTGTCTCTCTCTTACCACTAAACTGCTCCGCTTATTATTATACATCAAACGCCGCTGAAAGGATATTAGACGGACATATGAATCCGGGCCGCCGCACAGGCGCTACAGAGCGTCATCGTCCTCCTCCAGGTCGCTGCCCCGGCGGATGGCGTCCTCCCCAAAGCGGTCGCGCAGGGCGTCCAGCGTTTCTTGCAGGCGCTGGTGCTGCGCCTCCGCCCTGCGGTCCTCCCACAGCCCAAGCTGGCGATGCCCCTCCGCCGCCTCAAAGCCACTGATGCCCACCCCCAGCAGGCGCACCTTCCTGCCGGGCGGCCAGTTCTGCTCGAAGAGGCGCAGGGCCACGGCGCAGATCACCTCATCCTGGTCGGTGGGGTGGTCCAGCGTGGTCTGCCGGGTCAGCGTGGTGAAGTCCGCCCAGCGCAGCTTGATCTTGATCGTGGCCCCGCGCAGCCCGGAGCGCCGGGTCCGGCGGCCCACGCCCTCCGCCAGGCGGCGCAGCGTCCGCCTCAGCGTGACGGGGTCGCTCACGTCGCGGCTGAAGGTGATCTCCTTGCTGATCGACTTGGCCTCGCGGACGGTCTCCACCGGGCGCTCGTCGATGCCCCGCGCGTGACGGGCCAGGTGCGCCCCGTGCTTGCCGAACTGGCGGACCAGGTCGTGCTCCGGCCAGCGGGCGATGTCCCCGATGGTGCGCATGCCCAGCGCGCGCAGCCGCTCCGCCGTCTTGGGGCCGACCCCCCACAGGGCCGTGATCGGCAGCGGGGCCAGGAAGGCGGCCTCCTGCCCCGGCGGCACCACCTTGATGGCGTTGGGCGGGCCGTCGGTGTGGGCGCTGGCCTCCGCCTTGCCCAGGTTGTTGGCGATCTTGGCTACCAGCTTGTTGCTGGCCACGCCCAGCGAGCAGGGCAGCCCCAGCCCCTGGTTGATCTCCGCCTGCAAGCGGCGGGCGATGGCCTCCGCCGGGTCCGGCAGGGCCGTCACGTCCAGGAAGGCCTCGTCGATGGAGAGCTGCTCCACCAGGGGGGTCAGCGCCTCCAGGCGCGCCATCACCTGCCGCGACCGCTCCCGGTAGGCCTCGAAGTGGTGGGGGATGATGATCAGCGCCGGGCACAGGCGCACGGCCCTGGCCATCGGCATGGCGGAGCGCACGCCGTAGCGCCGCGCGGCATAGGAGCAGGAGGCCACCACGCCGCGCTGGTCCGGCCTGCCGCCCACGGCGAAGGCCTTGCCGCGCAGAGAGGGGTCGCGCTGCTCCTCCACCGCGCAGAAGAAGGCGTCCAGGTCCAGGTGCAGGATTTTGCGGGCGGTCATGCCCCTCAGTTTAACCCCGCCGCCGGGGCAGGGAAACCCGTCGCCGCCGACCCAGCCCCGCGCCAGACAACCTTATCCCACATAATCCTAAGGCATCCCACATATCCCACGACATAACCCACAATATGCATCCTCAAGCCCACCATTAAGCGGGCGGCGGCCCAAAGGGAGGCCGTTTGTCACCGCCCGCCGGGACAACCATCCGCTTGACGCGCCGCTGCATCCCTGCTACAATTATTTTGTGAGGCTGAATATCTACCGGGCAAAGCGAAGCCAGGGGGAGCGAGCCATGCCGGCCCGCAACTTCAACAAGCGCACCTTCACCTTCCGCCATTTCGTGGCCTCGGCGCGGGACATCCTGGCCCACATGGGCGACCTGCGGCAGGCCACGCGGGGCGGGCGCGTGAGCCGCGCCTTCGCGGAGAAGATCATGCTGGCCGTGACCCAGGTCAACGGCTGCCGCTATTGCAGCTACGGCCACACGCGGGCGGCGCTGGCGGCGGGCGTCAGCCGGGAGGAGCTGCAAAAGCTGCTGGCGCAGGACATCGGCGACTTTCCGCAGGAGGAGGCCGTGGCCCTGGCCTTTGCCCAGCACTACGCCGAGAGCGGCGACCGCCCCGCCCCGGAGGCCTGGCAGCGGCTGGTGAGCTACTACGGGCCGCAGACGGCGCGGGACATCCTGGCCTACATCCGCATGATCACCTTCGGCAACCTGCTGGGCAACACCTTCGACGCCTTCTTCAGCCGCCTGGCCGGGCGGCCCGCGCTCAGCAGCACCCTGTGGGACGAGCTGGGCGTGCTGCTGCTGACCGCCGTGGGGGCGCTGCCCATGGGCCTGCTGATGGGCGCGCGCCTGCTCGCCCGCCGCGCCGCGCCGTAGCGGGCCGGGCCGGGGGAAGCCAGGGCTTTGCGCTCACTGCGTCCGCGCCAGAAAAAACCAGAAACCAGGACTAAGAGCGGGCCAGGCGGAACCCCCCGTCGTTGACCCAGTCGAGTGGATTGAACCTGTCCCGGTAACCGCAGCGGAAGAGACCGGTACCGTAGCCGAACCACGAACCGCCGCGCAGAACACGCCTATAAGCTCTGCTGTTCACGTCATTGGTCTCGTTGTCGTAGTCCGTCAGGCACCACTCCCACACGTTGCCCGCCATGTCCACCACGCCGAAATAGCTGTCCCCCTTGCCCTCATAGTGGGTCACAGGGGTTGTGCCATTGCTATCACATGGGGACACCGAATTGTTGCAGCGCTGGCAGTCCCAATCATCCCCCCAGGGGTAGGCCCGGCCATCGTCGCCTTGGGCGGCGTACTGCCACTGCTCCTCCGTCGGCAGCATGATGCGCTCGCCGGTCGCCTCACTCAGCCACAGGCAGAAGGCCACCGCCTCGTACCAGCTCACCCCCACCACCGGCTGCTCGGCTCCATTCCATTTCACATCGCGCCAGTAGCGCGGCTCCGTCCAGCCCGCTTTCTCTCGCCGGCTCCACCCCGCCTCTGTCCACCATCGGCGCTCCCGGTAGCCGCCCGCTTCGATAAACCGGGCGAACTGGGCGTTGGTGAGCGGGTACCTGGCGATGCTGTACCCCCGGCGTGGGATCTCGATCCAGCCAAAAGGGGCGGGCAGCAGCTCGACGCTGCGCGGATGGGCCGCTGCAACCGGGGCTTCCGCCTCCGCCGCCGCCGCGATGCGCCGCTGGACCTCGGCGCGGTCCGCCGGGGGCGTCTCCTGTACCCGCACGTACTCCGGCGTCTTCAGGAAGCGGGTGCGCAGCATCTCCATGGCGGCCTCAAAGAAGAAATGCGGCAGCGGCAGCCCGTTTTTCCTGCTCACCACGGCCCGCAGCGCGTCCGGCAGGTGGCCCAGCTCCCGCTCGAAGTCCGCGCCCTCCTCGATGACCGGCACGATGTTGCGGTCCAGGCGCACGGCCTCCTCGATCTCCCGCCGCAGCCAGTCGCCGGGGCTGGCGCAGCGCTCCAGCGCGCCGGGCGAGACCAGCAGGATGAAGTGGGCGCGTGCGGCGATCTGGTTGAGGATGATGCGGTCGAAGTCCCCGGCGTCGATGGTGGTCACGTCCAGGAAGGCGTCCCAGCCGTGCATCCTCAGGTCCTGGTAGATCGCGCGCGCCAGGTGCTTGCTCTTCTCGCGCCGATAGGAGATGAAGACGGTTTTCTGTTCCATTGCGTGTTTCCAGGGTCGCTTCCCGGCGAGGGTGACAGGCTGCGCCGCTAGCATTATAGCAGATGGCGGGCAGGGCCGGGGCGGCGCGCTATAATGGCCGCCAGTGCCAGCCCCCACACCGCAGGGAGAGCGAACCATGCCCTATGTGGACACCGCCACCGGCGCGCGCCTGGAATACGTGGAGCAGGGCCAGGGCCAGCCCCTCATCGCCCTGCACGGCATGCTGGGCACGGCCCGCCGCCACCTGGGCCGCGTCATCGACTGGCTGAGCGCCGACTTCCGCGTGCTGGGGCCTTCGCTGCGCGGCTACGGCGAGTCGCAGCCCAAGCCCCGCGACTTCCCCCCGGACTTCTACCACCGCGACGCCGCCGACGTGCTGGCCTTCATGGACGCCCTGGGCATCGAGCGGGCGCACCTGCTGGGCTACTCCGACGGCGGCGAGGTGGCCCTCATCGCCGCCGGGACGCAGCCGGGGCGCTTCCGCTCCGTGGTGGTGTGGGGCGCGGTGGGCTACTTCGGCCCCCTGCTGCGCAGCGTGATCACCGCCCCCGGCTACCTGCAACGCCTGGCCCCCACCCCGGACCTGATGAGCCTGCACGGCATCCTGGACGCGGAGGCCTTCGCCCGCCAGTGGGCGCAGGCCGCGCTGCACATGATCGACTCCGGCGGCGATGTCAGCCTGAGCCTGGCCGATCAAATCAGCGCCCCCCTGCTGATGATGCTGGGCCGCCAGGATCACCTCAACCCCGTCCAGTACGCGGAGCGCTTTGTGGCGCGCGCGCCCCAGGCCCGGCTGGCCCTCTTCGACTGCGGCCACGCCATCCAGGACGAGGCCTGGGAGGCGTTCCGCCGCGTGGTGGGGGCGTTCCTGGCGGCGGCGCGGCAGGGGCAGCCGCAGGCCGGGGAGTGAGGCCGCCACAGCCCCCCGCCGGGACGACTGGCGCCCAAACCGCCCGCATGGCTCTTGACAAATTCGCGCAGAAAGACTATAGTCTCAATCGTAGGACGCAGCATGAGCAGTGTGCAGAACACAGGCGACGCGCGGGTCCCGCGCGTTTTTTTCTGCGGGCACATCGGTCGAATGCAGGTCGTCCACATTGAGTTCAATGCCATCAGGCTAAGTACAGGAGTTTGTTTCAATGGCTGAACGCATTCAGGGCACCGTCAAGTGGTTCAATGGGACCAAGGGCTACGGCTTCATCCAGCAGGAAAACGGCCCCGACGTTTTTGTGCACTACTCGGCAATCGTCGGCGGTGGGTTCCGCAACCTTGACGAAGGCGACCGTGTCGAATTCACGATCGTCGAAGGACCGAAGGGCCTGCAGGCTAGCGAAGTAACCAAGCTCTAAAGCCAGCGGACCGCAAAACGCCCTCGCCGCAACCCGCGACGGGGGCGTTTTTGATTCCCCGGCGGTCCCGGCCCCGTAAAGGCGGAAAGCCTGGGGACAAAGCTGTGCATAACCCTGTGTACAATAGGGGATAACAGCGTGCCGCGCTGTGGATAACCGGCTGCCCGCCTGTTTGCCAGATTCACAAAAATTTCATAATTCCATTGCGCAAGTCTCTTAGTCATCATGTATAATAATTAACAAATAGTTCGTGAAAACATCAAGCGGCACGCAAGCTTAATGATAACACCCAGCGATTCTCCTCCTTGCCACACACAGTGTATCAGCGAACCCGGCGCCAGCCGAAAATGGGAGCGTTTTGGCGGGAGGGTGTCCATAAGGCCCGGCACGACACCCTCGAAGTCTGTCTCTCCTGGACGTTGGCATGCTGACAGCTCATTCGCTCACTGACTTACCACTCACAACACGCTCTTACATCACCAAGAACACGGACGCCCAGACCCGGCCAGCCTTAAGCGAGGCGCAGGCGGGCCACATGGCAGCAGCATTGAGGGCTTCCCCCCTGCCAGGAGGGAGGACGTGCGCAGAGTCCGACATAGTTGGAGGAGCAAATGGCAAACTACCATCTGTCAATGACCAAAGAGCTGCATAAGTTGTTCAACAAGTCTAAAGGCGGCCTAGGCCCCGCAGAGCAGGAAAAGTTCAAACGGGTCATCGACCTGATGATGCAGAATCCGTTCCATCCCTCCATCCACCGGGGACCGATCCGGGGCGCCATAGACCCGAAGGTCTATCACTCCGAAGTGGGCAAACTGCGCCTGATCTGGCGACTGATTGACGGAGGGGAAATTATCCTGGCTTACCTGGGAGAACACGACCCGGCCAACAACTGGGCAAAACGGCATCGCATCGACCTTAACCCTGATGGATTGGTGTGCATCAAGGACGTGCTTAATCTGCCCGCCCCCGTCCGGGAAGAGAAAGGGCTTCTTGCCCACTCTGGTGGGAACCGGGATAACATCTTCCGGCACTGCACCGACGAAGAACTGGTAGCGCTGGAAGTGCCCAAGGACTATATTCCCACCCTGCGCGGAATGAAAGAACTGGAAAATTTGCGCAGCATAGAGGGGACAGTCCCCCAGGATGTTTTCGACAAGCTTTATGAGAAGGCGCTCGAAGTCGTCGAAATCCCCCCCGCCCCCACGGACGCCCAACTGCGCGCTTCCCTGGAGCGTTTTGGCGGCGGTGAAGAACTGGTCCGCTTCGTCAATTCTGAGGAGTTCAAACGCGCGCTCAAAGGCTCGATGGAAGACTGGATGCTCTTCCTCGCCCCGCGCCAGCGCCGGCTGGTCTACACCAACTATAACGGCCCGGCGCGCGTGAAGGGCGTTGCCGGGTCGGGCAAGACGGTGGTGGCCGTTCATCGCGCCCGGATTATGGCCCAGCGGAACGTCAAGAACCGCGACAGGGAGCGGATTCTCTTTCTTACCTATGGCAATCGCCTGCCCGATGTGAACAGGCGGCTTCTGCAACGCCTGACCAACAATGGTCCAGAGCGGAAGGTCATTGAATGCCGCAGCATCTATAGCTGGGTAAGGAGCCTGCTTCTGAACCAGAACATCCAGATAAAGGTGGGCAAACAGGAACAACTCAAGGCCTGCCTCCAGCAGGCTATTGCCGAAGTCAGGCCGCAGTACCCGGAACAGCACTTGCTCTGGCGGCAGCCCCCCAACTTCTTCCAGGACGAGATCGGATACCACATCAAGGGGCGCGGCATGCTAACGGAAGCTGCCTATCTCAGCCTTCCACGCACCGGGCGGGGAACCCCCCTGCAGGAAAATGCCCGCCGCGCCATGTTTGCCGTCTTCACGGCTTATCAAAAGTACCTTCAGCAGGCCGGGATAATCGACTGGCAAGACCTGATCCTGCTGGCCTTACAGCACGTTGACCCCGCTAAACACCCCTGCACGTATGTGGGGGCTGTTGTGGACGAAATCCAAGACCTGACGGAAGCCACCCTGAAGCTGATCCGCAAGATGGTGGCACCGGGACCGGACGATCTGTTCCTGGTCGGCGACGGCACGCAACGGATCTACAAGGGCGGCTTCTCGCTGAACCAGATCGGGATTCAAGTGCGAGGCAGGGAGTCTGTTCTGCGCTTCAACTACCGCAATACGCGGGAGATCATGCGCCTCGCTTCCGCGATCATACAGGGGGCCAGGATAGATGACATGGATGATGACGAGATCATTGAAGCCCCAGAGCCGGAGGAAACGGTCAGGAGCGGCGAGACCCCGGTGCTGCGCGTGCTCAACAGCCACAACCATGCGCGACAGGCCTCCGCAAGCTCCGAGCTGGAAGAGGTGCGCGACATAGCCGGGGAGATCCACGACCTGAAACGCAAGCATGGCTACGAGGACAACGACTTCGCCATCCTGGTCAGAAACCGGAAGCCCTATTTTGATCTGGTCCAGGCAGAGCTTGGCTATCCGGTGGTCGCGCTCGACCAGACCGACGATAATGGTAGTATGGCCAGCAAGCTCTTTGGGCCAGGGGTGAAGCTCGTGACCATGCACAGCGCCAAAGGGCTTGAATTCAAAGTGGTCTTCATTCTGGGAGCCTCCGATGAAATAATCCCCTACTTCCACGCTGCCAATAGGAACATGCCCCCAGAAGACCGTCTGGCGCACATCGAACAGGAGCGGCGCCTGCTCTACGTGGCTGTTACGCGCGCGCGCGATTTCCTCTACATCACCTGCCCAGGCACAAGGAGGGGGGTAACCCGCTTCCTGCGCAACATCTCTGAGGATGTGCTGTGTCGATTAGACTCATAACACGCTCAACCGCAACCGCAGGCTACCGCCAAGGAGGCAACATGAACGTCTGGGACGCCATCCGCCACAAGCGCGCCATCCGCGACTTCCAGGACCAGCGGCTGCCGGAGGACACCGTCCGCCGCATCCTGGATGCCGGGCGGCGCGCGCAAAGCTCCAAGAACTCCCAGCCCTGGGACTTCATCGCCGTGCAGGAGCGCGCCACGCTGCAACAGCTCGCCCAATGCGGGGACTACCTGGGCCACGTGGCGGGCGCGGCGCTCTGCGTGGGCATCGTCACCCCCTCGCCGCAGGGCAACCCGCGCTACCCCTGGAACATGTTCGACGCCGGGCAGAGCGCCGCCTATATGCAGCTTGCCGCGCAGGAGCTGGGCGTGGCCTCCTGCCTGGGTTCGGTCTACGACGAGGAGAAGGCCCGCGCCATCCTCGGCTTCCCGCCGGATCGGTCGCTGCGCATTGTGATCTCGTTCGGCTATCCTGCGGAGGGGGCCAGGGGCCGGGGCCTGGGCAGAGGAGGACGGCGCGGCCTGGAGGACGTGGTGCACTGGGAGCGCTGGTAGCCCCCTGGCAGCTACCCGGCCAGCCCCTCCTTCTGCAAAAAGGCCAGCACCGCCTCCTGCCAGGGGCGCAGGACAATGCCCAGGTGCGCTGCCGCCATGTTACGCAGCGG
>FWWM01017359.1_pt1 | contig 10485 bp, 13 predicted proteins | sample 2228351 | NCBI WGS metagenome assembly FWWM01 (sample SAMEA103939774, study PRJEB20133) | metagenome
ACAGTGTTTGGCATCTGCCGTTGCGTGAAATCTCGCACCTGATGGCGGTGATGACCTGATGCGATTTATGCACACCCCTCACATTAACTGCTGAAAACCTCCGCAGATGGTTTGCAGGGATGCTGATAATGGGTTGTTACTTCTTATTGATGAATATAGTCGCCATTTGCACGGTCTTGTCCCGGACATTAGTTTTTTGCGGGGCAGGGGTAAAGATTCGAGATCCCTGGCTGGTAAATTTCGGCAACGCGATTTTGGGGGACAGACCGTTACGTTACATTGCATGGAATGAAGTGGAGTCCCTCAGCATCTATTATCGGGGGATGTTTTGTTATACTGTTAAGATCAAGAGGATAGACGGGAAATCAGTAACAATCAAACTTTTCGGACGGAGCGTTTATAATGCAATGATTCAAGCATGTTTGAAATGTCATCCGCAGATACATCTTATGCTAAGAGAATGAACACAAAGAAGACCGAAAGCAGCAACACGACGACCTACACCTACAACAACGTGAACAAAATGCTGACGGCGGGAAGCGACAGTTACATCTACGATGACAATGGCAATACGCTGACGGGCGGCGGGCGGAGTTATGTGTGGGATCAACAGAATCGGATGAAGCAAGTCACCAAAAACGGCGTGACTCGGACGGACGTTGGCAGTGCGGGGAACGAGGAGAGCGGCTTGATTTACATGCGGGCAAGGTATTATGAGCCGGGGACGGGGAGGTTTGTCAGTGAGGATCCGGGGCTGGAAGGGACAAATTGGTATGCGTATGTAATGGACAACCCAACTAACGCTGTAGACCCTACAGGGTTAGGTTTCATCCGTTGGATTAAGAACTTATTGAGAGCGGCAATGCTTGGTCGTGATATTAGAAGACTCAAACCCCGCCCTCCTCAACTTCAGACAGATGACCCTCCGATCACAATTGACTATACCGAAGAATTAGCAAGGAGAAAGAGAGGTTCGCCAATGGGTGGCGATGGAGGGATCGGTATAGGTCTGACCACCGTAGACGCCTATGCGATGACTAACCCAGAGGACTTCATTGAGTTACTTAAAGACCTGGCAGGAGGGTACGACAATATGGCAGACAATCTGGCAGAGGGCTATCACTATGTTGAAGATGATTCCCCAGCATGAGCGAGAAGAGGCGGAGTACAATGGTGCAAGACACCCATGACCAATATGACGAATACGGTGCAGAGGTCTGCCTGGAAAGTGGGGTTAGGTGCTTACGCCTTGAACACTTTGAGAGGGCGAGAGACTACTTTAAGCAGACGATTTGGAAGGACCCTGTGTGCGTAGAGGCGTATTGGGGATTGGGAAAAGCATATCTGGGGTTAGGACAATACGAGGAGGCTATTGAAGCCTACCAAGAAGTTCTTCGTTTGAAACCCGACGCCGCCCAAGCGCATTACGAATTAGGGTGGTTATACGGGAAGCGTGGACGCTATCAAGAGGCTTTGGATAGTTATCAGCAGGCACTGTTATGGGAACCTAACTACGCTGACGCTTATCATGGAATCGGGACAGTTTATGCGGCTCTGGATCGTGACCAAGAGGCGATGGAAGCCTTTGAACGGGCAGCAAAGTTGAAGTCAAAATCGTGGGAGGTCTACTATTTTCTTGGGAGAGAGCACCTGTGGCTTAGACGCAAAGAGGAAGCAGTCAAGGCTTTACAGCGGACTGTTGAATTGAAACCCGACCATGCAGAAAGCCACTATTGGTTAGGAGTCGCATATCTCAGTCTGGAGCGTGACCAAGAGGCGTTAGAAGCCTTTAACAGAGCAGCTGAATTGAAGCCGAACCTTGTGGAGGCTCATTCCAGAAGGGCTGTCCTACACTTTTTTCTTGGTCACTACCGCGAAGCATGGAAAGCCTTTATGCAAGCAATAAAGTGGCAAATCGTTAACCGATGTAATAAATCGAAATCCAGCCTGTAACTCATTGGATTATAAACCGATGGGGCGCTCCTTGACAATTGAACCACCTTCGACAAGGTGGGCAACCGTCTGACGAAGACGGAGGGCGGTTGAAACCACACCAACAACGAAGATACCGCAGACTGAATAGACGAACGCAGACACCACCAACGCGCCAGACATCCGCGCCCGTCCATCCAATCAGCGGTATCAAAACATAACAGGAAGACTTATCTAACCTTGCGCCACTTGACAACATATTGTGTCATGCCCCCGACGCGCCCCGATGCGCTGGAACAGGTTCGCTGCTCTGCACGGCGGCGCGGGGGCGTGAGCAATGAGCAGTCACCAGTGAGCGGTCACCAGTTTTATCTCATGCTCCTTGACAGAAGTTACGGACGGGTGATGAGGACGCTGATACCGAAGGCGCGCTGCCAGTCGGCGAGGAAGGTGGCGCGGTCGTGGGTATGTTCCTGTCCATCGGCAGGGTCTATGAAGGTGACGGTGTGGGCGTCCAGAGCGGTGACGACGACGGCGTGAACGGACGATGGGGCGCCCGGTGGAAGCAGCCAAAGAAAGACGATGATGGGTTGCCCGGCGGCGGTGGTAGACGACAGCCAGTTTTCATTGCCTTGGCGCACCTCCACTAACAGCCCTAATTGTTAAGCGGCTTGAGCGACCTCCTCGGCGGTCGTGCCGTGAAATGTCGTGCCGCACAGTGCGGTTAAGGCGTTCTCGGGCTGCTCCACGCCATAGAAGGCAGCCACCATGCGCAGGCAGGCAACCGCGCAGGTGTTCGGCTGTTCTTGGCGGTAAGGGGGAAGGGGGTTCATGGACGTTTCTCGCTGCGGTCTTCGAGGGGTAACCAGCGCAGCACCTCGCCCGTATCGGCGGCGATGTGGAGCGTGCCCTGTTTTTGTCCGGTGATACTGCTTTCCACGTCCACGTGCCAGACCGCTTGTTCGCCCTGCGCAAACAGTTCAGCGCGCCCCGGACGGAGCGCATCGCCCAGATGCAGGATAATGTGACGAACGGCAAATCATTGAGCCTGTTCGCGGCTAATAGCGGCACTCGCTGTCGCAGACATATTTCTTACCTCTGGGCTTGATTATAGCCGATGGAGGGGAAACGGTCAAGAAAAATCATCCGCGCATCACGCGAATTTTCGCGAATCTTTTGACGGGATAAACAGGAGGAATAGGATGAGAGATGAGAGATGAAGTCCGAAACTTCGTTGCGGCATCATCCCTCATCCTTTATCTTGCTTATCCTGTCCATCCTGTCAAAAGGATTCGCGCCCCTTCGCGGGTGAAACAGGGAGAAGCGCGGGTGCTTGCCAGCCCGAAGGTGGCGATATTGAGCGGCAAATAGGCATGAACACGACGCTGCGCGTCAAGGACGGCGAAACGATTCTGATTGGCGGGTTACGGCAGCGCGAGAACTCCAAGAACGTGAACAAGGTGCCGCTGTTGAGTGCGGTGCCGCTTCTTGGTCGGCTGTTCCGCACGGACAACCGCGTGGAGCGGGAGAGCGAGTTGCTGATTCTGGTGACGCCGACGCTGCTCAAAAAAGATAAGGGCTACCGAATCAGTCGTCAATGAACATAATATCCGGCTCCTCCTCTTTCTTCTTCTCCTCCTCCTCTTCGCTCACGATGGGCACGCGCACGACGCGAGGAGTTGGAGAAGGGGGAGGCGGTGTGGAAATGACGGGAGGCGCGGGTTGAGGCACGGGCGCGGCTGGCTTAGGTTCGTCGCCGAGAAACTCAATGCCCTCTTCGTGATGTACGGGCACGTTGACCTGCGTCGCCGTCGGCATCGGAAACGGGCGGGCGGGAATCACGCGGGCAGGGGGCGGCGAATCCTTAAAGATAATGACGTTCGACGGTTCAGCGGCTGAGGCGGGTGGTTTATCGCGCAGCGGGCGCGGGTCAAGCGGGAACTTGTAGTAGCCCTGCGAGCGCGTCCAGTCGGCGGCGTCGAGGTTGAGCGGGCGCGTCGTGTCGAAAATGGCGAAACGAATCATGTCCCACAGCCGTTCACACAGCGCGTCCAATCCCAGCCCCGGCACCCAGTCCTGCCCCCACGCGCCAAAGAATACTTCGCCTTTGTCGGTGACGTTGGGATGAAAGAACGGCGTCTTCCACTGAATGGTCGGCTCCAACGTCGGGTAGTACTGCCCCATGGTGATTTCGACTTGATGGAACTCCGCGATGACCACCGGCGATTTCGGGTCTTTGCGCGTCGCGCCCTTGCCGCGAAACGTGAGCAGATACTGCTCCGGCGGTCCCGGCGATTCGTCCGTCACCTGAAAGTCAAAAATCGTGCTCTGCTCTCTCAACCGCCGCAGGGCGTCGAGGTCGGTACGCAATCGCTCAAATCGAGATGATTCCAGCATGGTTATCTCCCTCGAAAATCGTCGGCATAGGATGCCGCACTGGTCTATCGCGCCGCACTGGTCTATCGCGCCGCACTGGTCTATCGCGCCGACCACGACGGCATCCCATGCCGTCATTTTCCTGCGGCGGGGCGCGTCAACGGCGCAGGAATGACTCCTATGCGCTCGGCTTTTGGGACGTGAGTTTCGCCAGTTCCTGCTGATACTTGCGCGTCGTCACGATGGCGGTCGCTAACACCGCAATTGCCGCAATGAGCAGTCCGCCTACGAGGACGATAGGCAACGTAAAGGTGCGCGCCCAGAACGTTTCTTTGGGCAGTTTGCCGCCCAGACGATCAATCTCTTTCCTGAGACGGTTGTTCTTGGCTTTGAGGTCTGCCACGTCGTCGTTGAGTTTCTCGGTTTTTTCCTCCAACTTGGCAACCCTGCCCTCTTTGGCTTTGAGTTTTTGCTCCAGCGATTCTTTGTCCTCTTTGTAGGTGTCGCGCTCTTTGGTCAACTTGTTCTTCTCCGCAAGCCAATCTTGCTTCTGCTTTTGCAGGTCGCTGTTCTTCCGAATCCAGTCGCCCTCGGTGAAGGGGAGAGAGAAGAACATTTCCTGCATCATCGTTCGCTGGTAAGAGACGTTCCACATGATGAGCGACTGCAACACGACGACGAGAAACAGCACCGCCAGAGCCAAATCCTTGAAGGTGATGCGGGACATATCCTCTAACTCCTTTTCCGTCGTGACGCCCGCTAGGTAAGGCGACAGCGGGCGGGTCTGCAGCGCCTGAACGAGTTGTTGAAGCGCGACTCGTTCGTGGCGCGGCGCAACGACGTGAAAGCCGGTGCAGCGCCGCAGTTTGCGCCCGTTGCTCATCTCCCAATGGAAGAACCCTCGGTCATTGGCGAGGGGGTCAACGACGAGCGCGACGTCCTGCGGGCGATTGAAAAAGTTGTCGTGAATGAAGCGGTCGTAACTGGACATGAACACCGTCAGCCCCGGATGGGTGTGATACCATCCGACGATGTCCAGTTCAGGGGCGACGGCGTCCTTTTCGCGGGAGAGTGTTTCCCACGTCTCGTGCGTGAACTTAAGGTGCGTGCCGCTGTGCTCCACGTGCTTGGCGGGCAAGGCTTTGACAATCAGGACAAACGGACCGCCGCGTCCCTCATACTGCTTGCCCAACAGCACGCCGCCGACTTCGTTGTCCGTGTCCTCGCGGGCGTGTGTTTCGATGTCCTCGCACGCCGTCTTGTCCACGAAAATCGGCAAGTCCATCGTCGACACCGCGCCCACCATCTGCGTCGCGTAGGAGCGGTCACGGGATGGCTCGTTCTTCTTCTCCAGCGGGCGCAACTCCACCTCGCCGAACTCCATCAGCGGCTCCCCGTCCCCAGACGGCGGTGGTATATCCATTGATGCGGGTTGGACGGATGGATTGTCCATGTCTGATGGTTGATGGTCAATGGTTGATGGTTTTTGCTTCTCAGGCATTAACCATCAGCCATTAACCATTAACCATTGAAAACCTTCGCTTTATCTTTCGCCAACTTGAAGAATTTCGTCTCCCGTTCGTTGACCATCCGCACAACGTCGTAGAGCGGAACGCCCACGCGGGACAGCGCGTGCTGCGCCAGCGGCGAATCCGACGCGATGGTGTGCGTCGTCTGCGGCTGGGAAATCTCGCCGCACGTTGGGCACTTGCCTTCGCTCATGCCGACCAGCGTGAGCGGACGCAGCACCTCCCGGTTCGTGTCGCATTTTGGGCAATATAAACTCACCAGCAAATCGCGGTCCAGGCGCAAACTCATATCGCCGTCGGCGTGTTCTGTCACGGCATCGAACAAGTCCGCGACCGTATGCTCCGCTGCGGAAATGTCCAACTCGATGGGCTCTGGATAAAACTCGTGGCTCAAGCAATCTTCGCGTTTCGGATACTGTGTCGTGTAGAAATTGTTAGCAACGCCGTTGAACACCATCGCTTGTCCCGGCTGCACGGGTAGCGCGTGGATGATTTTCAACGCCTCCTGCGTTTGCAACCCAGCAATGACGGACGCAATCGTTGGCGCGGTGGGCACTTTGCCTTCGAGTAAATCATCCCGCGTCAGCAGCGGACAGGAATACTTGAGGCTAATCATCTTGTAATCGTTCTCCGTCATCGCGCACTCGTAGCACGCCGAGTCTGGCGGGACGAACACTTTCACGACGCCGGAAATCTCTTGAATGCCGCCGTCCACCCACGGCGTCCCGACTTTCCAGCAGCAGCGGTTGACCCACAGCCGCGCCTCGCGGTTGTCGAGGCAGCCGATGACGACGTCGCAATCAGCGAACACGCCCAAACCCACGTCGGTCATCACGTTTCCGTGAACGGCAAAGACGCGGCAATCCGGGTTGATGTCCCGCACTGCTGCGGCGGCGACTTCCGCCTTTGAGCGTCCGCTGTGCGTTTCCCGATAAAGCACCGAGCGCGTCAGGTTCGATGCTTCAATCGTGTCGTAGTCAATCAGATAAATGTAGCCAACCCCCAACAACGCGAGGTTCTTCAGCACCTCATTGCCCAACGCCCCCGCGCCGACGACCATCACCCGCGCCCGCGCCAAACGCTCCTGATCCCACCAACTGATGAGGCGAAGGCGAGAGTAGCGGTCTTGCATGTCAATGTAAAGAGGTCGCTCAGACATAACTGTTCATGGTTCAGGGTTGAGGGTTGGTGATGAACCCTCAACCTCATTACTTGAGTTGTCTGCCTCCGGTGTTGAGATTTCCGAAACCTCTATTACTTCCTCGACTTCGCTGCTGGTTTGCTCCGTCTGTGGAGTGTCTCCGCGCACGAAGAAGAATCCGCACGGGTCAACGTCCAGATTGCGCCACTGGAAAAAGGCGAGTTGGTTGGCGATTGGGTCAACGACCAGCGCGATTTGCCAGGGTTGAGAAAAGAAATGCTGATGAATGAACCGGTCATCCTCCGAAAGAAATACGCCCAAATTCGGGTGCGTGTGATACCAGCCGACGATTTGTTTCTCCGGGAACTCGGCGTCAAGGCGGTCGTGAATGTCCGCCCACGCCTCGTGCGTGAACTTGAACGCGCCGACGCGGGATTCGCCGTAGCGGGCGGGAATCATGGTGTCAATTTCGATGTAATGCACACCGCACCAGATGAAATAGCCGCCGACGAGGATGCCGCCCACTTCGCGCCACAGGTCGGTTTTGGAGTAGTTGATGATGTCGCGGAGCGTCGTGTCACGGATGAAAATTTGTAGGTCGTCCGGCAGGATGCGCCCTTTCTGCTCCAGTTTCAAGCCGGGCGTGTCCAGCGGGCTGACCTTGCGCTTGGGCTGCACGGTTTCGGTTGTGCTGAACGTGGCAGGGATGAATGACATCACTCAATCACCAGTAAATCGTCGTCGTCCCTCCGACGATTTTTTGGGGGTTCTTCGTTGTCGTCAAAGAAAGAGATTTCCTCCTCAACCTTGATGGGCACGGAGCGCAGGGCTTTGCGGGGCGCGTGGGCTTGTGATGCCGTCACCGCCGTGCGCAGGTCGCGCAAGTTGCGCGGGTCGAGCGGAAAGTGGAACAGGGTCTGGGTCTGCGCCCACAATGCTGCCTCTCGGTTGTAGGGACTCTTCACGTCGTAGTTGGCGTAGCGAATCATGTCCCACAACATTTCGCACAGTTCGTCGAGGTTCAAACTCGGCACCCAGTTTGTGCCATAGCCGCCGAGACACACCATGCCTGTTTCCGCGATGTTGGGATGAAAGATGGGCGTGCGCCAGCGCAACTCCGGCATCATGCGTGGATACTCCACACCCAGCAGGACTTCAATCTCGTGAACCTGCTGAATGTGCGTGGGTGCGCCCGGCGCGGGACGCATCAACCCCTTCCCGTGAAAAGTAAAGATATAACGCTCTGGCGGGTTGCCAAAGCACTTGAAGTCTAAAATGCTGCTTTCATTCTTCAGGCGTTTCAGCGATTCGAAGTCCGAACGCAAACGCCGCGTGCGGGGAGAGTCGAACATAGATCAATGATCAATGTCCAATGTCCAATGTCCAATGTCCCAACAAGTGAGTTGGCTCAGGTTTGCTTAGGTTTGCTTAGGGTTGGCTCAGGTCTGTTTTCACGCCCCCCATAGCCCACCATAGCCAACTATGATGGGGTCATTGGTGATTGGTCATTGGTCATTTTGTCCCTGCGACAATCTCTGGATAGACAATGAGATGGTCGCCGTCTTTGACGCCGGCTTGGGCGAGCGTCTGGTTTTCCAACAGGCGTTTGCCGCCCTCTTTGTGGTCGAGACTGTAACTCATCGGTGTGCCGTCCGGCGCGTGAATCGGGAGGCTCATCCGCGTGATGACGTTCGGAATGATGCGCTTCACCGGCACCGTGTCCGCAATGACGGCGCGCACGCTCTTCGCGCCGGTCTGGTCCAGAAACGTGACGGTCACACCTTTCTTTTCTTCAGCCATCAAGATACCCCCTGTGAAAATGTCCAATGACCAATGTCCAATGTCCAACGAACGGCTTCTGTCAATGAGTCAATGAGTCCATTGGTCATTGGTCATTGGACATTGGTCATTTACTTACGATATACCTTCGCTCCTTGCACGCATAAACCGAGCATCCGCCGTTGTATTCCCAGCAGTCGCGGTGGTGGGGCGTGCGGCAGCGGCGGCAGATGACTTTGTTCGACGTCACTTCGTCACCGCAGACTTGACAGACGGGCGTTTCCACCGCGCCGTCGAAGGAGACGTCCAGAATCTGAATCGCGCCCGCCCCGCTCGCGCCGAGCAACGTCATCACTTCATCGCAGATGCGTCCGCTGGACTCGTAAAAGGCTATCAAATCTTCGAGGCGATTGAGCAGCGACAGTTTCTTGATGAGCAGCCGCGACGAGTTCATCGAAAGGTAGATGTGGTCGTTGCGGCGCAATTGTTTGAGTTTGAGGAGTTCCTGCTGCACGGCGGCGTTCAGGAAGTTCCTGACCGTTTCGATGTCGTCCGATTTTACGATGAAGTGGTCGTCAAACGTGCGGTAGCCCACCTCAATGTCCTGCATCCCGAAGAACTTGCCGATTTCCTGAAGGAAACCTTCCGGCGAAATCTCGCAGCGGAAGGAGGAGTTGTGATAGAACGTGAACGTCAGTTGCGTGTAGAGCGTCGAGTTTTTCCCGCCCGTCGCGTAGACGTCCAGCAGCGCGGACGCCCCGTCGTGGGCGAACGTGACGGTGGGGAACGTCCACAGACTTCCCTCCGTCAGTGTCCCACCCACCCGCTGCGCAAACAGGCGATAGACGTTGTTCATCGCGTTGCGTTGCGACGCCTGCACCGCAATCGCGACCCCGATGATGAGAACGACGAACATGACAATCAGAAACACGACCCCTACCCCTGTTGCGGAACTGCTGTAATTCGGCTGCGGATAGTATGGGTAGGATGGCGGAGAAACGTAAGTCTGGGACGGCGGCGCGGCAGGAGCCTTGCCCTCCCGAGGCGGCAGTTTGATATAAACTTTGTCATCCACCCGATTCACAGCGGCGCTCCCGCCAAACGCCTGAGCAAAAAAATCAGAAGGCACAACGACAAAGCGCGAAGGCTCGTTCTCTGTTCCTGACATAATCCGCACAGGGGCGGACAAATAGGGGGTCGTTCTTTCTCCCGTCACTGTGTCGGTGACGGCGATCTCTCGCTGTCCATCCGTCAGTTCAAACCGTTTGCCGTGCGCGATGAGTGTCACTGTATTGCCCGTGATAGTTTGTGTGTAGGAAGGAAAGACGGAATGAAGAGGAATAAACACAATCTCTTCGTCAGGCTCCGATAAAAAAGGCGGGACAAAATCAGGGCGCGATGTCGTGTCCACCGGGCTGTCATTGACGAACAACCGCATCCCCCGACCGGACGCGCGCAGAGGCGTCGCGCTCTGACCCCATCCCGTCGCGCAGAGGAAGACACTGAACAAAAATCCCAAACCCCATCCCGCCCTGTGCATCAGGCGTTTCATGTTGCCTCGCTCCTCACGAACACTATTATAACATGCGATAAGGGAGCATGGCAAATTTGTCCCGAAGGGGTGCATTACGTAAAATTTGCAACCCTGGTAAGGAGGCGCTGCGCCGACGGAGGTGGGGCAGGAGGCAGGAGGCAAATTTGACGTCCTGCGCCCCGCTGGAAAAAGGC
>FWWM01017361.1_pt1 | contig 10484 bp, 9 predicted proteins | sample 2228351 | NCBI WGS metagenome assembly FWWM01 (sample SAMEA103939774, study PRJEB20133) | metagenome
GAGGCGGGCAAGCCCGGCGCAGGAAAGCCGGTCACGGCATCGGCGTCGGAGGCGGCACGGGCGTCGGTCCCTGCGCAACATTCACGCTCAACGACCGGTCGAACTGGCGGCCGTCCACGCCGATCACGCGCAGGGTATAGGTAGCGTTCACCTGGGGACATACGCTGATCACAGCGCTGGCTCCAACCTGAGTGGTGGTGTTGGCCGACGAGTCGAGCAAGAACACTGCGTTGAACGCGCCGGTGACGTTCCAGCGCAGATTCGTGCACTGGCCGCGCACGATGTCGCCGCTATCCACCGTGAAGGTGATGCCCGGCGCCGGCGCACCGGTTACCACGACCGTGACGAAATAGTCCGTCGAGCCGCCGGTGCGCGGGAACACTTGCAGGCGATATCGGGTCGTCGTCGTCGGACACACCTGGCGCGAATCGTTGCCGCCCACCCCCTGGCGCACATCTCCGTCCCAGAAGAACACTGCGTTCACGTTGTCCACGTTCCAGCGCAGCGTGGTGCACTGGCCGGGGCTGATGGTCGGTTGATCGGCACGGAAGTTCGGCTGCGCGATGGGCGTCGCTGCGGCGACGGTGATGGTGAGCGGCGTGTCGAAGGTCGTCCCGTCGCGGCGCTGCACGCGCAAGATGTAGGTAGTGGTGCCGGTGGGGCAGACCACCCGCGCGTCGTTGCCGCCCACGCCCTGCACTGCGCCGTTGCTGACCAGGAATACCGCCGCCACATTGTTGATGTTCCAGCGCAGCGTGGTGCACTGGCCCGGCGCGACGAGGTATGCATCGGCGCGGAAGCACGGCTCGTTCACCGGCAAAGGGGGCACCACCGGCGCGTTGTTGATGCACGTGGTGCGCACGAACGCCCGGAATACCCAGCCCTCCTGTCCGTTGAAGACGATGCGGTACCACGAATTGTTGCGCAGCCGGCCGGTGACGCGCGCCTGCTGCCCGGGACGCAGCGTCCCGATGGGTGGTCGGTATTGTGGCCCTGGTCCAAAGCGGATGGGCACATTCCCCACCGACCGCACCATGGGCACACACGATTGCACGACACTGGCCGCCGCTGCCGGCGCAGGCTGAGCAGCCCACAGCGCCGCCGCGAGCGCGACACCAAGAATCAACGTCACCGCAAAAAACCAGGGGCAATGGCGAGTGTGCAGTGGGTGCGGGGACGCGCGATCGAGATGAATCCTCGTCACAGTTCAACCTCCCGCTTCGATTGCCCGAACCGTCGAGCAACGAAATTGTAAGGCAGCGGGGTAACCATCTTCCTTTCGCTTGCTCTATCTCCCTCAGACTGCCGCACTACGCACACCGAGACAGATGCAACGTTCGAGACAGAACAAATAGGCCCTCGCCCTTCTCATCCGGCTAAGGCGAATCAAAGCGTTTATGAGACAATTCCCCGTCGAGGTAATACGCATGTCCAGTGATCGAGTCTCGCTTCCCTCTCGAAGCCCCCATCGCTCCCTGCGCGCGCTGGCCAGCCTGGTGGCACTTACCCTGATCGCGGCTGCCTGCTCCAACGCTGGCCCAGAGCCGACCGCGACGCTGCAGCCACCTACCGTCGCCACCGAAGCGCCCGCCGCCGAGGCTACGCCCATCAGCGTGCTGGTGCCGGCCGAACCGGCTGCAACCGCGCCGGCTGTCACCGCGCCGGCCGAGGCCACGCCCGCAGCCGAACCAACCCAGGTCACATCACGGGCGACGGATGAAGCGAGTGCGCCGGCATCGGGTCCCTCGCCATTGCCCACCATCGGCACCTTCGCGGAAGACAATGCGCTGTGCGAACAGTTCGTCGGCGAGAAAATCCCGCAAGGGCTGAGCAGATACCTGCGCTGCGGTTATTTCTCGGTTCCCGAACAACACGCCAGCCCGGACGGCAACACGATCAAGTTGCCGGTCGTAGTGATCAAGTCCGCCAGCCCGAATCCAGCCTCTGACCCGCTGGTCATGCTGCAGGGCGGGCCAGGCGGCTCGGGCATCCGCGAATTCTTCGACGCGATCGTGCGCGCCGGCTTCTCCCCCGGCGACGATCGCGACATCATCCTGGTGGATCAGCGAGGTTCCTTCCTGTCGCAACCCGCCCTCACGTGTCCGGAATACCGCGAGGTGGCGCTCGCGCACATCCAGAGCGGATTGATGGGCGAGGCGGCTGAACAAGAGCGGCTGGCGGCTAACCAGGCCTGCCGGGACCGTCTGGCCGGCGCAGGCATTAACCTGGCGGCTTACAACAGCCTGGAGAATGCCGCCGACATCGCCGCCCTCCCCCGCGCGCTGGGCTATATGGATTACAACCTGTACGGCAAGTCGTATGGTGGGCTGCTCGCCCAGCACATCGTGGCGCTTTACCCGCGCGGCGTGCGCAGCCTCATCCTCGACGGCGCGATCCCGCGCGCCGGCAAATTCGCGCTCAACCGCAACGCGAACTTCCAGCAAGCACTACAAAAAGTGGCCGACGCCTGCGCCGCCGATGCACTCTGCGCCGGAGATTACCCCGACATCCAGAAGCGTTTCGTTGCACTGGTGAATGCGTTGAACGCCTCGCCCGCGCCGATGACGATCACCACGCGCTCGCTCACCGAAGTCGTCACCCTGAGCGCGCCGCTCACCGGCGAGGCACTGCTGAGCACGATCTACACCATGATGTACGACTCGTACGGCATCAGCCGGCTGCCACGCCTGGTGGATCTGGTGGAGAAAGGCGACCTGGATTACCTGTCCCGGCTGCGAGACCGATTCGAGCTGCAGGTGTTGAACGAAACCACGATCGGCATGTTCAACTCCATCTTCTGCTCGGAAGAGGCGAACTTTAGCGAGGCGGAAGCACAAGCCGCCGATGCCGGCGTGCTGCCTGAGCTGCAGGTCTTCCGTTCGGCGCGTGAGATCCTGGCCGCGTGCAAGCAGTGGGACGTGCCGTTGCTCGGCGACGAGGTGCACGTCGCAGCGAAGAGCGACATCCCCGTCCTGGTGCTGAACGGCGAATTCGACCCGTTGATCCCACCCGAATTCGGCGCCCAGGCCGCAGCCGGCTTCTCCAACGCAACCCAGGTGCTCTTTAGGTCGAAGGGGCATGGACAGGCACCGGCCAACGCTTGCGCAGCCAGCCTGATCGCCAATTTCCTTAACGCGCCCGCCGTGCTGTTGGACACCCGATGCGCCCTCGGCGAGCGACCGATCGAATTCAGCACGACCACCATCCGGCTAACCGACTTCACCGACCCGATCGCCGGCGTCGGTGGCAAGCGACCGATCGGTTGGATCGAATTTAGCCCCGGCGTGTTCGGCGACGACGTGTCGTTCGCTGCCATCCAGTTCGAACATCAGGTGGTGCCTAATCCAGCGGCCATCCGGCGCCAACTGGAGACCGGCCAATTCCGGCGCACCGAGACGCGCACGATCGGCGAAGTGACGTGGCAATTCTTCAGCGGCAGCTCGAGCGACGGCCGACTGCTGCAGGATATCGCCGTCGGCAACGACGGCCGCTTCATCGTGCAAATGCTCAGCGGCGAACCCGCGCAGCGCGAGATGTTGTATCGCGAAGTCTTCGTGCCGGCGGTCGAATCGTTCATCGCCATCCAGGCGCCGGCGCAGACCATCGTCGTCGAGACGCCGCAGCAAGACGACGAAGTCACCAGCCCGGCGACGGTGAGCGGCTACACCAGCCGAACGCCGTTTGAGAACACGCTGGTCTATCGCATCTACAACAGCGCCGGCTTGATCATCAGCGAGGGTCCTCTCACAGTAAAGGGCAGCCTGGGCAACCCCGGCACGTTTGTAGCCACCCTGCCCTTCACGGTGACCCAGCGTGAGGCCGGGCGCATCGAAGTGGTGGACGTGGACGCTGCCACCGGCCAACCGTTCGCGGCAGCCGGCGTGAGCGTGACGCTCGTGCCCGTTGACCTCGAAGGTCAGCCACCGGTCTTCACCATCACGTTGGACGCGCCGGCGCCGAATGCCGCAATCGCCAGCCCGGCCCAGGTGAAAGGCAGCATCTCGCTCACGCCGTTCGAGAACAACCTGGTGTACCGCGTCTTCGACGCGAGTGGCGCGCAAGTCGGCGTCGGTCCGATCACCGTGGTTGGCGAGCTGGGGCAGCCCGGCACGTTCGACGCGATGGTCGCGTTCACGCCCACCCAGAGCGGCCGCGGCCGTCTGCTGATCGAGGTGCCGAATGCGGCAGGCGGTCCACCATTTGCCACTTCGGCGGTGGACGTGCGATTGGAAGCACCGGTCACGCCAGGTGACGTGATCACCCCATCCGGCGTCGCCACGCCAACCGCGGCGATAGATCCGGATCGCTTCAACCTAAACCCGGTTGGTGTTGCGCGTCGGGTGACGAAGGAGTTGCGCACCGGCATCCCCTTCAACCCGGACGAGCCGCCCCAGTTGAACGGCTGGCCCGAGCACATCCGCTTCCGCTTCGACAACGACCGGCTGGCCGATGATTACTTCGCCCCGCGCCAGCGCCAATTGCTCATCCTTCCGCTGGCAGCATACCGCGCCCAGTTTACGGGCGAGGAGCTGGCAGAGTTCGACCGGCTGATCGTCGGCCTGAAGGCCGTCCTTGACACCCGGCCGACGACCATCACCGAACCGATCACCATTCTGCCGACGGTGGGCGGCAGCCAGGTGCTGCGCAGCCAGATCGGCTACCTCGACTTCGCTGGTGGATCGTGCGTGCGGTTCATCACGGCATATCGCCTGGACGTCGCGCCGATCACCGATGCTGACACGTTCTACACCTGCCAGGGGCTGAGCGACGATGGTGAGTACTACATCTCGTTCGCGTATCCGGTGTCGTCCACGGCGCTGCCGGCCAGTGCACGGCGGGTCACCCGCGCAGAGCAGGCGCGGGTCGAAAGGGACCCAGAAGGCTATCTGCGCAGCGTCGAAGCCGCGTTGAACCGGCTGACGTCGCGCGGCTTCCGACCCACACTGGCACAGCTCGATGCAGTGGTGAAATCGTTGACGATCGCGCCATAGCCGGATGGCAGCGACGCGCCAAAAGAACAGCCCACGCGTCTGGCGCGCAGACGCGTGGGCTGTTTCGTATCGGGTGTAGCCCTGGTTGCGAGGCTCGTCAGCAGTTGTCGCGACGACTTCAATATGGTGCGACTGCCTTCTTGAACTTCGACGACACGTCGCCCGCCAGTTTGATGTTGTCCGGGTTCAGCGACATTACGGGCGCGCCGTGTTTGAAGTCGAACTTACTCAAATCGGCCCAGATCACGTTCGGGCTGGTGGCCAGCTCGAAGAAGTATCGCTTGTTGGTCGAGTCGGTCACCGTGCGATATTCGGTGTTGTAGATGCCGAAGTCATGATAGGGTGCACCGAATGGCACCGAGCAATTGCGCACGATGGCCATCACACCGGCCACTGCTTCGCGCTCATTTTTCGGCTCCGGCAGCAACGCCGCGTAGTAGGAGGCGCGTTGGAAACGATCGACGGGGTTGACGTTGCCGGGCAACGGCATCTGGCTGCTTGGATTGGAGAAGTCCTGCTGCGCAAGCAGTGCCAGTTGCTCATCGTAGGCCGGATCGTTGGTCATGATCCGGTATTCCCGACCGTGATGAACGGTTAGTTTGCCGCCGACGTACTCGATGATAGCGGAATCACCACTGGCATCCTCCAACGCCAGATGAACGGTCGCTTGCCGCCCGCGCGCCTCGACCATCACGATCTGGATCGTATCCTGTAGCTCAAGCGCCTCTTCGACCGTGGCCGCTCTGTCCAGCAGGAACTGCGCCCACAACCCTGCGTGCAGGCCAGGCTTGCCTGGGTCACGCGGCCCAAAGTCGGTCGTGCGAAGGAAGAGCAGATGCGCAGCCAAGCCCTTCTCGTTCATGCCGTCGGCCGACCCCAGGCCATACATGGCCGTGACGATGCTGCCGTATTTGGCCGTCCATTTGGCCGGGTTGTCCTTGATGAAATCCACGGGCCCCAGTCGCCCACCGTTGCGTTTCACGCCACGCGGGAAGACGAGTAGCATCGGATCGGTTGTTGTCGCCCAATCCATCGTCCGCGCCGTCAGGACGGCAATCTGATTGGTGTTCCACAGTACGCGTGTGCACATGGCTGGTGTTCTACGACGAGAAAGTCAACGGATCTACCGGATCAAGCGACGACCTCGTCGCGCTGGAGACGCACCCGAGTGTGTCTCCAGGCAGATCCCTCGCCTTCCCTTCGAATCTAGCTGGCGAGGATCTTGGCTTTCTGTGCTGCGAATTCCTCGTCGGTCAGCACGCCAGCCTTTTGCAACTCGGCCAACTTTTGTAATTGGGTGATCTTTTCGTCCGTCAGTCCGGTGGACGCGGTGGCTGCCGCTGCTGCCTGTTGTGCCGCCAGCGCGGCTTGCTGCTCGGCCAGGGCGCGCTGCGCCGCCGCGTCGAGCATGGCTTGCTGTTGCGCCATTTGCGCCTGTTGGGCCGCCGCTTTCTGCTGCTGGCTGCCGCCCATGGCACCGCTCACCGCTTTCGAGGTTGCAGTGGCCGTGCCGGCGATAACGGCGGTCGTTGCCATGGTGCTCAGCAAGCCGGGTCCTTGCCGACGTTGCGGCTGTGTTTGTACAACGAGCGGCGCTCTGGTGTTCCTTCTCATGTCACTTCCTCCTGTCAACGGGCAACGGTTATCCGGCACCCGCTTCTTGAATTACTTTCACCGCCTCTTCGACCACCGAATGCGGTATGCGCAGGTTGGTCACGACTTGTCCCTTCGACGCTCTCACGGCTTCGGCAAACTTCTTCGCCCACGTGTTCTCCCATACGATTATCCCGGCCGCGCTGCCGTTGGGGAGATCCTCGGCCAGCACCTCGACGTCCTTGGTGTTGACCAGGTCGAGCACATCGCCATCCACGGTCTCGAATGCGTCTGCGATGCCGCTGTCCTCCAGCTCCACACAGGTGACTTTGCCTTTGGCGTCCTTACGCACGAACAGCAGGTCAATGATGCGGACAGTGCCGCTGTCCACGATTTCCTTGAGCGCCGGAGCAACCCTCGGATCAAGTTTGCCGTCGGGAAATGCGATCACAATCAATTCAACTGGTCCCAGAGTCATGTCAGATCTCCTGTAGAAATTTTGGATTCATAGCCTCGCCTGCTGCTGGCTGCCGCCCATGGCACCGCTCACCGCTTTCGAGGTTGCAGTAGCCGTGCCGGCGATAACGGCGGTCGTTGCCATGGTGCTCAACGAGCCGGGCCTTTGCTGCCATAGTGGCCGTGCCTGGATGGTGTCCTTTCGCCACACGATTCATCCACGTCCTTCGCGAGCGCAGCCTGGATGCGCTCCCAGATTCCGGAGCGCTTCCAGCGGTAATAGCGGCTTGCCGCAGTGGACCACCGACCGTATCGTCTGGGCATGTGCCGCCAGGGCCCGCCTGTGCGCTGCACCCACAGAATGCCGCTGACAACCGTGCGATGGTTGTGAGCAGGCCGGCCGATGCGCGGTCGTTGTGGCGGGAGCAGCGGTGCGATGCGCGCCCATTCGGTGTCACTCAAGTCACCGAAGTCGTCCCAGCCATTCAGGTCACTCGCTTCCAAGTTCCATTTCGCGCCCATGGTTGCCAATGTCCGATCCTCAACTCAGCACAACACAGCGTGCACCTTCCTTGCACAGCACCGGTCGAAAGCGTGAAACCAGCGCCTTGCTCCGAGTCAGCCGACACCTTCAGGCCACTGGCAGGCGAGCTCACTCCCCCACTTGCAGCTTTTGGCCCAGGAAGGACTTGGCTTTGCGCACCTCTTCGTCCCACTTCCCCAGTTGCTCCGGGGTCAGGAATCCCTCCAGGGCCTTGCGAAGGCTGGATTGCCACGCCGCGAGCTCCTCTTTCGTCGGCACCTTCTCGCTCTTCTGATATTCGGCCATCTTCCCGGCCGCCTTCTCCAGAGCGGACTTCGCCTTAGCGACCTGTTCATCCGAGAGTTCGAGACTGGTCACGAATCGCTTCAACTCCGCGGCCACTATCTTTGCCATTTGCTCGTCCATTTGCTCTTTACTCCTTTTGCCGCGCCTCACTCTGCGCGGCACACTTGACAGCAACCTTGTACTTCACACTAGCGCGACAGTTCGTACTGCGCCAGATCCACTTCCAGGCTGCGGTTGTTGCGCGCGGACTGGATATACATGCCCGCACCGGCCAGCACCAGCCACACCACGATAGACAGCAGCGATCCGCTCGCGCCGCTGGACAACGGCCCGTAGAACGTGCCCCAGTTCAGCTCTTCCAGCGGGCGGTTGAAGAGAACCAGGATGGCCGACAGGATCATCGTTGCACCTGCGGAGGCGGTCAGGAAGATAGGCAGAAACCTGCGCAAGTCGGATCGCATGGCCAGAACGATGAACACGACCGCGCCGGCCAAACCAGCCAGAAAAAGGAGCAACCAGGTATTCACGCCCAGCGCCGAAAGCAGACCGGCGAACAACGCAAAGCCAACCGACCCGGCCCAGAACAGCACTGCCAGCGAGAACCATACCCACGACAGCAATGCAAAGACCAGACCGACCAACACGGCCGGGACGCAGGCCACTGCGGTGCTGAAGAAATTCTGCCCGAAGATGCCAGATACCAGCGCTGTGATTGCGCTGGCGCCGACGAAGAAAGCCCAGATCGGCAGCAGGATGCGGAACCAGCGATAGCCGTTGGTGAGCAGCAGCAAGCCGATCACCCCCAGGACGATGGCGCTGAGAATGTTGCCTAACATGATGAGATCTCCTTCTATCTATCTATGTGTGTCCACTATCAAGCTCGGATGAATGACCCTCAGCCGACTCCGCCACCCGTTCTACGAACAGCAAGGTCAAACCCAGGTTGTGCAAGCGGTTCAGCAGACCAAGCAACTCTGCCTGGTCGGCCAACTCCAGCATAAAGGCAGTGCGCGGCGAGGGGACGTAGTAGCGTTGTGTGCCCTGGATGGTCACGTTTAGGGCACGTATCCAGCCTTCGTCCAGGACGCGCTCGACGCATACCGAATATCGGGTTCCGGATGAGCTCGCTTGATGTTTCATGTCTGGCACTCGCTGGCGTGACGTCATCGCCGGCACGAGCATGGAACGAACATCATCGAGCAAGATGTTGCCGACGGATTGCTGTGCCTGCCAGTCAGAGGATAGAGACCGGCTTGACGAAATCAAGGTGCAAATGCACCAACCGATGCACTATTGACGCACTACCGGTGGATTGTAGGCTGGCAGCAAGCCCAACGCTTGCGCGCGCTTGACGGCTTTCTGCCGGTTCTCGACCTGCAGTTTGGCGAGGATATTCACCGTGTGATTGCGTGCGGTGTAAACCGAAATGGCCAACTGCTCGGCAATGGCTTTGTTGGACAGGCCTTCGGCCATCAGCCGCAGCACCTCGTATTCTCGATCGCTGAGCGGCACCCCAGGCGACGCAGCATCCCTGGCCTCGTTCGGAAAGGCCATCAGCAGCAACCTGGCTTGCGAGGCCTGAGCTACATAACGCGGATGTTTGATGAACGCGTGCAAAAGCCGCTTCATGGGCTGACCACGCTGCAAGATGCGCCCGAACATGCCGATCGGAACCGCGAGGTGCAACGCCTTGCTCAACTCTTCCAGAGCCCGATCCATCTGCCCCAGTCCGGCCAGCGCCAACGCCAACAGGCTGGTCCCTTCGACCAGGTAGAACCGCATGTGGTATTGCTCCATATCACGGACGTAGCGCTCGAGGATCTGGCAGGCCGCGTGCAGACTGGCGGGCGACCCTTCGGTCACCAGGATGCGGGCGCGAATGATGGGAAGGCGATCCATGGGGTGGTAAGTGAGGCCGTCATTCAATCCGTGCAGCACCCATGCCAGTGCGGTGGACGTATCCCCATGCGCCATCGCCACATACGCTTCCAGGGCCGCAAGGTGGGCATGCAGGTAACGCGAACTGAACGGACGCACATACTCCCTAAGCTGCTCGATCAACCGGTCCACAGCATCGAGCCGATTTTGATACGCATAGACTTCGATCAACCTCGACGTGGCGAGCAGCACGGAGGCCGCGTGTTCCCCATATGGATTGGCCAACACGCCCTGCAGATAGCGCTCACACTCGTCGAGCCGGTGGCGCGCAGCCGCGATGACCCCGAGGATGAGCCAGCTCAGCGTCACAGCCGGGGTCAGGCCGTGTTGCTGAGCCAACTGGAGATTCAGATGGAGAACCTGCTCGGCAGCCTGAAGGTCGCAGTTCCAGAACAGCAACAGCGCCTTGCAGTTGAGCAGATCGCAGCGGGCGGAGAGGGGCCACCCGGCAGCCTGCTCCAGGGTGGCATCAATCATGCTGAGGCTCAGTTCGATATCACCCAGGAAGTAGCAGTGTTCTGCGAGTGCGTGGATGGCCAGATGATGTGATTGCGCCAGGTAGGGCTGAGCGCCCGTCCATGCCGCCCGGATCTCGGTCATCGTTACCTTGCCTTCCAGTCGGTGATCCAACGCGCAGCGCAGCGCGACCACTTCGAGTTCGATGATGCGCTGCTCCG
>FWWM01016344.1_pt1 | contig 10482 bp, 7 predicted proteins | sample 2228351 | NCBI WGS metagenome assembly FWWM01 (sample SAMEA103939774, study PRJEB20133) | metagenome
CCGCCGCGGCCTGCCCGAGTATCACGGCGATCGTCTCAACCGAGTGGCGTTCCCGATGGGCGGCATGGGCGCGGGGATGATCTGCCTGGAGGGCACGGGCGCGCTGTCGCATTTCTCGCTGCGTCACCAGCCCCAAGTGTTCAACGAGCCGGTGACCTTCGCGGCGCTTTGCGTCAAGGGCGCCGGCGCGGGCGGGGCAAACGTGGCGCGCGTGCTGGAAGGGCCCGTGCCGGCCTGGAAAAAGTTTGGCCAGCCCGGCACCGGCAACGGCGCGGCGGGCTCGGCCTTCGGCCTGCCGCGGTTCCGCGGGGCGCGCTTCCGCGCGCGGTTTCCCTTTGGCATGGTCACGCTGGAGGACCGGGACGTGCCACTGCGGGTGGAGATCACCGGCTGGAGCCCGTTCGAGCCGGGCGACGCGGACCATGCCAGCCTGCCGGTCTGCGCGCTGGAATACCGTTTCACCAATCCCACGGCGCGTCCGCTGGAGGCCGTGTTCTCCTGGTCGGCCCGGAACTTCATGGCCGTGGGCAATAACCCGCAGGCCATCAAGCCCGCGCGCGGGGGATTTATGCTCTGGTCCGCCGCGGCCAACGGACGGAGCTGGGAGGAGGGGGCGTTCATCGCCGCGGTGGATGATCCGGCGGTAAAGGTCAATCACGCCTGGTTCCGCGGTGGCTGGTGGGACGGCCTCACCCTGGCCTGGCGCGACATCGCCGAGGGACGGTGTTTCGACCGCGCGCCCGTAACCGAGGGCGGACCAGCGCCGGGGGCCTCGTTGTACGTGCCGTTCACCCTCGCGCCCGGGCACTCCAAGACCCTCGTGCTGCGGCTGTGCTGGCATGTCGGCGCCACCAATCTCCGTATCGGCCGGGACGCGAAGGACGCGCCGCCGGTCGAGGGGACGTACAAGCCCTGGTACGCGGGTCGGTTTCCGAATGTCGAGGCGGTGGCGGACTACTGGCGCGAACACTACGCGCGGTTGCGCACCGCCACGCAGCGGTTCAGCGACTGTTTTTACGACACCACCCTGCCGCCGGAGGTGGTCGAGGCCGTGGCGGCGAATCTGACCATCCTCAAATCGCCCACCGTGCTTCGGCAGGCGGACGGGCGGTTCTGGGCCTGGGAGGGCTGCGGCGACAACTCCGGTTGCTGCCACGGCTCATGCACGCACGTCTGGAACTACGCCCAGGCCATTCCGCACCTGTTTCCAGCCCTCGAACGCACGTTGCGCGAAACCGAGTTCGGTCCCTCCCAGGACGCGCGCGGCCATCAGACCTTCCGCGCCGCACTGCCCATCCGGCCGGTTGAGCCGGATTTTCATGCCGCAGCGGACGGTCAGCTCGGCGGCATCCTGAAGATGCACCGTGAATGGCGGATCAGCGGCGACACCGACTGGTTGCGGCGGCTCTGGCCGCGGGTCCGTCAGAGCCTGGACTATTGCATCCGGACCTGGGACCCGGACCGCGAGGGCTGGCTGCGGGAGCCGCATCACAACACCTACGACATCGAGTTCTGGGGGCCGGATGGGATGTGCACCAGCTTTTACCTCGGCGCGCTCCAGGCGGCCGTGCGCATGGGCCGCGCCCTGGGCGAGGACATGTCTGGTTACGAGGAATTGCTGGCCCGGGGCGTGCGCCGGATGGAGACCGAGCTCTGGGACGGCGAGTACTTCATCCAGAAAATCGAGTGGAAGAATCTCCGGGCGGGCGACCCCACCAAGATGCAGAGCATGGTGGGCAGCTATTCCCCCGAGGCGCGGGAAATCTTCGAGCGGGAAGGTCCCAAATACCAGTACGGCACCGGCTGCCTGTCGGACGGCGTGCTGGGCTGCTGGCTGGCGCTGGTCTGCGGCGCCGGGGAGTTTGTGGACCGGGAAAAGGTCCGCAGCCACCTGCGCGCCGTGCACCGCTACAACCTCAAACAGGACCTGACCGACCACGCCAACCCGCAACGCCCTGCGTACGCCTGCGGGGCCGAGGGCGGGCTGCTCCTGTGCACCTGGCCCAAGGGCGGGCGACTCTCGCTGCCCTTTGTGTACTCGGACGAGGTGTGGACCGGCATCGAATACCAGGTGGCCTCGCATCTGATGCTGCTGGGTGAGGTGGAGCGCGGCCTCGAAATCGTGCGCGTCTGCCGCGCCCGCTACGACGGCCGGGTGCGCAACCCGTTCAACGAGTACGAGTGCGGCCACTGGTACGCCCGCGCCATGTCCAGCTACGCCCTGCTGCAAGGCCTGACCGGCGCGCGTTACGACGCGGTGGAACAAGTGCTCTACCTGCAGCCGCGCATCCGGGGCGATTTCCGGGCCTTCCTCAGCACCGCCACCGGCTACGGCACGGTGGGCGTGCGCCGGGGCCGGCCGTTCCTCGAGGTCAAGGCCGGCGCCATCCCGGTGCGCGAAATTCGTTACAAGCGGGCGGCGTCGCCGGCGGTCGCTCTGTCTTCCCCCCAACCGGGCGCCGCGCCGCAACCGTCGTGAATGGGGCCGCTGCGCGCGCCGTCAGAAGGTCCATTGACGTATGCGCAACTCGCAACCCTGCTCTCGCCGCCGTTTCCTCAAAGGCGCCCTCACCGCCGCTACTGCGCCGCTGGTGCTGCCCGGTCACCTCTGGAACGCCCGGGGCGATGCCGCACCCAACGCGCGTCTCACCTTGGGCTTCATCGGCGTGGGCACCCAGGGCCGGCATCTGCTGCGCAGCTTCCTGCCGCATCCCGACGTGCAGGTCGTGGCCGTGAACGACGTGGACACCACCCGCCGGTTGCATCACCAGAAACTGGTCGAGGACTTCTACTCGGCCAGGCAGGACAAGGACTTCAAGGGATGCGCCGAGTACAAGGACTTCCGCGAACTCATCGCCCGCAAGGACATTGACGCCGTGGTCATTGCCACGCCCGACCACTGGCACGCCTATCCGGTCGTGGCCGCCGCCGGGGCCGGCAAGGATATCTACTGCGAAAAGCCGCTGTCCCTGACCATTCACGAGGCGCGGGCGATGGTCAAGGCGGTGCGGGAAAACCAGCGCGTCTTCCAGACCGGCTCGATGCAACGCTCGGACAGCGCGTTCTGGAAGGGCTGCACGCTCGTCCGCAACGGCGCCATCGGCGAGGTCCGCGAGGTGTACGTGTCCGTGGGCGGCCCCAGCAAATGGTGCGACCTGCCGGAGGAGCCGCTGGAGCCCGGGCTGGACTGGGATTTCTGGCTCGGGCCGGCGCCGGTGCGCCCGTACCACTCCATCCTCAGCCCGCGCGGGGTGCACGACCATTTCCCCAACTGGCGCAGCTACCGCGAGTACTCCGGCGGCATGATGACCGACTGGGGCGCCCATCACTTCGACATTGCCCAGTGGGGTCTGGGCATGGACGAAAGCGGCCCGGTGGAGATCCTCCCGCCGGATGGCGGCGACATCAAACGGCTCACCTACCGCTACGCCAATGGCGTGGTCATGTACCACGGTGGCTTGCCGGGCTACAACTTCGGCGTCGTCTTCGTCGGCACCCAGGGCAAGGTGTGCGTGGACCGCGGGCGGTTCAAGGCCGAGCCGGAAAGCCTGATGAACGAGAAATTTGACGCCCTGCCGGTCCAGCTTTACCGCAGCACCAACCACTATCGGGACTTCGTCAACTGCGTCCGTTCCCGCAAGAAGCCCATTTGCGACGTGGAAGTGGGCGCGCGCTCGGTGACCGTCTGTCATCTCGGCAATCTGGCTTACTGGCACGGGCGCAAGCTGCGCTGGGACCCGGCCAAAGAGCAGTTCATTGGCGACGCCGAGGCCAATACCTGGCTGGACCGCGAGAAACGCGGGCCGTGGAAGGTGTAAGCCGGCTTCGAGCAACGCAACTTCTCTGTTCCGCCCGGGGGGTGTCCGCCCACTGCCGCGTTCGCGCACCTGCGGCAACTCCCCTTACCTCGCCCTCCACCGGTCTGTAAGTCCCTCGCGGCGCCCGCGCGCGGAGCGGGTGTGTCAATCAAAGACGGCTGAGACCTCACGGGCGCGGTAAAATCGGTGAGCGACAGGCTCCCAATCCTCGAAGTGCCCGCGGCCCGAGCGATCGGTGGTCAACGCACCACGGTTCCAGCGAGCGAAATCGCTGGTGCCCTCAATCCAGTAACTGCTCTCCGGTTCCCCTTGCAGGCTCAAACAGAAGCCGCCCGCCGGTGAGGAACCTTCCGGCTCCAGCCGCGGGGACGCCGGTTTCAGGGCGGGAGGCCGCGCCAGAAGTTCGGGCAGGCTCTCCGCGCGCACCAACAGCCAGTCCACCTCCCATTCGCCGGCGCCGGCAACAAGACCGAGCGCCCCGGCCGTCGGCGCTCCGGCCGGCGTGAAATCACGCCAAGCGGTCCAGAGCTTTGGCTCCGGCGTTTCCCCGTCGGCGGGCCAGAGGCGGGTCCAGACCTCGGGATAGCCGGCGAGCGGGCGCGGGGCATGCCGCACCCGCAGCCAGAACCAGCGGTTGTTGCCCAGAGCGCCGGCACAAAGGAACCTGCAGACTCCCCGGGCAGCACCAGGCCGAGCTGGTTGGCGCCGCCCTGTTGCCGCAGCGCGCAGAGAAAGCCGGTTCCGGATTCCGGGTCCAGCGCCACCCCCAGCGCGCCCAGCCGGGCGCTGTCGGCACCGGTGGTTACCGGCCGAATCCGCGCCAGAATTTCCACTGGCTGCAGAAGGAACAGGTGAAGGGGCAGCCGCGGGCCATGTTCGGGATCGCCACGCGCACGCCGAGTTTCAATCCCCACCCTGTTCGCCAAACGGAGCAGCAACAGCGCCGGCGCGACGCTGGCGCCCACCCGCAACAAATCTCCGGTCCGGTGACCCCCCCCCGGTTCACCCCGCGCCTGCCAGGCGGGATCAAGCGGCTCGGCAAAGTCCTGCTGCCAGCCGCGCAGGTATGCCCCGGCTTCGTCGGGCATCCCGAGTCGGCTGACCGCGACCGCGCCGAAGACCACGGCATCCTCCTGCACCGCGAGGCGAAAATCCGCGCCGCCATTCTGGGAGTTGAGGAAGCGGGCGCCGGCGAGCCGAAAGGTGGCTTTCTTCCATGTACCGGAGTTGCCCAGGGTTACCCGGGTGGGGCTGGCGGTGTAGGCGCCGTTGAACGGCGCGTTCGCATCCGGACCATCGTATTCGATGAAGAAACTCCCCGTCCCCTGATCGAAATATTCGACCTCCACGTCCACCCGCATGGAGTCGGCCCATTTGAAGGAGTCGTGGATTTGGAAGTAGACGTAGCGGCCTCCGTGCTCGGTGTGGACCACCGCGCGGCCGGGGCGGCCGCCCGCCTCGACGGGCGCGGTTCGGCCGTCCGCGAACTCGAATTGCGTGAGCCCGCGGGCGTCGTTGGTCGCCTGCAGCGTCACGCGAACCGTCTCGAAATCCGAGTACGGGCCCCGCGAGCGTGGCAGTTTGATGCCGGCCTTGAACATCTCCACAAATTTCCGGTTCAGTTCGATGTATTGACGTCCGTAATCGCGCGAGGCGGCGATGTCCGTGCCCTCGTGATATTCGTTCCAGGTCTCGATGTGGACCAACCGGGTGGGGGCGCGCAGGAAGCGAATCCACTGCCGCTCGAAGAACGCGCCGTCCTCGCGCGGCACGATCAGCGGTTCGCGGCCCGGCACGGCCGAGTGGTCGTAGCCCGGCTCCAGCGCGGCCACGCACCCTGCGTCCGTGGCACAGTCGAAGGCCACTATCAGCGGCCCGCTCACTGCGACTCCCCGGCAGAGGTCGCCGCTTTCCATCGGACGAGCGCGTCGTCGTCTGCGCTCTCCAAGCGAAGCCGCCCGGACGTTCCAGGAGATTTCCCGGACGATGTACGGCGTCGTCCCGCGGAAGTCGCGGGCGAACTCTCCCGCACGTAGTCTATGCACGTCTGGTCGTGCGCCGTGGCGAAGGCCGCCGAGTACAAAAAGACGATCGGCCGGCCCTCGATGGTGGCCCAGTGCCGGGCCGGCACCAGCGAGAAAAAGTCGCGGATGCTCTCGAAAAACCAGCGTCGCCCGTAATCGGTGGTCAGATCAATCCGCCGGTGGGCGGCGTTCCACTCGAGAGTGGAGGTGTCTTAGAACAGGCCGATGGCCGGGGGCTTTTGACCGGCGGCCAGGAGCGCCTCGCGGGCCTCGAGCAGCCGCACCACCCCGGCGTAGCTCCAGGGTTGTTCGAGGGCGGGTTTGCCGGGAAGACGCTGGGAAGGCTCGCCCCAGTACACCGGCAGCACCACGTCAATGCCCGCCGCGATCATGTCCGCCAACTGTTCCCGATGCCATTCGACCCGCTTGTAGGAAAAGCCGGTCAGGGTGGGGGGTGATCGGTCAGCGCGTCCGAATCATCGGTATTGTAAATGTGGGCGCCGGTATAGACATCGTACCAGTAGAAATACGTGGTCAACACCACGGGGTCGTTGGTCCCGAAGCGCGCGGCTCGCGCCAGTTCCGTCGCCGAGGGGTGCAAATACGGCCCCAGCGGAGGGTTGATCGGGTCCGGTCCGGCCGCGTGGGCCGTGGCCAGCAGGATGGCCAGAAGCAGCGCCACACCACCGGGGAGAAATCCAACGCGCGGACGGCGAGACGACTGGCAGAAGGACTGCATGGGCCCACCGTGGCACAGGCCGGCGTAACCGCAAGAGAGAATCGGGTTTACAGCGCGCCGACCGCCGGATTGCCCGGCAACACCACAGTGAAGCGCGGGATGGAAAATGGCCGTATCGCCGATTATCCGGTGTGGCCCGGGTTAGATTCTGGCACCACCGCTGCGGAGGTCGGCCGTCCGGCTGACGCGCCTTGTCGGGGTTTGTCAGGTGTTCCCCTGCCCGCCCGAGTGAACGCTTGAGTCGCAGGATTCGCCCCGTCTCAGTTGCACCCGCCTTCTCTGGGAGAGTTCATCAGGTTCAAGGCGGTTTTGCTCATTTCGACCTGAGCAGCGAGCACGGCCTTGTAACGGGGGTCGGATCCTTTGGGCCAGGTGCCCACGGCCGCCCAGGTCTGGTAGGCGGCCATGAAGTTTTCCATGGCGTCGAGGACCGCATCCGGAGTGGCCGAGGCTTTGGCTTTGCGATTGCGCGGACTTCGGGAGAACAAATCAGCCAGATCGGTCAGAGACGGCTCGAGAAGAGCTCGGAGATTGTTCGTCGCGACCAGCGGCGGGTCGGGAACCGTGCCGCGCCAGGCGCCGTACGTGTACATGAAACTGGTGTCCCGCAGGAGAATCTGCCGGGTCTCGCGGGCGCCGGTGTGCGTCAACAGGTCCAGGGCCGTCCCCTTGATGAAAAAGGCGTTCACTCCGTTGGGGGGGAGTAGGTTCGTGGCCAGCCCGTCAATCACATACCGGCCCGGTTCGGACGAGTTGAGCTGCTGCAGGATCAGGCGGACAAACAGCGGCCCTAGATGCAGGCGTTGCACGCGAAGGTCCCGACCGTAGCCGCTCCAATCAGCCCATGGACCTGTCCTCGGGCGGGTCTCCGGCGGCGCGTCCCAGAGCGCGTCGAAATTGGCGGCCACGGCGCCCGCAGAGACCACGGAGGCCGGGAAGGCCGGTCCCAACGAGGACAGCAGCATGAGTCGCGGATGCTTCGGGGGGATGACAAAGCCGGATGTGTCGGTAACAACCGAGCCAACGGCGCCCTGTCGGTAGGGAACTCCGCGGCCGTTGGCGCCGATTTCCAGGCGGGGGTCCACCCAGAGAATCCGGGCGCGGTTGCGGGGGTTGACCTCGACCTGGGTGGGGGCCTCGCCCAGTTCGGCCGCGACCGCGGCAACCCAATTCGAGGCCGCGGGGATGGACCGCGTGCGCTGGATGCTGCGGATCAGTCCCTCGGCCAGGCGGGCCAGGGCGGCGTCTTCCTTGCGGGCTTCGAGCTGATCGAGCTGGCGGACGGTGACGCTGAAGATCAGCGTGGCCAGGATCATGATCACGGCTAGCACGCCGACCATTTCGATGAGGGTGAACGCCGGGGCCGAGCGTGCGCCGCTTGTCCGCAGCGATCGGGGGCAAAGTCGCGGCTTCATGGGCGGTTTACTTCAAGAGGTTGTAACTGACCTTGTCCAGCAGTTTCTGCGCGTTGGCCAGCATCTGGTACTGCGGCACCTGGACCAGGTTTCGGCTGCCACCCCATGAAAAACAGGGGGTGTCATTGGCCCACAAGGTATACACAAAGAGGTACATGTACATCTGATCCGCGACCGCCTGCGGTGTGGCGCCAAAACGCGGGTCGGATGGCAGGTCCAGAAATTTCCGGACGGTTTCGGCAAAGCGGTGACCGCGGCTGTCTCGACGGCGCCCGTGATACAACCCGGTCTGCCAGTAGCCGTTTTCGTAAAGGTAGCTCACGTCGCCACTCAACACTTCCTGCATCTGGAGGACGGGCTTCGCCCCCTCGGCCCGGTGCAGCCCCAGCACCGTCCCGCTGAGGTAATAGGCCTCCCAATCCTTGCCGGCCGGCACTTCACGGGGCGCCCCCCCATCAATGGAAAACCAGCCGGGCGAATTTTGTTCGTCGTTGTTCACCAGCACCAGCCGGTGGAACAACGGGCGGAGATTGATCCGCTGAATGAGCAGGTCTTCGCCCGCCCCGGCGTAGTTGGTCCACCCGGCCGGCACGGTGTCGGGAGGCGTGCTCCAAATCTGGTTGAAAACCGTGGCTGCGGGCGGGCCGCTGGACAAGGGCAGGGGGCCGGACAGGGAGCTCAGGATCATGACCTGCGCATTGGTTGGCTCGGGGACGCCCTCGACCGTCTGGGCAAACGGCAGCGTGCCGGCGCCCAAGCGCAACCCGGGGTGGATCAGAAACACCCGCGCGCGGCCGCGCGGGTTCACGGCCACCGCGCCCGCTCCCATGCCGGCCACGTCGCCCGCAAAGACCGCCCAGTTGGTTGCCCCGGGCAGCGCGCGATTCAGAATGGCGCCGGTTTGAATTGCCTCGGCCAGGGCGGCCAGATCCGCGCGCTCCTTGGTGAGGGCCGCCTCTTGAATCCGGCGCAGAATCGCCGGCGCCAGCGTGGCAGCCAGAAGGGCCATAATCGCCAGCACGGCCGTGATTTCCAGCAACGTGAAGCCGCGCGGGCGGCGGCGCACCCGCGGCGACGCCGGAGGTTCGGGACGGCGGTGTCGAGTCCGGGAGATCATCGGATGTTTCCCACGAGACTGAGGATGGGCAGATAGACGGCCAGGGCCACAATCAGGACCACGCCAATCAAGAACAGCATCAAGGCCGGTTCGAGAAAGGTGAGCAGCTTCCTGGCGCGCTCCGGGACGGTTTGATTGTAGTAATCCGCCACCTCCTGGAGTGTGGCGTCCAGGTTGCCGCTGCTCTCGCCCACCACCACCATGCGCAGAACCAGTTGGGGAAAGACCGCCACCTGTTGAATGGCCTCGCTGAGCGTGTGTCCCCCTTCGATGGCCTCCCGCACCCGGACCACGGCCTCGGCCACCACCCGGTTGCCCACCAGGTCCCGGCACACCTCCAGCGCCTGCAGCAACGGAATATCCGCGCGGTACATGATAGAGAGGCTGTTGGCGAAGCGAGACAACGCCACCAGGTGGATCAACGGCCCGAACAGCGGCAGCCGCAGCTTCAACCCGTCCATCCCGTACGCAATCGTCGGGAAATACCGCCGAAGCAACCGCTGGCCCACGGTGACTACCGCCCCGAGCAGAACCGGAATCCACCAGTACTTTTGGGCCGCGTCCCCCACGCCAAACACCCACTGGGTAATCAGGGGCAACGGCGCGTTGAGCTTGGCCAGCAGATTGGCGAAGATGGGTACCACGAAGGCAAACAGCAAAACCACAAACAGCGAAACCACCGTCAGGACCATCCCTGGATATACCGTGGCCTGTTTCACGTCGGCCACCATCCGGTCCACCCAGTTCAGGTAGCGTTTGAGCTCTTGGAAGGCCTCGGGCAGGCCGCCGCTGATCTCCCCGGCACGCACGATGCCGACAAATTCATCCGGGAACGTGCGGTGATAGCGGGCCAGCGCTTCATGGAGCAACAAACCGGACTCGATCTCGCGCTGCACACCGAGCAGCACGTGGCGGAAGACCGGGTCATCGCAATGGCGGCTGATGGATTCAATGGCCTGGACCAGCGGAACCCCCACCTTGATTTGACAGGCCATCATGGTACAGAAGTCAATTAATGCCCGCCGCCGCCGCTTGGCAGGCAGGAACGGCCCCCCGCCGGGACGCGGGGCGACTCGGATTTTTCCCGGCGGAGCATGGGTTTCCTCCACCTGGGTCAACCACAACTCGGAGGCCTTCAGGCTCCGCTCCAGGTCCGGCTCGTCCTGTGCGGACATCACCCCACGCCGGACCCGTCCGGACGCGTCCACGGCGGTGTAGCGGTAGAAGGGCATGGGATTCTCGACGACTCAGGCGCGCGCCGCCACGCGGAGGAAATCCCCGCCAGGAGTTGACGCCGCCGGGCGGCTTCCCGCACGGTCCCGGTCGCCTCGTCCGCGGAGGGCTGATGCCGGTCCGCGAATCCGGGTTC
>FWWM01017367.1_pt1 | contig 10482 bp, 7 predicted proteins | sample 2228351 | NCBI WGS metagenome assembly FWWM01 (sample SAMEA103939774, study PRJEB20133) | metagenome
CTGCGACCCGCCGATGGCCGGACGCCGGTCACAGACCGGTTTTGAGCAACGAAAATCGTTATAGTCCGCAGGCAGCAGGCAGCAGGCAGCAGACAGCTTCCGCCGGAAAAGGCGGGCCTTCGGCAGGGCCAGGGCCCCGCTGAGGTCATGGAGCGTCGCCTGGGGACGACCGTCGGGGTCGTGTTCCACCCGAACGTAGGTGAGGTAATGGGGAGTCATAAACGCGCCGGGATCGGCCAGGAGTCGCCGCCACATTTCCAGGTCGGCCTGGGAGAAGTCCCGCCACCAGGTCCACGTGCCGGTATTGACGTACACCCCACCGTCCAGGATGTCCATCCGCGCCTCGTGGGTGTGCCCGAAGACCACCAGCGAGACCCCCTGCTGGTGCACGATCCGCTGGGCCTCCTCCACCAGTCCGTCGCTGAAACTCCGGCTGATCCGACGGCCCGTCTCCAGCATTGCCGCCCGTCCCCACGCCGTCCGGGGGACCCCCGGCCCCAGCGTCCAGAGGTATTCCTGCAGCGCGGCGTTGAACGCCCGACGGTACGCCGGGTCGCTCTCGTACCGCCGAACGGCCTCCTCCAGACTCTCCTCCCGAACTTCGCCCAGCGGGGAAGCATTCCCGCCCTCCGCGGCGAAGGGACGGAAAACCATCCCCGGCAGCGCGGTCATCAGCACCCCCAGCGCCTTCAACGCGAACTTCGGGTCCAGCACCATCCCGTAGGCGATGAGGGCGGGGATCGGCTTGATGGCGTCTATCCACCACCGTTCGTACTCAATGTGGTTGTAGAACTCTATGACGAACCGGGAGCCGATGGGGGTCTGGAGACGGTCGGGGTGGCGCGGGTCCACCGGGTTCTCAAAGTTGTCCAGACGGTTCAGCGGGTCGCGGTACTGGTTGCCGTGCTCCACGTAGATCCCGTCCCGACAGATAGAGCGCGCCGCGAAGGTTAGGAGGGACGCCCGGGGGCCGGTCGCGCCCACCGCCTGCCGGATGCGCTCCTGGACGCCGGGCCAGTGGAGGAGGACGTCGTGGTTGCCCTTGATGATTGTCACCGTGCGGCAGGGGTTCTCGGAGAGAAACGCTCCCAGCCCCTCAAAGATGGGGCGGTGGCCGGCGATGACCAGGTCGGTGCGGAGGACGGAATCGGCCTCGGTGGTGGAACGGTAGGCTTCTTCGGGATACCGGGCCCGCGGGTCGTATTCGGAGACCGGGACGGCCGGCACCTGGAGGAACTCTATCATATCGCCGTTGATAATCAGTTCCATTGGCCGAGCGGTGGCATCGCTTTCGGCCCGGAGGTCCTGCATGAACTCGTAGAACCGGTCGTCGTGGCGGAAGTCCTCCAGAGGATTGGCGCCGTTGAAATACCCGGCCCCCAGATGGAGGTCGCTCAGGATGATTTTGGTTCCGTATTCCATATTCCGTGCTCCGTATTCCGTGCTCCGTACTCCGTATTCCATCTCCGTATCTCCTCTGCTCCTCCGCTCCCCCGCGCCTCCGCTCCCCCGCTCCTCCGCGCCTCCGCTCCCCTGCACCCCCGCTCCTCCGCGCCTCCGCTCAATCCCCCGTCACCCGGCCCGGGGAGGGGGACCAGCTGACGTAGAAGTCACGGGAGCAGTCGTTGCGGTCGGTGCTGGGCGGGTAGCGCTTCAGGGAGGCCGACCACGGGAAGGTGTCCCCCGGGTCCATCGGGAAGGGGATGACGCCCGCCCGCGGCTCCCCACCCCAGGCGACGCTATCCATCGGCGCGCCGTCGGGCTTCAGGAGCAACACCTCGTCCTGGGCGTTCCCCAGCGCCAGGCTGAAGCCGTCCCATGAACCCGCAGGGACCAGGTCGGGCACCAGCGGGTCGCAGTTCGTCCACTCGTAGGTGGGGTTAAAGCCGTAGGTCTGAGCGAAGTGGGTCGCGCAGGCCGCTACCACCATCACCTGCCGGTTCAGCAGACGGGCCCCCGCCGGGAAGGCGTACCGACCGTCCCCGTAATCCCCCAGGTTCAGCGCGTCCCCGATCGTCCAGCCGCCGATGTCCATCGCCGGGCCGGGGTTGTAGATTTCCACCCACTCCTTCCCGGCATCGTCCCCCGACGGGTTGATGAAGACTTCGGTGACCAGCGGGTAGTCGGCCGGAGGGACGTGGTCCCGCAGCACCACGGGCAGATAGAGGCGGAAGACCAGCGGCGCGTGGGCCCGCGCCCAATCGTGCTCAAAGACCGTCATCAGGAAATCGCAGGCCTCGTCCGAGGCGAACTGCAGGGCGACCTCGCGGTTGATTTTGTTAGACGTTTCGGTGCCGTTGACGCTCCCGATGTGGACCCACTTCTCGCCTCCCACCCGCGCGAAGAAGACCTTGGCGTGCACCCCCAGGCCGGTGACGTTCCCCAGCCGACAGGCCAGGTCCAGTCCCTCCGCGCGGGCGATCTCGTTCAGGTGGAGGCAGGTGGTGAAGTTATCACCGGCATCGTAGTACTCGTCCAGCAGCAGGCGCACCGAAGCCCCCCGGCGCGCGGCGGCTATGAGCGCCCGGACGCGGGGGTTAGCGCCCGCGTCCCCAAAGCTGTGGGTCCAGGTGACCGGTTCGTTCAGTTGCATCGCGGCGACCGCGTCCCCTGCCCCCAGCCGTCCCAGCAAGCCCAGCAGGCCGTCGTCGGGACGAAGGAGGTGCTCCGGCCCGTGGAGGACGGTGAGAGTGGTCGCCGTCGTCGCCAGGAGTTGAGTGAAGGGGGCGGTGTAGGTGGTCCAGTCCGGCGGTGGCAGGGGCTCATATCCGGCAGGCGGGGCGTAGTCGTCGGTGTACGGGGCCACGTCGGCGTGGACGGGGTCGCAATCCCGCCGGAAGAGTTCGGCCAGGCGCGCCACGACGCCGGGGCTGTCGGTCACCAGGACGAAGCCCCGATGGCCCATCGTCCCGTTGACGATGAGGTCGGAGGGCATGGAGCGTTCGGTGAAGTTGTCGCTGCTGACCAGGGCCAGACGGTCGTCCACCAGGATGAACTTGGCGTGCTGGAACTGGTAGCGGGCCGCCTCTTTGCCGATGAAGTAGACGGTGGAGGTGGGCGGGTTGTGGAGGCGCTGGACGATCCATTTCTCGTCGGAGGAGATGCCGCCGGTGGGCCGGCTCTCCAGGAGGACGGTCACCACGACCCCCGCCTGGATGCGCTCCCGGATCGCCTCGTAGAGGGAGACGCTCTCCAGGGTGTAGCCCTCTATCCGCAGGGAGTGGCGGGCGGAGGCGACCGTCTGGAGGGTGAGGGAGAGTGCGCCCTCAGGGGCCACCGCGACGGTGACCGCGGCCGTTTCGGCGATTTCAGCGGGGAAGAAGAGGTCCTCCAGGTCCCAGCCGGGGTAGCGGATTTTACGGCCAAGAAGCGGATCGTAGGAGTCCTGGGCCCAGTCGGTGGCCCGGTCGGTATCGGGGACGGGACGGCCGGTGGCGGGGTCCAGTTTGCGGTAGAGCACCTGCCCGGAACCGAAGCCGAAATAGGGGTACAGGACGGCGGGGCCGCTCCACCCCTGCGTTGCGGAACCCGTCCCGTAGGCCAGCGCGTCCACTACCACGGTGCCGGAGATGAGGTAGGCCGCCTCGCCGTCGTCGGTGAAGCCGGGCCAGGAGCCGGGAAGGAGGAGAACGGGACGGTCTCCGGCCTGGTCGGCCCAGTCGGGGTCAAAGCCCCAGACGGGGTAGAAACCGTCGGCGTTCTGGGCCAGCCAGAGGATTTGCCCCGGGGCGATCGGGGCCCCAGCGGGGAAACAGACGCGGCTGGTGGAGGACGGCACATCGTCCAGGCACCAGCCCGCCAGAGTCACGGTGTAGGGGGCCATATTGATGAGCGCCGCCGCCTCCCCGCTCCCGGAGTAGTTGACCGGCGCCAGAGCGTAGAGGCGGACGTGGGGGATGATGGCGGCGGGCCAGACTGTGCTGATGGACGGGGCGTTCTCCGCGGCCGCGGTCGCGGTGATGGTAACTTCGGGGGGCAGTTCTCTTTCGGCCCGAAGGGTCAGGCTGAAGGCGTAGAACGTGCCGGGCGGAATTTCTCCCACATCCCATCGGAGATGGTCCGGGAACTGCGAGAGCGGAAAAGGCGCGGTGTGGGTGAGGAACGCCGTGCCCAAAGGCAGGGTCTGGGTAATAACCGTCCCGGTGGCAGAGAGATTGCCGGTGTTACTGATGAGCAGGGAAAGGGTGAAAGGGTATCCGGCGGCGATGACCGACGGGCCGGATTGGGTGAGCGTGAGCGCCGGGGCTGCGGGAAAGAGCACCGTCGGGGCCTGCGCCGTGTTACTGGTAGGCGTAATTTCCGGCGTCGCTGTGGTGGCCTCCGCGGTATTGGTGACCACCGTTGCTTCTGTGACCGCCCCGGCCTCTACGGTGACGGTGATCAGAGAGAAAACCGTGCTGCTGGGAAGGTCCTCCACCTGCCAGACCAGGACCGAGGGCTCCGGATGGCTGAAGGGATAAGAGGAGGTTTGAGTGATGAAGGTCAGTTCTGACGGCAGGGTATCGGTCACCCAGACGGCGGTGGCGGTGAACCAGTGGGCGTTGCGCAGGCGAAGCGTGTAGGTGAGAAGGGTCCCAGAGTACGCGTTTTCCGGGCCGGTCTTCTGCACCACCAGTTCCGCGTAAGACGCCGAGTTGCGGGCTTTCGGCGTCCCGGTGACTGGATTGCCACTGGCATCCAGGCCGTTGCGGATGATGCCGTTGTTGGAGGCCCAGTTGGCGTCCGTATCCGGCGCGGCGGGGTCCATGCGCTCCATAGAGCGATAGCCCGGGCTTCCCGATCCCGCGGGCCAGGAACCGCCGTTGCCGTTGGCGGTGTCTATAACGTTGCCCAGCGAGTCGGTGAGGGTCAACACCTCACCGGTGTTTGCCAGACCTGTGCTGAAACTGCCCACCCAATTGGCCGGGATATCGGAGACGGCGTCGTCGGTGGAGCGCTCTATGAGGTAATGCCCCAATGGGGGGATGTCGCCTGTCAGGGTAATATTGGGACTGTTATCGGAGGAGAAAAGCCGCCAGCCGTTTAAAGAAACGGTCGTGGCCGTGGTGTTGTAGAGTTCAATCCACTCGTGGGCGGAATGGGCGGCCGTCCCACCCCAGGCCACTTCGTTGATGACGACACTGCCAGGGTCGAGGGATTGGGGAAGCGGGGCGGCGTGCCCCGTGCCGTGCAGGGCCAGGAAGAGGGCCGCCAGAAGGAGGATGCTGAGGGAAAGGGCGGTAACAGTCCGCAGTCTACAGTCCGCAGTCCATAGTCCGGAGTTCGCAGTCCGGGGGTTGCCATCCATAGGTTGCGCTCCCGAGATGATTGCGTCGGAGCACGATGGCGCCGCGCCCCTACAAGGAACAAATTTCCCAATCCCTATTCCACCGGTATCCCACCTCTGCGCTCTCTGCGTGCTCTGCGGTTGAGAACGTCAATGGCTCATCCGTGGAGGCGGGGGGCCTCGCCGTTGAGCGCCACGCGCGGCACGCCGCATTTCTCCACATCGGTCTTCAGAAGGGTCGCGCGGCGGCGCTCGTTCGCCACGGCCTCCGCCACGATGCGCTGGATCGTCTCCAGATAGGCGATGTTGGCCCGCAGCGCGTCCTGGACTTCCCCCCGCAGCACGACTTCCCCGTGCCCCTGGACGATGCTCTCCGGCTCCAGCGCCTGGAATTTGCGGAGTGTTTCCTTCAACGCTTCGGGGTCGCCATCCACGACGGTGGGGATGGGCATCATCGCGTCCCCGGCGATGAGGACCTGGTCTTCTTCAACATATACGGCGAGGCCGTCGTCGGAATGGCCGGGAGCGGGGAAGAGACGCATCGTTTTGCCGCCCAGGGAGAGGATCATCTCCCCGTCGTCCAGCGTGATGTCAGGGAGACGAATCACCACGCTGGCCAGCAGGTCCGGGGCTTCCTCGCGCGCTGCGGCCAGCCCTGCTTCTCCCATAGTCAGCAGTTTCTGGCGGCAACGAGTATGGGCAATGATGGGGACGTCGGGGAAAAGGGTCGCGCCGTAGATGTGATCGGCGTGGTAATGGGTGTAGATGATGTAGCGCAGGCTGGCCGGTACGCGGCGGGAGAGGAACTCCAGAACGATCTCCGCCTCTACCGGAAACGGAAGCGTGTCTACCAGAACCGCTCCCTCCGGGGTCACAATGACGCTCGCAGTGACCTGGGTGTACAGGTCGCTGGTGAAGAGGTAAATATCGCTGGAGACTCGCTCTTGCAACATGTTGGCGTCCGATTTCAGAGGTCAGAGGGATAATATCATAAAGCGGGGGGAGTGTCAAGGGAACTCGGCCCCCACCGCCCGGTCCTCGCCGTACACGGCCGCCTGCAGGTCGCGGATGGCGATCCAGCCGATGTTGTTCGCCACCACATAGACCACGGGGATGTCGTACTGGACGGCCGTCGCCAGTTCCTGCGCCGTCATCAGGAAATCCCCGTCTCCCACCAGCCCGACGACCTGCCGCTGGGGCGCGGCCAGTTTGGCCCCCAGTGTCGCAGGGACCGTCCAGCCCATCGTGCTGAAGCCGCCGGTGGTGAGGTTGGTTCCGGGCTCATACACCATCGCTTCCTGAAACCACTGGGCCTGGGTGTTGCCGGAGGAGGTCAGGACGATGGCATCCCGATCCAGGAAGGCGCGCAGTTCGGCGATGAGGCGGGAGATGGTAACCGGGGTGTGGTCCGAAGAGGCGAGTTTCTGGACATGGGTCCGCCATTCCCGGTGAACACCAGTACCGGGATGGAGTCCACGTAGCAGGAAGCCACCCCGATCACGGTGTTCATCGCGCCGGGGCCGATGGAAGTGAAGACGGCCAGCGGGGTGCCGGTCACCCGATAATACGCATCGGCCAGGTGGACTGCGCTCTGTTCATGGCGGACCTGCAGGATCGGGAGACGGTCTTCATAGTTCTTGAGGGCGTCTATCAGGCCCAGACATCCGTGCCCGGGGATGCCGACCATGTAGGGGATGCGGTGCCGAACGAGGAATTCCGCAATGATTTCTCCACCGGTTCGTCTTATAGACCTCTTTCTGCAGGGGGTGAAAGGGCTGTTCTGTTTCACATCATATTCCTTTGTGTTGTGATTGTCAACAACCTGTTGACAATATCGCAACATTTTTGTATACTTGTGCGGGAAGACGACTGGAGTCTGGCGAATTTTCCGGGTGCTATGATTTCCGCAGTTTTTCAGCCTATACGCAACGATTTTCGTTGCTCAAAGCCGGTCTGTGACCGGCGCTCGGCAATCGGCGGATCGCAGACCCACCGAGAGCACCCGCCGGGAGCAAAAAGAGCATTTCGCCAGAGTCCAGAAGACGATTGACCGGTAGGGAGTCCATGAACAGAGGGGACAGCGGTTCGCTAACAAAGGGGATCCGGGTGCTGGAAGTCCTGGCAGATACTGGTCGGCCGATGGGAATCTCCGAGATCGCCAGGTTGCTGGGGATGGACAAAAGCACCATCTACCGGCTGCTGGCAACTCTGAAATCCAGGGGATACCTGGAACAGGACGCCGAGACCCGAAAGTACATGGTCGGCCCCAGGATGATCGCGCTCAGCAGCCGAATTCTGGGCAGCAGCGATGTCTGCCTGCAAGCGCGCCCATTTATGAAACGGCTGCTTCAGGAGACCCGCGAGACGGTCCATCTGGCGATGCGGATGGAAGACCAGGTGGTCTACATTGCCCAGGAGATCAGCCCGGAAGTGGTCAGCGTCAACACGGAAATCGGCCAGCGGGAGCCGGTACACTGCACGGCGGTGGGCAAGGCGCTGGTGGCCTTCCTGCCGGAGGACGAGTTGAATGCCGTGATCGGTCGCCTGGAATTCCGCCGATATACGCCCCGCACCATTACCGATCCCGGGCAGTTCCGGGCCCATTGCCACCAGATTCGCGCCCAGGGATACGCGGTGGACGACGAGGAACTCTATCCGGGGGTACGGTGCATCGCGGCGCCCATCCGGGCATACGACGGGAGCGTCGTGGCTTCTCTGGGGATTTCCGGCCCGGCGAACCGTTTGCAATATGAGGCGATCCCCCGGCTGGGCAGAGTAGTAGCAAAATACGCCGAGGAAATCTCCTGCCGTCTGGGCTACCTGGCCGACTCCCCATAGAGGGGCACTGGCCTCATAATGGGAACACGACCGGGCTCACCTGCAACCCATAAACCCGACGGCCCGTGGTCTTACCTACTCTCCCCCTATCCGCTGGGCATCCGTCCGCTGCAGGGTCCAAACCTGGAGGAAAGGGCTGTCGGTGGTGACCCAGACCCGCGCGGTCGTTCCGTTCAGTTCCACCCGCTGCACTTCGGCGCCCTCGGCGGCCACGGCGCGAACGATCGCCAGATAGTCCGCCGCGGGAGAAGCGCTGAAATCCCCCTCCAGCGCCCGCTCCGCGCCGGCCAGCAGGTCCGCGGCCCGATCCAGAGCGCCGCGTTCCAGCGCGTCCTGAGCCGCCGCCAGCATTGCCTCTATCGCCACGGCGCGCGGGTCGCGCGGGCGGCGAAGGAAATCGGCGACAATCCCGCGCTCTGTCGCCTCCACCGGATCGGGCAGCCAGCCGCTCAGAAAGTAGGCCGGGGGGTCGTACAACTGCTGGTAGCGGCGGACGGCGTCAAAGAGACGGATGGTCAGGTCCAGGTCCCGCACCTCTTCGTCCGGGGGATTCCGGGCGACCAGCCACGTGCGGAAGGCCCGGTCCGCCTCCGCCAATCCCATCCCAAAGCGCTGGCGCAACGCGCCGTCCAGCGCAGCCGCGGGCGACGCCCCGGCATCCGGCTGGCCGGATTCCCGGTAGAAAGTCCGAAACTCCTCCCAGCCGTACGTCCCCACCAGATAGGCGACGAAGGCCGCGGCTTCCAGATATCCGGTCTCATGCTGGTGGTGGTAGAAGTTCTCCGCCAGTTGCGCCAGGGGGATGTAACGCCCCAGAGAGACCAGCGCCCCGGCCCGCCGGGGGATGTTTTCCGGTTTGTAGTGTCCCCCGGCCACCCACGTCGCCAGCCCTTCCCGTAACAGCGACGGCGTCGCCGGGCCGGCCAGGGAGGCATCCAGGACGTGCGCGGCCTCGTGGCGGAGGACCATTTCCAGGTCCGCACCGGCATAGTGGCGGTCCAGGTAGGAGATGACCACGCCCTCACGGGCGTATCCCCCGTGCCCCAACACCCGCCCGATGAGGTAGACCTGGAGCGGCGATACCAGATGGGTGCCCAGGCGTCTCTCCGCACCGGCTACTGCCTCATTTACCGTCGCCACAATGGTCGGGAGGTCCCGTTCGGCGGCGGTATGGGTCAGATAGTGGACGATGCAGCAGTTGGTGGTCGTCACCGCCCAGGTGGCGGCGGCCTCTGCCGTCGGGCGGGCGGTGGCGGGAAGAAACCGGACGGTCAGGGTGACGACGTTGTTCGTCGGGTCCTCGTCGCCGACCTGAATGCGGTCGTCGGGGTCCAGATGGATGACCAGGGTCTCCGATTCTCCCGCCGCGCGCGTATCCCATACCCAGGTCAGGCGGGCGCGGGGCACCCCGTCAAAGGCCGGATACCCCACCGTCCCCTCCGCGATCGCATCCCGCTCCGGGCTGTCCACCCGATATACCCGCACCCCGACGTCTTCGGGGCGAATCGCGCTTATCCGGCGCGGGGTGATGTCCAGCGATAAGACGTCCCCCCGGTAGTAGAGGAGAGAGGAATCGGAAACGGATAGGGGGTAGAAGGTTACGTCGGCCGGGGTCAGGTGGAGGTCGGAGGGCGCGGGGAGGGTCGGCGGGATGGTCTCCCCAGGCCCGACCGGCAGGTGGAGCCCGGTACAGGCCAGAAACAAGAGGAGTACCGCGGCGAAGAAGAAGAGCCGCCCCGGGGCAAATGGCCGCAGGCGGGCCGGGGATTCTCTGGGTGACGCAGGAACGGTCATTATGGTGGTATTATACCACACAGGGCAACTCCGCAGGAGTTGCCCCACACCGGGATTTGACATTTCCCGAAACTGTGCTATAATCATAGTGCATTAGTTCAATGGTGTATAGGTTCAATGCGATTGCACATAGACCCGGAGAATCCCGTTCCCATCTACGTCCAGATTGAGGAGCAGGTGCGGGCGATGGTCGCCGCGGGGCAACTGCGTCCCGGCGACCAGTTGCCCACCATCCGGCAACTGGCCGTAGACCTGGGAGTGAACTATAATACGGTAGCCCGGGCGTACCTGGAACTGGAGCGGGCCGGGGTCATCACCACCCAGCGCGGGCGCGGCACCTTTGTGGCCGGCGCGCCGGATGAGACGCACCTGGCCCGACTCCGATGGGAGAAACTGCGGGCGCTCCTGGGGGCTTCCATTGACGAGGCCCTGCGCCTGGGATACGCGCCCGACGAAATCGCGGAGGCCTTCCAGGGCGAACTGATGGGAAGGGTCAGCAAAGAGGGGAACAACGGTAATTATATTGGCAATGGCAGATTCTAATTTATATTGACAAACCGTTGATTAAAAGTATAAAAGGTATT
>FWWM01017368.1_pt1 | contig 10481 bp, 11 predicted proteins | sample 2228351 | NCBI WGS metagenome assembly FWWM01 (sample SAMEA103939774, study PRJEB20133) | metagenome
GAGGCGCGTCAGCGCCGAGCGGGGGTGAGGTTTCCGCATGGTCTCTGAGAGAGAAAAAAAGCGCATCACACGCTCTAAAGCTTCCCCTCGCGGCGCAACTCGGCTGTGCACGCCGGGCAATAGCCGGTGAAGCAGGCGCAGGCGCTGGTCACGGTCACCCCTTTGCGCCGCACCAGTTCGCGGGCCATGTTGTCTAGCAGGTCGGTGGCAATGGGGACGCGCGTCCCACAGCGCAGGCAGGTCAGGTAGTGCTGCTCCGGGCCGTCGGCCAGGCGGAAGACCTCGCGGCGATGCTCCGGTTCCACGTAGCGTTGATCTACCAGCCCTAGTTCGGCGAACAGATTGAGCGTGCGGTAGACCGTCGCCAGGCTGATGCTGCGGTCCTGCGCGTGGGCCAGTTGATAGATTTCCTCGGCATCCAGGTAATTCGCCTGCGCGGCCAGTACCTGCAACAGCAAAGAGCGCTGCGGCGTCACCTTGAAACCGTGTCGGTGCAGTGTGGCTTCGGCTTCGTCAATGATAGTGGTCATCGTCGTTGCTCATTGTACCCTGGTCAGATTATACGCACGCTGACGATCGAATGCAGACCAGGGGGCGTTCGCGCTTTCCAGCAAGGCGTCTCACGTGCGGTATAATCTCCCTGTATCGTCTTGAGTGAGTAGGCCGAGGACATGAAACTTTCATCGCGCGCCTTCGATCTGTACCAGGCCTTTGAACAGCCCGGCTGTCCGGTCTGCCGGCTGCTGGAAGAGAGCGTACACGCTTTCATCGAAGGGTTAATGTACGAATACGTCAATGAGCCGTCCACGCACTTCGCGGTGCGCGACGCGCGCGGCTTCTGCACCACACACGCCTGGCACATCCTGGAGCAGATCAACGCCAGCGCGTTGGGCATCGCTCTGCTCTATGAGGGGCTGGTGCGCAACCTGCTGGAAGACATGGGGCAGATGAAACCGGACGGCGGGCGGCGGCAGGTGATGCAGGCAGCGCAGGCGCTCGCCCCCAAAGGCCCGTGCCTCATCTGCACACACCGCGATACCGCCGAAGCGCACCTGCTGCGCAATCTGCTGGAGTACATCACGGACAACGATTTTGCCGCCCGCTTTGGGGCTTCGGCAGGGCTATGTCTGGAGCATCTGCGCCAGGCGCTGGCGGTCAACGCCCCCCTGCCCGCCAAGAATCGCCTGCTGACCCTGCAACAGGCGATCTGGCAGCAACTCCAGCGCGATCTGGCGGAGTTCGTCCGCAAGAGCGATTACCAGTTCGCCGATGAAGAACTGGGCCGGGAAGCCGACAGCCCTCGCCGCGCGATCCAGAGCTTTGCCGGGGCCAAAGGGTTGCGGTGATATGTCAGTCCAGGATCACGTATACTTCATCCCCGACCCGTACCACGTCGTCCACCTGGACGGCGACTTCCTCGCCGGGCATGCCGTGATCGATCGGCTCGCGATTGATCTGCATGGAGAGCACCTGCTGTTCGAAGTTGGTGTGCGGCCCGTTGAACAGCACCCAGTCTTCCAGGTAGAGTTCGTCGTCGAGCAGAATCGCCGCCACGCCCAGCCGGCTGAAATAGTGTGTGACCACGCCTACGTAACGGTATTCCACTGCGTTCCTCCTTGGGGCACCCCCTCATAGCCAGCGCACCAGCCAGGCCCGGCGTTCGTCCAGCCGCAGGCCCGCCTGCCGCGCGATTGCGCGAGCCTCTTCTACTTCCTGGCGCGTCACCGGACGGTTGAGCGGCGCGATCTGCCGCTCCGCCACTCGCCACACCGGACGATATTGCCCCATGATGTTGACATAGGTGTTGGGCGAGATTTCCTCGGCCAGGAAGCGCACAATCTCCGCTGTCCCCGCGATCCCTTCGGGCAGCACCAGATGGCGCACCAACAGCCCCCGCGTAGCAATGCCGCGCTCGTCCAACTGTAGATCGCCCACCTGACGGTGCATTTCGCGCACGGCGGCCTGATTGTGACGCGGATAATCGCGGATTTTGGAGTAGCGCTGAGCCAGCGTCGCGTCAGCGTATTTCATATCGGGCATGTAGATGTCAATGATGCCGTCGAGCAGGCGCAGCCCTTCCAGGGCATCGTAGCCGCCGGTATTGTAGACCAGGGGGATGCTCAGCCCCTGCTGCGCAGCGAGATAGACGGCGGTGATGATCTGCGGGATGACGTGTGTAGGAGAGACGAAGTTGATGTTGTGGCACCCTGCCGCCTGCAGCCGTAGCATCACCCTGGCCAGATGCTCGGCGCTGATGGGCTGTCCCTGGCCAAGCTGGCTGATTTCGTAGTTCTGGCAAAACTGACAGCGCATGTTGCACTGCGCGAAGAAGATCGTGCCAGAGCCATTGACGCCGGTGAGGGGGTCTTCCTCGCCCATATGGGGGAAGGCGCTGCTGACAAGGGCTTCCGCGCCCGTGCGACAGAAGCCGACCTTCTGGGTGCGATCCACATGACAGGCCCAGGGGCACAGAGCGCAATCGCGCAAGGCGGCCTGCGCGGCCTGGACGCGCTCCTCGAAGCCGCCGCTGCGCAGCAGATGCAGATAAGCGGGTTCAAAGCGGGCCATCGGGCACGTCTCCCCCGTGTCTTGTTGATCTTACCCCGCATTGTAGCATAGGTTGAAAGTTTGCTGCTCCCCTTGAGTTGATATAATACGGTCATGTCGGCGATAGTCCGACTTTCAGGAGCATAGCCTTTCAGCCAATGTCTGAAACTTATCGAGCCAGACTGGTCTCATTGCCTTCGGGCGATCTCGACTTTCACGACAGTTCAAGCCGAGAATTCACGCACGATTTGCACGCATTTCCGGCCAAGTTTCCTCCGCAACTCCCGCGCACATTCATTGATGAGTTGACGCAGCCCGGCGAAATAGTGCTTGACCCCATGGTAGGCTCAGGGACAACTCTGGTAGAGACCATGCTGGCTGATCGCTGCGCCATTGGTTTTGACATCGATCCGCTGGCCCTGCGCCTATGCAAGGCCAAGACCGCCGCTATCTCACCGCTGCGTGCCGCGCAGGCTGGTTTGGACGTGCTCAGGAAAGCGCGCCTGGCCGTACAGAGAAACTGAGCTTGTACAGGTTACAGGGATTGGCCGGAGAGAAGCCCGCCATCGTCAAAGGGCGAGCGTAGATGACCGACTTTGAGGTGCTCATTGATTATCAGCAACGCACCATCCGGTTGACGGCTGAACGTTGGGCACATATCGTGAATCACCCGGAGATGGTCGGTCAATACGACCGGTTGGTCGAGACGTTGTCCGCGCCAGACATAGTGATCGCCACCGTGAAGGATGAAGCGGTTCACACCTATCACCGCCTTTACGAGACGACACCTGTCACCAGGAAATACCTGGTGGTAGTCGTTAAAATAGAGGCTGAAGATGCTTTCGTCCTGACGGCTTATTTCACCAGCCGGTTGAAGAAAGGAAAGATCGTATGGCGTCTGTGAAAGTCTGGTACGATCACGAAGGGGACTACCTGGAAGTGATCTTCGAGGACGCGCCAGCAGAGCTTGTAGAAGTCGGTGACGACGTGTTCGAGCGCCGCACACCGGATGGTCGTGTCGTAGGGTTCACCGTGTTTAATGTCAGCAAGCACGACCGAGGTCAGCTTGCAGTGCCGCTGGCAGTTACGGCGGTTTCGGCAGCGTAACGGCAGTAAGACTACCCCTCGATCTGGCGATCTGAATTCACTCGCGTCCCCTCATCCCCCACAAGCGCGCGGTGCCGTCGTGCGAGGCGGTCGCCAGCAGCGTCCCGTCCGCGCTGAACGTCACGCCGGTCAGCCCGCCCTCGTGCTCGTACAGGGCGCGCCAGGCACGGGTGTTCCCGCCTCCCGCCAGCGTCTCCGTCTTCCACAGGCGCAGCCCGCCATCCAGCGACGCCGCGGCCAGCAGCGCCCCGTCCGGGCTGAAGGCCACGCCGCGCACACAGTTGGCGTTGTAGTCGGCATAGCGTATCCGCGCCAACACCGCGCCGGTCAGCGCCCCGACCAGCAGCAGCCCCTCTTCGCTGAAACCCACCGCCAGCAGCGTCCCGTCCGGGCTGAGCGCCAGGCAATGTGCTGCAGCGGGCAGGGCCTGATCCAGCAACGGAGCGCCGGAGTCCGGCTCCCACAGGTAGACGCGCTCGCCGCCCTCCGCCAGGGTAGCAAAATGACGAGTAGCGCTGCATCCGGCGAAGCCGAGCACGCCGGCCATCTCCCCGACCTGCCGACGGGTGCGCACGTCCCAGGTGCGCAGGACGCCATCTTCTCCCCAGGAAACCAGGCGCTCTCCGCCGGGCAGCCAGGCCAGGCCGGTCACGCGCTCGCCATGGCCGCGCAGCGCCGTCACGCAGAAGCGCCGCTTGACATCCCACAGGCGCACCGTCCGGTCGTCGGAAGCGGAGGCAAGCAAAGACCCCTCCGGGCTGAAGGCGACGGCGTTGACTGGCTTCTCGTGCCCGATCAGCGCGCGGATACGGCGGCGCTGTCCAGTGTTCCATAGCCGCACCGTCTTGTCGTCGGAGCAGGTCGCCAGCAGCGCCCCGTCCGGGCTGAAGGATACGCCGCGCACGGTGTCGCGGTGCGCCGACAGTTCGCGCAGCGCGACGATCTGCCGGGCAGTGGACGGGGTGATTGCAGCGGGCGCAGGAGTAGAGGGCACGGCGGGCGCTTCGTCGAACAGGCGGACGCGCAATTGGGCGAGCGCGGTCTCGTAGGGCTGCCGGTGAAAGTCCACATACTGGATGCGCCGAAGCTGAAAATGCAGGCGCGGCACAGGTCGCCACAGCAGGGGGATGATCGGTTTCCCTTCGTCGCGCACGTATTGCCACTCATCCTCGACGTTCTTGGAGGCCAGCGCATCCGGCGAGATGATCAGCACCAGCGCGTCACAGGTATCCAACCCCTGCTGAATGGCCGTGCTCCAGTTGACGCCGGGCGGGATGTCGTCCACGTCAATCCACACATCCGCACCCAGGCGATCCAGGTCGGTCGCCAGCCGGCGGGCGAAGACTTCGTCGGCGCGACTGTAGCTGATGAAGACGCGAGTCATGGCGGCGCAGCGCTCCCTCTATGACGGCAGGCGGTCGCTGGCGCTAATCGTGACACAAAAGGCGTTGCGGGGCAAAAGAGCGAAAAATATGCCGGGGACAGTTTCACACACTATTCACGAACAGACCCTTTACAAAATCCATTACAGCGCTTATCATTGAAAGGGCTTTGTCGATTAGCGGCTCTTTAACAGGCGCATATCAACCCGGCCATCACCTCTAGCAGGAGAGATGTCGTTGCCTAACCTTGTATTGACCGATCATGCCCTTCTGCGCTGTGCACAGCGCAACGTATACGAGGAGGATATTTTGCTCGCTATACGTTACGGTGAGCGTTTGGTGAATGCAGGGAACGAGGTTTTCTTTTTAGGCAGGCGGCACCTCGCCCAGGCGGGCGTCGTCCGTGAATACGCCCGTCTGGAGGGGCTGACTGTCCATGCGGATAGAGAAAGGGATGGGTCACTCTGTATCATCACCGTCTACCGCGATAAGGACGGTCTGAGCAGGAACCGGCGGAAGGCCAAGTACAACCTCCGCCCTCCAAGGGCTGCCTAGACTTCCCCTCACCGTTAGCCGGGGCGTGAGAAAGAGCACGCCATCACCCTGATCTAGTCGCATCGGCAGAGATGGCCGGGCTGATATGAGCCTGTTAAGCGCCCGCAAAAGCCATTTGACAACCGCCCGCCCCTCCGCATACAATAACGCTCGGCCATCATTATTGTGGCAGTGCGACGCGCATCATTCCTGCAAGTCCCGTCTTCAGTGCTCAGACGGGACTTTCATCTGTCTTCCGCCAGCACCTCGTATATTTGCGCCCCCTCATGCTCGTACACCAGCCGTAAATAGGGCGCTTCGGCCACCTGCTGCGCCGCATACGACGCCGCCTCGTCCAGCGGACGCCGCCAGCGCACCATCTCCCCGAATGTCTCCGGTCGGGCGAAGACTTGCGGCACCAGCACGTAGCGCACCCCTGCCGACAGCAATGCCAGTCGGTGCACCGGATCGGTTGGGTCGCGCCAGAAGGCGCGCAGCGCAGCCTGTTCGGCATCGGCGCGTTCCGTCCCGCGGAAGAACGGCTGCGGGCGGAAGAAGACCGTATCGCGCTCGGCGATGATGGGTGCCCAGTCGCCTTCGTGCGGGCCGGGGTGATTCAGCACACGGGCGTCGGCGGGCGCGTGATCGCGCAGCCACTCCATCGCCGTCACGTCTGCCGCCGACGAAAACGCTCCGAAGAAGCGCAAGCCAGCGTCTTTGCTCGCCGCCAGCAAGGGGTCGAACGCCACGATGGCGATCAGCAGCAGCCCCGCCCCCAGCGCCACCGCCGGATATGCCCAGCGCCAGGCCAGTCGGTCAACCCGCGCTGCGCCCAGCCGGTCGGCCAGCCACAGCAGCCCGCTCCCGCCCAGGATGGTATAGGGGATGATCGGCCCGTGCCAGGCCAGGCTGAAGGGGTAATCGTACTTCAGCAGCGGCTCGATCAACGCCGGAAAAGTGCGCTCCAGCAGGCCGAGCGCCGAAAACTCGACGATGGCCGCCAGCCAGACCAGCGCCAGCAGTCCCGCCGCCGACCGTCTCCGTAGCGCGCTCACGGCTCCCAGCGCGGCCAGCAGTACGATCACGCCGCCGTGCATGAAGACCATCGTCCGCCAGTGTCCGGCGTCCACCACAAAGGGCGAGGCAATGTCCGCGCCGAGCAGATCGCGCAGGCTGACCAGCCAGGGCGCAATAAGCAGCAACGCGCCCAGCGGAATGGCTGCAGACACGCCCAGCCAGGCTCGCAGCGTCGGGCGGGGGCGCGCCAGCCATAGTGCCACCAGCCAGGGCGCATAGCCCATGATCAGCGCGATGGTCGTGTCCGGCTGACTGAGCGGCACCCCCGCCAGACAGACCGCTGCCAGCGCCGCGTTGAACCATGTTGGTTCGCTTAGATAGCGCAACGTGTGCGTCAGGAAGGCCAGCGCGAAGGCCAGCGCCAGCAGCGCCGTGTAGTGCGAATCCATGAAGGCCGTGACCAGACCCGTCCCGCCCAGCGTTGCCAGCAGCAAGGCGCGGCCCAGTCGCCGGTCGCCCAGTTCGCAGCCCAGGTCATAGGCTCCCCAGACGAAGAGCGCCGCCGTCGCCGCCGCGACCATCATCTGCAGGGCGTGAATGCCGGGCGCGAAGCGCGCGCTCAGGTGCGCGATCAGGCCGGGTTGCGCCGGCGAGTAGAGATAGTCTATCTCCGGATGCCAGGGGGCGAGGGTGGTGTAGCTGCCGCCGTCGCGCAGCGTCAGCGCCAGGTAGCCGAAGCCCTGCGCGTCGGTGTCGAGCGGCACGGGCAACACCAGCAACACTGCCCCGAAGGCTGCGATGACCAGCCCCAGCGTGACCAGATCGCGGGGGGACGGCCCTGCCCAGCCGTGTCGGACGAACGGCGCGCGGTACAGCGCCAGCCCCAGCGCCCCCACGAAAACGGCGATCCAGGCCACATCGCCCAGGCGGGCCGACCAGCCAGTCAGCGGGGCGACGAACCAGGTGAAGTCTACTACTGCGGCGAGCGCCGTCAGCGCGCCCAGGCCGACGCGCAACCCCCGCACAGGCAGGGCGATGGTCACCAGCACGCCCAGGCCAAGCCAGACGCCAATCAGCAACAGATAGGCTACGAAAGTCATAGGCACTTCCAAAGGGTCAGAGGCGGGTTGTTGGCACGGCGTCGAGCGGGCGGATGACGCGGGCGGGATTGCCGGCCGCGATCGTGAGCGGCGAGATGTCCTTCACAACCACGGCGCGCGCGCCGCTGATGCAGAAGTCGACCACGCCGGGCGGGATGCTGTGCGTGACCACGCTGCCCGCGCCGATCACGCTGCGCGCGCCGATGGTCACGCCCTTCAGCACCAGCGAGTGCATCCCGATGAATACGCCATCCTCGATGCTCACGGGCGCGGTCGCGCCGTCCAGCGGGCGGGCCAGTCGCTCCTCCAGGTCGAGCGGGTGAAAGTCGGTGTCGGTGATGACACAGTTGGCCCCCACCCACACGTGATCGCCAATGGTGATCGACTCCTCGGCACAGATGGTCCCGCCGGTCATGCCGAAGCCGCGCCCGATGATCAGCCGCGCACCGGGCCGCCGGGTGGAGAGGATCACCGGGTGATTGGGGCCAAGTGCGTTGCTGTGCGGGATCGAGCGCAGCGACAGATCGTCACCGATCAGAATGGTGCTGCGGCGGTGCTTCTGCAGGATGGGCACACCGTAGAAGCGCCAGCCGCGTCCCCAGGGCACGCCGGCCAGCGCGAAGATCAGCCGGGTCATGGGCCAGCTCAGCAGGCGGCGCAGTTCCAGCCGGACGCGCCAGGGCGTATCGAGCGCCATGCGCAGCGCACTCGCCGACAGCAACGACTCCGGCGGCGCGAGATCGTGACCGGTTTCTGGAGGCTCGCTCATAAGTAGCCCTGCACGATGCCCACCAGTTGCCTGGCGCGGTGCCGGAAAGTGTGCTCTTTCAGGAAACGCTCGCGGGCAGCCTGCCCCATCCGACGGCGCTCGTCGTCGTGTGCCAGCAGCCAGGAGTAGCGCTCGACCGCTTCCTCGGCGCTGTGCACGACGATCAGCTCCTTCTCTGGCTCGAACCAGGTCTCGATGCCCTCGTAGGGATTGCAGACCATGCACGCGCCCAGCGCGGCCAGCTCGAAGGGGCGCGACGACGACGAAGCGAAGACCGAAGCATGGGCCTTGCGCGTGATGACCAGGTTGAGCTTGCTGCGGCAGGCGTATTCGCGCAGCTTGCTGAAGGAGAGATAGGGCAGCTTCTCGGCGCGGCCCAGGTCGCCCAGGCGCAGACCGCGCACGGCAAACCGCGCCCCTGGCATCTGCAGACTCGGTTCGCGCACCATGGCGTCAATCCACTCGCCGCGGTATTCCCGCCCGTGCCCGTAAAAGAAGGCGTCAATGTCCTGAGGTACGTCCAGCGGGCTGAACAGGTCTTCGTCCGCGCCATAGAAGAGCGTATGCACCGCGCGCGCCCCCAGGTCGAGCAGGCCCTGCCGCCCGCCCTCGCTGTTGGAGATGATAGCCGTGTATTCGGACAGGTCCGCCCCATGATAGAAGCGAAAGCCGGTAGAGAAGCCCATGAAAGTGGGCAGGCTGGCCGGCACGTCCCCGTCATAGAACAGGACGGGCTTGTTGTGCTTGCTGATGATATGCCGTGCCAGGCCGACAAGATGGTTGGCCGGGACGGTGATCATCAACACGGCGTCTACGTCCGATTGCTGGCGCAGGATGCGATCCACATGATGACGCCAGCGCGGGGCGATCACCGTCTGCGCCACGCGCCGCACCAGCCGATCGGACAGGCTTTCGCCCTGTACCGCCGCCCCTTCCGCCTGCGTTTGCCGGTCGCCGGTGAGGCGGCGCAGGGTATCGCGGGCCAGCTTGAACAGATCGCCTTCGCGCTTGGCCGGGTTGGGAGCGGCGCGCCACCAAGGAGACTCGATGGCTGGCCCCTGATAGGGCGTGGCGATCACATCGACACCCTCTTCGTACAGCGCCTTGAGCAGTTGCCACCAGGCGGGTGTGGCGCTGAACGGTTGGGTCAGGTCAAGGGAGGAGACTATAACCAGCAGTTTCATGGTGAATGCTCCAGGGATAGCTCTGTGCTACCACGCTTTGACATGCACCCTGTCCAACAACAACAGACCCTCTTCGTCGGTGCCCTCGCCCGCCAGACGGGTATTGTCCCACCACTGGTACACGGTGAGATACAGCCCGTAGGTGCCCGTCTTCAGGCCGTAGGGAAGCTGCACCGTGCGTTCCTCGACATAGTAGCGCCCTGGCTGCCAGCGACTGGTCTCCTGTGGATTGTCCCAAACCTGCGGAGGTCCGTCAAACTGCGCGATCAGGTTTCCTCGCCTGTCCAGGACGTGCGTGCCGATGCTGTAGTCGAAGGGGGGCGGCGTGTCCACCGACCACCATAGCCGCAGATGAATGGTCTCGCCCTCACGGCGCACCAGCGGCCCGGCGTCCATTCGCCCATTGCGTAGCACGTCCGCGCCATGAAAGCGCAGGCCGTTCTCGAAGAGGCGGCCTGCCGGGTCGGGCGGACCTTCGTACAGGCGGATGAGCAACTCAGGCGGGCCGACGAAGATGCCCGGCAGGCGTCCCGCCCCGATAGATGCCTTGAGCGCAGGGTCTTCGCGCCCTACCTGGCTCACATACCAGATGCGCCGGTAGCCGTCCGGCCTCTGGGCATAGGGCAGTCCGTGAGGAAAATAGACGCGCTCGAAGTAATCCCAGGCTTCGAAGGGAATATCCAGGTTGGGATCGAGGATCAACACGTCACCGGGCACCAGGTGTTCTTCGAGCCAGGTGAAGCCAGCGATCAGGGGCGGGGTAGGCACGCTGCCATGATAACGTTCAGCGGGCAGGGGCAGAAACAACATACCGGCCAGGACGATCAGCGCGCCCGCCTGC
>FWWM01017372.1_pt1 | contig 10474 bp, 10 predicted proteins | sample 2228351 | NCBI WGS metagenome assembly FWWM01 (sample SAMEA103939774, study PRJEB20133) | metagenome
GCATGACCCATCTGGGCATGCCGGAAAGCTACAAAGTACCCGTTTCCGGAGAAACTGCCTGACCTTTGCGAAGATGGATGGGCGCATTGTGCCTGCTCATCAATTTATGCACCAAAGCCTAAAAAGAGTGTAAAGTTTTTCCCTTACAGTACTGTTAGGGGATGGAACGTTTTGCCATCGAAGTCGTTATACTAAGTATGAAAGGAGGCCGCCTATGTTTGTCGTAATCGCTGCTGTCATTGCCATTCTGCTCATCATCATCGCGGGTGTGGACGTGTTCCTGTCTCAGTTCAATCCCGATGAATTGAGCAACATGGGCGTCGAAAGACAATGAGAGATCAGGACGCCCATAAAACGTAGCCCGGCCGATGCGCGTATCGAGCCGGGCTTCTTTTTCGAGGGAGGAGGCTGTATCAATTCTTCAAACGCGCAAGCACATCAGCCGCCTCAAGCAGCAGATATTCCACCCCATCTAGTTTGAACTCAGTGCCGCTGTATTTGGCGAACAGAACCTTATCGCCAACCTTCAACTTGATCTCCTCGTCATCACCTATGGCGATCACCTCGCCGGTTTGCGGTTTTTCCTTGGCGGTCTCGGGCAAGAGAAGGCCAGAAGCGGTTTTACTTTCCCCTTCCAGTGGGCGAATCAGCACGCGGCTGCCCAGCGGTTCGATTTTGATATCAGACATGAACTACCTCCAAATGATGGTATAAAGAGTACAAGGCTGCAAATTTGCACAGCGCCTGTCAGCGAAGCCCAAGCAACTTGTCGATCTTTGGGCGGTCGAACCCAACGATGATTCTGCCACCAATATCGATGACCGGCACCCCGCTCTGGCCGGAACGCCGCACCATATCGCGCGCCGCCGCCTGGTCGCGGCTGACGTCCACATCCTTGAAGCGGATACCTTTCTCACGGAAATATTTTTTTGCCATATTGCAAAACGAGCAAGTCGGCGTACTGAACACGATTACGCGCGGCTGAGGACCTGTCTCACTCATCGAAGCACCTCCAAAGCAAAATTCGTTAGTTAGATGCTTGTATTCGAAAAAGGTTACATATCCGGCCATACTTCCGCAAGAATCAGGTTCGCAACACGAAATCTCCCATGGGGGAGGGTATCGCGCAATCAGCAACGATGAGGATCGCCCCACAAAGCGCGGCCCGGGTCGAGCGTGGAATTGGCCAGCACTGGTTCGATTGGTCAGGTCGCCTGAATGAGGTGGGGACTATGGGGCAACCAGCAAACCGGTTGCGATGGCGCCCATTTCAAGTAGTGCATCTTGTCCGTGCTATACTTAAAGCATGAGCGACATCCTTGTAGCCGTCCTTGCTGAACAGGATGTCGATACGGTAGGCTGTGGCTCACCGCGCTATGCTATCATGAAACCAACATTTTCTACCTTTACCAAAATCAACCTGGTACATGGACACGGTCTCTCCCAATACCTTTCCTGACGAACGATATGCCCTGATGCACGCCTACGTGCCAGAACACATCCCTACGCTGATGGCGACCATCTCACAGGCTATGCTCTTTTTCGTCGAAGACTATCTCGGTTTTGCCAAGGACAATTGGGTCATTTTCGTTGGCTATCCGTTGGAGACGCCCTTCGACGCGGCCCGATGCGATCAACACATCGCGCATGTCCTCGAAGCGCGCCGCCCCGATTATTTGTGGTTCATCGGCCCGGAGATTCCCCCTTCTCTGGCGTGCTCTTGCCGCACGCGCCAAAGTGATTGGTATTACCGCCTCGATCTGGCAGAGACGAAAATCCGCTCAGCGCTGGAACGTGAAGTGAGGCAGGCTGCCCGAACGTTGACCGTTGTCCACAGCCGCTCTTTCACGCGCGAACATGAATCGCTGGTAGACGAATTGATGCGCCGCGAAAGCCTCCCGCCCATGATTGCGGAACTCTATCGCGCTATGCCCGCCTACGTTTCCCGATGCGAAAGCGCGCTGGTCTTGGAGGCACGCGACATCCAAAACAGGCTGATTGCTTTCTTCGTAATCGAACACGCAGCAGATAAGTTCGATACTTATGTGTTGGGAGCCTATTCGAAGAAATACTATGTTCCTCACGCCTCTGATTTGTTATTTTTCGAGATGATGGCAGATGCGCGTCGGCGCAACAAGCCCGAAATCAACCTGGGGCTGGGCGTCAACCCTGGTATCCGGCGTTTCAAGGCCAAGTGGGGAGGCGCACCATCCCTGAAGTACGAATTCTGTGAGTGCTACTTTGGGGCGCCCTCCATGTGGGATGTGTGGCTGGATATGAAACTATGACAGGCCTCCTGCGGAGTAAATCATGCTGAACCTGTTCTCTCGACTGATCGAAAAGCCTCTGCGCATGGTTTGGCGCGTCGAAAAAGGCGGGCGCGCCTCGCACCTGGTGGGTACGGCGCATTTCTTCCCCTACAGTTTCCGGGGCCCACTGACGCGCTTGATGCAAGGCGTGGCAACCGTGATGTTCGAAGGCCCACTGGATGAGGCCAGTTCGGAACGCATCGCCGCATACGGGCGGCAAGGCGAGGGCATACCTACTTTCGTGGACAGCGTCACGCCCGAAACCATCCAAACTATTGACCATCTGCTGCGCGAGCGGCTGGATGGCCAGGGCGATGCCTGGTTATTCGCCTTGATGGAACGTCGGCCGACCTACTTCGAGGCGTTCACGCGCGGCGTGCGTCCCTGGGCTGCTTTTTTCTCCATCTGGCAAACATATCTGGGATGGAAATATTCCGTAGACCTGGAAGGCTACCAACTGGCGTGCAAATTTGGCAAGCAAGTGTTGTTCCTAGAAACGCTCGAAGAACAATTGGCCGTGCTGGACAATATCCCCCTGGACCGCTTGGCGCGACAAATGAACGATGTCGAAAATTGGGACGTGTATCGAACCGATTATGTGAGAACCTTCCTGGAAGGCGACCTGGACAAAATGGTGGAACTGACCGCCCGCTTTGTTACGCGCGGCCCGGTCGTCGTTGGCGCCCGCGACCGCATCCTGTTCGAACGCATGACGCCGCTCATGGAACACGAGGCGACACTTGCTTTCATTGGCTTCCCGCATGTTCCCGGCGTGAGCCAGTTGTTGCGCAATGACGGCTACACCGTCACGCAGGTCACAGCATGATCACCGACACCGAGCGTGCCTACATCACCGAACATGCCTACATCCCAGAGCACCTGCCGCATTACGTCACGGCTATCTCGCGTGGCGAGCCGTTTTTGCTGGGCGAATATGTGGCGTACCTGGCCGGCGCGAATCTGATCTTCGTTGGCTACCCTTTGACGGGAGACTTCGAGGCTGAGGCCATGCTGGATGGCCTGGAGCAGGCCAAGGGTCGTTTCGAAGCGTCCCAGGTTTCTTTGCTGTCGCCGCCGCTGCCTCATCCGCCCCCAGGCTGTTCTCCTTCCCCGGCAGATTGTTACTTCCGCCTCGACTTGGAAAATCTGCACATTCCCAAAAAGACGCGCAACATGCTGGCGCGCGCGCGCCGGGATGTGAGGATTTCCATCGGCTCTTTTGGACGGGAACATAAACGATTGGTAGATGAGTTTCTGCGCTCCCATCGGTTGGGAGCGGCCGAGCGGTTCATCTTCCAACGGGCAAGCGCCTATGCCCACTGTGAAAGCGTGCTTGTCTTCGAGGCACGCACCCCTCGCGGCGAGCTGGCGGCTTTCGATATCGCAGAATTTGGCGCACGCCAATACGCCTTCTACATGTTCAATTTCCGCGCGCGCAAACAGAGATTGCCCGGTGTATCGGACTTGCTTCTTGCGCACATCATTGAACATGCCCAGGCCGAAGGTAAGCGTTTTCTCAATCTTGGGCTGGGTATAGATGCAGGCATAGCGTTTTTCAAGGCCAAGTGGGGCGCTGTGCCGTTTCTGGAACACATCGCCTACACGCAAGAGATACAAGCGCAACCCTCATGGTACGAGTTGCTCGATCAGTTTTTTTGATGGACGAGAACGCAGAGTCTTTCACTGATCTGTTGAGGTTCAGATGCCATTTCAGGCTTCGTGAAAGGCAAAATGTACCGCCGACCTTCTACACCCCCTGGCCATGAAATAGCACGAAGTGATGTGGCCGGCCTTGCCAGGCGTATTGGCGGTACGGTTTGAGGGCCACATCGAAACATCGAAGGGCCTTTTCTGGCCCCTGACGCCAATTCTGGAATAAAAGAAGCGTGAGATCGCACCACCCAGGGTAAACCTGCGGCCGAATCACGGCCGCAAGAAATCTACCTGTTTTGTTATGGAGGTAAAAATGTCTGAATCTGCTCTACAAGCCCTTTCGATCCTGCGAGATGGCAGCCAATTCCAATGATATGTCATCCCCCTACTGGCATTCGTCTTCTACGTTTACACCGTGGAGGCTGAAAAGCGCAATTGGAATCAGGTGTTGGCCGGCCTGGCTTTCTGGGGCATGGACTGGTTCAACGAAATTTGGAATGGGCTGGTCTTACGCTTCACCGGCTATGCACCAGTATGGGGCGCGCCAGGCAATACCGCTTATCTGATTCTGGTGGGGTTGAACATCGAGATTATGTTCATGTTCGCCGTCAGCGGCGTGATTTGGAGCAAGATGCTCTTGCCGAAGAAGGAAGACAAGATACTCGGCATCCCCAACCGCTGGTTCGTTGCTATCGCCGGGTCGGCTTTCTGCGTGTTCGTCGAATATCTGCTCAACGCAGTCGGCGCACTGACCGGGGATTGGCCATGGTGGAATCGCGGCGCTCCCTGGCTGATCTTCCTCTTCGGCTACCTGACCTTTTTCGTGGTCGCCTTCTGGGTCTACGACATGAAATCTTACAAGCAAAAGTTGTGGACAGTGGGCGGCCTGTGGGCCTTCGACATCCTGTGCTTGGTGGTCTTCATGGGCGTCTTGAGGTGGATTTAGGGAAAACGTCCCGAGGGTTCCAGATAACCCCCAAGCCTTCGGGACGTTTCCAAAAGTTACTCTACTATATCTCTCCCATAGTCCTGCACGGCGGCTAAAGGAATGGAGCAAAAACGTTTGACCAACATCACCAATGATTTTGGCGTTATCCCATCACCATCTAAAATAACATCGTAGGAAAAGCGTAATATATTGTTGATAGAAATGGCCCGCACCATGATGTAGTCTGTGTTGATATTGTTGACACACTGCATTTTTTGGGCATCGCTGGCGTTAGGTTTGAAGGCATACTGGACCAATAACCAGATGCGGCGTTTTTCTTTGTCGGGGATTACGATGCAATTACATTGCTCACGGATGACAATGTCACCATCCTTATCGAGGGAGGTTGTCATGTAAGCAGCATCGAAAATCGACTTGAGCAACTCTTTCGATAGGTTTTCTGCGGTCACGAATTCGGCAGACATGTTTTTCTCCTTAAAGTTTAGATAGGGTAGGATGGATGTGGTCGTATGGTATTCGCGTTATCTTCGAAACGGCCTCCTTTCGACACCTTTCCAAAGCCATCCAGCAAGATCAATACAAAACTTCCTCAGGGCCTTGCCCAGGCATGATGGATGTACATTGCCCAAAGCAAAGGTATAGAGGGCGTGGGCAGGCTGATCCTGCACTCTCGAATGCTGTCATGTGGGACGCTGTAACCGCCTGCAACAGGAGCAGGCCTCACAACCGCCGGACCTAAGCGAAAGGATGGCCAGGGTTTCAAAGCCGATTCGGTCATAGCCCCCTGAACAGGCCCGGAAAAACTCTCCAACCCAGAGATCCGTATATCAAAAGTGTAGCACAAATCTCCAAAAAGGCAAGCGAATTACCTCAGCAGTGACCAACAAGTTCTTTGTTTGCCCCCATTTATCTTTCCCCTGAGGCTGCAAGTAGGTTTTATCTGCAACAGGCCATCGAGTGATTCTATCCACAGCTTTACACAGATTGCAATTTTTCTTGGTGCGCCAAAGTGCTGGGATAACAATTGAGTTCGGGCGGCACCCCCTACGGGGGCAACTGCCGCCCCATCGGTTTGGCGCGCTAACTATTTTTTTAGATTTCCCTCAACGAACTCTGCCAGGTTCGTTCCCGGCCATCCCACCACCCAGATATAACTATCCCCTCCGAAAGGGAAGAAACCCAGGCGCATCATGCCGCGTCGCGTCGCTTCCTCGTAAAGCAAGCGCGCCCCGGCATGTTCATCTGAGATACGGTTAGGATTGTCACCCACACTGAGTAAGATCAAGTCAACAGGCTGACGCTCGAAAACCAGGGTAAAGACAGGCGTCTCGCCCAGCCCAATCTCGCGGCTGTTCAACCCAAAAAGGTCTATCACCTGCCAATCGGCATAATACGGCACCGTCCCGGCGTCGCCAATGGCCAGGGTCAAAGTATGGCTGGCATCGAAGTCGCTCAACAACATCCCAAAAGTTTTGTAATTGCTGATGCCAGTGCCATAAGATTGCTTGCCGCGCACCAGGCCGTTCAGGTTGCCCCAATGGGCAACTCCCACCAACAGCAGGCCAGCCAACAACAATTCCCAGGGCCGGCGAGACTGTATTTGCCCCTCTAACAAGCCAAACAGTTCTGCGCCGCCTGCGCCTGCCAACCCTGCAATCAATGGCGCAGAAGGATACACAAAGCGCCACTCGAAACCCATAGCATGGACAGGGAAAAGATAGAAGATGAGCAAAAAGGCAACCGGCAGCGCCAGCGGCCAATAGGCACGGCGAAAACGCAACAAAGCAGGCAACAACAACGCCACCAGCCCCGGCAGCAGGTACCTCAGATAAGAACTTACGTCGCCGGCCCCGGCAAAAGCGCCCGCGCGCAGCACCTTCATGTAGAAAGGCAACGGCAACAGCAGGCCATAATACCAGGCGCGCCAAAGGAAATAGAGCATCCCAGGCAACACATAGCCGGCCAGGGTAGCCCATAAAAGACGCTTGCGCTGCTCGATAGAACTGACCAGATAAGCATAACCCACCAACAACAAGACGATGGCATTGCCCTCTGGGCGCGTCAGGCCGGTCAACAGCCCAATGAGCGGCGACCAAAAGAGCCAGCGCGAGTCACCCGTCACACCGCGCGCCACGCACCAAACCAGCAAACTGACTAGGAATGCAAACAAAGCCGTTTCCATCCCCGAAACAGCGTGAACGGCGCTGATGGGCAGCGTCTCCAACACGAACGCCGCAAAGGCCGCAAAGAACAAGCGCATCTCGACGCGCTGAGAACGAGTCGCCTCGAACGTTAGCCAACCGATCAACAAGAACGTCCCACACAGCGCCAGCACGCTGACCGCTTTCGAGAAGGTCGCTACGTTTACACCCACGAAGTGCGGCAATGTCATCGCCGCCATCCACAAAAAGGTAGTGTAGCCCTCCACCGGCGGTTGGCCGGGGTTATAGGTCGGCCCCCATCCTGCCGCCAGATTCTTCGCATAACGAAACGTAATATAAGCATCGTCAATGGTGAACGAAAACATTTGTGCTGCCAGCCAGAAGAAGGACAAATGACCGGCAACGGCGAACAAAGACGCCAGCACGAGTGGCCCTCGCCTGGCCCCCCTCACGGTCAGGACCACGCCCGCGCCTGCCAGCCCACCCAGGGCCGCTGCCACGCCCCAGCCGATCGCCGCTCCCGCCTGCACGAGCGCCTCGCGCACCTGCGAACCGGGCGCAAAGAGAACGATCCAGGATAAAAGCCCCAGCCCGCTCCCCAAGCCCGACGAACCAAGCAGGAAGACGCCCTCCACACTACCCGGTGCTGCCATGCGGCCCAACAGCCACACACCGAGACGTGTGCGGGCATAGATCATTCCCAAGATCGCCAGGTGCAAGCCGAATAGCCCACCTGTCAGCGACAGCCCAGGCCACGATAGCCCCAACAAGCCGGCGGCCAACAGGCTGAGCCCGCTTGCAAGGGTAGAGTAGGCAAGCAGGTTACGTGTCTGATTGTCAGTAAAACCCATACAGAAATTTACTGGAGCAAGTCTCAAGAGAAACAGAGAAAACACAGGTAATTGCCTACCCTCACCCTGACCCTCTCCCTTTGGGACGTGTGCCATTATGCCCAGAATGGTACGAAGTGGTAGAGGGCAGGTGAGGATAAGTTATTATCGGATTTCTATCGTATAACTTCCGACTTCGTTCGTAAAGCGGGTCGTTCCACTGATTACCAGCGTCACACTTTGCACATCGCCGCCGATCGAGAGAGGAAGCTCCGCCGTCTGGTCAGGGTTTAACGAGATCACCTCTACAGTGGTGGAAGCGCCTTGTTTGACGAGAGCAAGCCGAAAGGTCTGCGGAAGCGCGTTCTGCACGCGGACAAAGCCCTCGGCGCTCCATCCGCCATCGTCCGTCTCGAAGTCGCTGAAATAGTTGACTGCGTCCACGCGCACATCGTCAACCAACATGCCCTCGCCGTTGACGGCCGCATCGGTGACGTATTCGAAGCGTACGTAGATTTTCTTGCCGGCGTAAGACGAAAGATCAATGGTTTCTTCGATCCAGCCGTTCGACTTGTCGTTATAGCCCCAGCCATAGGCATTGCCGGATGGATCGTCCTCCTCGGAGCGACCAGAGGGGGTGGTGAGAATCTGCCAATGCTGGCCGTCTTCGGAAACCTCGAAGTACAGGTAGTCGTAATCTTCCTCCAGGTCATACCAGGTGCGGAAGGTGAATTGAATGGGGGCGCTGATGCCGGTGAAATCGAACTCGCGCGTCAGAGTCATGTCGGACTCGTCGCCTTTGTTGGACCAGAAAGCGTACTTGCCAGAATAGGGCTGCTCGGGCAGCAGGCCGGTGATGGTGGAACCCTCGAAGCGCAGGGTGAAATTACCCTGACAATTGACCTGAATGTAATCCACGCCGTATTGCTTGACAGTTCGCCCCAGCACGCCAGAGGGACATTCATAGATGGCCTCGGTGGGAGATGTCTTGGGGGCCCTCGAGTAATTGGCATAGGTATAACGCCCATCGCCCACGCTGCCATTTTGCAGGTAGTTGGCAAGCACCCAATCCATGAAAAAGTCCTCAGCGGTCTGCGGTTGGTCAGGTTTGCCGCTGTTGAGTTGTTTCAGCACATTGTCGAGGCTTTCCAGGCCGTTTTCGGGGTCCTTCACCAGCAATTGGGTAGCCTGTTCACCAAAGCGGTCGAGGAAATAGGTGACGAACAAAAAACTGGAACCGTAATGCACGCCAAACTCTGGCGAGGAGGGCCCCGGCCAGACGTTCAATTGCAAGTCTGGATCGGTGGAGTACAGCCAGTCCTTGCCGCCCACATTATAACCATTTAGAAACACTGCCAGTTCCGAGAAACCCTCGTTGATCCAGGAGGTCTCGTTACGGTCCTGGTACCAGTGGATCATGTGCTGGAACTCGTGCGCCAACACTCCGTAGGTGTATTCTTCGTCTAGCAAGGAGTTGTCGGCATTGAAGACGAACATTTCATGGGCATTGGAATATTTGTGCGCCAGGGGGTGGATCTCATCGGCGGAGGAAAAATAGCCAGCGATGTTGCCGCCGAGGCCGCGGGCATACAGGATGTAGATATGCTCGTCGCCGTCAATGCCGGGAGTCCACTCGCTGCCGAAGAATTCGCGGTTGGTGGGATATATTTGGTTTTCGAAGGTATCCACCAGGGCCTTCATATCGCCCTCGTCTACCTTGACGCCGTTTTCGGCCCAAAAATAGGCATGTGGCGTGACATAGCGCAGGGTAGCGGTGACGCGGAAGTTCTCGTTGGTCTCGACATTGGAAACCCAAAACTCGTCCTGTTCACCGACCTGACGCGGCGCTGTGGGAGGCGTCACACTTTCGGGGATGTTGCACACCCCTTTCAGCCGGCAAGCTAACTCTTGCGGATCGTTCTCCGGGACGATGGTCTGCTTCAGCGTTTCCAGCGTGTCCAACGGGACGTCTTGCGCCGGCGGGCGCGTTATCACCACCTCCGGCGTGGGTGTGGCCGGGTCGAACGGGAAGGAGGGAGTATCGGGATTGGAGGGGATTTGTTTGCTAAGTTCGTACACGGCTACGCCTGCCGCCGCCAGGATGAGCGCACAGCAGCACAGCAGCACGAGGATGATGCCGATCACGATCGCAACAGTACTTTTCGATTTATCCATGAGGAACCTTCCTGATCAGTAGAGGGTGGAATCTTTGGGAAGCGCCGTGATATGCCTACAGTTCTGGCGGCAGTCCCCAAAGGGGATGCTATTGTACCGCCGCCCCTCAACAGTTGCACTACGGGGGGAACAATCATGGAAATTCCCAATGAGCCAAATTTTGACAATCTTGTAATTACTTTGACACTGTCATGTTTTTGCAGTAACTGCCTACTCTGGGTAATTTCTGATGGTAACGTATGACTTTTGGTCGCTCCAGAGACAGGTCGAAGACCAGTCTGGCGCATTGTGGGGCAAATCTCCGGTTTGCCGATTCCGCAAGTCAGAGACCTGTCTATTGTACACAAGTTGGTAACTGCTCAGGTCAAGACCCTAAAGGTCTCCTGTGCAATCGAA
>FWWM01002954.1_pt1 | contig 10472 bp, 8 predicted proteins | sample 2228351 | NCBI WGS metagenome assembly FWWM01 (sample SAMEA103939774, study PRJEB20133) | metagenome
TATTAAAAATTCAGGACAGCACAATATCTCTGACATTCTCATTGCTGCTGATATTGCCGACCTGATGGTGCACAAGGAAATACTCAGAGAAAAAGACGTTGAAGTTGCCGGCCTGGTGCGCTCCTTTGGCGCGCATAATTTCTGGACATGGTATATTATCTTGGAAAAAAACGGGCACCAAATCCGCTGTTATGCCCATCAATACCGAGTTGAACCGGGGCGGGACGCACTCCACATGGTGCGGTGGGTGCAAGCAGAACACGGCGAACTAACGATCAGCGGCACGCTGAAGAATGACGGCATCGCTATCAGGTATATGCGGTATAAGGGCGACCTGGTTACGCCCTATTACAAGCCGTCGGATCATTATTTTTTACCCTGGCGACCGCTGACCAGATGAGACCACGTTATGCCAGCACGGAGTGAAGGCATCAGGCGTTTCGTTGCCTGTCCTCACCTGCGGTATTTTTTCGGTGATCACCGTCGGTACTGTTTTATAACAAGCTCAATCAATAATCAGGGAGGTCAATTATGGCAAAGAATGATTTAAAGAACAAAGTGGTAGAACTCATCAACCGCAACCGGTATGCCAAGCTCATTACCTTCGGGCCGGATGGCGCCCCGCGCGCCCGCATCATGACGAACCTCCCCCTCGGTAAAGATCTGGCCATCTTGTTTGCTACCGGCTTAAGCACCAGCAAAATTCGGGATATTAAAAAAAATCCTGCTGTGAGCGTGTTTATTGATGACCCCGATGATCAGACAAACGTCTCCATTAGCGGGAACGCTGAGATTGTCACCGACGATCGGCTTCGCAAAAAATTTTGGCAGGAACCATTCGGCTTCTTCTTTCCCGGCGGCCCCACGGATCCGGATTATTGTTTGCTTAAGATTACCCCCAAAAAGGTAGAGTATCTTGATCCCGGGCCGCGGTTTATTCAAAAACGCGCGCGTGTCATCATCAATCTTAAATGATGCTTCCCGCGCCGGGCATCCCGGCAATGAGGGGTAGTCGTTAATTCCGTGCTGATTCAGCCCCGACAAACGCGCCTGTTTTGCAATCGCCTTCTGCGGTCTGAGCCGAAGCATCGCTGTTTTCCCTGCTTGTTGTTATGCGATGCTGGATTTCGTTCAGCAGGACAACGATGGCAGCTTCCTCATGGTGACACGGCCGCACCAGGAACCAGAGTAGCGGGGCGTGAGAAAACCCCGCTGCGCGCTCAATTGCAAACGATGAAAAATGTTGGGGAATGCTCTGAGGAATCTCAATGCGCAGAGAGTTCTTGAGGATTGAACAGGCAACCCTCTCAACCGGGGGTGAGAGAATACCTGAGAGAGCTTGATACCTGCTACGCCACGGTTGCCAGGGCTTCAAGCGGCAGGCGCTCAACTGCCTGCACTTTATGAAACTTACCGTGGCCAATTCGCGCGATTTCACGGGCAAGCTGTTCGCCCTGCCCTTCCCCTTCGCTGATAAACACCACCGAGATTTTTATATCCTTGCGGCTGGTTTTGCCCGCCTCGTTAAGCGCGTGCTGGGTGCCGAGCAACTCTTTTCGCTCCCGGCTCATTTCCCGCGAATAGGATACCACCCGCCGACTGTCTCTGGCGCTGTCCTGGTCTTCGATAACCGCAGCATTGGGCTGGCCGTCCGTTATGAGCAGAATGTATTTGGGGTTGCTGTTCTTTTCTTTGAGCAGCATGCGGCGTGCACAGATGAGTCCGTTGCCGATATTCGTATATTGCTCAGCCTTCAGCGTCATCGTGGCTTCAAGGATGGGAAGCAATTTATCCGTCAGGGGCACCACCACCTGTCCCAGGTTGGAAAACGCGACGATGCCCACGCGATCCTGTTTTGCCAGAGCAGCCCGCGCCAGCTCCGCTATCGCCAACTTGGCATACCGAAGCTTTGCATGGTCTTTCATAGAGGCGGAAACGTCAACACAGAGCGCGATATCAAGCTGCTGGGATGGCTTTTTATCAAATGCGCGCAGGTCTGATCGGTTAATATCTTCAAGCCTTTTGCCCTTGCGCATGGCGCGGCGCAGGCTGTGCCTGACAGAAATATGGCGGAACACATCGCCGGTCCGATAGCGACGCACGTCGCTCTTATCTATCTCCATCTCCGGCCGAAAGGCCCGCTTTTCCAGAGCCTGGCTCTGCTGGCGCTTGACCAGCTTCTCCAGCAGCTTCTCTAAAGACCGGCTGGTAAGAGAAAACCGCTTGCCGCCGTCGCCCACTTTTAGCATGCCTTTTTTCTCGAGGTCGTGAATTAAAATCTTCAGTTTTTCGTAGTCAATCTTCTGTGCTGACACATCAAGGCCTTTTTTTTCGCTCAGCGTGTAATGCACATACAGGTCTTCAAGGGAAGATGTCTGCGCGCGGCCCTGGTGCTGAAAATCCATAAGCTCGGCCAGCATTTCGCCCAATGCCTGCGGCGGAATGCTCATCTTCTCGCCGCGTGCGCCCGGCGGTTTGGGCAGAGCTTTGGCGTTGTTCAGATAACGGGCAAGCTCCTCAGGACTTATCTCGCCCAAGGCCAACGCCTCCTCAAGGCTTTTTTTCAGGTGTTGCTGCCCCTGCTCGCTCAATGTCATGCCCGATGCGTTCAACAAATCGAGGTAATTACGATCTTCAAGCTCTCGCAAGAGGTCGCGATACTGCTGCTGCACACTGTTAAGCAATCCTTTGTCCATGGCATCCTTTAATGCCTGCTGCACCAGGGGGTGTTGCATTGCTTCCTCGGCAAAGGCAGGGTCATCGAGCGGCAACGCCTCGCCAGGACCCAGCGCGCGAATCGCGGCATCGCTTAACCCCATAAGCGCCCTGGCAATCTCTTCCGGCGTCAATGGCCGACGGGTCTCCGGTCGGCGCTGGCTCTCATCAGGATACAGAGAAATATTATATACCACCCGGCTGATAATGCTTTTCAGTATTTCCTCAACGGGGATATCTTCGCCCGACCGCACCCGATTGCGGTGACGAAGCGCAACAAACGCTGCCCGGGCAAGCGTTTTTCTACTGAGCGAACCGTGCAGCAGCCGGTATGCCTGGGCAATTTCTCTGGTAGCAAGCGTCCCGCGCACCCCGGCAGGACGACCGATGAGGGGATGCCGCCGCAACGCCGCCGCGATGGCGCTGGATAGCTCGTCTGCCTCGGCCAAGCTAATTTCTTCCTGCGCGCGTTTCTCCAGCAGCGCATCCAGCTGCGCTCCCAGCTCCGCGGCGAAACCTGCTGCCGGCTCTTTTCTCACTGACCGGTCGCACGCCTCAATCGGCGCCAACCGCAGGACACCGTCGGGTAATGGTTCGGGAAATTTGTACAGTTCGCCATAGAGCGCGCGATGATCCAAAAACGTTTTTACCAGCGCAGGAAAATCAAGGGCATGCGGCAGCGCGTATAATACCAGCACTGTGGTATATCGGTTTTTCAGCCGGCTGTTCTGGCGACAGAGATCAAGCAGCCTGCTGGCAGCATAACAGGATTCATTGATCGCATTTTCCCGCTCCAGAAAGAGATCCGGCCCGCTGTTAAACGCAGCGGAGGTCAAGGCCGCGGCTTTTTTCTGCAGCCGCTGTAACGGGTGGGGAGCGACTGCTTCTTCAGCAAAGCGGCAGTTCACGGTTTCCATCAGGTCATGGTAGATTTTTTGATACTGCGAAGGCACCATCCGGCTGCGCGACAACAGGGGGACGATAGGGACTTTCCGTCGCAAGCACAGGGCTGCTGCCTCCGGCAGGAAATCTCCCGGCTGCAAAAAAATTTCTTCATGGCATATATCGCCTTCGCAGAGGCCAACGCGAGCCGGAAGATTCAGGGCGTACCACAGGGAGCCGGCGTAATGAAGGGCGGCACCCACCGCTGCCGGCGACACATCAACGGCGACCATACAGGGTTGGTATTTTTTTATTAATGCTGCCAGATATGCGTCACCATTTATACCGCGAGACGGGTAGGGAATCAGCACCACATGTTTCCGGGGCGGGGTTTTTTCTGCTGGTGCAACAGCGGTGCCTTGCATCCACTGCGATACCAGGGATTCAAGATCCGGGTCTAATCGGCGCAGCAAAAACAGGGCACTGTTTGCCGTTTCCTGAGGGGCGGGCATGTTGCACCGGCCCAGAAGCTCCTGCTCAATATCGGGCAGCCGTACGCCGCGCTGCAGGGCCGCGCGCACATCCTCGCGGGTTATATCACATGGAGACAACATGGTGTTGTTTGGTTACTTCTTTTTGGCCTGCTCAATGACTTTCTCAATCAGCAGATCTTGTTTATCATAGTAGCGACTCTCAGCGCTCACCACCAGCCTGCCCTGAAGGACACGCCGCGCGGCTTTTTCAATATGATCCGCTTTGACCTGCTTGGCATTTTGCAGCCGGGCAAGGGATTGCGCCTGCTCGTAAATGGAAAGCGTGGTGCGCACGCTGGGGAGCCGCTCAATCTCTTCAGGCATAGCCCGTGCCGCATTGGCAATGGCAACCGAGCGGTAGAGCATATCATCAGGCACCGCAACGCTGTCAATTTTCTTTCCATAGCGCCGGATAATGGTTACCTCGTCTTCAAAGCTTGGATACCCAATCCGTATCTGCTCAAAGCGATCTGAAAGGGTCTCGCTCACCCGTTCAACGCCGGCAAACTCTTCAGGGTTTTCGGTTGCCACTACCAGCGTATCAACCTGGGAGGTGAGATCAAATCCGGCAATGGTGGTAATCCCTTCTTCCAGAACCTGCACCAGCGTGTTCTGGGTCCTTTGCGGAACGCGGTTAAGCTCGTCAATAAACAGAATCTTGCGATGCGCTTTCTGTATTTTTCCGGGGGTAAAGGCGCGTGGATCCTGAATTCCCAGGCGCATTGCCATGACCGGATCAAGGTCTCCCATCAAATCTTCCGGCATCATTTCGGGCGACCCCTGGATGCGCACAAAACGCTTGTTGCCGGGAACCTGGATCTTCTTATGCGCTTTCTTGCCGCGGCAATCCGGACACATGGGCTCCGCCGGGTAACAGTTATACCTGCAGTCGGCAAGCGTATCCATGGGCGTCAGCAATGATGAAATGATACGCGCCAGCGTGGTCTTGCCGGTTCCTGGCGGGCCTTCCAGGAGGAGATGGCGACCCGCCACCAGCACGGCAAGGATTGCCTCGCGGGTCTGGTCATCGCAGTAAAAGCCCTCAAGCGGATCGGTTTTTTTTGCCAAGCGATTTAAAATTGCCTGGCGTAATTCTTCGCGTAGTGATGTGCCCATACAATAACGTCGCTCCTTTTCCCCGGCTTTCTATCCTACCGTTATCAGCTATCAGAGACCGGGCGATACCGAAAGCTGTCTGCCGATGGCTGCCAACATGCCTCAGAAACAGCCCAACTGGCAGTTTTGCACCTTGAGGCCGACAACATCCAGAAAAGCCTTCATATGATTCATCTGGACCTTATTTTCCTCCGCAAATTTTTGGGCCTGATAGCAGGAAATTTTCCCATCCTGCGCTAACTTTTTTATTTTTGCTTCCAGCTCCGGCGTCATCCAGTCCTCTCGTTTGGGATTGACAAACATATCTGCTCTGCTCATGATTATTTCCTCCTCATGTTACGTTTTGGTCAATATCCTATTGTGATTGTCTATGACAATAACACCTCGCCACACTGCGGGGATTGACGTAGGTCAAGGTACAAAACTTTCTCTGAGATGGTATAACACAGAGTCGCAAATAGTTCCACCCTGAAGCGTTCAGTGATGTTTTATTGCATGTCTCGTGAGGCGGCTTGCGACGGATCAGCGGGCAGTGGTGCTAATTCGCAGTTCGGTAACGTTCTGCCGTTCAATACGATAGGCGCGGACTTCCGGACGGCGCCGGTCTTGAAGCGAAATGATCAGATAAACGGCTTCGGGGTGAAATGCCAGCCTGATATCCATCCCGGAGGGGAAGGCCGGGCCATCGATATATGCACAAAAAGCTCTCGCCACTTTTGCCCAATTCCGTAAAAATTTCAATCTGTTCCTCCGGGCTCATAACATAAGAATCCGGTGCCGGATGAACGCTGGTTATGGGGATCACCCGTTCAAAGATGCCGTCCCGCCCAATCAGCACGCCGCAACACTCGTTGGGCAGCTCATTACGGGCATGTTCTATCATCGCCGCAATGAGATGGGAAGCCAGGGTGAGTGTTTCGTTTTTCACGTGGTGAGCTGCAAAATATTTGACATATCTATTGTAGTATGTTACCAGTGAACTGTTTTGCCGGAACAACTTGTAACCAGTTGTAATGGATGCCGCTCCCCTTCGGTTGCGCCTCCATATGATACATTCTAAGTAAATTTGTTTTGTATTTCAATCCCAAATATGCGCCCCTGATATTCGCACTGAGAACGCGTTCAATGTAAAGGAAATACCGATATGAAGGCTTTTATTTTTAAACCCGAGAACTGCGATCTGTGCCGGAAATGCGAGGAAGCCTGCGTGGCGGTCTGCGGGCCGGCACATAAACAATCTGCTGACTATGTTCCCCACATTCGCGTCTTTCAGAGCCCTGAAGGGCCGTATATCAGGCTGTGCCGGCACTGCGAGGAACCGCCCTGCGTTGATGCCTGTATTGGCGAATCGCTGCAGATCGGTCCCGAGGGCTTGGTCATTCAGGATGAGGAGCGCTGTATCGGCTGCTTCATGTGCAATATGGTATGCCCCCACGGCGCCATGAAAACCATTATGAGCCGGGAAAAGGCATTCAAATGCACGCTGATGTGCGGCACCAAAACCACCCCTACCTGCGTGCTGGCCTGCGATCGCGGCGCCCTGTTTTTTGAGGATGTTGCACAGCATAATAAAAAAATCCGCCGTGCAAAACTGAAGGAGTTACCCCGCAAATGAAAGCATATGGCAGACAGCATCTGATTATTGGCAATTGCATCGCGGCCGTTTCCGCTGCCGAGGTGCTGCGCAGACAGAACCCGGACGACCGTATAATTATTATCGGCGATGAAGCGGTTCCCTCCTACTCCCGTTGCCTTATTACCTATTATTTAGGCGATATGGTAACCCGCAACCATCTGCTTTCACATGATGAAAAGTGGTATCGGGACCGCAACATAGAGCTGCACCTTGCTACCAAAGCGCTCTCGGTGGAGCCGAAAAATCACACGGTCATTGCCGAGAAAAACGGCAAAAAGAAAAAATTCTCGTATGATAAACTCCTGGTAGCCACCGGTTCCAGCCCGATCTTTCTCAAGGGTTTTCCCTATGACCCCGAGGGCATCATTGGGATGCGGAATTACCAAGATGCGGTAACGCTCAAGCGCTGGGCGCACAAGGGCAAAAAGGCGCTCATCATCGGTGCCGGTTTTGTCGGTTTAAAGACTGCCTATGGCCTTGCCAAGCAGGGCGTGAAGGCAAAAGTTGTTGAGCTGTTGCCGACGGTCCTGGGACGCATGACCGACCTGGAGGCAAGCCGCAGAATTATTGAGCGGCTGACCAGCCATGAATTGATTGACATTGAGTTGAACAATTCGGTAGTGGCGACCAGAAAACAGCGTCAAAAATACGTTGTCACCTATCAGGACGGACGCGAAGAGGATGCGGACTTTGTCGTGGCAGCTGTCGGGGTGAAGCCCTGCACTGATTTTCTGGCCGGGACGGGTGCAGACATCAATTGGACCATCAAGGTTAATGAACGTCAGGAGACGACGGTTCCTGACATTTTTGCGGCAGGCGATGTCTGTGTATCGCCCCATATTCTGTCAAAAGAGTGGATTTACAATGCAATCTGGCCGGTCGCTGCTGCCCAGGGCCGTGTTGCTGCTTATAATATGTCCGGGGATACGGGGGTGACCTATGCCGGCAACCTGCCCATGAACAGTGTTGATTTTTTTGAGCTCTGGATAACAGCTATAGGAAACGTGCAGGCAGACCAGGTTCAAGGCGAGGGTATTGAAACCATCAAATTTCAGAGTCCCCGTATTTATCAAAAGCTGCTGTTGAAACAGGGGATACCGATTGCCTTCATGGCCGTCGGCAATGTGGATGGTGCCGGGCTGGTACGCGGCGCCATTGTTGCCGGCATGCCGTGGAAAGAATTTATAAAAAAACCGCAGGCAAAAGTGCTGCCGGTCGTGAATCAAACATCCTCAGCATAAGATCATGCTGCAACTTGTTGGAGGATTTCGCTATTCCCTTCGAGAAGTTGCGTGGTAGAGTCATGGCACAATCGTTGATCAATCCAGCACAAAAGAAAATTCCCGCCGCCCGCGTTAACGGCGTGGTAATCAGTCAATATCAGGTGGAAGCCGGTGTGGCGCAGCTTTTGAAGCCCTATGCGGATGTTAAGGGAAAAGTGCGTCTGCCGCAGGAACAGCAGTATGCGGCTCGGCAAGCCGTGCTTGACAACCTGATCATGCGGGAGTTACTGTATCAGGAAGCACGAGCCCGGGGCCTCATGGCGACGGAAGAGGAGATCAATACCGCCCTGCAACAGGCCATTAAAGAATACGGCTCCGAGCGCGAATTTAAAGCCATGCTGGTGATGACCGGCTCAAGCCCTGAGGAATATCGGGAGCAGCTCATAAAAGATTTGACGGTGAACAAAATGGCTGCGGCAGTGGTAAAAGGCAAGCGCAAACCGGTCAGCACCGAGGAGGCACGAAAATACTACGACGAGCACATGGACGAGATGCAGGGCCCGGAAGCGCGCTGGCTGGTACACATTATGGTGCCGCTTGACCCCTATGCCCCGCCGGAGGAAGTAAAAAAGGCACGAGCGCGTCTGGAGCAAATCCGCTGTTTATCCCCTGCCGAATTTGAAAAACAGGCCGCAGCTGCGGGCGAGGATCTGGGGTATGTCATGCGTGGCCAGCTTCATCCCATCCTTGATTCGGTTGTCTTCTCCATGCCGGCCGGACACATCTCGCGGATTGTTAAAACCGAAGAGGGATTGCACGTGGTTCTGGTTAAGGAGATACTTGCAGCAGGGAAAACACGGCCATTTAATGCCGCTGTGGAAAAAGAGCTGCGGGAAAAGCTCTATGAAAAGCGCTCGGTTGAAATGCTTAATAAATTCACCGATAGTCTGCGGAAAAAAGCCCGGGTTGAAATCTTAGATCAGGTTGTTACCGCGCGTCTTGCCATGGAGGACAGCAAACCGCACTAAGGTAACAACCATATCCTACCCGTATAACCACCTCATTTGCCCCTCTGTCGCCTGTTCCCCCGCGTCCTCGAGATGCTGTTCACATGAAATTGGTTTTAATTTCTTCGTGCCGCACTCGTTCGTTCTCTGCCTTTATTGTTCGGTTACGCATATTGTCCGCTGGCGCATCGCACCAATTTGTTCTACAATAATAGTGGGCAGAATTCACGTGTGGGCTCAGGGGAGGAACCAGAAACAACCAGTCCACTGACAACAGGTTTCGCAGTTGCCCAAAACAACAAACACCTCGGACGGAAACGGTGATGACCCGAAAAAAAACTTCGCAGCTTAAACAGACCCTCAACAAACCTTCAGCCCGGCGCTACAATCAGCTGATTCATGAAAAAAGTCCCTATCTGCTGCAGCATGCAGAAAATCCGGTTGACTGGTATCCGTGGGGCGAAGAAGCCTTTGCCAAAGCCCGCCGGGAAAACAAACCGATTTTTCTTTCTATTGGCTACTCTACCTGCCACTGGTGCCATGTGATGGCACACGAGTCTTTTGAAGATCCGGCAGTGGCAGAATTGCTCAACGAATTCTTTGTCTGCATAAAGGTTGATCGTGAAGAGCGTCCTGACCTTGATCAGGTGTATATGCGCGTCTGCCAAATGCTTACGGGAAGCGGTGGGTGGCCACTCACCATTTTTATGACCCCGGACCAAAAACCGTTTTACGCCGCCACCTACATCGCCAAAGAGAGCCGCTTTGGAAGGGTGGGCATGCTTGACTTCCTGCCCAAAATAAAAGCTATCTGGCAGCAGCGCAGAGAGGATGTGCTCAGCTCTGCCGATAAAATCACTGCCGCCCTGCAGCAAACAGAACCGGCTTCCTCCGGCGCCGACCTTGATCAAAACACGTTGCAGCAGGCATTTGCAGAACTGTGCCAGCGCTTTGATGAAAGCCACGGTGGCTTTTCCGTGGCGCCGAAATTTCCCACCCCGCATAATCTCACGTTTCTGCTGCGTTACTGGTATCGCTCCGGCGATAAACGGGCACTGCAGATGGCGGAAAAAACCTTGCAGGAAATGCGCGCCGGCGGCATCTATGATCATATCGGTTTCGGCTTCCACCGCTATGCGACCGATGCGGAATGGCGGGTTCCTCATTTTGAAAAGATGCTCTATGACCAGGCGCTCATCGCCATGGCCTACACCGACGCCTATCAAATAACCGGCAAGCGTCTTTACGGGCAGACTATCCATGAAATAATCACCTATGTGTTGCGTGTCCTGACCGCTGCGGACGGTGGTTTTTACGCTGGCGAGGACGCCGACAGCGAGGGCCGTGAAGGAAAATTTTA
>FWWM01017378.1_pt1 | contig 10471 bp, 7 predicted proteins | sample 2228351 | NCBI WGS metagenome assembly FWWM01 (sample SAMEA103939774, study PRJEB20133) | metagenome
GCCCAAGTGGTTCAAATGCGCGGGTTAGCGGAAGCGGAAGTCATCAAGGCGAAAGGCTTGGCGGAAGCGGAAGCCCAGAAAGCCCAAGGGTTGGCGGAAGCCGAAGTCATCCGCGCCAAGGGTGTCGCAGAAGCCGAAGCGATGATGCGGAAAGCCGAAGCGTGGCGCGCCTACAACCAAGCCGCTATCAGCGAGATGTTCATTGAGCGGCTACCCGAGATCACCCGCGCCCTCTCCGAACCCCTCAGCAAGGTGGACCGCATCGTCATTATCAGCAACACGGGTGGAGGCGACGGCGCTGGCGTGGGTGCGTCCCGCTTGACCCAAGACATTGTCAACATGATGGCGCAAATCCCACCCGTGTTGGAATCCCTCACAGGCATCAACATCCGCGACCTCGTCTCCCGCTTGCCCGGCATCCAGCAGCAACCACCCAGCGAAGGCGGAACATCGCCCCGCTCTTAACAGCAAGCCAAAAGCAGGTAGGCGATGAAGGCATGGGGAGAAAGCGATAACGCCTTTTCGTGCTTTCCTCTATGTTGTTGGGTTGGGGCTCATAGCCGGAGCCCTTTTCGGGCTTGGTTTGCTCGGCTTTTTGTGTTTGCCATAGAGTGCGGAAGTCTCAAAACGCATTGGGGCACACAAAGACAAAATCCCTATGGTAGTCGCTTCCTTCGTTGGCATAGCGGGTGTTGCCTTTGGCATAGTCAGCAGTGTTGCGGTTGCTGTCGGTTACCTGCTGAGGCGCAGAAAGGAATGGCTGTGGACCGTTTGTTTGGTGGCTGGCGGTGTGTCTGGTGCCCTCGTGGCGGCAGCGGTAGCCTTTTGGAACTCTCTGCTCTTCTTTGTCACCTTTAACTTCAACGGGCAGGCGGGTTGGGGTGCCCTTGGGATGGGTCAAATCGCTATGTGTTTAGGCATCGCTGTGGGCATTTTGCTCGGCGATGTGATAGCGAGGCTGCTCTTAAAAGTCAAAGGGCGTGAACCCCTTCAGGGGCAGTAAGTCAAGCGGTTGATGCTTAGAGGGCGCCTCTCCCGATGCGCTGATTTTTGATGCGGTGCGTCAGGAGACGCACCCTTCAGTTTGCCAGTTCAACGACCGTCGCCCACAAGGGGCGACGCTACCGCCAGTATTTTTCACGCTTTACGCTCGGTAGCATCGGGGCTTGTCCCCGACGGTTGTTTCTGCAAACTTGCCACCAAGGCGCTGCAACAGCAACCAGAGTGCTCGGGAACTCTCCCTGTATCCAGTTCGTCAAAAGGATGGCAATCGGGCAGAAGCGCCAGAATGGTCAGGTGGCAGGTGAGCAGCGATGTGTTGCCGAACAGTGTGGCTCATTTTGTTGTGCTGCAGCCTTGCGGGTGCCATTCGGTGCCAAGCGCAAAAGTCCCCTTCAGCCCCTGCACGGGTAGTCCCCTTGCCTTTTAACTCCGCTTTGGAATTTGCTGCCTCCGTTCAAGGGCAATTCGTCAACTTGGAGACAAACGAGCGCAAAACGCTGACGGTTCAGCCCCAAGTCCTTTGGGTGGTGGCAGAAGAGTTGTCAATAACAACGGAAGAGTTGCGGCGCGCCCTTCGTAGCGAATGGCGTGGGGCGCAATTGTTCCAATCTCCGCTGTGGCAGCAATGGCAGCACCGCACATTCCAATCCATCAAAGCGCCCGACGGTTGGTTCCTTTGGGACATCATCCCGCAACCGGGCATGGTGCGCCTTTTCCTCCGTGACAAGGAAAAGCGCTTGACCGAAGCGCGCCTTGTGACATGGCGCGAGGAGTTTACCGTGAAAGCAAAGGATGGCGTCGTTCAAACGCAACTGCGCCTCAAGCCGACGGATTCAGCAGCGTTGATCCTGCGTGACCGTGAAGGGACGAGAGCAATTTTGCTGTTGCGCTGGACACCCCTCGCTTACGCGGAACGAGTTGGCATTGTTGCGGATGCGGGTGTTGTGCCCGTAAAAGTGGGGCGGTGCGCCGAATGCCAACAGGGTGAGACGATTGCCCGCGAAATCTTCATTGAGTGGGCACCGCCTCCAGCGGGGTTCGTGCGGGTCTATCGGCGATTGGCGGAAGGGGATTTGTTGCCTACCTTGTTGGAACTCCCCCATTTCCCCGCTAAGCCCGTTGCGGATTTGATAGTGCGTGATGTTAGCAGTTCTAAGGCGGTGAGTGAAGCGTTGGTTGAGTTCGTTCGGTCTATTCCGCCCCTTTCGCTGCAGGAAGCGGTGAGGATTTTGTGGCACGAAGTGCGCAGTGGCACCCCCTACCGACCGCCTCAATGGAAGCCAAGACAGCGCGGCACTGCTCCAGTGCCTTACTGGGAGTTTTACGATGGGCAGCGGCGCCGCTATGTCGCCGTTGCATGGGAAGTTTGGGTGCGCATAGGTGCCTTGCCCCCAAAGTTCTCGTCATATAACGAAGCCGCTTATCGCACCCGCGACATTGCCCAAGAGATTGTCCGCACCTTGCCGCTAAATCCGCCAAACGATGTAGCAGCAATGGTGGTCAAGCGGTTGCGGGAGCGAGTGAGGGCGTGGCGCATCGGGTTGCGCCCCCGAGCAACGATATGGTTTGAAGGCATCGTCGTCAAGCAGCGTGGCACTTTTTACGAACCGCCGCCACCAAGTCAGACTTATCAGCGGCAACAGTGGGAGTTGAGACAGCAGTTTGTTCAACAATTGCGCGATGGGCGCATCCCCTTGGTTTGTGCGTGGCGAATTCCAGAAGGGTTGGAGCGGTATGCCAACATCAGTGTGGACGGTAGGGAATTGGGCGGAACGGTGCGGTTGCGTTGGTTGCGGTGGCTGAAGCCCGACAAGCGCACACTGCCTCCGCAACAGGAGTGGCTCGTTGGCATCGGGCAAATGGTTTCTGTCTTCCCCGACGCCGAGTATGTTGTCACGCCACAGCCACCCGACGGCTTTCAGACCGTTAAAGCATTTCGCTTGGCGCTGTTGATAGCCCAGTCCGCACTCGTTGCCCCCGCTGACCTTTACCAAGTTCCGTTGCGAGTCACGACTACCGACCCGCAAGCCAGTGGGGCTGCTGTGGAGCGTTCCGTTGGCACTTACCCTCACTTGACTTTGCGCAAGGTCGTTGAACTTGCAATCCGACTGACACAAGCATGCCTTTGGGAACTGCGGGTGACTTTTGACCGCGTGCCTGTCAAGGGCGAAGTGACCATCACTTTGGAAGGCAACGGCAGGCGATGGAAGCAAAAAGCCATCGCAAAGTTAACGGGCGCTTGGGACATTCCCGTCCATCCGCGCTGGCTTTTCCCTGACCCTCGCCGACCAAGCGAGTTCGTTGCCAGCGGTGCAGCCGTCTTCCGCCGCATCCCGCCTGGGCGCTACACGCTGCGCGTTGAGGGCGAAATTGGCGGTGAGGCGAGCGTGAACATCTCCATGTTTCGCGACCGTCCCAAAATCGTCACCAGAAGCGAACCCATTCGGCAAGTCCGTTGGCAAAAAGACCTTGAGGTTGGCGTGGGGATTGTGGAAACCGTCACCGTCCCGCTCCCGTGATAGCAAGCATGGTTGGAGCGCCACCGACAGAGGCTTCCGTTGCCGTAAACTTGCTCTTTCTTACCCGTCACCTCATCACTGCATAGGCACGGCTCCCCCGTTAATGCGTGAGAGAGCAGCGCAGGGGGTTGGAAGAAACTGCTTACGATTAGCCGTTGCCCATGTCAAACTTCGCTAAGGGAACGGTTGCGATAAGCCATCTTGACTTTTGCTCAAAGGGTGTGCGATGATGGACGGGAAAGGCTGGCTGTTGGTCGGTTGGTTCGTCTTTGCCTTTACTGTTGCCGCTTACGGGCAATTGCCCAGCGTTAAGGGGCAACTTTTGTTCGTCAGCCACGCTCCTGACGATTTTCAGCGCTGGTTCCTTTGGGACACGCTCCCTGACCGTGCAGGGTTGGTCCGCCGCTTTGATGTTGCCCGCTACTTCGGCAAACCTGCCTGCACCGTTGAAGACATTTCCGTCACTCACGACCCCCGCTTCGCTTCCCCACCCTTCACCATTTCGCCTGACCGCTGGCTACGCGTCAGCGCTATCGTGTCCAGCGATGAGCCCCATCACTTTTTCACGCTCGCTGTGACCTATCAAGCCCGCGAGGGCGACCGCGTGACTGCAAGCCTTGTGTTGCCCTTTACGGTTTACGCCTCCGACCGTTGGCGGACAGCCGTTTTGGTTGTCCCACCGGCTGCCGTAGCTGTTCCCAAAGCCACCTACACCCACGCGCAAATCGTCATCTACCCTGTCCTTTACGGGAAATATTTTGGGCGCAGCCATGCATGGCACAACCAAACAGGGCGGATTCATTTGGCGCGCCTTGAGGTGGAAGCGATGCCGGCGAATTGGCAGCCGCCCCGTAATGACCGCCGAAATTGGTTTGAATTTGCGACTCAACTGTTGCCCAAAGACGCCCAATCCTTGGCGTCGTTCGCGTTCCTGCACGAGCGCCCTGCGGGCAAGCGCGGCTTCGTGCGCCTGCACCCCGACGGTTTCCTCGTCTTTGACGACGGCACCCCTGTGCGCCTGTGGGGCGTGGCGTGGCACGAAAACCATTTCGGCGATTACGAGCGAAAAGCCCCGAAGGAGCGCTACGAGGAGATGGCAAGAGCCGCGCAAACGCTGGCGGCGTTGGGCGTCAACTTCGTCCGCTGGCACGGCTTGGGGCGCGGGCTTTGGGATCCAGAAAAGGGCAATTTGAACGAAAAACGCTGGAACGAAGTCGTTGACCCGTTGCTGTCGGTGCTGATGGAGCACGGCATCTATCACCAATTCACCCTTTGGTTTTTCTCGCACCTGCTCTTCCCTCGCGAAAACCTGCCGCCCGAAATCCGCGACGATGAAGAATGGTGGCGCTTTTACGACCCGCCCCGCCTTTACAGCCAATACTACCACACCGTCAAGTGGGCGATTTTTTGCTTCCAGCCGATGCTGGAGCGGATGCTGGATGTTCAAGGGCGCATCATGGCGCACTTCAACCCGCACCGACAAAAGCGCTACGCTGACGACCCCGCCATCGTCGTTGTGCAACCCATCAACGAAGTCAGCCTGCTGGCTCGCTCGCCAGAGCAGACCCCGCTGATTTGGAATCCGCAAGAGCAAGACTTCCGCCGTCGCCGCGCGTTGCCCGTCAGCGTCTACCGCGCGTTCACGGCGGAATGGAACGCGTGGCTGCGGCAAAAGTTCGGCAATCGCGAGAAACTGCTCGCCGCTTTCCCCGCCCTGGCGGACGAGTTCAAGGCGATGGGTGTTGCGGATGCCGACCCCGCAAAGGGCAATGTCCCCTTACCCCCAACCCGCTGGTTGCTACGGGCGAAAACGGGGCGCGAAGACGGTTGGTGGCATCGGTTGTATCTGGAGTTTGCGATGGAACGGGAGCGGCAATTTTATCAGGCGTTCGCCCAACGGATGCGGCAGTTGGGTTATCGCAACGCCCTCGCTGGCGACGCAGGTGGCGAATGGCGCCAGTTTCTCGTCGCCCAAGCCGACTTGGAAGTCGGCTACGACAGCCACCATCCCTACACTGATGGTGAATCGCGGGACGACTTCATGTTCGTGCTCAATCACCCCTACCCGTTGCAATCGGCGGAGTTGATTTATGAGCAGCAAGCCCTGGGCATGTGGGGCAAAGCGACGGTCATTAGCGAATGGGGCGCAGGAACAGCGAACGAGTGGCGGGCAATGCTACCCATCATCGTTGCGGTGGACAGTGCCATGCAACAGCGTTCTGCTGTCGCCGAACACGCTTTCGGCTACCCGTTTTTGCGCCCTGACCACTTTCTGGGCGTTGGTCCTGGGTTCGGCAACTTGTTGGGTGACCCAGGACGCATCGCGACTTATCCCGTCGCTGCCACACTCTTTTGCCTCCCCGAAGCCATCCAACCCCTTCCCCTAACCGCTTGCCAATTGTTTACGGACGAAGACTTGGTGGCGCCCGTTGATAGTTTGCAGGGGAAGAACGCAGGGCACTTTTTCGCCTCGTCCTATCTCGTCCATGTGGCGCGGGTGCGGTGGGCGCGATGGGATGGCAAAAGCGCCAATGTGCCCGACGCCGATTTGCTCTACTTTCCCATCACCAGCGGCATGGGTGACCTGAAGGTGTTGCCTGCGGACAAAAAACTGTTCCTCATCGTCCCGCCCGAAATCTCCTTTTCGGGGTGGCGCATCGTCAAGCCTTACGAGCGGGTGCTGTCGCTTTACCCCGCGCTGCGGTTTCGGACGGGGCGCTTTCGGTTACAGGTGCAGTTGCCCAACGGTTACGCAGGCGTGCGCGATGTGGAAGGGCGATTTTTTGAGTTGGCAAGTTTGCCGCAAGACGCCACACCGATCGGCGTGGACGAGCGCAAGCAAGTGTGCTGGGCATTTTACGACCGCCGAGCGCTGGTCATCGCTGACGCTGCCGTTTTGCAACCCTTCATCCCCGCCGCTTTGGACACGGCGTTGAAAGCGTGGGGCATGCTGCCGAAGGACAAAGGGTTGGTGAGCCGATGGGAGTTGGTCAGCGCCACAGGGCAAGTGCGCCGAAACTGGAAGGACGGTTGGATAACGATTGACAGCGACTACGGGCAAGCCATCATGGGCGATTTGAGCAAAGCGCCTGCAACGCGGTTCTTGCTCGTCAGGGGCAAACCGCAGTTTGGCGTCATCGCGCTTGTGCCGCTGGAGCGCAAGCCGTTACCCGAAGCGCGCCGATGGTTCCTCGTCGCCGTCGGGCGCGTCGTGAACAAGGACTACGACGCCGTTTACAACGAACCGCTGGGCGTTTATCGGCTCAGCGGCGTGCGGCTGAAAGTCGGGAAAGGACCCGCCGTCTGCGAACCATTACAGGCGACGGTGGTTTTGCGACGGTTAGGGGTGAAAAAGTGTCGGGTTATTGCCCTGACCCCGCAACTCATCGCCAAGCAGGAAATCGCTGCAGCCGTTCGGGGGGACAGCGTAAGTATCCCTTTGGGCAATGCCCAGAGCCTGTGGTTGATGGTGGAGCGGTCGGAACCCTGAGAGAAAGGGTATCGCCCTTGGGTGGTGCCCATCTCTGATTTTGCTGCGGCAAAGCCGTTTGCTACTTTTCGCTCACCCGCCTGCTCGGAATCCCCAGCGCAAGAAAAACGCTCGGCAGGGGTTTATACTGATTGGGGAGCCTCAAACCCCAAAATCTGCAATGCGAGGTGACGAAAATGCGACGGTTAGTCGCTGCGATGTTCGGGCTCGCAATAGCCTCGGTTGCGCTCGTGGGCATCAGCGCACAGCAGCACAGCGAACACGGTGGACAAGCAGGCAAAGCCATCACCGTCCAAGGCGAAGTTGTGTGCTTGTCCTGCTACCTGACGCACGGGGCGAAAGGCGAAAGCCACGCCAAGTGCGCAACGGCGTGCATCAACAAAGGCTTGCCGATGGGCATCTTGACCAAAGACGGCAAACTGTTCGTCGTGCTGGAGGACCATGCTAAAGCGAGCGCTTACCAGCAACTCAAGAAGTTTGCTGCCAAAACGGTGACTGTTACGGGTGTTGTTGCCTCGCGCAACGGCATCACAGGCATTGCCGTGCAAAAAGTTGGTGAGGCGGCAGCGAAGCCGGCGAAAGTCCAGTATGTCTGCCCGATGGGTTGCGTCCCGCCCCAAGACAAAAAGGGCAACTGCCCCAAATGCGGGATGAAATTAGTCCCGAAGAAGTGAAGCGGATACGCCCATGTAAAGGGCACAAGATGGTGCACCTGAAAAAGCACGGGGTGATGACCGATGCGCACATGGTTGCGCCTTATGGCTGCCACCCAAGGAACCTTGTTCATCGCCGCTATAGCAGTGACAGGGCAAAATTTCCAGGGAACAGAGGCAGGTTCTCAGGGCGACGCCCTCATCCAAAAAGGGCGCCAACTGTTCCTCGCCAACTGTGCCATGTGTCATGGCATCAACGCCCAAAGCCCTTGCCCGATGGTTCCTTCCCTCATCGGCGTGACGGAACGGATGAGCCCATCGGAAATCATTGCTCATTCGCGTGGTTTGGCTAACTCCATGTGTTGCGCCCGCCACTTAGCGCAACTGAGCGACTCCGATTACCACAGCATCATCGCTTACCTGCGGACTTTGAAACCAACAGCGGCGGTGCCTCACCAACCTACCGCAACAATGCCGATGGGCAAGCCTGGTTGCCCCATGATGGGCGGTATGACCCATAGCGATGGGCATGCAAATCACTCCCATCGCCACCAACCTGAACCAACGAAACCGCCATCCCTTTTCCCGCAAACTCGTCGGGTTGAAAATCTGACTATCACCTTCGCTTTGCAACCTGACCCGCCTCGGGTCGGCGACAACACTGTGCAAGTGCGGTTGACGGATACGCAAGGTCAACCAGTGACGGATGCAAAGGTGCAGGTGCAATTTTCCATGCCCAGCATGCAGATGGTGGGTCCGACCATTTTGTTGCGTCTTGGGAAAGACGGCACTTACCTCGGTTCAGCCGTGTTGGGCATGGAAGGGGCATGGCGCGCTGAAGTGACGGTGCAGCGGTCAAGCAAAAAACCTGTCAGCGTTCCCTTTGATTTCCTTGTCCCTGTCGCCCGTTCTCAGGAACGCTCTCAAATCAAGCAACCGTCATCCCAAACTGCAACACACCATAAGGGATGTTGCGCACCGTAAGGACGCATAAGGATGCGCCTAAAGCAAAACCCTAAGCGCGAAGGCAGTGGTGACGATGCGATGGCTGAGCGCGATCGTTTGCTGCGCCGCGTTGAGCGCTTTCGCCGTTGCCGCGACTGATTGCCCGATGTGCCGCAAACGCATCGTGTCGTCCAGCGCTGTTTACATGGTCGTCACCGTCGGCAACGCGGAGCACCGATTGACTGTCCGTTGCGTCCAGTGCGCGCTGCACGCGGTTCGTCGCTGGCGCCCCGACCGCGTTTTGTTGCGCACCCGTTGCGCGGCGACGCAGTGCTGGGTGACCCTCGTGGGGGCGAACGGGCGATGGCGGGCTGAGCCATCGTCGGCGTGCTTGCTCCTCGCCCCTGAAGTCGGCGGCGAATGCTTGCAGCGTCACCTCGTGTTCGCGTCTCCCGCTGCGGCTCGCCAGTTCCTTGCCCGTCACCCCGCACTGCAATCGTTCCCGTTGATTTCCGCCGCCCATTTGCCACAAATCGGAAATGCGGTAGAATGAACCCTACCGCACCTGTCACGGTCGGAGGCGAACAGTTATGCGACGGTTTTTTAGCCGCTCAACAATTGGCAGCATCGCCCTTTTGCTAGCGCTCTACCTCATCCTGTTCAACCGCTTCGGTCCCGAACATTTTCACGGGCTTGTCTGGCGTTGGCGGCGTCCGGGACAAATGAGCGTCGTGGAAGCGTTGGCGATGGAGATGGAGGCGGCGAAGCCGCCAGAAGGTGTGCTGCCTGTCGTCACCGAAGTTGTCAAGCCCCTACCTTTTGAAGTTGCCGTCATCTACACGGGCACTGTTGCGCCCCTTAACGAGGAACTCGTCGTCGCCCGCGTGACGGGACGGTTGACTTGGATGCCTTACTACGCGGGCGACCGCATCCGCAAGGGGCAACTGGTCGCCAAGTTGGACAACGCAGGGGGCGAATACGCCGCCCGCGAAACCGAAGCCGCTTATGGCGCTATAGCGGCGTTGCACGAACGCCACATGGCGGAAGCGGAGCGGGAGCAAGCGGCAGCCCAAAAGCGGCAAGCCCAAGCGATGGTGCGCGCAGCGCAAGCCATGCAAATAGAAGCCGAGCGCATGGTCGCCGAAAAGCAGGCGATGCTGACGGAAGCGCAAAGCATGGCGGCTCAAGCGCAAGCGGGAGTCTCTGAAGCCGAGCAAGCCCTGCCCCTCGCTCAAGCCCAACTGCAGGAAGCCGAACGCATGGTGGCAGCGTTGGAAAGCGAGCGGCAAGTTGCCGCCGAGCAGGTCGGCGAAGCGGAAGCGGAGTTGCAACGCGCCCTGCAAGAAGTGGAAATCGCCCAACAGGAGTTGACAGCAGCACGCTCCGATTTCGCCTACTGGGAAGCGGAAATTGAGCGGGCGAAAACCCTCTACGAGCAGAAGGTGATTTCCAAAGATGAGTTCCAGCGGGAGCAAGCCCAATACGAAACGGCAAAAGCCCGCGTGCAGGCTGCGGAAGCAAAAGTGCGCCAAGCAAAAGCGATGGTGCTCGCCGCCGAAGCGAGAGTGCGCCAAGCAAAAGCGATGGTCAAGCAGAAAGAAGCGGAACTGGCAGCGGCGAAGGAGCGGGTAGTGCAGGCGCAAGCGATGGTGACGATGGCACAAGCAAAGTTAGCCCAGATGAAAGCGATGGCGCAAGCTGCCCAAGCGAAAGTCCAACAAGCCCAAGCCGCGTTGGAAGCCGCCCAAGCGAAAGCGCAACAGGCAGCAGCGGAAGTCCAGCGAGCGCAAGGGATGGTGCAGGAAGTCCAAGCGAACATCCATCGTGCCCAACGCCATGTTTTGCACGCCGACGCCCTTAGA
>FWWM01017379.1_pt1 | contig 10471 bp, 10 predicted proteins | sample 2228351 | NCBI WGS metagenome assembly FWWM01 (sample SAMEA103939774, study PRJEB20133) | metagenome
TGGCGCAGGACATCGCGGCCGGGGCCACCACCATCGGCCCCCACCGCGACGACCTGGAGTTCCACCTGGGGGGTCTGCCCGCCGCCGGCTACGCCTCCCGCGCCCAGCAGCGCACCATCGCCCTGGCCCTGCGCCTGGCCGAGGCCGCCCTGCTGCGCGCCCGCCGCGGCGAGGCGCCCGTCCTGCTGCTGGACGATGTCCTCTCGGAGATGGACGCCGGACGCAGGCGACGGGTCCTGTCGGCCATCGCCGACTACGAGCAGGTGCTGGTGACCTCCGCCGACCTGGAGCCCTTCCCGGCCAGCTTCCTGGCCCGCGCCCGCCTCTACCTGGTGGCGGGGGGCGAGGTCACGCCCGCCCTGGACGCGGCGACGACCCGAACAGGGGACTCCTGAGGCCCCGCCGCACCACCGTCCACAGGGCGCCGGGCAGCGCCTCGATGACCGGCTCCTGCAGGGGCAGCGGGTCGCCGTCCAGTTGCATGGGCAGGGGAGCATCGGCGTCCAGTTCCAGCCTTCGCACCTGCCGGTATACCACCCGCGCCGAGCGCAGGTGGCGCCCCAGGGCCACCAGCAGGACATGCAGGACGATGTCCCGCAGGCCGTCGCCCTGGAAGAGGCACAGGTCCAGCAGGCCGTCGTCGGCGCGGGCCAGGGGCGTCACCTGCACCAGCCCGGCGTAGTTGCGGGTGTTGCCCGCCACCAGCATCAGCGCCCGGGCGGCGATGAGTTCGCCATCGGCCCGCACCGTCAGCGGCCGCCCCCGCCAGCGCAGCGACTCCAGGACGGCGGTGAAGGCGTAGGCGGCGGCCCCCAGGCGGCGCTTGGCCTGCAGCCCCACCCTGGCGGCGATGTGACCGTCCAGCCCCAGGCCGGCCATGAGGAGGAAGCGCTGCTCGCCGGCGCGGCCCACGTCCACCAGGCGTCGCTCCCCGGCCAGCACCGTCCGCACCGCCGCCTCGGGCCGGCGGGGGATGCCCGTCTCCCGCGCCCAGATGTTGACGGTGCCGGCGGGGATGGGCGCCAGGGCCGTCCCGGAGCCGACCAGCCCGCAGGCGGCTTCGCGCAGGGTGCCGTCGCCGCCGCAGACCAGCACCAGGGCGTAGCCCTCGGCGGCGGCGACGGCGGCCAATTCGGTGGCGTGGCCGGGGGAGGCCGTCTCCTGCCAGCGGGCCTGCCAGCCCGCCTCGGCCAGCGCGCGGGCGGCCCGCTCCAGCGACCGTCGCGAGGGCAGGTTGCGGGCGACGGGGTTGACGATGACCAGCGCCCTGCGCGGGTGCGCGGCTGCGTCCATGGCGCCCAGGGCCATGATAGGGGCCGAGGCGGGAAGGGGCCACGCCAGCCCCGTAGCCTTTGCCCGCCGCGGCACCTTATCATCCCAGATTAGAGGCAGCGAGGAGGCGCCGATGGCCAAAGGCATGGGCATCAAGCGGCTGGACCACGTCTGCTGGGCCGTCTGGAAGATTGACGACGTGCTCCCCCTGCTCACCGACCTGATGGGCATGGAGGTGGTGGCCCGCTTCCGCGACGAGGAGCAGGGCTACGCCGGCGTCGCCCTGCGGGTGCCCGGCGGCAACGCCGAGTTCGAGGTGCTGGAGCCGGTGGGCGAGGACTCCTTCCTGGTGCGCTTCCTGAAGGAGCGCGGGCCGGGGCTGCACCACGTCACCTTCGTCGTCGAGGACATCGAGCGGGCGGCGGCAGCCATCCGCGCCTTCGGCATCGAGCCCTGGGGCGGCGTGCGGAGGCGCCACGGCTGGGCCGAGACCTTCATCCACCCCCTGGACTCGGGCGGCGTCCTCTTCCAGTTCTACACCGAGCACGACGAAGGGCCGGCCAAGTGAGCGCCCTGCTGCAGCCCCGCGAGGGGGAGCTGAAGCTCAACGGCCTGCGCTTCCGCTACTTCGAGTGGCGCGGGCGGGGCCGGCGGCCGCTGGTGCTGCTGCACGGCCTGCGCGACAGCGCCTACTACTGGCAGGACTTCGCCAACCGCGTGCTGGACGAGTTCCACGTCTTCGCCTACGACCAGCGGGGCCACGGCGAGAGCGAGCACGCCCCCGGCGGATACCTGGTGTGGGCCCTGGCCGCCGACCTGGCGGCCTTCGCCGACGCCCTGGGGCTGGAGAGCTTCGACCTGGTGGGGCTCTCGCTGGGCTCCCGCTGCGCCATGGCCTACGCCCGCGAGAACTGGCGCCGCCTGCGTCACCTGGTGCTGGTGGACATGGGGCCGCAGATGGCCCGGCGCGGCGCCGTGGGCCTGAAGGAGGACATGACCGCCAGCGCCGCCCGTCCGCCCTCCTCCTTCAGCCGCGAGGAGGCCCTCGCCTTCCTGCGCCAGCAGTGGCCCACCCTGGACGCCCCCTCCCTGGAGCGCTACCTGCAGAACGCCTTCGTCCAGGGCGAGGACGGCGCCTACGTCTTCCGCTACGACCGCCGCCTGGCCGACATCACCACCAAGGCGGCCATCGTCGAGATAGACTTCCTCTGGGACGCCCTGTCGCGCATCGGCTGCCCCACCCTGGTGCTGCGGGGCGAGGAGAGCCCCATCCTGGACGAGGAGATAGCGGCCCGCATGGTCTCCTCCCTGCCCCACGGCCGCCTCTACGTGTTCCGGAAGGCGGGCCACTCCCTGCCCAGGCTGCGGCCGGAGGAGTTCGCGCGGGTGGTGCGTGCCTTCCTCCTGGACGAGCCCCTGCCCGACGCCTCCGCCTGAGCTACTTCTTGCCCTTGCGCTTCTCGGCGCGGGAGGCCATGAAGGCCATGAGGGCCAGGCCGCCCACCACCGCCGCCAGGAATATGACGCCGAAGGTGGACTCGTGGCCGATGGCGTGCAGGAAGACCGTCTCCCAGCCCAACTGGTGCCCCCTACTGTGCGATCCTCACCTCGAAAGTGGCGCGGGTGTCCAGCAGCCCCTGCCGCCGCACGACTACCTGCGCCTGGTAGCGCCCCGGCAGGCTGAGCTGCTGCGTCTGCAGGATGTAGTGCTCGGGCGGGTGCAGGGGGTCGAGCCTCTCCTCCACCGTGCCCAGGTTCTGGTCCAGGTAGCGCCAGCGCACCAGCACGTCCTGCACCGGCCGCGGGTCGCCGTTGGTGTCCAGCAGGTATAGCTGGACCCAGTTGGCCCCGGCGCGCCCCGGGTTCACCAGCAGCGTCAGCTCCAGGTCGTCCGCGCGCTGCCGCTGGCTGAGGCCCACCGGCTCCTGCTGCTCGGGCGTCTGGGCCAGGGCGCCGGAGCCGGCCGGCGGCGCCGTGTTCACCAGGAAGGCGGTGGCCGCCACCACCGCCAGCGCCAGGGCCATCTCGGCCAGGACGGCCCGGCGCAGGCGCCACTCCCACACCCGCACCGCCTGCAGCGCCGACCGTGCCAGCGACTGCAAGCGCGGTCGCACCAGCAGCAGGTTGAAGGCGCCCAGGAGCAGCAGGGGCAGGAAGAAGGCGCTCTTGGCCAGCAGCGCCCGACCGTAGGCGGAGCCGGCCAGCTCGCCGGGGCTGTCCAGCGTCAGCAGCGCCTGCGCCAAACCTGTGGCGGCGATGGCCCCCACCGAAGCGACGGCCACCAGCGAGAAGCGGGGCACCAGGGCCGCCAGCAGCCGCGGCCGCGACCCGCCGTCGGCGGGCACCAGGGCCAGGAAGAGGGCGAGCTGCAGCAGGCCGCCCACCCACACGCCGGCGGCCGTCAGGTGCGCCCAGTCCAGGGCCACCCGCAGGGCGGCCGGGTCCTGGCCGGGGGCGTGGCCGCTGAGGCTCACGGTGGCCGGCACCGCCGCCGCCGTCCCCAGGAGCAGCCAGTGGTAGATGCCGACCTCCGCCCCCGGGCGGAAGAGGATGCCCGCCAGGTAGGCGACGGTGGCCAGCAGGGCGACGCGCACGATGAGCGCCCGGCCGTAGGAGGAGTCGGACACTAGCTGGCCCGCCGCCTCCCAGGCGCCGGGGGTGCCCGCTGCCTCCCAGGCCCGCAGCCAGAGGACTAAGGCCGAGGCCAGGAGGGTCGCCAGGGCCAGGCCGGCCGTCCAGCGACGCGCCAGGTATGCTGCCCTCTCCTCGGCCCGCTGGCGGCCGTCGGCCATGGCCTCCAGGGCCCGTCGCGCCACCAGCAGGTGGAAGGCGACCGTCCCCATGAGCCCCACCACCGTCGCCAGCTCCAGCCAGGAGGCCGATACGCGCAGGGCGCGGGGCGGCCCCGACGGCGACGCCAGCTCCGTCGGCGCCACGGCAGCGGGCGGCGCCGCGCCGGTGCCGACCGTGAAGGCGAAGGTGCCGAAGGTGCGGTGCCCGTCCACCGCCGATAGAGCGCTCCAGATGACGGTGTAGGTGCCCTCGGGCAGCCCCTCCTTCAGGGTGACGCCCAGATTGGTGTTGTCGAAGTGCGTGTGGGTGTCGCCGTTGTCCCACTGTCGCTGGCCGCTGTCCACCACCTGGATGCGGCTGAAGCGGGCGTCCACCGGCTCGCTGAACCAGAGCAGGACCTCGCTGGGCGGTTGGGACAGGACGGCGTTGGCCGGCGGGTCGGAGCGCACCAGGTTGGCGTGGGCCCGGGCGCTGGGCGTTTGCTGGCCCAGGGCCCAGACCGCAGCCAGGGCCACCAGCAACAGGACAGCCCTAGTCGCTTTCCTCAACCCTTTACACCTTCCCTTCGTGTGGCTGCCTGACTAGCTCCCTTGGCGCCGCATGGCGTCGCGCACGCGCAGACCTGCGTCCACCGAGGCAACGGCCAGGGCAGCGATGCCGATGCCCAGAGCGACGAAGACCAGGGCGTCGTTGCTGGGCTCCCCGCCCGATTCCTGCGGGCGCGACTCCAGCAGTTCCAGGGTGGTAGGCACCTGTCGCGGGAACTGCAGCTCGGCCGGATCTTCGGCGGCGCTGAAGCGGCCGGGGCCGGAGGTGAAGGTCTCGTCCACCTGCTGGCCCCCCACCTGGCCGTAGATGCGGAAGGTGTAGTCGCCGGGCAGGGTGGGGATGAAGTAGCTGAAGTAGCGTCCCGGCTGGTTGAAGGCGGGCTCCAGCACCAGCTCCCGTCGCTGGGCGCCCCCGCCCACGATGACCTCGGCCCGCAGCGTCTGCTCCAGGCCCGTCACCGGCTGGCCGCCCGCGTCCAGGACGCGCAGGTCGAGGGCGTTGGGATAGTAGGCCAGGGCCGGCTCGTTCATGAAGCCGACGATAAAGGTGTAGCTGCCTACGGTGCGGCGCTCGTGGGCCAGCGCGTCCCGGGGCGCCAGGGTGCCCAGGGCGAGCGCCAGCGTGCCGATGACAAACAAGAGGAACCTTCGCCACACGGCGCGAAAACCTCCTTCGCGTCGAGTTGGGAACCGTCGTCCTATCGGTATACGCTCAGGCGACGCGAGGGGGTTGGTGAGGAGGATAGAGGGGCGATTCGGGGGCGAGGAGGCGACGCCGGGGCAGGGAAAGCACCAGGGTGGCCAGGGCGACGAGGGCCGTCGCCGCCGTCGGCACCTGCAGTATGGCCTTGCCGGGCCCGTCGGCGCAGGAGGACGGCCCCAGGTGGCAGTGGGCCGCGTGCTCCTGCACCTCCTGCGGCGTCACGGGCCCCTCAGGCTCGTTCCAGTGGCCCAGGTAGGCGATCTGGGGCAGCAGGCAGAAGGCCAGCACCGCCACGGCCCCCACTCGCAGCCAGCGCAGGCGGTGGGCAGAACCCATCGTCGCACCCTCGGCTCGTCCTCGCCTGCGGGGGCCTCAGCCCATGACCCGCTTGCGCTTCTGGGCCACGTAGTCCACCAGGATATACTGGCCCAGCTTGTCAGGGGTGGTGTAGAAGACCCGCCCCTTGTTCATCTTGGCGATCTGGTTGACGAACTCCTTCAGGTAGTAGTTGCGGTCGAGCATGAAGGTGTTGATGACGATGCCCTTCTGGGTGCAGCGCTTCACTTCCTGCAGCGTCTTGCGGATGGTGATGGGGCTGGGGGGATAGGAGAAGTAGGAGCGGCCGTGCTCCAGGTGGGCCGTCGGCTCGCCGTCGGAGATCATGATGATCTGGCGGGTGCCGGCCCGGTGCCGGGAGAGCAGCTGCTGGGCCAGGATGAGGGCGTGGTGCATGTTGGTGCCCAGCACCGACTCGTCCCAGCGCACGTAGGGCAGCTCCTCGGGCTTCAGCTCGCGGGCGTAGGCCGAGAAGCCGAGGATGTAGAGCACGTCCTTGGGGAACTGGGTCTTGATGAGGTTGTAGAGGGCCAGGGCCACCCGCTTGGCGGCCTGGAAGGAGCCGCGCAGGGCCATGGACCAGGACAGGTCCAGCATCATGACGGTGGCGGTGGTGGTCAGGTGCTCGGTGGAGTAGACCTCGAAGTCGTCCTTGTTCAGGCGCACGGGCACCTGGGGGCCTTCGCGCAGGACGGCGTTGAAGACGGTCTGGCCCAGGTGCAGGTGGAAGGGGTCGCCGAACTCGTAACGCTTGGTGTCCTCGGTGCGCTCGGTGCCCGGCCCCCGCTCGCGGCTGGCGTGCTTGCCGTAGGACGACTTCTTGATCTGGGCGTAGATCTCGCCCAGGGCCTTCTGGCCGATGCGGCGGATGGCCTTGGGCGTCAGCTCCCACTCCTGTCCGCGGCGGCGGATGTAGCCCGCCCGCTCCAGGATCTCCAGCATCTCCTTGAGCTGGCGGAAGGCCTGGTAGGCCTCCTCGCCCAGTAGCTCCCGCAGCCGCTCCTCGTCCACGTCGTCCAGGGAGCCGCCATACTGGACGCGTTCCAGTTGCCGCTCCAGCTCGTCCAGCCCCTGCATGTGCTCCATGAGGCGCATGGCCTGGAGCAGGTCCAGGGTCTCGTCGCCGCGGAAGGGATACTGGTTCTCCAGGTCGCGCAGGGGCGCCAGGATGTCCAGGTTGATGGCCAGCTCCTGCAGCTCGCGCATCAGCTCCGGGTCGCCCACCTTGTCCATGAGCAGGTCCTGGAGCTGACGGCGCATCTCGGGCGGCAGGCTGTCCAGGAGGCTCTGCATGGCCGCCAGCTGCTGCTGCATCTGCCGGATCAGCTCCTCCAGGGACTGAGGCGGATTGGGCCCGAGCAGGTCGCCGTATTTGTCGAGGAAGGACTGGTAGTCGGGCTGGCCGCCGGCCATCTTCTCCGAGAGCATGCGGTTGAGGTCGCGGACCATCTCCTTCAGGCGCTGGAGCTGGTCGGGGGTGAGGCCGGCGATCTGGTTGTAGAGGTCCTTGAAGAAGGCGTCCAGCATCGCCTGGCGCAGCATCTCCATCAGTTCCTGGAACTTGGCGGCCGCCTCGGGGTCCATGAACTCGTATTCCTGCAGCCCCTTGATGCGGCCGCCCAGGTCTTTGGGCAGGTTCTGGAGGTAGTCCTGCTTGCGCTGGGCGATGTTCTTGAGCATCTGGGCCAGGTTGCGGGCCTCCTCGTCCTGCTGCTGGCCGGGCCGCTGCTGGCCCAGGGCGTCCTGGAAGGGCTGCAGGGAGTCGGGCCGGCCCTGGAGCTGGCGCTCCGCCTCCTCCAGGCGGCGCCGCAGCGTCTCCTGCTCCAGGTCGAGGATTTCCTGCAGGCGCTTCTCCAGGTCTTCGAAGAGGGAGCTGAGGTTGTAGCGGTCGAGCATCTGGCGGCGGTTCTGGCGCAGGCGCTGGAGCAGGTCGCGCAGGCCCTGCATGCGCTGGCCCATGGGCCCCCGCATGCCCCGCTGCAGCAGGTTGCGCAGGGCGTGCTGCAGGTCGCCGAAGTTCATCAGGTCGTCGGTGATGGCCGAGAGGAGTTCGTCGGGGTCGAGGGGCGGGATCTCCTGCGTCCCGTCCCACTCCGAGTAGCGATACAGCCAGGTCATGCTATCCACCCCTCCGCTGGTGGCCCTCCGCCTGCCCGTCGGCGAAGCGCCAGCGGGTGGCGGTGGCCGTGAACTCCTCGTTCCCGATGAAGCCGAAGGCCACCGTCGGCGTCACCACGAAGGCCAGGTCGGCCCCGGGCTGGGGCCGGTAGTCATACTTGGCCTGGTAGGCCTCGGAGAAGCGCCGGTAGAGGGGGCCGTCGGCCAGCGCCTCCGCCTCCCCCTCGACGATGACCGCCTCCCCGCCTCCCTCGGTGCAGACGACGCAGCCGGGGCTGCGGGCCAGGTTGCGGGCCTTGCGCGAGTCGGCGCCGGTGCTGAAGAAGAGGCGCCCCTCCAGCCACACGCCCCACACCGGCACGCAGTGGGGGCGCCCCTGGGCCGAGACGGTGCTGACGAAGTAGTTGCGGCTGGCCGCCAGCCGCGCCGCCGCCCAGCGCCAGGGCAGGAGCCCCACGGCGGCGTCCCGCAGGCCGTAGCCGGGCATGTAGGGCCGGCTGGCGATGGGCTCCCGGCGCTCAGGAGCGGTACTGGACACGACCGGCCAGCCTCTCCTTGTTGAGGCGCTTGCTCAGGTGGAGCCCTTCCAAGACGAACTCCACCGCCGCTGCCAGGAGCTGGGGCGAGGCCTGGCACTCCAGCTTCTTGGCCGCCTCCTGCAGCCCCTCCACCTGGTGGGCGATGGCCTCGTAGCTCTCGGCCGGGGCCAGGTCCGAGACCTCCACCACGTAGCCGCCGCGGAAGCGGGCCACCACCTTCTCCAGTTCGCCGATGCTGAAGTAGCGGTTGAAGACGGCCAGCACCGCCCCCTGCAGCAGCCGCTCCATGATCTGGTCTTCCCGCCCCTCCTCCACCGTCTCGAACTCCAGCTTGCCGGCCAGGGCGGGCAGGGTGTAGGGCAGGTCGGTGATGCGCGGCACCGCCACCGGCTCGTCCAGGAGGATGGCGCGGCGCAGGGCGCTGGCCAGCAGCGCTTCGTAGCTGGTGATGGACGCCCGCACCGACACGCCGGAGCGCTGGTTGATGTCGGGGCTGCGGCGGGCCAGGCGGGTCACCTCGGCCACGATCTCCTTCATGAACTGGGGCGCCACCACCGGCCGCTCCTGCTCACCCTCGAACAGGGTGCGCTCCTGCTCCATGATGGCGATCTCGTGCTCCACCGTGCGCGGGTAGTGGGTGCGTATCTGGGCGCCATAGCGGTCCTTGAGGGGGGTGATGATGCGCCCGCGGTTGGTGTAGTCCTCGGGGTTGGCCGAGGCCACCACGAACACGTCCAGAGGCAGGCGGATGCGGTAGCCGCGGATCTGGACGTCCCGCTCCTCCATGATGTTCAGTAGCCCCACCTGGATGCGCTCGGCCAGGTCGGGCAGCTCGTTGATGCAGAAGATGCCCCGGTTGTGGCGGGGGATGAGGCCGTAGTGGATGGTCAGCTCGTCGGCCAGGTAGCGCCCCTCGGCCACCTTGATGGGGTCCACCTCGCCGATGAGGTCGGCGATGGTTATGTCGGGGGTGGCCAGCTTCTCGCCGTAGCGCCGCTCCCGGTCTATCCACTCCAGCTCGACGTTGTCGCCCTCCTCGGCCACCCACTCGCGGCAGCGACGGCAGATGGGGCTGAAGGGGTTGTCGTTGATCTCGCAGCCAGCGATGATGGGGATCTCCTCGTCCAGCAGCTCCACCAGGGAGCGGATGAGGCGCGACTTGGCCTGACCCCTCTCGCCCAGGAAGATGATGTCCTGGCCGGCCAGGATGGCGTTCTGCAGGTGGGGGATGACGGTGTCGTCGTAGCCGATGATACCGGCGAAGAGGGGTTCGCGACGCCGCATCTTCTCGATGAGGTTCTTGCGCATCTCCGCCTTGACGGAGAGGACCCGGTAGCCCGAGGCCCTCAGCTCCCCGATGGTGCGCGGCTTCCTTTCCACGACCTGTGACCACCCTCCCTGCCGCCCCGCCCGAAGCGGACGGCCCATATTGCACTAGGCCATTATACCCTCTGCCCAGGGCAAGGGACAGGCGCCCGCTGTCCCGGCCGTCCCGCGCGGCGGCCCTCAGAGCTGGCGGTCGCTGATGCCGGGCACCGGGAAGGCAGAGGCTAGCTCCCGCACCTCTTGCCGCAGGCGCGACAGCTTCTCCTGGTCGGAGGCCGCCTGCAGGGCGGCGTCTATCAGGCGGGCGATGCGCCGCATCTCGTCGGGGCCCATGCCGCGGCTGGTGAGCCCGGGCGTGCCCAGGCGGATGCCGGAGCCCACCGCCGGCGGCCTGGGGTCGAAGGGGATGGTGTTCTTGTTGCAGTAGATGCCCACCGCGTCCAGCACCTGCTCGGCCTTCTTGCCGCTTATGCCCTTCTGCCCCACGTCCACCAGCACCAGGTGGTTGTCGGTGCCGCCGGAGACCACCCGCCAGCCCAGGGACATGAGCTCCTCGGCCAGCACGCGGGCGTTCTCCACCGTCCGCTGCTGGTAGTGGACGAACTCGGGGCGCCTGGCCTCGGCGAAGCAGACGGCCTTGGCAGCGATGATGTGCATGTGGGGGCCGCCCTGCAGGCCGGGGAAGACGGCCCGGTCTATCTTCTCGGCCAGTTCCTGCCGGCACATGATCATGGCCGAGCGGGGGCCGCGCAGGGTCTTGTGGGTGGTGGTGGTGACCACGTGGGCGTAGGGGACGGGCGAGGGGTGGACGCCCGCCGCCACCAGGCCGGCGATGT